>ERZ761602.7206-NODE-7206-length-11964-cov-4.957007_pt1 | contig 11964 bp, 9 predicted proteins | sample MGYA00512165_ERZ761602 | MGnify/ENA primary metagenome ERZ761602 (study PRJEB28899, sample SAMN02445085) | bioreactor sludge metagenome | biome: EBPR sludge; isolation source: Thorneside wastewater treatment plant | place: Australia: Brisbane, Thorneside... | reverse complement strand
GTCATATCGAACTTCGTCTTGCATGGTTCGGAGCACTCGCGCCGTCGCGGATCGCAAACGATCTACCGTGTCTGCTACGTCCCTCACATCGGAAAAATCCGACGAGTTGTCTTGGTAGTAAGCCAAGGCAATTTGGAGTCGGAGGCCATTGGCTCGATTCCAGAGATGTCCGACTTCGGAACTAAAGTTTGCCTCACGCACGTCAGGACGTGCATTTACGACAAACTTCTTCAACTTCGAGTTTTCTTCACGCGTGGGCTCAGGACTGTAAGTGTTTCTACGAACCTGATCCAACAAGTAGTCCGTTTTATCTTTGATTTCTTCAAAGGCGCGAATCGCTCGTTGTTGCGCGGAAGAAGGATAGTAGCTGGCTTCCCGTCGCGCTTGTTGAACGACTTGCTCCATTACGCGTCGAATTTCAGAGGCGAAGAATACGACTTCGTTGCCATCCCATCCGCCGTAGTAAGTCTCTCGCAGTCGCACGGCGTGCTGCTCGAGTTCGCCGAGATCAGGTCGAAGCTCCACAGAGCCGCGCACTCGCTCGGAATCTCGATAAATTTCGTAAAATGACCGAATCACGTTTCGAACAGGTCGCTCGGTCGCCGCAGGATAGTGTCGATTGTTTCGCACGGTTCGAAGGAGATCGTCGCTACTTCGGGAAAATTGTTCCATCCGCCGAAGCAAATCTTGTTCGGCATAGCCACCATATCGGAGAATATCGCGAGCATTGTTTTCAGCGCGAATCGCGTCCTCTGCAAGATTCTCGACGAGATATTCAACTTCTCTCATATCCGACGGATCGGGGTAGTCTGCCCATGTGGCGGGAGCCGATGAGAGAATGATTGACGATGTTGTTAGTAACCCTGCGCTAATGCGCCCGATATTTGATGTGAGTGAACGATATAAGGCTGAAAGCCCCATGTTGATACCCCTCCCAGATGCACGAATAGATTACCGACCACCGGTTTTCGCTTCACACATCCATGTTTTTTCTTTTTTGCTTAGAGCTTGTTGTCGAAGAACTTCGACGACGAACTCCCCTCTTGATCTGAAACTAGCGGGGGCACGTCGAAACGGTCAATGAATTATGACGCTCTGAGTTGACAAAGCGCCTAAGAATTTGTCGAGCCAGGCGCAGGCGATCGACTTACCAGGGGAGCTCCTTCCCTCGGAAATCGTAAAACTTACCAGTCTGATTGGGCGTTAAACCCTCAATAACCGACGCCATCCCCGTTACGGAGGCTTCAATTTCGGTCGGCGCCCCCGCACCCCCCATGTCCGTCTGCACCCATCCGGGGTGGAGAACGACGCAAGTGATCTCGGGAAAATCTATGGCCATGGACTTATTGGCCATGTTCAAAGCCGCTTTCGAGATTCGGGAGGCATAGTAGCCCCCCGAAGAATTGTCAGCGATCGAGCCCATCATGCTCGTGATGTGAATGATTTTTGGGTTTTCAGAATTTTCTAACTTCGGAAGCAGGGCCTTCGTCACACGGATGGGTCCGAGGACGTTGGTGTCGAAGGTGTCGGCGATGTCCTTCATGTTCAGATTTTCAAAGTCCTGCTTTTCACCCTTCATCACTCCGGCATTGTTAATCAAAATATCGAGCGCAGTGATTTTGGAAAGCGAGCTTACGAGGGATTCCACACTTTTCTCTGAATTCACATCGAGAGTGACGACCGTTAAATTTTTAGGATGTTTCTCTCGCAGTTGAATGAGCTCCGTCGAGGAATCCGGCTTTCTAGCGCAAGCAATCACGGAACAATTTTTCTCGAGGTAATGTCTTACAAAGCCGAGACCAATCCCTCGACTTGCACCGGTGATTAAAACCGTTTGATTCATGAACGCTCCTCACTTTCGTGAAGATGTTTTAGCCTCGAGCAGGGGAATCACGCCACAAGCAATTCGAGCGCCGGATTTTCCGGCGGGTTGGGATTTTAAATCATCGGCCGTCTCATGGATGACGATAGAGCGACCACGAATGTTACAGCTCTGCTCGGGATCCAGACACAGTCTTTCCGCCATCACGTCGATCTTGGCCTGGCCATTGTTGTCGGCAGCGATATTTCCAAGATCGCCAATATGCGAGCCGTCCGCACCATGACTTCCATGGACTTCGCCAGGCATTGAAAAGTGATCGCCCGCAGATGACCCATCGGCAGCAGAACAATCACCTCGCGCGTGAATGTGAAAACCGTGCAATCCCGGCTTAATTCCCGAAATTAACCCCGTGATATGTACGCCGGGACCTTTGGAACTAAAATGGATGCGTCCGGTCACCTGCGAATCGGAGCGAGGCACAATCGTAAGCGATGCAGTGTGGGTCTCGGTGAAAATGTTGGCGAGCTTCGAATTTTGCGCGCAGGCGCTTAAGACGACCACGAAAAAAGGCAACAAGATATAAGTGACAAGCGAAAAGTGTAGGGATGGTTTCATTCCTTAAGAATCTCTGAGCTAGAACAGCCGTCCAAGAGGCTTTTGTCAGATACGAAAAGTGTGTGCAGGCGCGTGCAACTTCTCAGCGTAGTGGTTCGGCTCAAATCCTTGCAAATCGCTATAACGGACGGCAAAAACGCCAATCTTTCTAAGCCTTAAACCTGTCCCTCATTTTGCAATTTAAGAAGGGCGTCCTTTAAAAGGGTGGTCGATTGTTAAAACTTTTTTTACATTCTTCCGCGCTTACGAATGAAGATTTCTCCGGCCGGATCCGCGGAGCTCTAAATAAGAACTTTGAGCGCCACATCCACAACGCGGAATCCGGTCGGTGAGATTTTCACACAATGGCTCATTCAAATCGAGACATACTGAACTTCTTTGGAAAAAATGGAGCGACCAACATCCTGACCGACGATTTCAATCATCCGATGTCGGCCAGATGGCGGCACGAATCGGCGTTGTACGAGGTCTGGTCGCCGGTGCGTGCCTCGGCGCCCTCGCCTATTTAGCGCAGTAATTCCATCGGTATGATCACGGAACGTCATCCAACCTTACGCGCGCGTACTCTCCCTCTTCGGGATGTGGCTCCAATGCAAGAATAGTGATTTCCGCTCTGGCTGGACCATACGTCCAAAACATTCGCCCGGCCGATGGAGTGTTATTTTCAAGATAAGCCTCGAATATCTTCATTCCATATTTCTGCGTTAGCACCTTAATTTCGTGAGAACTCAGACTGGGATAAAGAGGATTCTGGGATAGGAATCGAAGCGCCTTACCCCATTTTCTAAAAAGCTTAAAATCGGCACTGGTGAGCGTCTGAGTCTTATGCCCCGTCTCTAATCGATTCCACAGAGCATCCATTTGAGGCAGACCCATTCGAATTTTAAAAGGAGGTCCCTGAGGTTCGACTTTTTCTAGGTCACTTTTTGGAGCGTGTTTTTTGGATTTTCCGGCGCTCTTTCTCATTCGACGAAGACTCTACTGTATCGAACGCACTCAAATCTACAGGCTTCCCTGCTCGACCCTCTTGAAGATGCGCCAATGATTCATCCAACACTTGAAGTGTTTTTTTGCTGATCACTTCACTCGGATCTACAATCACTTGAGGTCGCAGCGTTACTACTCCTGCAGCACTTACATCATACGCATAAAAAGAAGCACTTCGAGCAGATTTAGGAAGAACGATTCGGCCCTTATCATCCATGCTTAGAATTTTAGGAGGTTGGTTGATCATGGCTTCCATTATGCCCAAAAGCCCATTTCCCCACAATGGGCCTATGGGATTTGCCCATTTGAACGCCAACCTATTGAAATTATTATAGTTTACTCTTCGTCGCCGCCTTCATCTTCATTCAGCAAGTGACGGTACAGCGTCTTCGGATCGACGCCGAGAGCCTTGGCGGCCTTCGTCTTATTGCCTTTATGAATGAGGATGGCCTTCTTCACGTAGTTGCGAATGAATTCTTCTTTCGCATCTTGAAGACTGGGCAGCGCAGAGGTCTGCGGCTTCTTGGATAAGAACTGAAAATCTTTCGAGGTGAGCTGATAATTTTGTTGCTCAGGCGGTACCAACGCGACGGCGCGCTGAATGGCATTTTGCAATTGTCGAATATTTCCCGGCCATTCTTCTTGAAGGAGCAAGGCGGCTGCGCCTTCGTCAAAACCGCGCACGGATTTTTTATTTTCCACCGCAGCTTGTTTTAAAAACTCATTTGCCAAATCAAACACATCTTCCGAGCGCTCTCGAAGCGGCGGAATTTGAAGCGTGATGGTGTTGATTCGGAAGTACAAATCCTGACGGAAGAATCCTTTATTCACGGCATCTTCCAGCGGACGGTGAGTGGCGCAGATCAAACGGAAATCACTTTCTTCTTCGCTGGTGGATCCCAAGCGGGTGAACTTCTTTTCCTGAATCACGCGCAGTAACTTGGCTTGCATGTGCAGCGGAAGATCGCCGATTTCATCTAGGAACAAAGTGCCTTTATTGGCTTTTCGAATAAGACCATCTCGATCGCCCATGGCGCCAGTGAACGCGCCTTTTTTGTAACCAAACAATTCACTCTCTAATAGTGATTCAGGAATAGCCGTACAATTGATCGGCACGAAAGGACCTTTGGCGCGCTCGCTGCTCTGGTGAATTCGGCGGGCCATGACTTCTTTGCCCGTTCCAGTCTCTCCTAAAATGAGGACGCTCGAATCCGACTTTGCTGCTTGATCCGCTTGCGACATCATCTTACCCATGACGGCATTTTTCGACGACTTCGCCGAATCCGCATTCGCCGCGCGATTGATGACAACCGAGGTGGCCGACGCCATCTTGGCGTGAAGCAATACTGCGCCTTGAGTAGAAAGCAACGTCAAGAATTCCAGAAGTTCCGGCGCAAAATATTCCGACTGATTTCTGTTTTCAAGATAGATAATCCCAATGGGTTTTTTGTCGAAGAATAAAGGGCAAACCAGAACCGATTTCAGATTTGCGGCGATGACAGACTTCGCTTCTTTAAATTCCGGATGCGCCGACGCATCGTCCAAAATGACAGGAGCCTGCATCTCGACCGATTTACGGATGATGCTCTCAGAAAAATGCTGATGATTTCGCGGAATGTCTTCGCGATTCCCCGTACGGGCAAAGGCCACTTTGAGGGCGCCCTTTTGATCCAATAAAAAGAAATAACCGGCTTCGGCTTTGGCGGCCATGATGGCGTCGTCCATCAAATAGCGGCAGACGGATTCCAAAGATTCGTCGGAGGCTCGACGCGACAAATCCAGGATGCGCTCGTACCATTTAAGGCGTTCTTCTGCCGATATTCCTGCCATTAATCTATGATCGTGGAAAACCGGAAATTATTCCAGGCTGCTCTTTAGATAATTGTGATTCATCTCAGTGATATTCTTAAAGGAAATCCCCTTTGGACACACCGCGGAACACTCCGCTTCATTGGTGCAAGCGCCGAATTTCTCCTCATCCATCGCAGCAATCATGCGAGTGACGCGACGAGACAGCTCAACCTTTCCTTGTGGAAGCAAATTGAGGCGCTGCGTTTGAGCGCTTGTGAATAACATCGCTGACGCATTTTTACATGCGGCTACACATGCCCCACATTGAATGCACGTTCCGGCGTCGAATGCTTTCTCCGCAAGTTCTTTTCCGATCGGAATCGTATTGCCATCCACCGCGCTTCCCACATGCGCAGAAATATAGCCTCCCGCTTTCACCACTCGATCGAGCGACTGTCGATCTACGCAGAGATCTTTCACCACGGGAAAGGCGCGCGCGCGAAAGGGCTCGATGAGAACGGTATCGCCATCATTGTAGTGGCGCATATAGAGCTGGCAGGTCGTCGTGTTGACTTGGCCGCCGTGAGCTTTGCCGTTGATGACGACTCCGCAAGATCCACAAATCCCCTCGCGACAATCGTGATCAAATGCCACGGGCTCCTCGCCCTTTTTTACAAGCTCTTCGTTCAAGACATCGAGCATTTCCAAAAAAGACATTTCCGGCGAAACGTGATCGAGAGCGTAGTCGACAAATTTTCCAGGGGTCTTCGCATCTTTCTGTCGCCAAATTTTCAAATTCAGTTTCATGTTCTATTCTTTCGCTCGACTCTCTCGCGGTTATTTGTAATTCCTTGCAGCTAAATGCACTACTTCAAATTTAAGTGGTTCTTGATGCCGCACGGGAGCTTTCTGTTCGCCCTGATATTCCCAGACCGCTACATGGGCGAATTTTTCGTCATCGCGCTTGGCTTCATTCTCAGGCGTCTGATGCTCTTCCCGAAAGTGGCCGCCGCACGATTCTTCACGCGCCAATGCGTCCATGGCCATCACTTCCCCAAATTCCAAAAAGTCCGCGACTCTTCCTGCCATTTCCAATTCGGGATTTAAATTATTTTTATCGCCCGGAACGCTGACATCCGTCCAAAATTCCTCACGAAGAGAGCGAATATCTTTGATCGCCTTTTCTAAGCCCGGCCGCGAGCGCGACATCCCAACGGCGTCCCACATCACGCGTCCAAGTCGGCGGTGAATTTCCGTCACGGTTTTTTTGCCTCGCATCCCGAGCAATTTATCAATTCGGCCTTGAGCTTCCGCGCGCGCCGCTTTGAAATCGCTCGAATCGATGGATACTGCTTCGATCTTCGTGCCGCCGATGTAATTGGCAATCGTGTAGGGCAAAACAAAATATCCATCGGCCAGCCCTTGCATAAGCGCGCTCGCACCCAACCGATTGGCTCCGTGATCCGAAAAGTTCGCTTCTCCGGCCACGAACAATCCTGGGATGTTGCTCATCAAATGATAATCCACCCAAAGCCCGCCCATCGTGTAATGAGGCGCGGGATACATGCGCATCGGCACTTCGTAAGGATTTTCATCCGTAATCTGCTGATAGATCTCAAAAAGATTTCCGTACTTGGATTCAATCGCGGGCTGACCAAGCCGCTTGATGGCATCCGAAAAGTCTAAAAACACCGCTTGTTTCGAAGCCCCAACGCCGCGGCCTTCGTCGCACACGGATTTCGCCGCACGAGAAGCCACATCTCTTGGCACGAGATTCCCGAAACCCGGATAACGCCGTTCCAAATAATAGTCTCGATCTGCGTCGGGTATCTGAGAGGCCGCACGATTATCCCCGGCCTTTTTGGGAACCCACACGCGTCCGTCATTTCGCAGGCTCTCGCTCATAAGCGTGAGCTTTGACTGATATTCGCCTGCGACGGGAATGCAGGTCGGGTGAATCTGCGTGAAGCAAGGATTCGCAAAGCCCGCGCCCTTTTTGTACGCGCGCCAGGTGGCCGTCACATTCGAATACTTCGCGTTCGTGGATAAATAATAGACGTTGGAATATCCGCCAGTGGCCAAAATCACCGCATCGCCCGAATGAGATTCGATCTCGCCGGTGAGTAAATTTCGGATGATCACGCCTCGGCAAACGCCATTTACCACGACGATCTCAAGCATCTCTCGGCGAGAGTAAATTTCTACGTTGCCTTCATCCACTTGCCGCATCATCGCCGAATAGGCGCCGAGCAAAAGCTGCTGACCGGTCTGGCCACGGGCGTAGAATGTTCGAGACACTTGCGTACCACCAAATGAGCGATTGGAAAGTTGCCCACCATACTCCCGCGCGAAAGGCACGCCGAGTGCTACGCAGTGGTCAATGATATTCGCGCTCACCTCGGCCAAGCGATACACATTGGCTTCGCGCGCGCGAAAATCTCCACCCTTGATCGTGTCGTAAAAAAGTCGATCCACCGAGTCGCCGTCATTTTGATAATTTTTCGCGGCATTGATTCCGCCTTGAGCGGCAATGCTATGCGCTCGACGCGGACTCTCGTGATAGAAAAATGCTTTCACTTTGTAGCCCGCTTCACCCAGCGCCGCCGCCGCGGACGCACCGGCGAGTCCTGTGCCGACGATGAGCACGGTGTGCTTTCGACGATTCGCCGGATTCACCAGCTTCATCGCACTCTTATGCTTTTTCCACTTTTCGGAGAGTTGCCCACCGGGCACCTGTGCATCGAGTTTCATGTTTCTATCCTAAAAAATAAATCCAGAGAGGAATCATAGTGAATCCTCCCATCACCAAAATGACATACGCTCGGCTGAGGGCCCAAAATAATTTATCCCAAGAAGATTTTGCCACGCCAAGCGTGTCGAAGAGCGAGCGAATACCGTGCCAAAGGTGAATCGCGATCACGATCATCGCGCCCACATAAAGGAGTACTTCAAAGGTCTCATGAAACTCCTCCCGAATGAGCGCGCTCAGATCCCGCATTTCGACACCATCTTGAATGGTCGTATAATAGGTCCCCCATTTGAAGTGAATGAGGTGGTAGATCACAAAAATGAGAATCAACAATCCCGTGATTCCCATATTGGACGATCCAAACCAGCGTCGTGAGCGACCCGTATCTTTCATGCTCGCATAGGCAATCGGCCTCGCCGCCCGATTCATCCGGGTCAGACGAATCGCGACATATATATGGAGAAGGAAAATCCCAAGCAGCCCCGCCTCGGCAGAGAACAAAAGAGCTTCGTTACTGATGAGTGCATGGGAATAGGCATTCAATTTGGCCCCATCCACCAAGACCAGCAAATTAGCCGCCACGTGGGTTATTAAGAAGAGGGCCAGTCCAAGTCCTGTTAAGGACATGAGGAGCTTAAGCCCTATGCTCGAACACAAGAATTTACCAAGCCGCACGAATTGATAGTAACGAGCGCCCGGCATGGCATCAAAGGCTTTTCTTAAGGAGTTGCGCCTTCAAGAATTTGCGTTCCCGCCCCTGGCACGATGATCGCGCGGAGCTGCGGTCCTCGAATATAGACCGTGCCATCAAAATTGCGGATAATGAGCGCAATGTCGCGTCCATCTAAGGTCTCCAACCGAAATTCAAAAATGGCCTCGGTGCCCTTCATAGTTTGAAGATGTTCAGCCCAAGCGAGAATGAGGTTGGTTCTCACGGTGTTTCGAACATTTCCTTCTTTATCTAAAGCTTCATCGGTGATCCAACCGTTAAAATCGAGCGTTCGCCTGAGCGTCGCCCTGCGGTCGACCATCACATCTCCTTTTTGCGGCCAGGGAACTAAGATACTTAAAACCTTCGGCCCGGAAAGTTGCTCTAAACGAAAGGGGAAACTTCCTAATGGTGTTTGATAGGTCGCGGGTCGAGTCAATTTTGAAATCATACTTCGAACCACACCCGTCAAGTCCGTAGGATGCATGAATTTTTCCACTTCTTTCACCTCGATCCAGCGAGGCATGCCCGATCCCTCGTAAGCTGCTTTTGACGAATAGGTACGAAAATCAAATGACGGATTGAGAAGTGGCGCAGAACCTTCGGAATACTCCGTCGAGAGCACGAGATAGAGATTGGGGCAACATTCTTTGTGGCGATCCAAATAATTTGCGACGGATACAATCTCATTGACCAGATTCATCTGCTGATTCTCCTTGGGAGCAGTCGTCGCTTGAATCATCCACTTTAAAAAGCTTCCTTTATCCATTCGCGGATCAAGAACCAGCATCCGAATGAGCTCCAAGTCCCGGGCGAGCTGTAAAGATCCACTGCTATTTCGAAATGCCACCTCGATTGCTCCCATCCACAAAGCCCATTCGCTTTTCGTGGGAGCTCGACCAAGAGCTTCTGTAAGAATCTTCCAGCCGCCTTCAAATAAATTCGGATGATTCTTCTGCAGGAGTGCTAAGCGACCATAAAATGTTTGAGAGCGAGTGTGGCCATCTCCATCCGGAACAAAAAACGGTTCAAGGGGATTGGATACATTTTGTTCGGATTGGAAGAAGCGCATGCTCGGACTAAAGACCGTGCGAAGGCGACTCGCGATTAAATCCATTGGGAGTAATGCACCTGGACGGTCATAAAACTGAGCTTGCCGATCCTTTTTATCATCAAATGAAAATCCAACCGTATAGTGGCCTCCCGAACGCTGTTCAAAAATAGCGCGCGTCGTCTCTTCAATGGCTGTTAAGCACCGTCGGTCTTCGTGCGCTTTTTTTGCGTCCGCGGCCCATGAAAAAATCGGCACGAAGAGCTGCGTAAAAACTAAGAGAGCAATCGTTCGGAAAGGACTCACAACCCTGAAGAGAGTGCAATTTCTATGCCCAAAAAAAAGTAGGGCGCCGAAGCGCCCTACTCGCAAACATCGATAAAACCGCTTCCCTCTTACAGTGAGCTGACCGGAATCGTCGTCTCAGAGCAAGCCGGCAAATCGCCAGCGCCTTGAGTTTCTTCAGCGCTACTGCCGCAGCGAGGATCCGGCTGGGTCAAACCATGCTTCGTAAACACTCGATTAAAGATGCAGTAGTGCGGCGTGCAATTATTCAAATTGCCATCATCGTCATCCACCACGAGCGCGCCCATGTAAGAATCCATGTAGGTGTCGGTAGAAACCAGGTGCTTATAGAACACCGACGCCACTTTGGCATTGCCCTCAGCCCCATGCACTCTCTCAAATATCTGGGCCACATCATACCAGGTGCTAGAAATAATCTGACTCTCCGCATGCTCTTCACCATCACCACGATCCTGAGGATATTTCTTAAATTGAGAAATATCTCGGATCGCAAATTCAGGCTTGTCCTTCAAGAAGCTTGGGCCAATTCGAGAATCCTTCGTGAGGAAGTAGGAGTTCATATCCCCAATCGCTTCCGAAAATGCCCCATCTTGAATCCCACCGAGAGCATCGTCCAAAGCATGTCCCCACTCATGGTAGATAATGTCGGCCAAATGTGAGGAATCAAAGCAGCGTTTGCTTTCTTTTAAGAAATTGAGGTTACGACTTCGAGGATCGTACCAAGCGTTGCATTCTCGAATCAGCGGATGCTTCGCAGCGGTATTCACCACAATGGGCGTCGCTAAGAAATCTTTTTGCGTGGACGAACCATCCGGCAATCGAACGTTCACAGGGATGCTCGTGAGAAAATTTCTGACAAAGCTATTCACCCGATTCACATGGAAGAAGCCCATGGATTCAGAAAGATTCTCAGCCTTTGAAAAGAGAACGCTCCCTTGCTGAGCTTTTTTGGTGACCTTATTCTTACCACTCACACGAATCGTTGCGCGAGGGCCGGTCAATTCTGCGAGTAAGTCATCCGCATCCATTTGGAAATTACCTTGAGCATCGGTGAGTTCTTTTTGACCGGCTCCGGAAACCATCGTTTCACCCAACGGAGCAATCGTCGTTCCATTGGCCGGAAGACGAGGATAAATTTCAGCCGCAACAACCCCGGCGGTATGCGTGAGACTTTGAATCTTCACGATTTGTCCCGACTCACTTCCTACGGAAAATCTCCAAGCGCCTCCCGCTTGCCCACCCGTAGCTTCCACTTGATAGACTAAACGATGTCGAATTTTTCCACGGTTATCGAGGAAGGGTTGGATGCGTCCTCGCACCCCTACGACTTGGCCTTGCACGCCAATAGAGGTCATATCCTGTTTGACAAGTTCCACAGCTTCTTCCGGGCTCGCCACCGCGGCCGAGATAATTCCCACATCTCCGAAGCTGAAGTTGGTGATTTGAATCAACCTTCCCGCTTTGAAACGAAAGGTGATGAAACCATTTTCAAGCGGCACAAGTTGCTCTGCAATTCGGATCACGCGCTGATACGTGACATAACGAAAAGGGCCCGAGAACTTCGTGCGTGCACTATCGAGCATGAGTTCATTTGAATGAACTTGGAAAGCGCCGTAGTTTGATTCAATGAATTGTCGAAGGCTTAAATCCATATCTTTCAAAGTCATGGATTCCGTCCAACCCACGATGGGGTTGCCCCACATTTGAAGAGCGCCGCGCTCATCGGCGAGAGTGAACCATCGGTTCGAGCGACCAGCGGCGGTCAAGGTCGTCATAGCTAGGCTGCCCTGCAGACGAGGTTTAAAATCACCGACGGATTTCGGATTCGCCAAAGAAATATCGCCATCTAAAGTGGCGAATGTTTGTGATGTCGGTCGCACCGGTGCGAATGCATATACTTGGTGAGCTCCTAGAACCGTGAGACAAAGCGTTAG
>ERZ761602.7205-NODE-7205-length-11965-cov-3.476826_pt1 | contig 11965 bp, 11 predicted proteins | sample MGYA00512165_ERZ761602 | MGnify/ENA primary metagenome ERZ761602 (study PRJEB28899, sample SAMN02445085) | bioreactor sludge metagenome | biome: EBPR sludge; isolation source: Thorneside wastewater treatment plant | place: Australia: Brisbane, Thorneside... | reverse complement strand
GGGATGACCTGCGCCACCTCGGGCCGCGCGGCGAGCGCGCGCACCTCCGCCAGCGGGATGTTGCCGGGCGGCACGTCGATATGGAACACGCCGGCCAGGATCAGCTGCAGCGGGCTGCCCTTGGCGCCGACCACGAGGTCGATGCCCGCCAGGTCACGCTGGAAAGAGCGCTCCACCTGATGGCCCACCAGCAGCACGAAGGTGATGGAGGCCAGGCCCAGCGTGAGCAGCGCGAGATTGAGCACCGCGGCCAGTGGCCGCGACCAGAGGTAGCGCCAGGCCAGCGCGGGCGTGTTCATGCCGCGGCCTTCACGTCAGGCAGTTGCAGCACCGGGGCGTCTGCCAGCGCGGTGCGGGCGCGCGCGTCGTGCGTGGCCACCAGCAGCACCGCGCGGGCGAGCGCGACGCGCTGGGCCTGCCCGCCGGACAGCGCCGCCGGCCGGCGCGTGGCGAGATCGGCCACCTGCAGCGCACCCAGCGCCGCGCCGATGGCGGCGTCATCGCGCGGCAGGCCGGCGGCGAAGTAGGCCACCGCCAGGTTGCCGGCGACGTCGAGCGCGTCGCTCAGGTGCAGGCGCTGCGGCAGGAAGCCGATGGCGCGCGAGCGCCAGGCATCGCGCGTGGCACCGCGCAGCAGATGCAGCGATTCGCCGGCAACGACCAGCTCGCCTTGCGCCTCGCGCAGGCCGGCCACCAGCGCGAGCCAGGTGGACTTGCCGGCACCGGATCGGCCCTGCACCAGCAGCGCGCCGCCCTGCGGGATGTCGATGTCCGCGAAGGCGAGCTCGGGGCCGCCCGCGTACCGGTAGCGCAGGCCACGGGCGCGGATCACGACGGCGCGCGGCGCTGCAGTTCGGCAAAGGTCTTGCGGAACTTCGCCACCTTGGGGGCCGCCACCGCCAGGCAGTAGCCCTGGTAGGGGTTCTTCTCGAAGAAGTCCTGGTGGTAGTCCTCGGCCGGCCAGTAGTTCGCCAGGGGCTGCACCTCGGTCACGACCGGGCGCGGAAAGATCTGCTGCGCCGCCAGGTCCGCCAGGAAGGCACGCGCCTCTGTTTCGTGCGCGGGCGTGGTGAAGTAGATGCCGCTGCGGTACTGCGTGCCCACGTCGTTGCCCTGCCGATTGAGCTGGGTGGGGTCGTGCACGGTGAAGAAGATCTCCAGGATCTGCCGCAGGCTGATCTGCGCGGGATCGAAATCGAGCTTCACCACCTCGGCGTGGCCGGTCTGGCCGGTGCACACGGCCTCGTAGGTGGGGCGCTCGACCTGCCCGTTGCAGTAGCCGGATTCGACGTCGGTGATGCCGCGCACCTCCTTGAACACCGCCTCGGTGCACCAGAAGCAGCCGCCGCCGAGCACGATGGTTTGCTGTTCCGCCATGTTCATCTCCAGGATCAAATAATGTAGTCGGTCGCCGCGGCCCGATCTTGCGTGGGGCTGCTGCGCTTACGATGCGCGTGCCATGGAACCCGGCGCCCTGAAGCCCATCCTGACCGCGCTCGCGCTGCCGCCAGCGGGCCCGCTGCTGCTGGCGCTGCTGGGTCTGGCGCTGGCCTGGCGCTGGCGACGGGCCGGCATCGCGCTGGCCGCGGCCGGCGTGGGCATCACCCTGGCTCTGAGCCTGAACGCGGTGGCCGTGTTCCTCGCGCGGCACCTCGTCCAACTGCCCCCGCCGATCACCGACGCGGCGCTGGCCCGCGTGCAGGCCATCGTGGTGCTGGGCGGCGGCGTGCTGCCGCAGGCACCCGAGTACGGCGCCGCCCAACCCTCGGAGCACACGCTGGCGCGGCTGCGCCATGGCGCGTGGCTGGCCCGGCGCAGCGGCAAGCCGCTGGCCTTTGCCGGCGGCATCGGCTGGTCGGCGAGCGGCACCGACGCCGTGGAAGGCACCGTGGCGCGCCGCGTGCTGCGCGAGGACTACGGCCTGACCGTCCGCTGGCTGGACGACCGCTCACGCGACACGCGCGAGAACGCCGAGCGCATGGCGACCCTGCTGCGGCCGGACGGGGTGCGGCGCATCGCGCTGGTCTCCGATGCCTGGCACCTGCAGCGCGCCGAGGCGCACTTCCGTGGCGTCGGGCTGGAGGTGGTGCCGGCACCCACGCAGTTCCCCGCCACGCGGGAGCGCACGCTGCTGGAGTGGCTGCCTTCCACCCACGGCCTCACGCTGTCACGTCAGGTGCTGCGCGAGTGGCTGGGCCTGCGGCTGACCGCCGGGCGGTAGCTGGTCGGTGACCGTGCCGCGTGGCTCGGTCGACCGGTCGTCGCCCCGGATGTCGAACTTGAACCCCGCGGCCAGGATCTCCTGGATCGCATCGGAGCGGTTCTTGCCGACCACGTCGGGCACCTTGACCGGCCCCTTGCTGATCGTGACCTGGACGGCGCTGTTCTGCTCGACCTCCGTGCCGGCCTCCGGACTGGTCGACAGCACCTGCCCCTGGGGCTCGTCGGACTCGACCGACTCGAAGGTCGGCTTGAGCTTGGCGGTGCGCAGCGCGTTGCGCGCCTCGTCCTGGGTCTTGCCGACCAGGAACGGCACCTGGACGGTCGGCTTGCCCGACGAGATCACGATGTCGACCGAGGTCCCGGGGTCGACGTACTGGTCGCGGTTGGGCGTCTGGCTGATCACCATGCCCTCTGCGACATCTTCACTGGTGTCGAAGTCGACGCCCCCGACGCTCAGCCCTGCGTCGACGATCGCGTCGCGGGCCTGCTCCTCGGTCAGGCCGATCAGGCTGGGAACCTGCTCCTGCTCGGGGGCCGACTCGAACAGGTCGCTGCGCAGTGCGACCCAGGCGCCGGCGATCAGCGCCAGGATCAGCAAACCGAGCAGGATCAGCACGCTGGTGCGGGGGCGCCGGCTGGTCTCGTAGTCGTCCTGCTCGACGTACTCCTCGGGCGGCACCGGCGGCCGCACCGCGGTGCTGGTGTCGATCACGGCGGGGGGCGGGGTGGGTACGGCGACGGGCACCGGCGCCTGCACCGGTCGGCCGGCGAGGTAGCGCTCGATGTCGCTGCGCATCGCCGCGGCGGACTGGTAGCGGTCCTCGAGCCGCTTGGCCAGCGCCTTCATCACGATCGCGTCGACGGCCGGAGGCAGCTCGGTGTCGTGGTCGGACGGCGGCCGGGCCGGCTCCCGGACATGTTGATAGGCCACCGCCACCGGGCTGTCGCCGACGAACGGCGGCCGGCCGGTGAGGAGTTCGTAGAGCAGGCAGCCGGCGGAGTAGACGTCGGAGCGGGAGTCGACCGTCTCACCGCGGGCCTGCTCGGGGGAGAGGTACTGGGCGGTGCCGACCACCGCGGCGGTCTGCGTCATCGTGTTGGAGTCGCTCATCGCGCGCGCGATGCCGAAGTCCATGACCTTGACGTCGCCGCTCGGGGTGAGCATGACGTTGCCGGGCTTGATGTCGCGATGGATGATGCCGGCGCGGTGGCTGTAGTCGAGGGCCGAGAGCACGCCGCTGGTGATCTCGAGCGCACGCTCGGGCAGGATCTTGCGGCCCTCGCGCAGGATGTCGCGCAGGGTCCGGCCGGCGACGAACTCCATGACGATGTAGGGCTGGGAGACGCCGCTGCCGTCGGACGCCGGCTCCTCTCCGGTGTCGTAGACGGCGACGATGGCGGGGTGGTTGAGCGAGGCGGCACTCTGCGCCTCACGCCGAAAGCGGGCCTGGAAGGTCGCGTCGCTGGCCAGGTCGGTGCGGAGTCGCTTGATCGCCACCACGCGGCCCAGCCGGGTGTCGTGCCCCTTGCGCACCTCGGCCATCCCGCCGCGGCCGAGCAACTCGCCCAGCTCGTAGCGGCCGCCGACCAGGCCGTGCGTCGACGGCGTCGATGATGTCGATGACGTAGATGGCGTCGACGCGACCGGCGCCGTGGGCGGCGGTCCCGCAGGTGGTTCCGTCGGCGGCGGCGGCGGTGGGCCGGGCGGGGTGTCGCTCATCGCGCTCCTCCGGATGTGGGCCCGGAGGCCGGCGCAGCGGCAGCCGAGACCGAGGCCGGGTCCGAGGTGGTCGGGTCTTGGCCGTCCGCGGACGCCGACGGGCTCGGCGTGTTCGATGTCGACGGCGTGCTCGTGTCGGACGGTGTGGGGCTGCCGGTGTCACTGGACGGCGGCGGCGTGGTCGGCTCCGCCTCGCGGTAGAACTCCACGATGACGGTGTCCCCCTCGACCAGACCGGCCGTCGGCCGCACAGCCGCGACCGTGTCGGCGTCCTTGCCCCCCGGGTTGTCGACCGGCCGGGCGTCGACCTCGAGGCCCTTGGCCCGCAGCTCGGCGCTCACCTCGTCCACGGGCCGACCGAGGTAGTCCTGCGCGTTGATCTGGACCTCGGCCGGAGCCGAGCTGGTCTCCTGGCTCGGGGTGTCCGCGCTGCTGGGTGCGGAGGAGCTGACACTCGCGCTCGTCGAGCCGGTGTCAGAGGGCTCGTCGTCACCGTCGTTGGCGCTCGCGATCAGCCAGACGATCAGCAAGATGGCGGCCACCAGCCCGATCACCAGCAGCACGATCGGCCATGCCGAACGGCGTTCCTCGTCGGGCTCGGGATCGGCCACGGGCGTCGGTGCTGGAGCGACCGGCGGGACCGCGCCCATGACCTGCGTGTGGTCCTCCGCGCTCGGCGGGACGTACGCCGCCGCGGCGGCCGCCGGGTCACGGAGCGCCACGGCCAGGGCATCGCCGTCGGCGTACCGGTCGGCGGGGTCCTTGGCCAGCGCCCGGCGCACCACGGTGGCGAGGTCGGCGGGGACCGAGCGGGGCAGGTCGGGGACCGGCTCGTTGAGGTGGGCCAACGCGGTCGCAACCGGGGAGTCGGCGTCGAAGGGCCGGCGTCCGGCGAGGCACTCGAAGGCCACCACGCCGAGCGAGTAGACGTCGGAGGCCGGGGTGGCGACGGCGCCTCGCGCCTGCTCGGGGGAGAGGTACTGCGGGGTGCCCATCACCTGGCCGGTGCCGGTGAGGCCGAGTCCGTCGGAGGCGCGGGCGATACCGAAGTCGGTGATCTTGATCCGCCGGTCGGGGGTGACCAGCAGGTTGGCTGGCTTGACGTCGCGGTGCACGATGCCGGCCTGGTGCGCCGCGCCGATCGCGTCGGCGGCCTGGGCCATCAGGTCGCGGACCACCGAGGGGTCGAGCGGCCGGCCGCCGCGCAGCAGCGCCGACAGCGGCTGCCCGTCGACGAGCTCCATGACCAGGAACGGCCGCGGGATGGCCGAGCCGTCCTCGCGTCCGAGCAGCGCGGACTCGCCCACGTCGTAGACCGAGGCGACTCCGGGATGGTGGAGCGAGGCAGCGTGCCGGGCCTCGGTCTCGAACCGCGTCCGGAACAGCGCGTCGTCGGCGTACTCGCTCTTCAACACCTTGACCGCGACCTCGCGGCCGAGCGCGGTGTCGCTGGCCCGCCACACCTCGCCCATGCCGCCGGTGGCGATGCGCGACTCGAGTCGATAGCGGTGCTGGTCGTCGACGAACCGCGCCGGCTCCTGGCTGGGGCCTTGGCTCGGGTCGTTGCCTGGATCGTGAGGTGTGCTCACTTGATCACCGCCTCCATGACTGCCTTCGCGATCGGTCCGCCGTACGTGCCGCCGGCGATCTCGCCGCGCGGGATGCCGGCGCTCTGGATCATCACCGCGACTGCGACCTCCGGGTCCTGGGCGGGCGCGAACGAGACGTACCAGGCGTACGGCGGCACGTCGTCCTGCCCGCTCTGCGCGGTGCCGGTCTTGCCCGCGACCGTCACGCCCGGGATCGCGCCCGGTGCCGCCGTACCGTTCTCGACGGTGTCGACCATCAGCTGGGTCACGCCGTCCGCGGTCTCGGGCGATACGGCCCGGCCGAGCTCCTCCGGCTCGGTCTGGCGCAGCGTCTCGAGCTCGGGTGACTGGATCGAGTCGACGATGTAGGGCTTCATCACGATCCCCTGGTTGGCGATGCCGGCGGCGACCATCGCCATCTGCAGCGGACTGGCGCGCACCTCGAACTGGCCGATCGCGGCCTGTCCGGTCTCCGGCGGGTTCATGTCGGACGGGAAGTTCGAGATCGTCTGCGGGCCGATGTCGGTGAGGTAGCGCTGGTTGAAGCCGAACTTCTCAGCCTGCTCCTGCAGGGCGTCGCTGCCGAGCTCGACGCCGAGCTGCGCGAACGTCGTGTTGCAGGACTGCTCCATGGCCTGGCTGAACGGGATGGTGTCGGTGCCGCAGCTGCGACCCTCGTTGTCGATCAGGCCGCTCTCGCCGCTGGTCTGGGGGAGTTGGTACGTCGGCCCGCCGGGGACCTCGCTGTCGGCGTCGTACTTCCCGCTCTCGATCGCGGCGGCCGCCGTCACCAGCTTGAACGTCGACCCGGGCGGCAGCGTCATCTGGATCGAGCGGTTGAGCAGCGGCTCGGACTCGTCGGCGTCGAGGCGGTCGTACTCCTTGCGGACCGCGTCGAAGTCGTGGGACGCGAGCTTGTTGGGGTCGAAGTCGGGCAGCGAGGCCATCGCGAGGATCTTGCCGGTGCTGGGCTGGATCGCGAGGACCGAGGCCTCGACGTCGCCGGGCAGCGCGGAGAGGCTCTCGTAGGCGGCGTCCTGCGCATCGCGGTCGAGGGTGAGCACGACGTTGCCACCCTTGCCGGAGCGGTTGGAGAGCAGGTCGACGAGCTTGTTGACGAACAGCACGTCGTCGTCGCCGGAGAGGACGGCGTTCTGGGAGCGCTCGATCCCGGTCTGGTCGAAGAAGGAGAAGTAGCCGGTCACGTGGGAGTACTTGAACGGCTCGGAGTAGGTGCGCAGGAAGTCGTACTTGTCGTTGGACTCGACGCTCTCGGCCACCGGATCGCGACCGACCAGGATCGCGCCCCGCTCGCGGGAGTAGGCGGCCTCGATGACCCGCCGGTTGCGCGGGTCCTTGTCGTAGGAGTCGGCTTTCCAGTACTGCAGCCAGGTGGCGTTGACCAGCAGTGCCACGAACAGCAGCAGGCAGAAGATCGAGATGGTCCTGATGGGCTTGTTCATAGCTTGACCACCTGGGTGGCCTGCTCGTCAGCCTCGTCGGTCTCGGGCGCCGAGAGATCGGGGACCGGGCTGCGGGCCTGGTCGGAGATCCGCAGCAGCAGCGCGATCATCACCCAGTTGGCCACCAGCGAGGAGCCGCCGTAGGAGAGGAACGGCGTGGTGAGCCCGGTGAGCGGGATCAGCCGGGTCACGCCGCCGATGACCACGAACACCTGGAGCGCGAAGACCGCGGCCAGGCCGGTGGCCATCAGCTTGCCGAAGCCGTCGCGACAGATCAGGGCTGCGCGTAGGGCGCGCTCGACGATCAGGCCGTAGCAGAGGATCACCGCCATGACGCCGGTGAGTCCGAGCTCCTCACCGATCGCGCCGATGATGAAGTCGGACTCGGCGAACGGGACCCGCCACGGGCTGCCGCCGCCGAAGCCACGGCCGATCAGGCCGCCCCACGCCATGCCGAAGAGGGACTCGACGATCTGACCGCTGCCGGGGGTCTTGTCGAAGTAGGGCATCGGATCGAGCCAGATGTTGACGCGGTTCTGGACGTGCCCGAAGAGCTGATAGGCCATCGCTGCCCCGCCGGCGAACAGCAGGGCACCGACGACCAGCCAGCCGGGCCGCTCTGTGGCGACGTACAGCATGACCAGGAAGAGGCCGAAGAACAGCAGGCTCGAGCCGAGGTCGCGCTGGAAGATCAGGATGCCGAGGCTGACCAGCCACATGACCAGGATCGGGCCGAGGTCGCGGCCCCGGGGCAGGTCGATGCCCGCGACCCGTCGGCCGGCCAGCGCCAGGGCGTCGCGATGCAGGACGAGGTAGCCCGCGAAGGCCACGACCAGGAGCACCTTGGCGACCTCGCCGGGCTGGAAGCTGAACGGGCCGAGGCTGATCCAGATCCGGGCGCCGTTGATGGTGGCTCCGACGCCCGGGACCAGCGGCAGCAGGAGTAGCACGATCGCGGCCAGGCCGCAGGTGTAGGTGAACCGGGTCAGCACGCGGTGGTCGCGCAGCAGCACGAGGGTGACGATGAAGAGCACCACCCCGAGCGTCATCCAGGTCAGCTGCTTCTGGGGCAGCCCGTGCGGCTTGAGCGGCATGTCGGCGTACGCGAGGTCGAGCCGGTGGATGACGGCGAGCCCGAGCCCGGTGAGGGCGGTGACGACGGGCAGCAGCACCGGGTCGGCGTACGGCGCGACGAACCGGACCGTGATGTGCGCCGCGAGCGCGAGTGCGGTGAGCCCGGCACCGTAGGCGATGATGTCGGGCGGCACCTCGCCCTGGACGCCGATGCCGACGGCGGCGTACGCGCCGATGCCGACGGCCAGCGCCAGGATCAGCAGGAACAGCTCCGCACCCCGGCGGCGCCGGTGCACGAAGCCCATCACGAACCCTGCCTGCGACATCAGCTGGAACTCCCCGCGGGCACGGGCGACATCTTCTCGGCGAGGCTCTCCACGGTGTGCCTCGCGTCCTCGAGGCTGGTGGCGTCGATGCCCTCGCGCACGTTCTGGGCCTCGAAGTCGGAGAGCCGGTCGAGCTGCACGTTGGTCGTGAGATAGGGATGCGACAGGTCGATGCCCGGCAGCGAGGTGTCGACGCCGCGGTAGATGACCACGGTGCCGTCCTGCTCTCCGACGAAGTACTGCTGCTGGCTCCACGACCACGCGGCAGCGGCGAGGATCCAGACCACGCCGACCACCACGGCGAGCACCAGCAGCCGACTGAGCCAGAGGTAGCGGCCCGGCGCGCGCGGCGCGTAGCGCACCGCTTCGGGATCGTGGTCGCGCTCGATGATGGGGTCGCTCGAGATCGCGAAGCCCACCTCGTCGGGGATCTCAGCCTGGACCGGTTCGAGCTCGCCGGTGTCGCCCGCGCGATGGCCGCGGAACAGGCTGCCGGACTTGGCGGTGGCCTTTCCGGCGCGGGTACGGCGCGCGCGCATGTCTGCGGCCGCGCCGACCAGCAGCGGGCGTGCGGGCGCATCATCGGGGTCGCCCTCGACCACGTCGGCGACCAGGCAAGTCACGTTGTCGGAGCTGCCTGCCTCGAGGCTGGCGCGGACCAGTTCGACCGCGGCGTAGTCGGGGGAGCCGGTGGAGAGGATGTCGGCCAGCCGGCCGGCGTCGAGGACTCCGCTGGCGCCGTCGCTGCACAGGAGCAGCCGGTCGCCCAACTGGACGGGGAGCACGAACAGGTCGGGGTCGAGGTCGTGGTTGCCGTCGATGGCCCGGAGGATGAGGTTGCGGTGCGGGTGGACGCGCGCCTCCTCCTCGGTGATCCGGCCCTCGTCGATCAGGGTCTGCACGAAGGTGTGGTCGGTGGTGATCTGCCGGATCTCTCCGTCGCGGAAGAGGTAGGCGCGGCTGTCGCCGACATGGCCCATGGCGATGCGATGCCCCTCGAACAGCGCGATCGTCGCGGTGGTGCTGGTGCCGTCGAGGGCCGGGTTGTCGTCGACCAGCTCGGCGATCCGGTCATGGGCCCGGTGCAGGGCGTTGCTGACCAGGCCGAGCAGGTCGGTGTCGGTGGCGTCGGGTCCGGGCGGGTGCTCCTCCAGCTTGCGGAGCTGGGCGATCGCGGTGCTGGAGGCGATGTCACCCCGCGCGGCACCGCCGACCCCGTCGCACACGGCGATCAGGTGCGGGCCGACGTACCCGGAGTCCTGGTTGTCCTTCCGGACGCGACCCACGTCGGAGATCGCGGAGAAGTCGAGCTTGGCCACGCCGCTACTTCCTGAGCTCCAGGATCGTCTTGCCGATGCGGACCTGGGTGCCGAGGGTGATGGTGGTCGGCTGGGTGATGCGGACAGTGCCGATATAGGTGCCGTTGGTGGAGCCGAGGTCCTCGACGAACCACTGGTCGCCGGAGGCGGCGATCCGGGCGTGCCGGGTGCTGACGTAGTCGTCGTCGAGCTTGATGGCGGCGTCGCTGCCGCGGCCGATGAGGATGGGGGCCTGGTCGAGCTCGGCCCGCTGGCCGGCGTTGCCGCCCTCCGTGACCACGACGTGGGTCGGGCTGCCGCGCCGCTTCGGCGGCGCCTTCTGGGCCTTGCGCTTCTCCTTGCGCGCCTCAGCGCCGCGGGCCGCCTCGGGCACCCGGGCACCGAACATGTCGGAGCGGATCACCGAGATCGCGGAGAGCACGAAGATCCACAGGATCGCCAGGTAGGCGACCCGGATCAGGAAGAGGGTGAGCTCAGACATCTCTAAATACCGAAGGCCTGTTCGAGAGCGTCGTCCTCGTCCCCCTCTTCGAGGATCCGGACGGTCATCGTGGTGTTGCCGATCCGGACCTGGCTCCCGTCACGGACGCCGGCGCGGGTGACCTTGTGCCCGTCGATGAGCATGCCGTTGGTGGAACCGAGGTCGCGGACCTCGATCTGGAGGTCGTCGCGGCCCTGCTGCGGACCGGTGCGTACGTCGAACTCGATGTGCCGGCGGCTGACCCCGGGGTCGTTGATGCGGACGTCGGCCTCGGTGCCACGACCGACGACCAGCCCGGGTGGCTGGAGTGGGTGTCGGGTGCGGTTGATCTCGAGGACCGCCCGCGCTCGGCGTACCTGCGTGTGGGTGGCGTTGCTCTGGACCCGCGCCTGCGCCCGGGAGCGGATCCGGAACCGGCCGGTGCTGAGGTCGTCGGCCTTCTCGAACTCGACCGCGATCGGGCCGGGGAAGATATAGCCCTGGCTCTGCGCATGGTCCTGGACCTGGTGGGTCAGCTCGTCGGCGAGCGCGGTGTCGTACGGCGCGAGCCGATCGAGGTCGGCCTGGCTCAGCTCGACGTGGAAGTCGTTGGGCACCATCCGGCGTTCGCGGCTGAGGATCTGCGCGTTGTTGTCGCACTCGCGCTGGAGCGCCGCCGCGATCTCGACCGGCTGCACCGCGCTCCGGAACGCGCGCGCGAAGACGCCGGAGATGAGGCTCTCCAGCCGCTGCTCGAACCGCTGCAGCGCGCCCACGGCGTCTCCTTTCCTCTGTCGTCCCGGGGTCGTTCCCAGCTCGTCGAGGCACGACAACCAGCCGCTGCGTGCCACCGGCGGTCCTCCACGACTGTATCGGGGTACCCGTTCTCCCTGGTGGACGCCGACGAGGGGGGCCGCGGTTCTCGCACTCGGCTTTTGGTCGGGGTTCCCGGCCTGGGCTAACCTTGGGCCGCTTCACGCGCGAGTGGCGGAATAGGCAGACGCGCACGGTTCAGGTCCGTGTGTCCGAAAGGACGTGGGGGTTCAACTCCCCCCTCGCGCACCATCAAGCCCCCAGGCCAGACCTGGGGGTTTCGTGGATCATCGAACATCGTTGGTCGGTGTCGTCATCCAACCGCCATCTCGGACGGAGACGCATTGTGGTCGAACCCAGGGACGGCCTGGAGTCGGAAACGGCGGGCCTTCTCCAGTCGGCCCGTGTGCCGTTTGCTCGACGCGACGGACTCGAAGATCTGATCGGCGAATTGGTCGAGATCAACGGACCCCTGGACGCCGACAGTGTCGCCCGGTTCGTTGATGAGTGGCGTTGAGACGGTGGCCGCGACGGCCTCGGAGGTCTGACCTCGGCGTTTGGGCAAGTCACACGGTGGCTTGCGAGGCGCAGCCCTCCAGCCGGGCTCAGGCAGGTCGCAACCGCCGTTCAAGGTGGTCGGCGCACGGTGACTCCGTCAATCAGACCAGCCGGAGTGTTCCGGCACTCAACGAGGAGTCGACATGTTCGTCCGCACCAGTCTCATCGCTGCCGCCGCCGGTGCCCTGCTGGCCACCTTCCCAGGCTCCGCAACGGCCGCGCCGACCCAGACCATCGATCGCAGCGTGTTCGACGCGACCCCCGAGCGGACGGCCTCGAGCCTGCGCGTCGACGGCCCCACAGCGGGCCCGCTGGGCGGTGCCATGGACGTGACCGTGCGGGCCAGCGACGGCACGCTGCCGACGGTGTTCGGCTCCTGCGAGCGAGCCACGGTGACCGCGGTGGTGACCGTGCAGCCGG
>ERZ761602.7203-NODE-7203-length-11966-cov-8.033163_pt1 | contig 11966 bp, 11 predicted proteins | sample MGYA00512165_ERZ761602 | MGnify/ENA primary metagenome ERZ761602 (study PRJEB28899, sample SAMN02445085) | bioreactor sludge metagenome | biome: EBPR sludge; isolation source: Thorneside wastewater treatment plant | place: Australia: Brisbane, Thorneside... | reverse complement strand
ACCGCTGGTTCAATTCTCGCGAGCGAAAAAGGGTCCGGTTTCGTGAGCGTCAAGGAGATAGGAAGGGATGCTCATGCGACCGTCGGTTGCGCTTGATATGAAGCGAAGCGCGGTGCGTGAAGCGGCAGGCCGCTTCCGCACGGCAAACGCGCGCGTCTTCGCTTCGGTGCTGCATGGCACCAATCAGAATGGCAGCGACCTCGATCTGCTGGTCGATACACTGCCCGGCGCTACGTCGTTGGACTTGCGCGATCTGGAAGAAGAACTGTGATCGCTGCTCGGCGTTGAGGTCGATTTGCTGACGCCCGGCGACTTGCCGCCGAAGTTCCGGGCCAAGGTGGTCGCGGAGGCACAACCGGTATCAGCGAAAACCGACTACCTGATGACCTCCACCACATGCAGCAGGCCGCAACCGATGCGTGCAGTTTCGTGGAAGAGTTGGCCAAGGACGACTTCCTGACCGGCAAGCGGACCCGGCAGGCGATCATCATGAGCCTGACCGTCATCGGCGAAGCGGCCACGAAGGTGATGGATGGCTGCGCCGAGTTCACCCAGTCGCATGCGCAAAATGCGAAATCGCCTGGCCCACAGCTATTTCGACATCAGCCTCGATCTGGCGTGGGAGACGGTACGGGAATGGCTGCCGGCCTTGCCCAAGCAACTGCCCGCCCTGCGCCAGGATGTCGATAGCGACGACCGCAATGATCATGGGATGGAACCATGACCCTCTGCGCTCTGGGTGAGCCTGGTATGGCTGGACGGATGCGCCATCCGAGCGGCCGCGCATGACCCGCGAGATCGAGGAAGCCCTTCGCCGAACTGACGATCCCGACGCCAGGTTGCACACGCACGACGAAGTCATCCGGTCGCGCCAGGAACGCATCGACCGCGCGCGAGACACGCCATGCTGATCGCTCATGCACGTATCTCGATGCAGGATCAGAATCTTGCACTGCAAGGTGAAGCCTTGGCCAAGGCCGGATGCGAGAAGGTCTTTGCGGACAAGGTGAGCGGCACGCGGGCAGACTGGCCAGGCTTGGCCAAGGCACTCGAAAGGCTGCGTGAGGGCGATACCCGGGTTGTCTGGATGCTTGACCGACTCGGCCGGTCGGTCAAGCATCCGGTCGATCTGGTCGGCGAGCTGCACAAGCAAGGCGTCCAGTTGAGGAGCCTCACCGACGCCATCGACACCGCTACGCCGTCCGGGCGCTCCCTCTGCCACGTCATGGCCAGCCTCGCCGAGATGGGAAGCAAGTTGATTGTCGAGCGCACCCGAACCGGGCTGGATGTCGCCCGACAGCTCGGCTGCAAGGGCGGCCGCAAGCCCGGGATGACGGAAAGCAAGAGCGTGCGGCGGGCCTGGGGCACAACAGGCCACCCAAATTCCCGGCGGCCTCGCGCATCAGCATCAAATGGCGGCCGCTTGCTGTACGATGCGGAATTGCCCTTGCCCGGAGGCAGTGCTTGGCTTCACGCTGGCAACGATGAGCTTCCGGCCTTGGCGGCCCGGGCCAGCAACCGGCCAAGCATTCGCCATGATCGGCAGCGAGGCAAGGATCGCCAGGAAAAGCGAGACCACCTTCTGCAAGCCGCTTTCCTGGCGCATGCCGAAGCTGTCGAAGACGTCGTCAGGGACAAGCCGCAGGCATTCGCCGCCACGCAGCGCTGCCAGCAGGCGCGTGCAACCGAAAAACCACTCGATAACGGAGTTCGCCCGTGCCCGAAGAAGCGTGCTCTGCGCCAGGCACCACCCATCCACGCCAGGCTCGCCGGCCCGATGACGCTTCGCTGCCGCGCCCGGGCGCATCGACACTGGTCCTGCTCGCCAGCCTGTATTGCGCGCAGGGCCTGCCCTCGGGACTGATCGCGCATTCGCTGCCCGTGCTGCTGCGCCAACATGGCGCCGATCTGGCCATCATCGGCATGCTCAAGCTGCTCGCACTGCCCTGGATGCTCAAGGTGCTCTGGGCGCCGTGGGTCGACCGCATCGCTTCGCCGCGCCTTGGCCACCATCGCGGCTGGATTCTGCCGCTGCAGACGACGGTCATTCTCTGCGTCGTCTGCCTGGCGGCGCTCGATCCGACGCTGCTCTTCGGCCCCCGCCTGCTTCTCTTGCTCGGCCTGATCCTGCTCATCAACCTGGCCGCGGCGACGCAGGACATCGCCACCGACGGCCTCACCGTTCGCCTGCTCAGCGAACCCTGGCGCGGCCTCGGCAACAGCCTGCAGGTCGGCGGCTACAAGATCGGCATGATCGTCAGCGGCAGCGGACTGTTGCTGGTCATCGACCGCTTCGGCTGGAACCTCAGCCTGGGCGCTGTTGCTTGCCTGCTCATACTGTGCACGCTGCCCATCTGGCGCTTCGATGAGCAAGGCCGGATTCCGCACCAGCCCGGCGCTGGCGAGCAGGCGCTCGGCCCGCGCCTGTTGCTCGCACACTACCGCGGCCTGCTCGCGCAGCCCGGCATGTTCGCCTGGCTGGCCGTCGTCCTCGGCTTCAAGCTGGGCGACGCGCTCGGCTCGCCGATGGTCAAGCCGATGCTCGTCGACCAGGGCTGGAGCAACGCCATGCTCGGCGAGCTGACCTTGATCAGCAGCCTTGCCGGGATCGGCGGCGCCGCGCTGGGCGGCGCGCTCTATGCGCGCCTCGGCGCCTACCGCTCGCTCTTCGCGTTCGGCTTGCTGCAGGCGATCGGCATCGCCGCGATGGCCTTGCTCGTCGCGCGCGGCGGCGACATCGTCATGGTTTACGCAGTGGCGCTCGGCGAGCAGATCGCCGACGGCATGTCTACCGTCGCCTTGTTCGCCGTCATGATGCAGCACTGCCGCGCCGAGCACGAAGGTGCCGACTTCACACTGCAGGCAAGCGCACAGGTCCTGCTCGCCGGACTGGTCGGCGCGAGCAGCGGCGTCCTCGCGCAGGCGGTCGGCTACGTGCCGCTGTTCCTGCTCGCCGGGACGCTTGGCCTGGCCGCACTCGGCCTGCTGCGCTACGCACTGCCACCGCCCGCGGCGCGCACGCCAGCGCGCCAGGAGGCAGGAAGCTAGCCCCGCGAAGCGGGCGGCGAAGGCTGCACGCACGCGCAGGCGACCGGTAAAATGGGCGCTTTCTGCTCTTCCGGAAACCCCCCGATGACTCTGCAGCTCCTCACCCCCGTTCGCCTCGGTGCGCTCACCCTGAAAAACCGCGTCGTCATGGCGCCGCTTACCCGTTGTCGCTGCGACAACGCCGGCTACGTGCCCACCGAGATGATGCGGCGCTATTACGCGCAGCGCGCTGCCGCCGGACTGATCGTTTCGGAAGGAACGATCGTCTCGCCGCAGGCGCGCGGCTATCCGTTCACGCCGGGCATCTGGTCGGACGAGCAGGTCGCCGGCTGGCGGCGGGTGACCGACGCTGTGCACGAGAAAGGCGGGCTGATCGTCTGCCAACTGTGGCACTGCGGCCGCCTCTCGCTGCCCGAGTTTCACAGCGGCAAGCCGCCTGTCGCGCCGTCGGCGATCAACCCGGAGTGGAAGATGTTTTCGCCCAGCGGCCAGCCGGAAACGGTGACGCCGCACGCGCTGACCCGCGACGAGATCGCCGGCGTCGTCGCCGACTTCCGACGCGCCGCGGCGAACGCGCTGGCGGCTGGCTTCGACGGCGCCGAGATCCATTCGTCGAACGGCTACCTCTTCCACCAGTTCTTCTCGCGCGACGCCAACACGCGCGACGACGAGTACGGCGGCAGCCACGAGAACCGCGCGCGCTTCTTCTGCCAGGTGCTGGAAGCGGTCGGCCAGGTGATGCCCTTCGACCGCCTTGGCTGCCGGCTCAACCCGATGATGAATCGCTTCCACGGCGTCAATGTGGACGCGGATACGGTGCCGATGTGGGAACACGTCGTCGCCCGCGCCAACGCCTACGGGCTGGCCTACCTGCATTTGAGCGAAGCCTTCATGCCGCGCCAGCTCGACGATACGCCGCACGCGCTGAGCGACGTCGGCGCGCATTTCCGCCCGCTGGCGAAAATGCCCCTGATCGCCAACGGCGGTTTTGACCGCGACACGGGCGAAGCGCGCCTGCACGCCGGACTGTGCGACGCCGTCGCCTACGGCCGTGCGTGGATCGCCAACCCCGACCTGGTCGAGCGCTTTGCGCGCGGCGCGCCGCTCAATCCGCCGGACCTGGCGACCTTTTACAGCGGCGGCGAAAAAGGCTACCTCGACTACGCAACGCTGAGCGCCTGAGCAGCGTCTGCGCGTTTGCCAGCGGCGCCGCACCGCCAGCGCCGCTCAGATCTCGGTGAAGACGCTGGCTTCCGCCAGGCGCGACTTGGGCAGCGCGGCGTTGAAATCGGCCTCGCTGCGGTAACCGAGCGCGACCATCACCAGCGCCGAATAGCCGCGCTCGGCCAGCCCGAGCGCACGGTCGAGCGCCGCCGGGTCGCAGCCTTCCATCGGACATGCGTCGATGCCAAGCGCGGCAGCGCCGGCGAGCAGCATGCCCAGCGCCAGGTAGACCTGACGTTCCATCCACGGGCGCGCATCGTCCAGATCCTTGCGGTGCAGGTCGGCGTAGAAAGTGCGCGCGGTGTTCTGCGCGGCGCGCGCCTGCGCGCTTGCAAAACGCCCGTCAAGCTCCTCCTGCTCGAGCAGGCGGGCCAGATGTTCGTCGTTCAGATCCTGGCGCACGCAGAAGACGATGACCTGCGAGGCATTGCGCACCTTGCCTTCGTTGTACGCGTAGCCGCCCTGCAGTGTCTCGGCGATGCGCGCCTTGCCGGCATCGCTGGCGGCGATCACGTAATGCCAGGGCTGCGAATTGACCGACGACGGCGCGTAGCGCAGCAGCGTGCGCAGTTGCTCGAAGTCTGCGGGCGGAATCTTCCGCGCCGGGTCGAAAGCCTTGCACGTGTGGCGGGTGGTGGCGAGGTGGGCGATGTCCACGTTTTGTCTCCTTGCAAGAAAGTGCGCCGCCCGGAACGGGCGGCGACGGTGAAGGGCAGGTCCGACGGGAGACCCCGGCGCGGCCTTGCCCTGACAGTGTTGGCCGGCGCGCATCGGCCCGGCGAGCGGTGGGCGAGCGCTCAGAAGGCTTCGAGAACGATCTTGCCGCGCGCCTTGCCCGCTTCGATCAGCGCGTGCGCACGCCGCAGGTTGGCCGCGTCGATGCGCCCGTAGTGCTCGCCTAGCGTCGTCCTGACCAGGCCGGCGTCGACCAGCGCAGCCAGTTCGCAGAGTAGCCGGTGCTGGGCGATCATGTCGGCGGTCTGGAAGAGCGAGCGGGTAAACATCAGTTCCCAGTGCAGCGAGACGCTTTTCGCCTTCAACTTGCGCACGTCGAGCGGCGTCGCCGGATCGTCGATCAGACCGAAGCAGCCCTGCGGCGCGAGCACTTCGACGATCTGCGCAAAGTGCTCTTCGCTGTGCGTCAGGCTGACCACATGGCTGACATCCGCGAAGCCGATGCGCTTCAGCTCGTCGGCCAGCGGCCGGCTGTGGTCGAGCACGTGATGCGCACCGAGCTCGCGCACCCAGGACTGCGTCTCGGCGCGCGAAGCGGTGCCGATGACGGTCAGTCCAGTCAGACGGCGCGCCAGTTGCACCAGGATGGAGCCGACACCGCCGCCGGCGCCGACGATCAGCAGGCGCTCGTCGGTCGGCCGCTTGCCCGGCATGATGCGCAGGCGATCGAACAGCATCTCCCAGGCGGTGATCGCGGTGAGCGGCAGCGCCGCCGCCTGGGCGAAGTCCAGCGTGCGCGGCAGGTGCCCGACGATCCGCTCGTCAACCGCCTGCAACTCGGCATTGCTCCCGGCGCGCGCGATGTCGCCGGCGTACCAGACGCGGTCGCCCGGACGAAACAGGCTGACTTGCGGGCCGACGGCACGGACGATGCCGGCCGCGTCCCAGCCGAGCACGCCCCACTCGCCAGCCGGCGGCGTGCGACCGGCGCGGATCTTCACGTCGACCGGATTGACCGAAATCGCTTTCACCTCGACCAGCAGGTCGCGCCCGCTGGCGACCGGTTCGCGCAGTTCGACCTCCTGCAGCGACGCCGGGTCTTCGATCGGCAGGGTTTTCTGGTAGCCAACGGCTTTCATTCCTTTTCTCCATCAGGGTAAGCGGGGTAGTCGGTGTAGCCGTGCGCGTCGCCGCCGAACAGCCGGCTGGCGGCGAAGTCGGCAAGCGGCAGGCCCAGCGCGTAACGGCGCGGCAGATCGGGGTTGGCAATGAACGGCCGGCCGAAGGCGCACAGGTCAGCCAGACCGGCGCGCAGGATCGCCTCGGCGCGCGCCGCGTCGTAACGCCCGGCGACGATCAGCCCGCCCTTGAACACACGGCGCAGCGCGTGGCGGAAATCCTCGGGCACCTGCGGCGCGTCGTCCCAGTCGGCTTCCGACAGGTGAATGTAGGCAAGCCCGAGTTCATTCAGACGCTCGGCCGCGGCCAGGATGGCCGGGATGATTTCCGGACAGTTCATGCCACGCGCGGTGATGAAGGGCGCCAGGCGAACGCCGGTGCGCTCGGCACCGACTTCGCCGGCCACCGCCGTAGCGACTTCGTCGAGAAAGCGGATGCGCCGGTGCAGGCTGCCGCCGTAAGCGTCGCTCCGCTGGTTCGCCGTGCTGCGCAGAAACTGGTCGATCAGGTAGCCGTTGGCGCCATGAATCTCGACGCCGTCGAAACCAGCGGCGAGCGCGTTCGCCGCGCCGCGCCGGAAGTCATCGACGATGCCGGCGATCTCGCCGATCTCGAGCGCGCGCGGCGTCGGGCAGTCGAGCATGCGGCCGACGCCGTCGGCGTCGGCGACCCACACCTGCGCCTCGGGCGCCAGCGCCGACGGGGCTACCGGCGGCGCGCCGTCGTGAAAGCAGGCGTGCGACATCCGCCCGACGTGCCAGAGCTGCAGGAAGATTCGCCCGCCGGCAGCGTGCACCGCAGTGGTGACCCGCCGCCAGCCGGCAAGCTGCTCCGCCGAACAGATTCCCGGCGTGAAGCTGTAGCCCTGGCCTTGCCGGGAAATCTGCGTCGCCTCGCTGATGATCAGTCCGGCCGATGCGCGTTGCGCGTAATACTGCGCCATCAGCGCGTTCGCCACGTCGCCCGGCTGCGTCGTCCGGCAGCGCGTCATCGGCGCCATGACGATGCGGTTGGGCAGTTCGAGGGCGCCGAGTCGATACGGCTGGAAGAGACGTTGCAGGCTCATCGTCGGGGCTCCTGGGAAGGTGATCGGAAGCGGGTGGGCAGCGCCAGCCGGCTGCCGACGCCCAAGCTGGCAATCGGTCGGCAACCGCCAGCAAACTGCGCCAAGCGCGGCAACTCGCCAGGCCGGCATGATGGGCCAATTGAAGGAATTGAAAAAGGCTGATACCGTGCAATCAGTTTCAACGCTGGATTGAAGATGATCTACCTGCGCGATATCGAGATCTTCGTCGCCACCGCCGAAGCCGGCAGCCTGTCGGAAGCAGCGCGCCAACTCGACCTGACGCCGGCCGCGGCGAGCGCCTCGCTCAAGCGCCTGGAACGTGAACTGCACGTTGCGCTCTTCGTCCGCTCGACGCGCAGCCTGCGCCTGACGCAGGAAGGCGAAGTCTATCTGCAGCATTGCCGGCAAGGGCTGCACGCCTTTGCCGAGGGGCGCAGCCTGCTCGCCGGCGGCGACGCGACGGTACGCGGCACGCTGCAGATCTCGCTCCCTTCCGACCTCGGTCGCAACATCGTCCTGCCCTGGCTCGACGACTTCCAGACGCGCCACCCGCAACTGCAGGTACGCGTGCAGCTCTCCGACCGCATCGCCGGCGTCTTCCGGCAGCCGATCGATATCGCGCTGCGCTACGGCCTGCCGCCCGATTCGAATCTGGTCGTCCTGCCCGTCGCGCCGGCCAACCGACGCGTGCTCTGCGCCGCGCCCGCCTACCTGAGGCGCGCCGGAACGCCGAAGGCGCCGGCTGCGCTGATCGGCCACAACTGCCTGTGTTTCCTGCTCGGCGACAGCGTGCATGACCGCTGGCGGTTTACGCGCGGCGGCCGTGACGAAGCGGTGCGCGTGCGCGGCGACCGGGTCGCCGACGACGGCGACGCGGTCCGCCGCTGGGCCGTGGCCGGGCGCGGAATCGCCTACAAGTCGGCGCTCGACGTCGCCGACGACCTGCGCGCCGGCCGGCTGGTCGCGCTGTGCACCGATTGGCAGGGCGAACCGGCACCGCTCAATCTGGTCTGCGCCGACCGACGGCAGATCAACCCGGCGGTACGCGAACTGCGCGCCTTTCTCGCCGAGCGCTGCGCAGTGCTACCGGCGGCGCTCACCGGTGCGCTGCCCTGAGCGCCTCCGGTGCGATACTTTGAGCGCCTCCGGTGCGATACTTTGATCGCCTCCGGTGCAACGCTCCAAGCGCACGCGGCTTCTCGGTCGGCCGGCGAATCCGTGCCAATGGGCGGCCGGCTTGAGTGCTGCGCTCGACTAGCCTTCGGCGGCCTTCAATGCGCGGTAGAGCGACATGATCATGCCCGCCGTCGCGCCCCAGATGAAATGCCTGCCGTAGGGCATCGCGTGATAGCGGCGCAGGCGGCCGCGATAATGCAGTGAGTGTTCCTGATGATTGGCCGGGTCGAGCAGGAAGGCGAGCGGGACCTCGAAGACTTCGGCAACTTCGAAAGCGTCCGGAGAGAGTTCGAAGGGCGGCGTCAGACAGGCGACCACCGGCGTCACGCGGAATCCGGTGCTGGTCAGGTATTCCGGCAGATAGCCGGCAATCTCGACGCATTCTGCGGCGAGGCCGATTTCTTCGCCGGCTTCGCGCAGCGCGGTGTGCGCCGGCGACGGATCGCTGTCCTCGCAGCGGCCGCCGGGAAAACTCACCTGCCCCGGATGGTCCTTCAGATGCGCGGTGCGCTGGGTGAGCAGGACGGTCGGTGCAGCGCCGCGGTTGACGATCGGAAAGAGCACCGCGGCCGGCAGCAGATCCTCTTCGCCGACGCCGTCTTCAAGCACCGCGTGCGTGCGCGAGGGCGCACGCAGCAAGACGCGGCGCAAGCGAGCGAGATCGAACGGCCCAGCGCCCGGTGGCAACGGGCGGTGCAGCGTATCAATTCCCGGCAAGGCGCTCGTCCGGATTGGCGGTCTGCGCGCGCACGGCCGCCAGCGCGTCCTGCAAGGTCTCTTCCGGCAGCGCATTGAGTGCAATCGCCAGCAGATCGGCCGACTTTACCGCGCTTGCCGGCAAGAGCGCGCTGTCCAGCGTCGCCACCAGCGCTGCACCCGCGCCGGCGACACGCAGCAGGGTCTGCCGCTCGTTCATCAACATGTCGAGTTCGCGACCCAGCATGGCTGTTCTTTCTGCCCGGTGACGCATCAGGGGGTTTCTCCTAGTAACGTTTCTTCAAGGTCATCGTCTGGCCGTCGCGCAGCATCTCGCAACGGTTGAGGAAGCTCATTCCGAGCAGGACGAAAGGCATGTCCTGCGTGCTCACGCCGGCATCGACGCCATGCACGACGATATCGCCGACGCGCACCGCGTCGAGCTTGACGCGCGAGATCGGCGCCACACCGTTCGCCGTCATGGTCATCTCGGCCGTTCCCTTGCCCGGATCGATGCCGATACGCTTGGCTTCGCTGGGCCCGAGTGCGATGATCGAGGCACCGGTATCGACCATGAAGCGCACGGCGACGCCATTGATCGTTCCGGTGGTCAGGAAATGGCCACGTACATCCGAGGTCAACACCGCCTGGCTGGGCGCCTGTCCGCCCGGCTGCGCGGCGACATTCTGCCCGACGCGCAGGGTACGCTTCTTGCCGTCGACTTCCAGCGTTGCCGTTTCGTTATCGACCGCCAGCACGCGTACGCCTTCGGCGGTCTTCGCGCCGACCGCGATCGTCCGCGGCGGGCCACCGTCGATGGTGAGCAAAGCCTTGCCGGGAAAGACTCCAGCCAGTCCGACATCGGCCGCGACCGCCGCGGGACCTGAGACGCCAAGCGCCAGCAGCGCTACGGTGCTCGCCGCAGACGGCAAAGCTTTCATCAGGCCAGGCAGTCTCGACCACGTGATCGCACTCATTCCAGCTCTCCCTGTCAACGACGACATTTTCGCCATGCGCCGATTTGGCGGACAAGGCATTTTGCCACAAACCTTCGGCATCGCCCGTACCGCGTCGGCCGCGTCGCCGGATCAGGCCAGCGAGCTGCTGTCTGTCGTTGCCACGACCGGCGCTGGCGCCGTGCGTCCGGCGAGTTGGTGCAGGTAGGGCTGCGCTGCGTCGAAAGCGGCGAGCATGGTCGCGGCGTGGCGCGCGAAATCGTCCGACCGGCCGTTCCGCGCGTCGGCTTCGAGCACCTTCGCCGCGTGCGAGAGGCGCATGACGCCGAGCGTTGCGCTGCTCGACTTGAGCTGGTGGGCGAGCGCCGCGACCTGGCCGGCGTCCTTCGCCTGCACCGCCTTCGCCAGCTCGGCCAGCTTGAGCGGCGTACTGTCGAGAAAGATGCCGATCACCCGGGCGAAGAAGTCGGCTTTGCCGATCGCGCGCAAGGTGTGCAGGATCTCCTCGTCGACACCGTGCGCGCCGGCCGGCTCGCTGCCTGCCGCCGGTGCGCCGCCGGCGGCGATCGGCCCGGCCGCAGCCGGTCGCACCCAGCGTTCGAGCATCGTGCGCAATACATCGCGCCGGAAAGGCTTGCTCATGTAATCGTCCATCCCGGCGGCCAGACATGCGTCGCGGTCGCCCTGCATGGCATTCGCGGTGAGAGCGATGATCGGCACCCGCGGGCGCGCCTGGCCGTCGCGCTGGGCGTCGCTTTCCAGCCGGCGAATTCGTCGCGTCGCTTCGTAGCCGTCGATTCCCGGCATCTGGCAGTCCATCAGCACGATGTCGAAAGCCTCGGCGCGCAGCGCGGCGATCGCCTCCAGTCCGCCGTCTGCGACGCGCGTGCGGCAACCCAGCCAGTCCAGCGTCGCGCAGGCAACCGCCTGATTGACCGCATTGTCTTCGACCAGCAGCACCTTGACGCCGAGCAGTGGACCGTCATCGCCGTCGCCATCGCCGGCGCTACCCGGCTGATCGGCGGCGAGCAGCCCGGCGACCCGCAACAGGCTGGCGAAAAGCTGCGCCTTGCGGATCGGCTTGTGCAGGTAGTCGTCGGCCGCCGCAGCGCTCATCGCTCCGGCCAGAGCGGCACGCGTCATCGCGCTCAGGATGAGCAGACGCAGGCTGCCCAGGCGATCGTCCGTGCGCACCCGGCGCGCCAGCGCGACGCCGTCCAGGCCGGCCGGCTCGGCGTCGAGCAGGGCGACGGAGAATGGGCGCCCGGCGTCCGCCGCGCGGCGCAGAACGGCAAGCGCTTCGCTCGCCTCGCTCGCCATCTCGCAATGCATTCCCCAGCCGTGCAGGTAGCGGAAAAGCACATCTCGCCCGCGGCTGCTCTCGGCGACGACCAGAACGCGCTGCCCGCGCAGGCCGTTACCGTCGCCTTCGTGTTCGCCGGCGGGATGGCCGGGCGCCAACTGCAGGCGGACGGTGAACCAGAAGGAGCTCCCCTTGCCCGGCGCGCTGACGACGCCGACTTCACCACCGAGCAGCGCCGACAACTGGCGCACGATGGCGAGTCCCAGACCGGTGCCGCCGTAGCGCCGTGCAGTGCTGCTGTCGGCCTGCGAGAACTCATCGAAGATGCTGTTCTGCTTGGCCGGCTCGATGCCCGTTCCAGTGTCGCTGACCGTCGTCTTGATGACGATCCCGGTCTCCCCCTGCTCGACCAGGCCGACGTCGACCCAGACCTCGCCACGCGCCGTAAACTTGATCGCATTGCTCAGCAGGTTGGTGACGATCTGGCGCAGGCGCCCGGCGTCGCCCTTGACCCAGAGCGGCAGTTCGGATCCGATCGCGCAGGCAATGTTCAGCCCCTTGGCGTGCGCGCGCTCGGCAAACAGGCCGACCGCTTCTTCCATGCTCTCGCGCAGACAGAAGTCGACCGGGTCGAGTTCGAGCT
>ERZ761602.7200-NODE-7200-length-11969-cov-6.181551_pt1 | contig 11969 bp, 10 predicted proteins | sample MGYA00512165_ERZ761602 | MGnify/ENA primary metagenome ERZ761602 (study PRJEB28899, sample SAMN02445085) | bioreactor sludge metagenome | biome: EBPR sludge; isolation source: Thorneside wastewater treatment plant | place: Australia: Brisbane, Thorneside... | reverse complement strand
ACCTGTGCCACAACTGCGGCGCCTGCCTGCATGCCTGCCAGTACGCACCGCCGCACGAGTTCGCGCTCAACGTGCCGCAGGCGATGGCGCGCGTGCGTGCCTCCACCTACCAGGGCTACGCCTGGCCACCGGCGCTCGGCTCGCTGTACCGGCGCAACGGGCTGACGCTGAACGTGGCGCTGGCCGCGGGCCTGGCGCTGTTCCTGGTGCTCGCGCTGGCACTCAACGGTACGCTGTGGGGCGCGGTGCCGGGCGCGGACTTCTACCGCATCTTCCCGCACAACCTGATGGTGGCGATGTTCGCGCCGGTGTTCGGCTTCGCGGTGCTGGCGCTGGGCGTCGGCGTCGTGCGCTTCTGGCGCGCGCTGCCGCCCGCGCCGCCGCCGGCCGACGGCAAGGCCGACCTGGGTGCGGCCGCGGCCGAGGCGGCGCACGACGCGCTGCGCCTCAAATACCTGGACGGCGGCCATGGCGACGGCTGCAACAACGAGGACGACGCCTTCACGCAGCGGCGCCGCCACGCCCACCACGCCACCTTCTACGGCTTCCTGCTCTGCTTCGCGGCGACCTCGCTGGCGACGGTCTACCACTACGGCTTCGGCTGGGTCGCGCCCTACGCCTACACCAGCCTGCCCAAGCTGCTGGGCACGGTGGGCGGCGTGCTGATGACGGCGGGCACGGTGAGCCTGTGGCGGCTGAACCGGCGCCGCCATCCACTGCAAGGTGACCCCGCGCAGAAGCCGATGGACCTGGGCTTCATCGCGCTGCTGTTCGGCACGGCGCTCAGCGGCCTCGTGCTGACCGCGCTGCGCGCCACGCCGGCGCTGCCGCTGCTGCTGGCGGTGCACCTGGGCATCGTGATGGCGCTTTTCGCGACCATGCCCTATGGCAAATTCGCGCATGGCGTCTTCCGCGGCGCCGCGCTGCTGAAGTGGGCGATCGAGAAGCGGCGGCCGAGCACGCTGGCGCTGGGCGACGACTGACGCGGGAATTCGACCATGGAGACCACGATGCCCGACCGCCCGCCAATCGTCGGCGCCGACCACGAGATCAAGCGCCCTTGAACGCCGCCGCGGCGCCGCCGCAGCCCGCGCCGGGCTCGCCGCGCCATCTGTTCTGGGCCTGCAGCGCGATCGCGCTGCAGGGCTTCGGCGGCGTGCTGGCGGTGGTGCAGCGTGAACTGGTGGATCGCCGCAGCTGGCTGACGCGCGAGCAGTTCGTCGAGGACTGGGCGGTGGCGCAGACCCTGCCCGGGCCCAACGTCGTCAACCTGGCGCTGATGCTGGGCGACCGCCACTTCGGCTGGCGCGGCGCCGTGGCTGCGGTGGCGGGGCTGCTGCTGTTCCCGCTGGTGCTGCTGCTCGCGCTGGCGCTGGGCTTCGAGGGCCTGGCCGAGGTGCCGGCGGCGCAGGGCGCGCTGCGCGGCATGGCCGCGGTGGCGGCCGGGCTGGTGGCCGGCACCGCGCTGAAGCTGGTGGTGGCGCTGCGCGGCAACGTGCTGGGGCCCGTGGCCTGCGCGCTGGCCATGGCCGTCACCTTCGGCGCCGTCGCGCTGCTGCGCCTGCCGCTGGCGGCGGCGCTGCCGCTCGTCGCGCTGCCGGCCTGCCTGTGGGCAGCCTGGCGGCTGAAGGGGCGCCGTTGAGCTTCGCCGACTGGCTGGGCCTGGGTGCGCACCTGCTGGTGCTGTCGCTGCTGGCGGTGGGCGGCGCCATCGCGGTGGCGCCGGACATGCACCGCTACATCGTCGTGCAGCAGGGCTGGCTGAGCGACCCGCAGTTTGCCGCCAGCATCGCGCTGGCGCAGGCCGCGCCCGGGCCCAACGTGCTGTTCGTCGCGCTGCTCGGGTTCAATGTCGGCTGGCATGGCGGCGGTGCGCTGCCGGCCCTGCTGGGGCTGGCGATCGCGATGGGCGCGATGCTGCTGCCGAGTTCGCTGCTCACGCTGGCCATCACGCGCTGGCTGCACCGCCACCGCGAGGACCGCGCGGTGCGCGCCTTCAAGCAGGGCATGGCGCCGGTGGTCATCGGGTTGCTGCTGGCCACGGCCTGGATCCTCGTCGGCTCGCAGCGCGGCCTGCACGGCCTGGCGCCGCTCGCGACGCTGTCGGTGGCAGTCGCGCTGCTGTTCTGGCGCACGCGGCTGCACCTGCTGTGGATGCTGGGCGCCGGCGCGTTGCTAGGCGCCTTGGGCCTCGTCTGAGCCACAGGTCATCGATGCACGGGCAATCACGAAGGCTTGCCGCCATGCAGTCTGGCTATAACATTGCCTTATAGAAAACGAGCCTCGTCGGAGACATCGATGGACATGCGCCAGCTGCGCTATTTCGTGCAGATCGTCGAGAGCGGCAGCCTGGCCAAGGCCTCGCGGCAACTCTTCATCGCGCAGCCTGCGCTGAGCCAGCAGATGGCGCGCCTGGAGGACGAGGTCGGCAAGCCGCTGCTGGTGCGCAGCTCGCGCGGCGTCACACCCACCGAGAACGGCGAGGCGCTGTACCACCATGCCAAATTCATGCTGCGCCAGCTCGACCAGGCGGTGTCGGTGGCGCGCCAGGACGCCGCGGCGGTGACCGGCCGCGTCACGCTGGGCCTGGCGCCGACCACCGTGGCGCGCCTGGGGCTGCCGCTGCTGCAGCACCTGCGCGCGAAGTTTCCGGGCTTGCTGCTCAACGTCGTCGAAGGGCTCAGCGGCCACCTCGAGCACATGACGCGCGTCGGTCAGCTCGACCTGGCGGTGCTGTTCAGCCCCGCCGCGGCGTCGGAGCTGACGGTGGAGCCGCTGCTCGAGGAGGAGCTGTTCGTCATCCTGCCCGCCGAGAGCACGCTGGTGCCCCCCGGCCGCAGCACGCTGACGCTGGCCGAGGTGGCGGCGCTGCCGCTGATCCTGCCCAGCCCGGGCCACGGCCTGCGCCGGCGCATCGGGCTGGAATTCGAACGCGTCGGCCAGCCGCTGGACGCGGTGGCCGAGATCGATTCGCTGCCGCTCCTGATGCACTGCGTGGCGCAGGGCCTGGGCGCGACGATCAAGCCGATGTCGGCCGTGCATGCGCTGGACGACCGGCCCGAGCGCTGGCGCTGCCTAGGCGTGGCCGACGCGGCGATGACGCGCACGAACTACCTGTATGCGCTGCCGCCGCAGAAGCTGTCGCCGGCCGCGGCCATCGTGCGCGAGGAGATGCGCGCTGTCGTGCGCCAGCTCATCGACGACGGCGACTGGCAGGGCGTCAGGCTGATGCCGTCGCCGGCGGCCGCGGCGCGCGCGGAGGCCGCCGAGGCCATCGGCTGATTTCAGACCAGCACCGAGCCCCCTTCGCACAGCAACACGGTGCCGGTGGCGAAACCGTTGCCGGCCAGGTAGAGCACGGCGCGCGCGATGTCCTCGGGCCGGCCGATGCGGCCGACCGGCAGGCGCTGCGCGGTCTGCTCGAACATCGTGCGGCGCGCGTCGTCGGCGAGGCGGTTCCACATCGGCGTGTCGATGGTGCCCGGCGACACGCAGTTGACGCGCAGCGGCGCGAGTTCCAGCGCCAGCCCGCGCGCCAGCGTCTCCAGCGCGCTGTTGATCGCGCCCTGCAGCACCGAGTTGCCGCGCGGGCGCTGCGAGGCCTGGCCGGAGACCAGCGTCAGCGAACCGCCTTCGCGCAGGCGCACCGCGCGCGCGACGCGGTAGGCGCCCCAGAACTTGCTGTTCATCGCCGCGTAGGCGTCGGCCAAGGGCAGCTGGCGCGCCGGCCCGCCGCGTGTCTGCGCGGCGCTGACGACGACATGGTCCCAGGGCTCGCCGGCGGCGAAGAAGGCTTCAACCGCCGCCTCGTCGGCGGTGTCCAGCACCGCCGTGGCGACCGGCTGCGCGATGCTCGTCGCCGCGGCCGCCAGCTTGTCCGCCGAGCGCGACGCGATCGTCACCTGCGCGCCGGCAGCCGCGAAGGCCGCGGCGGTGGCCAGGCCGATGCCCGAGCTGCCGCCGACGACCAGCACGCGCGCGTCCTGGAAATCCGACATGGCCGCTTCTCCTTGGGGAATGAGGATCCGAGTGCGCTCAGGTCGCCGGTGAAGCCTGTGGCGCCTGAGGGTCTGGCGGCGCGCGCACGGCTGCCGTCGCCGGTGTGATCCGGGTCGAAGCGCCCGCCGCCTGCGTGGCATGGCGCGCCGCGACATAGCCGAAGACCAGCGCCGGCCCCAGCGTGATGCCGGGTCCCGGGTAGGCGCCGTTCATCACCGACTGCATGTCGTTGCCACAGGCATAGAGGCCCGGGATCGCCTGCCCGTCGTCTTGCAGCACGCGCGCGTGCTCGTCGGTCACGAGGCCGGCGGCCATGCCCAGGTCGGCCGGCTGTACCGCGACGGCGTAGAACGGCGGCGTCTCGATCGGCGCGACACAAGGGTTGGGCTGGTGATCGGCGTCGCCGAGGTGGCGCTGGTAGATGTCGCCGCCGCGGCCGAAACGTGTGTCCAGGCCGCGGCGCGCGTCGGTATTCCAGACCGCGATCGTCTCGGCGAAGGTCGCGGCCGGCAGGCCCAGCAGCGCGGCCAGCGCCCGCAGCGACTCGGCGCGCTTCAGGTAGCCGCTGGCCAGGGGTCGGCCGAGCGCGCGCGTGAACGGGCGCACCGCGCCCAGGCCGTAGCGCCACAGGAAGCGGCGGTCGCAGACCAGCCAGGCCGGCACCGCCGGCGGACCGCGGCGCAGCTGGCCGCGCACGAACTCGTGGTACGACAGCGCCTCGTTGACGAATCGCTGGCCCTGCTGGTCGACCGCGATCAGGCCCGGCTTGCCGCGGTCGGTGACGGTATGCGGAAAGACGGCGGTGCTGCCGTCGGCGCGCGGCACCACGGAGGCCGGCACCCAGAAGGCCTGCTGCTGCGACGAGCGGCTCAGCGCCGCGCCCGCGGCCTGCGCGAGCCGCGCGCCGCTGCCCACGGTTGCGCTGCCGACCGTGGCCGTCAGCGTGCCGGCCAGCGCGGGCACGAAGCGCGGGCGCAGCGCCGCGTCGTGCGACAGGCCGCCGCTGGCCAGCACGACGCCGCGGCGCGCAAAGAGGCGCACGCGTGCACCCTCGTCGCGCAGCTCGACGCCGGTGACGCGCCCGTCGTCGTCCTGCAGCAGCCGCTCGACCGCGGTGCCCAGGCGCAGTTCGACGCCCAGGTCCAGCAGCGAGCGGTACAGCCTTGCGGCCAGCGCATTGCCCAGCACCAGCGTCGTGCCGCGCGGGGCGGCGAGACGTTCGCGCGCGTGGCGCAGCAGCAGCTTCGCGACCCGCCAGGCCGAAGCCGGCGAGCGCGTGGCGCGTCGCAGGTGCGGAATGTCCGCGCGATCGACCATCATGCCGCCGAACAGCGTGAACTCCGGCAGCGGCGCGCGCAGCGACGCGAAGGCCGGGCCGAGCGTGCGGCCGTCGAAGGGCACCGGCTCCAGCACGCGCCCGCCCGCGGTGGCCCCGTGCAGGGCGGGGTAGTAGTCGGGGTAGCGCAGCACCGGCCGCAGGCGGACGGCAGTGTGCGCCTCGAGGTAGCGCAGCGCCTCGTCGCCGCGCGCCAGGAAGGTCTCGAGCAGCGTGCCGTCGCCGCCGGGCGGCACGACCTGCGCGAGATAGCGGCGTGCGTCGTCCAGGCTGTCCGCGAGGCCGGCCTCGGCCATCTTGTGGTTGGCCGGCAGCCAGACCATGCCGCCTGAGATCGCCGTCGTCCCGCCGACCAGCGGCGAGGCCTCGACCAGCAGCACGCGCAGGCCTTCGGCCGCCGCGACGGCGGCCGCCGTCATGCCGCCGGCCCCAGCGCCGACGACGACGAGGTCGAATCCCGCGGCAGCGCCGTCCACGGCGAGCGGGCCGTGCGCTGCGGCGGCTACACCATGCCGCCGTTGGGCTGCACGACCTGGCCGTGCACCCACGAGGCGCGCGGCGAGCACAGGAAGCTCACCACCTCGGCCACCTCGGCCGGTTGGCCGACGCGGTTGAACGGGCTCAGCGCGGCGGAGCGGGCGATCATCTCCTCGGTCTTGCCGGCGCGGAACAGGTCGGTGTCGACGGGGCCCGGCGCGACCGCATTCACGCGCACGCCGCGGCCGGCGAGCTCGCGCGACAGCGCGCGCACCAGCGACTCGACGGCCGCCTTGGTGGCCACGTAGGCGCCGACGTTGGGCGCCAGGCCGCGCACCATCGAGGTCGTCAGCGCGACGATGCTCCCGCCGTCGGCGACCTGGCGCGCCGCCTCGCGCAGCACGTTGAAGGCGCCGACGATGTTGACGTCGACCACCTTGCGGAAGGTCTCGTCCGGAAACTGCGCCAGCGGCCCCGGCGGCACGTTGATGCCGGCATTGGCGATCACGGCCGCAGGCGCGTGGCCGAAGTCGCGCGCGGCGTCGGCGAAGACCTGCGCCACCGCCGCGGCGTCGCGCACGTCGGCGGCGTAGACGGCAAAGCGGCCGCCACCGCGCGGCGCCGGCGCGGCGGTCTCCTTCGTGGACGTGCCGGCCACGTCGTAGCCGTCGCGCAGCAGCGCGTCCACGCAGGCGGCACCGATGCCGCGCGAGGCGCCGAAGACGATGGCGAGGGGTCGTTGACTCATGAGACGGCTTTCGTGGGGTTCAGGGACGGTGCGGCTTGCCGAACACCGGTTCCTTGTACGGAATCGGTGGCAGCTGCCAGGTGCCGGTGGACGGTGGGCGCACGTCGGCGTCGACATGCACGTCGATCACGCAGGGGCGCCGGAGCTTGAGCGCGCGCTCGACTGCCGGCCCCAGATCCTGCGGCCGCGTGACGGTGAAGCCCTCGGCACCGCAGGCGCGCGCCCAGGCCGCGAAGTCGGGGTTGTAGCGCTCGCCGCTGGCGCCCTTGTAGAACGCGGTGCCGATCTCGCGGCCGTCGAACAGGCCGTACTGCAGGTCGCGGATCGCGCCCCAGGCGAAGTTGTTCCACACGATCCACACCACCGGCAGCTGGTATTCGACCGCGGTGCACAGCACGTAGGGCGCCATCGTGAAGCCACCGTCGCCCACCACCGCCACGCAGGGCCTCTCGGGCGCCGCCAGCTGCGCGCCCATGACGCCGCAGACGCCGAAGCCCATGCTGCTGTAGCCCCAGCTGTTGAGCATGCTCTGCGGCCGCCGCGCCTGCCAGAACTGCATGAACCAGTTGTGGTGCACGCCCGAGTCCAGCGCCAGGATCACGTCCTCGGGCAGCAGCTTCTGCAGCGTGCCGACGACGAACTCGGGCCGCAGCGGGCTCGTGCTGTCGCCGAAGTGCGGGCGCACGAAGGCTTCCCACTCGGCCTGCCAGCCGCGCACGCGTTCGCCCCAGGCCGCGAAGCCCGCGGCCGTGATGCCCGGCCGCGACGGCAGCGCATTCAGCAGCTGGCGCACGAAGGTTTTCACGTCGGCGATGACACCCAGCGTAGGCGGGTAGTTGCGGCCCAGCTCCTGCGGGTCGATGTCCACGTGCAGCAGCTTGGTGGCCGGGAAGTTCCACGAATAGCCCGGGTGCCAGCTGCTGCTGCTGCGGTCGTCGAAGCGCGTGCCCAGCGTGATCACCAGGTCGGCGAAGCGGCCGGCCTGGTTGGCCGGGTAGGCGCCGTTGCGGCCGATGAAGCCCAGCGCCAGCGGATGGTCGCCGCGGATGCAGCCCATGCCGTTGGGCGAGGTGATGACCGGGATGCCCCAGCGCTCGGCCAGTTCGGTGATCTCGGGGCCGGCCTCCGACAGCGTCGCGCCGTGACCGATGAACAGCACCGGCTGGCGCGCCGCGGCCAGCAGGTCCAGCGCGGCGGCGAGGTCGTCGTCGCTGGCACCGGGGCGGTGACGGCTGCCCATCTGTCCGACGTGCGATCGCGCCGGCAGCGCGACGTCGGCCTCCTCCTGGTACACGTCGTACGGGATGTCCAGGTTCACCGGCCCGGGGCGGCCGGTGACCATGGTGTCGAAGCCCTGGCGCAGCGCCAGCGGCAGCATCTCCACGCGCGTGGGCTGGAAGGCGCGCTTGACCACCGGCCGCATGACCTGCGCGAAGTCGGCCTGGTTGTGCTTGTACAGCTCCTGGAACGGCGCGCGGTTGTGCTGGCTGGTCGGCACGTTGGACGTGATGGCCATGAAGGCCGACGAGTCGCTCAGCGCGGTGGCCAGCGACATCACCATGTTGGCGCTGCCCGGGCCGGTGCTGGTCAGCGTGGCCACCGGGCGGTGCCTGACGCGGAAATAGGCGTCGGCCATGTGGCCGGCGCATTGCTCGTGGCGCGGGCTAACGAGCCGCAGCCGGTCGCGCACGTCGTACAGCGCATCGAGGATGCCCACGTTGCCGTGTCCGCAGATGCCGAAGACGTAGGGCACGCCTTCCTGCACCAGGGTCTCGGCGATCAGCTGACCGCCCTTCATCTTCGCCATGTCTCGTCCTCAGGCCAGCAGCGTCACCATGCGCTCTTCGCTCATCTCGCGCACGGCATGATGAGGTCCCTCGCGGCCGAAGCCGCTGTCCTTGCTGCCGCCGTAGGGCATGACGTCCACGCGCGAGCTCGAGGTCTCGTTGACGTGCACGCCGCCGACCTGCAGTTCGCGCGCCGCGCGCAGCGCATCGGCGAGCCGGTTCGTGAACAGCCCGGTCGCCAGGCCGAAGGGTGTCGCGTTGACGCGCGCGATCGCCTCGTCCAGCGTGTCGAAGGGCACCAGCGACATCACCGGGCCGAAGACCTCCTGGCAGCCGACGGCCATCGCCTCGTCCACGCCGGCCAGCAGCGTCGGCGGCACGACGGCGCCCACGCGCGGGCCGCCGGCCAGGCGCTCGGCGCCGCGCGCCATCGCGTCGGCGATCCATTGCTCGATGCGCTCGGCCTCCTGCAGGCTGATCACCGGGCCGACCACGGTCTTCGCGTCCAGCGGATCGCCGAAGGGCAGCGCACGCACCATCTCGGTCAGGCGCTGCTGCGCGCGGTCGTACACGCCGCGCTGCACCAGCAGCAGCTGGATGGAGGTGCACACCTGGCCGGCCTTGCGGTAGGCGGCGCCGACGATCTTGGGCAGCGCGCGCTCCAGGTCGGCGTCGTCGGCGACGATCGTGAAGGCGATCGAGCCCAGCTCCATCTGCGTGCGGCGCAGGCCGGCGCGCTGCTGGATCGAGGCGCCGACCTCGGTGCTGCCGGTGAAGGCGAAGAAGCGGATGCGCGGTTCCTCCAGCAGCCAGCCGGCGGTTTCGGCGCCGCCGTGCAGCACGCTCAGCAGCGCGGGCGGCAGGCCGGCCTCGAGCAGGCACTCGGCCATCACCACCGCCGCGGTCGGCGTGTGCGTGGATGGCTTCAGCACCACCGCATTGCCGGCGGCCAGCGCCGGCGCGACCTTGTGCGCGACGGTATTCAGCGGCGCATTGAACGGCGTGATCGCGCACACCACGCCCAGCGGCACGCGCAGCGTGAAGCCCAGGCGGCCGGCCTGGCCCGGCGCGCCCTCCAGCGGCACCATCTCGCCGCGGAAGTTGCGCGCCTCCTCGGCCGACAGGCGGAAGGTCTGCACGCAGCGGCGCAGCTCGCCAGCGCCGTCGCTGGCCGGAAAGCCGACCTCGATCTGCAGCGCGCGCACCAGTTGTTCGCTGCGTTGCTCCAGCAGCGTCGCGGCGCGGTCGAGGATGGCACCACGCTCGTGCGGCGTCAGCCGGCTGGCGCGGAAGGCGGCATCGGCTTCGGCCGCCGCCTGCGCGACCTGCTCGCGCGAGGGCAGGTGGATGGTCGTGCAGGGCTGCAGGCGGTACTTGTCCAGGGCCTGGCGACGGCCGGCGCCCTCGACCCAGCGGCCCGCGATCAGCAGCCGGGCGTCGGGCAGGGTCAGCATCGGGGCGTTCATGGCCGGGCCGGTGCCGCGGTTCACAGCGGCGCCTCCGCGCTGTCCTCCACCGGCGTCGTGACGACCAGGAAGACCAGCGGCACGGTGCCGTTGTTGGTGAAGCTGTGGCGCACGCCGGGCGGCACGAAGACATAGTCGTTGCGGCGCATCAGCACCTTGCGGTCGTCCAGCGTCAGCATGCCTTCGCCCTCGAGCACGTGGTAGACCTGCTCCTGCACCTGGTGCACATGCTCCTGCACATAGGCCATCGGCTGGTAGCAGGAGATGCGGAAGTCGATGCGGCGCGAGCCGCAGGTCTCCGGCCGCACCAGGGCCTTGGACAGCGCGCCACCGAAGTGGCCGGGGTACTCCTGCCAAGGGATCTCGGCGATGTGGGCGACGAAGGCTTCGGGCTTCGGGTGGGTCGGGGCGGTCATGGCGCGTGCGGCGGGCATCGAGTTCGCGGGCAAGTCTAGGGACGCGGACCGCCGCGGGGAACTACCGATTTCCGAACGCGCCTATCGCGCCGCCTTATAGCCGCCAGGGGGCGGACTATCGGCGGCGCTTATAGCCGCTGAAGGAATTCTGTAGTTTTCCGGCGCGGGGGCGGTCCGTACAGTGCGCCGCCAGGATGAAGCTCGCCGTCTTCACGAAGAACCTCAGCAACCCCGCCTATGCCGCGGCGCGGCTGGGTGCTGAGCGTGCGGCGGCGATGTTCGGTGCCGAGGTCCGGCACTACGTGCCGCAGACGCCCGACGACCCGGAGCAGCAGTCGGCGCTGGTCCACGAGGCGCTGGCCACGAAGCCCGACGCCTTCGTCTTCACGCCCGTGCACCCGACACGCGTCAACGACGCGATCGCTGCCATCCGCGCTGCCGGCGTGCCGATCTTCGGCTTCGTCAACCGCATGGACGACGGCGTGGCCGAGAGCTACGTCGGCGCCTCCGACGCCAGGCTGGCCGCCGACATCGCCGGGTACCTGTTCCGCCACCTGCGCGGCCGCGGCCGCGTCGCCATCGTCGAGGGCCCGGCCGACTCGATCACCAGCCAGGAGCGCGTGGCCGCCTTCGAGGCCGCGGCAGGCCGCAACTCGGGCATCACCATCGTCGCGCGCTCCTGCGGCGCCTACCAGCGCGCTCCGGCGCGCGACGCCTTCGCCGCGGTGCTGGCGGCACAGCCGCAGGTCGACGCCGTGCTGGCGGCCAACGACATCATGGCCGTCGGCGTGCTCGACGCGCTGCAGGCCGCGGGCCGCGAGGCCGCGGTGGTCGGCGTCAACGCGATCCCCGAAGCCATCGCCGCGATCCTGGCCGGCCGCATGCTGGCGACCGCCGACTTCAACGCGATGCAGATGTGCTTCCTGGCCACCGAGTGCGCGATCCGCTCGCTGCGCGGCGAGCCCGTGCCGCGCGAGATCGAACTGCCGGTGGCCATCGTCGACCGCGCCAATGCCGCGCAATGGGACCTGCCCTACGCGCAGCGTGCACTGGCCACCCTGGAACAACTGAAGGAGACCTGACCATGAGACGCCGTACCCTGCTGCAGGGCTTGCCGCTGGCCGCGCTGCCGGCCCTGACCACGCTGGGCTGGAGCCCGGCCGCGGCACAGGCCTTTCCGGCCAGGCCGGTGCGCATGGTGGTGCCGTTCGCGCCGGCCGGCATTGCCGACATCCTGGGCCGCCTGATCGCCGAGCCGCTGGCCCAGGGCTGGGGCCAGCAGGTCATCGTCGAGAACAAGGCCGGCGCCAGCGGGCACATCGGCGCGATGGATGTCGCGCGTTCGCCCGGCGACGGCCACACGATCATGATCGGCACCATCGGCATCCATGCCGCGCATGCCAGCTACCGCAAGCTGGCCTACAAGCCGGCCGAGGACCTGCGTCCGGTGACCATCCTCGCCGAGGCGGCCAACGTCGTCGCCGTGCCGGCGAATTCGCCCTACCGGACCTTCGCCGACTTCCTGGCCGACGCGAAGGCCAACCCGGGCAAGCTGACCTACGGCTCGGCCGGGCCGGGCTCGTCGATCCACATGGTGACCGCGTTGTTCGAGCTGATGGCCGGCGTGCGCATGACCCACGTGCCGTACAAGGGCAGCGGGCCGGCGCTGATCGACCTGATCGGCGGCCAGATCGCGGTGATGTTCGAGAACATCGGCTCGGGCATGGTGCACATCAGGAG
>ERZ761602.7199-NODE-7199-length-11972-cov-4.516741_pt1 | contig 11972 bp, 10 predicted proteins | sample MGYA00512165_ERZ761602 | MGnify/ENA primary metagenome ERZ761602 (study PRJEB28899, sample SAMN02445085) | bioreactor sludge metagenome | biome: EBPR sludge; isolation source: Thorneside wastewater treatment plant | place: Australia: Brisbane, Thorneside... | reverse complement strand
TTTAAAATCAGCCTTTGCTATTGTAAATATTATATTATGAAATCAAGCTATCTGTTAATTCTTGCGACCCTGGTCACATTTATTCAATGTACATCCCCTGAAAAGGAAAAGGATAAAACCCAATTGGATCTTCAGATTGCTGAGATGATAAAGCAGATTTCAGCCGATAGTATAAAAAGCCATGTTGAACATATGGTGAGTTTTGAAACCAGACATTCACTCAGTGATACAGTAAGTGATGATAGGGGAATAGGAGCGGCAAGAAGATGGGTGGCTTCCAAGTTTCTTCAATTCCGCCAACAATCCAATGCGAACATGACTGTGGAACTTGACCCCTACATTATTGAAGGTGGTTCATCGCGGGTTCCCTATGCAGTGACTATGAAGAATGTAGTTGCCACCTTAAAAGGAACTGATCCCAATGATGACAGAGTAATCTTAATTAGTGGGCACCTTGATTCAAGAAACAGTGACCCACTTGATAGCATTAATGCGGCACCGGGAGCCAATGACGATGCCTCTGGCGTTGCCGTTGTTATTGAATTGGCAAGGGTATTATCTCAGCATCAGTATCCCTGTACGCTCATCTTTATGGCCGTGCAAGGTGAAGAACAGGGGCTGTTGGGAGCTCGCCATATGGCTGTAAAGATGAGACAGGAAAACGTCAACCTCATCGCTATGCTGAACAACGACATTGTGGGCAACTCTGTCGCTAGTGAAACCAACGACAAAAATGACAAGACCATTCGCATATTCAGTGAAATGATACCCGCCATTGAAAGTGAACAGGATACAAAAAACAGGGCTGCCATGAAATCTGAAAACGATAGCCCATCCCGTCAGTTGGCGAGATACATTAAAGAAACAGGAGAGGCATATGACTTTGGCTTTTCAGCCACTATCAACATGAGACCAGATCGGTTTTTGCGTGGTGGAGACCATACCCCCTTTCTTCAAAATGGCTATACCGCTGTTAGATTTACAGTATTTAATGAGAATTACACTCAACAACACCAAAACGTTCGCGATGAGGATGGCATTGAATATGGTGATAAAATTAAGTTTATGGACTTTGATTATGCAGCCAATGTGGCCAGGATGAACCTCGCAACAATGGCATCATTGGCCAAGGCTCCGACAGCACCTGTCAGCGTGAACATGCAGGTTACCCTGAGCAATATCACCTATCTGTCGTGGGAGGCTCCGATCAGTGGTCCAAAAGTCAAAGGGTATAACGTCCTCATCAGAGAAACATACCAACCTTTTTGGGAAAAGAAGATCTATGTTGAAGACACCAAAGTAGAACTCCCCTACTCTAAAGACAATTACTTCTTTGCCGTTCAGGCCGTTGGAGAGGAAGGCCACCTAAGTCAGATTGTGATACCAGTGCCAAAGAGGTAACAATTTACTCTTTGAACCATTCTGCATACATCGGATAGTTTTTGGCCGTTCGACCAATCACCGCAGTCATTTCGGTGCTAATGTCTTTCACCTTTTTGGCGGGCATACCCGCATAAATAGTCCCCGATTCTACCCTGGTGCCTGCAAGTACAACAGCGCCTGCAGCCACTACGGATCCCTGGCCTATAACAGCACCATCCATTACGATGGCCCCCATGCCAATCAAAACGTTATCCTCTATTGTGCAGCCATGGACAACCGCTGTATGCCCCACAGAAACATTATTACCAATTATGGTTTTGGATCTCTCATAAGTACAATGAATCACTGCACCATCCTGAATATTAGTATTATTTCCAATTGTAATTGTGTTAACATCACCCCTCACCACCGCATTGAACCACACAGTACAATTATCTCCCATTGTCACATCACCAACTACAACCGCATTTTCTGCTAAAAAGCAATTATCTCCCATTTGAGGTGTAAACCCACGTATCGATTTAATAATGGCCATTTTTCAAGAATTTGAGGCAAAAGTACGATAAGCAGCGAATTCCAATCAAAAAAAGCTTATTTCCTCATTAAGAACATGACAAGATGTCACTTTAAAAGACTAAAAACACTAAATTTGCGTGCTCAAATGGGGAACATGAAGGATTTAATACAGGATTTGGATGTAATTGATGCTGCTGGAGTGGAGCAGTGTGAGGTAAAGGTGACCCAGGATACCCATTCTGGACAAACCAGGAAATTGTATATCGAAAGCTACGGTTGCCAGATGAACTTTTCAGACAGCGAAATAGTAGCTTCTATTTTGGCAAAAGAAGGATATGATACCACTTCTGATATTGATCAGGCAGACATTATTTTTTTAAATACGTGCTCTATCCGAGAAAAAGCAGAGCAAACCATAAGGCATCGGCTAAAACATATCCATGGTTTCAAAAAGCGTAAACCTGAACTGTTAGTAGGCGTACTGGGATGCATGGCCGAGCGGTTGAAAACCAATTTACTGGAAGAAGAAAAGATTGTCGATCTGGTAGCGGGGCCAGATGCCTATCGGGATTTACCTAAACTAATTCATCGGGTTGACGATGGTCAGAAAGCCGTTAACACTTTTCTATCGCGCGAAGAAACATATGCAGATATAAGCCCTGTACGGCTCAACTCAAATGGTGTTACTGCATTTGTTTCCATCATGCGAGGATGCGACAACATGTGCTCCTTTTGTGTGGTTCCTTTTACCAGAGGCAGAGAACGCAGCAGAGACCCCCACTCTATCGTTGCAGAAACTCAAACATTGTTCGATCAGGGATTTCGGGAAGTCACTTTGCTTGGACAAAACGTAGACAGCTACAAATGGAGTGAAGAGGAAAATAATAAAGCGCGAATTGAGAAAAATAGAGTGAGTAAGATCATCAACTTTGCCAATCTGCTGGAGATGGTGGCCAAAATACACCCTGATTTAAGAATTCGTTTCTCCACTTCACACCCCAAAGACATTACAGACGAGGTACTGCATACTATGGCCAGGTATGAAAACATTTGCAAAAACATTCACCTTCCTGTTCAGAGTGGCAACAGCAGAATACTTGAGCTCATGAACAGAGGCTATACCAGAGAATGGTACCTCGACAGGGTTAACAAAATAAGAGAGATACTTGGTGAGGACTGCGGTATATCCTCTGATATGATCATTGGATTTTGTTCGGAGACGGAAGAGGAGCATCAGGATACACTTAGCCTTATGGACATTGTGGAGTATGACTTTGCTTATATGTTCTATTACTCTGAGCGCCCAGGAACTCTCGCAGCAAAAAAACTGACAGACGATGTTCCATTAGAGGTGAAAAAGAGAAGACTGGATGAAATTATTCGAAAGCAGAGACTACACGCTGAAAAAAGCAACAAGGCAGATGTAGGTAAAGTGTATAAAATATTAATTGAAGGAACCTCCAAAAAGTCTGAGAAGCACCTGCAAGGGCGCAGTTCAAACAATAAAGTGGCAGTGTTTGAAGCCCAAAACAAAAACAAAGGCGATTATGTCAATGTTTTAATAACAGAATGCACAGGAGGAACATTATTGGGTAAGATAGTAGCGTAAGAAAGAATTATGACAATTAAAGATTCAGAAATACAAAGCATAAAACAGCGATTTGGGATTATCGGGCGTTCAACATTATTGAACAATGCAGTGCGCGTAGCCATGCAGGTCGCTCCTACTGATATGTCTGTATTGATAACAGGTGAAAGTGGAAGCGGTAAAGAATCATTCTCAAAAATCATTCACCATTTAAGTCCGAAAAAACACGGACAGTTTATTGCCATCAACTGCGGATCGATTCCTGAGGGCACCATTGATTCTGAGCTTTTTGGCCACGAAAAAGGATCGTTCACGGGAGCACATGAAGCCCGCAAAGGATATTTCGAAGTAACTAACGGAGGAACAATTTTTCTGGATGAGATTGGTGAGATGCCATTAGGAACACAGGCAAGATTACTAAGAGTACTGGAAAATGGTGAGTTTATCAAAGTAGGCTCTTCCAAAGTTCAGAAAACCGATGTGCGCGTAGTAGCCGCTACCAATGTCAACCTCATGAAAAATGTAGAAGATGGAAAGTTTCGTGAGGATTTGTATTACAGGCTCAGTACAGTTCCCATTTATGTGCCTCCCTTGCGTGAGCGAGGTGATGACATTGAACTTTTATTCAGAAAATTTGCTTCTGACTTTGCAGAAAAGTATAAGGTAAAACCAATTACACTTACAGAAGAAGCGAAAGCGCTCCTTCTTAAATATCGTTTTCCGGGGAACATACGCCAGTTAAAGAATCTGGTTGAGCAAATTTCAGTGCTGTCTCCCGAGGTCAAAGAAATCGACCATCAGCAACTGCAGAATTACCTCCCAAAAGACTCTATGTTGCCTGCCCTTTATAGAACCGAATCATCAGAAAATATTTCTGAGAGAGACATCTTGTATAAGGTTTTATTTGAAATGCGAAAAGATGTAAATGACCTGAAGAAGATTGTGCTGGAAAATGCTACTAACCCTACTGATGCTGCTCAAGTTGTAAAAGACCATGCTCATTTGTTTGAAGGAATTGAGGAGGAGATTAAACCAACATTGGATTCAGTAAGAGTTTTGAAACCAAACATCGCTTCTATTGAAGAAGAGGAAGAAGTGCAGGACATCAGTCACGTAACCGAAGATGATTCTTTGTCTATTGAAAAGAAAGAAAAGGAGTTGATTGTAAAAGCGCTTAGAAAAAACAACAACAAGAGAAAATACGCGGCACAAGATTTGGGGATCTCGGAGCGCACCCTTTATCGCAAAATTAAACAGTACGAACTTGAACAATAAATTGCAGCGCAGCCTCGCAACATTAATCCTCATCTCCTTTATTTGGGGATGTGGTGCCTACTCCTTTACTGGTGCTTCTACAGCAGCCGACACAATAGTTGTGGCAGAATTTTTTAATAATACTGACCTTGCTCCTGCTAACCTGGCCCAAAATTTCACTAACGATCTCAAAGATTTCTACCAGCGCAATTCAAATCTCAGTGTGGTTCAGGAAAATGGCCAACTCAGAATAGAAGGCACTATTGTGGAATACGCTATCAGACCAATTGCCCCGGTCTCCGCAGGTAATAATCAGCTGGCAGATGCAGCAGCCCTTACCCGCCTGACCATTGGCGTAAAAGCCAGCTATGAGGACACCCTGGAACCTAAAAACAGCTTCAAAGACAAGACATTCTCCTTTTACGCTGACTTCCCCAATACCCAGGATATCACCAGCGTGCAGGAACAATTGGAGAAAACCATCTTTGACCAAATCCTGCTTGATATATTCAATGCAACTGTAGCCAACTGGTAATTTCAGTGGCCACGATTCACTTCAATGGTTGCTTGAAGTATCAAATTGCATTACATTTACCTTCACTTCATTGCAATGGTTTTGGATAAACGTAAATTCTTATTTCTTCTCGTCAATAACAGCTCTCTCTCACCCGATGAGACGGAAGCGTTACAATTGTTGCAGAATGAATTTCCATATTCTCAGGCCATCCACAACCTTGTAGCACGCGGGTCACAACTCAATGATTTGCCTGCCAAACAAATGAAATTGAACATGGCAGCGGTGTACGCCACCGATCGTGCAATACTTAAGGCGATAATTACAACCCCGGCAGAAGAAAGAAAATTGAATGAAAAGGAAGTGGTTCCAGAACCCCCGATGGAGGTTGAAAAGCCAGCTAAAACAGAAGCTCCTAAAGCGCAAATAGCCGCTGAACAAAAAGTTGAAGAAGAGATGGTTAATCAGAAACCCGATAAAGAACTTCCATCTCAACCTGTTGTCCCTGCTAAAAAAGACTTTGTTCCATCCAAACTGAGTGGTGATGATCTTTTAGATGAACTATATCAGGATTTGGACAGATTAAAAAAACTGAAACATGGGTTTGAAGTGGCCTCCTTTAATTTTGATACCTTACCCACAGTGCCAACTGCACCTGATGCCAACACGACCCCACATTCAGTGGCCGAAGTAAAGGGGGATCCCAAACCAGCAAAGAAGCCAAAGGATGCTAATAAAGGCATAATAGCAGAAATCAAAAGCACCAAAAAGAAGATAAAACCCAGCGATCCCAGGCAAAAAGAGCAGCTGGATATCATTGATAAATTTATCAAATCCAAACCAAGCATCTCAAAAGGTAAAACCAGCTCTCCGGCTCCTCCCGCTACCGATTTATCAGAGAGTAGCAGTGTCTTCACTGATAACATCGTATCGGAAACGCTGGTGGAAATACTAATCAAACAAGGTAAAAAGGAGAAAGCAATAGAAGTGCTGCGCAAGTTGATTTGGAAGTTTCCGCAAAAAAAGGCTTACTTTGCGGCTCAAATAGAAGAATTGACAAATTAAGCCATGTATACGTTATTTATTAGTCTGGTTATTGTTTTCGCTGTGCTCCTTGTTATGGTTATTTTAGCACAAAATTCTAAAGGAGGAGGATTATCAAGTCAATTTGGTGGTTCTGGAGCCAGTAACCTTATCGGAGTAAAGAAAACCGGAGACCTTTTAGAGCGCCTCACCTGGGGGTTCGCTATTGCAATTATGGTGTTTACACTGGCTACCAACTTCACAACACCAAATACTTTCAATCAATCAGATGACATTCTGGATCGTGCCAAAGAGCAACAAACAGCTCCGGGGCTTGATCTCAACAGAATAACTCCTGCTACCCCATCGGATAGCACAGAATAGTAATGCCTATTCAAAGAGGTAATTTCAAAAGTCAGCTTATTGCGAACAAAATAAAGCCTGCACTGGCTTTTGAATAAGCAGGTAATCCCCTTAATCTGTAAGTGATAAAGGGAATCCCAACGTTTCACAGCAATAGCGTTTCCTGATTAGACTTCGGTACAGCCTCCTTTATAACTTTCTACTTCGCTGGTACAGCTTCCATGAGTAATGTATAAGCTTTATTCAAAGCCACTCCACCTTCTCTCGCACCTGTATAATGGCCGAGTCGAACTACAACCAGGTCGTGTGAAGGGATGATAGTCGTAGATTGTCCGCCAGCTCCCAACATCATATAAGCATCTTTTGGGATAGGTCTTCCCCCATCACCATTGATCCAGAAAAAACCACCGTATATAGGCCGTCCATCATCCAGCCAGGGTTGGGCCAGTGTGCTTACAAAATCAACATACCCTTCAGGTAAGATTCTCTCTCCATTCCAGACACCATCCTGCAAATAGAGGTTACCCATCCGGGCCCAATCTCTCCCCGATGCAAACTCATATCCCTGGGTAAGAAAATTCCCATAAGGATCAGCCTCCATGATCATGGTGCGAATGCCAATCTTGTCAAACAATTCGCGCTGAGGAAATTCATGGTAATCTCCTCCTTTACCTTCTACGCCTAATCTTACCAGATAGTTGGTCAGAACAGGATCGGAATTGCGATAGCGACCTACTGTATTGGGTAGCCATTGCTGTGGCCGTGTAGCTGCCCATTGAAAAGAGTTTATTGATCCTGTATAAACATAAAGGTGATCCGGATACCCCATTGAAGGATCAAAGTCTGGATCTTGCGGTGCACGAAATCTCAACCCACTAGACATATGAAGGATATCTTTTATCCTTATACTGGCCCTGCCGTCTCCTTCATTTTGCCATTCAGGAATGGGAGCTGGTTGATCCAAAGTATATACACCTTGATTGATTAACACGCCCATCATAGTGGCCGTCAAACTCTTCCCCATTGACCAACTTTCCAGTGGAGTATCTTTAGTAATCCCATCACCATAACGTTCTCCAATTATTCTGCCCTGGTAAGTCACCACAAACGCTGCTGTTTTTCCGTTTCCCTCAAAAGCGGCATCAACTGCTTGTTGTACTTTGTCCATATCCAGTTCAACTGGCATGGGCTCATCGGACAAAACATCTCCCATTGGCCATGGTGTTGCATCGGCTTCAGGTAGATTCCGAGTAATTTTTTTGGGTTCGTAAAATACCTTCTCCATTCCCACAGGAAGCGTTACGCATCCCTGACTTTGATCACCCAGATAGATGGCTGTGCGGGTAACCCCATTGGGTAGTGTGATGGAAACTGATTTCTTCTCGTAATCAACTACAGGCTTTCCCACTTTTGCACGTTCTTCAAATGGACTTGAAAATCCCCCCACATGGGCAGCAGCAAACTCTGCATCAAGACCGGTGATAAATACTGCTGAACAAACCACCTTGGCATAACCAGAGGTATGGTGCTCCAGTGGATCGCCAGGAGGCGCCTCATAGGGTGTTTCCAACTCTAAAGAATCAGCGCGGGCAATCATTTTAGCTTTTATAGCTGCGGGATCATCCTTTACTTCTTCTTTGGTAGTGCTTGGCTGGCAGCTTAACACCCCTATACACAAAGTGAAGAATGCCAACTTTCGAAGAGAAATCAGGTTCTTTTCCAGGTTCATAGTTAAGGCTTTTTTAAAAAGTTACGGAATTCATCCATATATCAAAACCAGAATTTCATCAAGTGGCACTCCCTTTCTTGCTGAAAATCCACCAATCGCTTTTATCAGCTCCTAAACCGTATTTAGGTTCATCGATAGATGTCTGCTTCTCCCCACCCTATTGAAGTATTAGCTTCGATAATAGGTTGTCAGTGGTTGGTAAAATTGAAAAATATGGCAGCACAACTTCCTGATATCATCACGCTGGAGTCCAAAAAAATGGAATTATATAGCAATCCATTAGAACCTTTCTGGGAAACTTCAGGTAAAAGAAAACCAAACTTCAAACTCACAGAAAATTGTAAGAGAGGTTATGTGGCTGGTTGGGCCATCAAAGACCATCAACTGGTACTTACGCAAATCATAGGGAAGCACTATGCCCGTACGTTTTTCTTTGGAGAAAAATTGGTAGAAATCTCAATGAAAAAGCTATTTCCAAAATCTAGAAATAACCACGTACACGCCATTTGGTATTCTGGAAAACTCCGGATTCCTGCGGGAGCAATGACACAATACGAACATAACAATTATAACTCTCGTTTTGAAAAAGAAATTATCATCACAGTAAACAAAGGAGATGTTATTAAAATGGTGACGCTTGACTACACCCAACAAAAACTAGTCGTAAATTTAAGATAGCGGTTCAATTAATCGATGAAATTCAGTGAGATCAATACAATGATCACAAACACACCAAGGAGTGCAATAAAAAACAAATAGTCAGCAATGGCTTCACTTTGTTTTTCCCTTTTTGTATTTGATGTTCTGATAGAGACAAATGAAAAAATACAAGAAGCAGTTAAAAATAGGGCAATTACCGATGTAAGCTCATCAATAACATGGGTTTCAATTTGGCTATTGATGTGGAGTGAGGTAATCACAAAAAGGCAAAATCCAAGAAGGTTAGCAGATGTACCTAGAATATGGGGAGATGTATTGTTGGCCATAGGTTCAATCAATTTGAGAACACAACTTAAGTCAATGGATTCACTCTTCTGTCAGTATTGCATTGGCCCTTGTTATAGAACCGCTGATATGCCTCAATAGGTTCTTTTTTTCCAACACAGAGTAAATATCTGCTTTTTCCAAATCTTCCAGCACTTTGGCATTCACTCCTGAAAGAATAATATTCACTTTTTTGCTATTGAATTGCTTGATCACTTCCTTTAGTCTGTAGATACCGGTGGCATCGATAAAGGGAACATGCCGCATCCTTAAAATAAGCACCTTCGGTTTATTTTGAAGATTATTAATAGTATCCTGAAAGAGTTGTGCCACCCCAAAGAATAATGCTCCGTGTATTTCGTAGATAGCTACTCCCTTTGGTAATACCGGTAATTCTTCCTCAAATAACTTCTCTCCATTCTCATTATCATCAGCTGAAGCATCTACAGCATTCTCAATGCTCATTGAGTCACTCATCCTTTTCATCACCACAAAACTGGACAGCACTATACCCACCTCAATGGCAATTACCAGATCAAAAATAACAGTAAGAAAAAAAGTGGTCAGAAGTATAAGCACATCCGAGGCGTTTCCTCTTAACAAAGACTTGAATTGGCGCCACTCGCTCATGTGATACGCCACTACCACAAGAATACCAGCCAGGGCAGCCATAGGAATTAACTTAGCGTAGGGAGCCAGTAACAGCATAATCAAAAGCAACACCAATGCATGTGTAATCCCCGCTATGGGTGTACGCCCTCCGTTCTTTACATTGGTAGCAGTACGGGCCAAAGCACCGGTAGCTGGTATACCTCCGAACATAGCCGAAGCACAATTAGCAACACCCTGTGCTACAAGTTCAGCATTAGAACGGTGCCTTCCTCCGATCATACCATCTGAAACCACCGCAGAAAGTAACGATTCAATCCCACCAAGAAACGCAATAGCAAGTGCAGGTTGAATCAGAGCCTTTACTGTAGCTAAATCAATATGAGGCACTGAAGGCAACGAAAGGCTATTAGGGATTTCACCAAATGTAGTTTCAATGGTAGTAACAGGAAGTTGTAACCACTGGACCAATATCGTACTCAAAAGAATGGCTACAATAGAACCAGGAATTTTAGCAGTAACCCGATGAAAGTTGAAAGCAATGAGTGCAGTTCCAGTAGCAATCGCAAAGGCTATCCAATTAATCCCATTAAAATTCAGTGCGTACAATTTCCATTTTTCGATAAAGTCTGCTGGTACAGTCTCAATAGAAAGTCCAAAAAAATCCTTTACCTGAGAAGAAAAAATAATCAGAGCAATGCCGCTGGTAAAACCAACAATAAGTGGATAAGGAATGTACTTTAAAAGATTTCCAAAACGCGCCAAGCCCATGCCCACTAACAGGAAGCCTGCCATAAAAGTGGCAATGGTCAATCCACCCACACCGTGCTCTTGTACTATTGCATATACAATTACTATAAAAGCTCCGGTAGGCCCACCAATTTGCACTCTGCTCCCTCCCAGTATACTGATAATAAGTCCAGCAACTATCGCAGTGATTAATCCCTTGTCAGGGGAAACGCCAGAAGCTATAGCAAATGCTATGGCAAGTGGAAGTGCCACAATACCTACTATCAGTCCGGCAGTTAAATCTTTAAGTAATTGTTCTTTTTTGATCCCTCCTTTTAGTAATGAGAATAACTTAGGAGTGAATTGCTTGTCTTTCATCTACTGAATGTTCCTATAACCTATAAATAGAGTACGTGTAGATGGTAAACGAATGGCTGAGTGTTTCGTAAGTAGATTAAACGAATATTTCATCCCCACCCAGGTGCACGTAACGTGCTTCAAAGATAATGCTATTATTGAAATACTCATTCCGACTCTTCAAATAGGAAAAGCCGGAATGAGTCTTAAATCTAGTTCTGCCCTCCGTTGCGGTTAGGACTCCTTTGTGCAGGCCATGTCATCTGCTCACCTGTACGACTATTAATTGGAAGAACAGACTTTTCTCTGGATGTCTTCTCAGGATCTTCACTGGCCATATAGGTAAGGATGGCTGTGAGAATTGCATTGTTGCGCACATCATCAAAGACAATTTTATCATAAGTATCCAGATTGGTGTGCCAGGTGTACGTGCCATAACTCCAATTTAAAGAACTTAAAGAAAAGGCTGGCGCACCTGCTGCCACAAAAGAAGCGTAATCGGAACCACCGCCACCTGGTCTGCCGGGGAATTCCGTTTCAATGTGTTGAGTGATATCCTCTGGCACAGCTGCCAACCAGCGTCCTAAATAATCATACGCATGAAGAAATCCCTGTCCTGAAATATTTACTACCCTGCCTGTTCCGTTGTCCTGATTAAACAAGGCTTGTAAGCCCTTCACCACTTCCGGGCGATCTTCTACAAATGCACGAGATCCATTCAACCCCTGCTCCTCACTGCCCCAATGACCAACAATAATTGTTCGCTTAGGGTTAGGATAAATCTTTTTAAGAATCCTTGCGGCTTCCATCATAGTAAGTGTCCCTGTGCCATTATCCGTAGCGCCTGTACCTCCGTCCCACGAATCGAAGTGAGCAGAAAGAACGATATATTCATTAGGAAGCTCCTTACCAGGGATAGTAGC
>ERZ761602.7197-NODE-7197-length-11976-cov-4.374801_pt1 | contig 11976 bp, 9 predicted proteins | sample MGYA00512165_ERZ761602 | MGnify/ENA primary metagenome ERZ761602 (study PRJEB28899, sample SAMN02445085) | bioreactor sludge metagenome | biome: EBPR sludge; isolation source: Thorneside wastewater treatment plant | place: Australia: Brisbane, Thorneside... | reverse complement strand
ACGCCCCGGGACCCCGGCACGCTCGATGATTTCTTTGTCTTCGACCCCGCGCGCGCCCCCTCCGCCCCGGTGGCCGAGGTGCGGGCGCAGACCGGCCTGACACTGCGGATGTGGTCGGACCAGCCCGGCGCGCAGGTCTATACCGGGCAATGGATGGCCCCGCACCCGGGCGGACACCCCGGGCGCGCGCCGGGGCCCTGCGCGGGCTTCTGCATCGAACCGTCGGGCTATCCCAACGCGCTGAACATCCCCGATTTCCCGTCCATCCTGCATTCCCCCGACCGCCCGTACCGGCAGGTGCTGAGCGTCGAGATCGCGCCTCAGGACCCCTCTCAGGGCACCTCGGCGCCCAGCGCGGCGGTGTAAAGCCTGAACCACTCCTGCCGGTCCAGCCGCACCCCGGCGGCGCGGGCCATCGCGGTGATGCGGGCTGGATCGTTGGTGCCGATCACCGGCAGGATGCGCGCGGGATGCGCCATCAGCCAGGCCAGCGCCATCGCCGCGGGCTCGACCCCCCGCGCCGCCGCCATCGCCGCCAGTTCCGCCGCCAGCGGCGTGCCCGGCGCCATCAGCCGACCGCCGCCCAGAGGCGACCAGGCCATCACCACATCGCCCCGGCCCTGATGATGCGCAAGGTCGCCATTGGTGAAGGGCGCAAGGTGCATCAGGCTCAGTTCGATCTGGTTCGTCACCAGCCGGTTCGCCATCGCCCCTTGCAGCAACGCCACATCCCAGGGCCGGAAGTTCGACACCCCCACCGCCCGCACCTTGCCCGAGGCGATCACCGCATCCAGCGCCGCCCCGGTCTCGGCGGGGTCCATGAACGGATCGGGGCGGTGGATCAGCAACAGGTCGATGTGATCAATCCCCATCAGCCGCAAGGAATGGTCAACCGAGGCCATGACATGCGCACGCGAGGTGTCATAGTATTTGACCGGCGCCTCCGCATAGCGACCCACCGGCGCGACGATGCCGCATTTGGTGACGATCTCGATGCGGCCTCGCAGGCCCGATCCCTTCAGCGCCGCGCCAAGGATTTCCTCGGCCTGATACCCGCCATAGATATCGGCCTGATCCATCGTGGTGATCCCGGCCTCCAGCGCCGCCGCGATCTTGGCGCGCACCCGGGCGGGCGTGGTGTCGGCATCGTCGCCCAGCCGCCACATCCCATAGGCGATGCGACTGAAACTCAGGCCGGGGGTCAATTCGATTCGGGTCATCTCAGCGCCTTTCGCCAATGCCCAGAGGGGTTGCCGGAGTGCTGGCCGGTACGCGGCCATAAGCCTCGGGCAGGGAACAGGTTTTCAGATGCGGCAGCACCTTGGTACCGAAATGCTCGGCCTCGTCGATATGCGGATAGCCCGAAAAGATGAAGGCCCGGATGCCCATGTTCCGATAACTCTCGATCTCGCTCAGGATCTGGTCGGTCGACCCCACCAGCGCCGCGCCGCAGCCCGAGCGCGCCCGCCCGACCCCGGTCCACAGGTGGCGTTCCACATAGCCGAACTGATCCGCCAGTTCCCGCGCGCGGGCCTGATGCGCCACGCCAAGGCTGATCGAATCATGCGCGCGGTCCCGGATCAGCTTGCCGTATTCATCGTTCAGTTGCGACACCAGATGCTCGGCATAGTCGCGCGCCTCGGCCTCGGTGTCGCGCACGATCATGTGCACCCGCAGCCCGTAATCCAGCGTGCGGCCATGCGCCTCGGCGCGGGCGTGCACGGCCTTCATGCGCTGGGCCAGCATCTCCTTCGGCTCGGGCCACATCAGATACACGTCACATTGCGCGCCGCACAGTTCCAGCGCATCGGGCGAATAGCCGCCGAAATACAACAGCGGCCCGCCGTTCTGCTGATAGGGTTTCGCAGGGTCGGTGGTCAGCCCCTTGAATCGGTAGAATTCCCCTTCATAATCAATCGTGTCCCGCGTCCATGCCTGACGCAGGATCTCCACCACCTCGTGACTGCGCCGATAGCGCAGCGCCGAATCCGCCACCTCGCCGGGGAAATCCGAGGAAATCACGTTCAGCGTCAGCCGGCCTTTCAGCATGTGGTCCAGCGTCGCCACCGTGCGCGCCAGCATGACCGGGTGCAACTCGCCGCAGCGGATCGCGGCGAGGAAGTTCATCCGGCTGGTCAAGGGCGCCATGCCCGCGACAAAGGCCAGCGTATCCTGCCCCACCTGATAGGACGAGGGCGCCAGGATGTTGCGAAAGCCCAGCCTTTCGGCCGTCAGCGCGATGTCGCGGCAATGCTCCCAGCTTGAACGCAGCGCCCCGTCCGGCACGCCCAGGTAGGCGTAATCGTCCGAACAGAGCGCCGAGAACCACGACACTTCCAGCGCGTCGAGGTCGGGCGAGGTGACGGGAACGACGGTGTCGGGCATTCCAACCTCCATGTGACTTTCCTCTTGCCTAGCACCCCGCAAAGCATGCATCAATAGTGTATCAATTCGGGGAGGTCCATGTCCGCGCCGCTGCCCAAGCATGTCGAGATCGCCGAATCGCTGATCCGCCGGATCGGCGCCGGGCTGATTGCCGACGGCGCGCGGCTGGACCCCGAACGCGCGATGGCCGAGGCGCTGGGCGTGGCCGTGGGCACTTTGCGCAAGGCTCTGGCGATCCTGGAATCGCAAGGGCTGCTCGAGCGTCGCCAGGGTTCGGGCAACTACATCCGCCACCGCCCCGGCGTGCGCTCGGTCTATGGCTTGTTCCGGCTGGAACTGGCCGCGGGCGGGGGCCTGCCCACCGCGCAGATCCTGTCGCTCGATCGCCTGCCCCGCGCCCCCGGCGTGCCCGGCCCAGAATTCGGCAATTCGCCGGGTTGGCGCATCCGCCGCCTGCGCCGACTGGATGGCATCGCGGTGGCGGTCGAGGAAATCTGGTTCCTCCACCCCGGCGAGGTCGCGCAGGCGCGGCTTTCCGACAGCCTTTACCAAAGCTGGCGCGACCTTTTCGGCCTGCGCGTCACCCGGGTCGAGGACCGCGTGGGCCTCGCCCCCCTGCCCGACTGGTCGCCTCAGCCCCTGTCCGACCTGTGCGGCCATGTCGAACGGCGATCCTGGGCCGCGCAGGAGATGATCGAGTTTTCCTGGACCTGGTTCGACGCAACCCGCGCGCGCTTCGTGTCGCGAGAAGGAGATTGACGTGCAAACCGTGACTTATGGCCTGATCGGCTGCGGCATGATGGGCGGTGAACATATCCGCAACCTCGCGCTGGTGCCGGGCGCGCGGCTCGGCGTGGTCTACGACCCGGTGCGCGCGCAGGCCGAACAGGCCGCGGCCGAGGGCGGCGGCGCGCATGTGGCGCAATCGCTGGAGGAATTGCTGCGCTTTCCCGCCCTGGATGCGCTGGTGATCGTCAGCCCCAACCACCTGCATGTGCCGCAGCTCAAGGCCATCGCCGCCTTTGGCCGTCCCCTGCCGATCCTGTGCGAGAAGCCCCTGTTCACCGACCCGGCGCAGGCCCTCTGGATCGACGACTTCCGCCGCACCTACCCGGCCCCGGTCTGGGTGGCGATGGAATACCGCTACATGCCGCCGGTCGCGGCGCTGGTCGAACAGGCCGATGAGGCAACCGGCGGCGTCAGGATGCTGACCATCCGCGAACACCGCTTTCCCTTTCTGGAAAAGATCGGCGACTGGAACCGCTTCAACCGCAACTCGGGCGGCACCTTTGTCGAAAAGTGCTGCCATTTCTTCGACCTGATGCGCCACATCCTTCAGGATGACCCGGTGCGCGTGATGGCCTCGGGCGGCCAGGCGGTGAACCATCTCGACGAACGCTATGACGGCCAGACGCCCGACATCTGGGACCACGGCTATGTCATCCTCGATTTCAGGCGCGGCGCGCGGGCGATGCTGGAACTGTGCATGTTCGCCGAGGGGGCGCGCTATCAGGAGGAAATCTCGGCCGTCGGCCCGAAGGGCAAGATCGAGGCGCTGGTGCCCGGCCCCGGCCGATTCTGGCCCGCGCATCTGGGCGAGGCGCCGGTGCCGCAACTGATCGTCTCGCCGCGCAACCCCAAGGGGCCGCGCGTGCTGTCGATCCCGGTCGATCCGGTGGCGCTGGCGGCGGGGGACCACAACGGGTCCACCTATTACCAGCATCTGAAATTCAACGCCGTGGTGCGCGGTCGCGGACAGGTCGAGGTCGGCCTGACCGACGGCGCCTGGGCCGTGCGCATGGGCATGGCGGCGCAGGACAGCGCCCGCACCGGTCAGGCGGTGGACCTTGGCCCGGCGCCCGCGCACGGCGACGGGGGCTAGGACGAAACCACATGCCCGCGTCCCCCCTCACCCCATGGTCCAGCCGATGACCGCGCCGCACACCCCCTCCCGGCCTGCCCCGGGCCTAGGCGGGCAGCGGGCCGGTCGAGGCGCGCTCCACGATCCGGCAGGCCAGTTCGACGCGGCGCGGCGGGGCCTCGGGCAGCGTGACCGCGTCGCGCAACAGGTCGAGAGCGGCGGCGCCGATGGCGCGCATGGGGATTTCGACGGCGCTCAGGGGGGGCGATTGCAGGTCACACTGCGGCAGGCCGTCGAACCCCATCACGCTGACCTGCCCCGGCACCGAAACCCCCGCCTCGGCCAGACCGATCAGCGCGCCGATGGCCAGAGAGTCGCCCGCCGCCAGCACGGCGGTGAAATCGCGCCCCCCCCGCGCCAGCCGCGCCCTGATCGCCGCCGCCGCCAGATCAGGTCGCCAGTCGGCGACCTCCTCGACCAGATCGGCGGCCAGACCGGCTTCGGCCAACCGCCCCGCCCAACCCTCGCGCCTCCGCTCGATGGTGCGCCGACCCGGACGGGTCAGGAACAGGATGCGCCGATGGCCCAGCGCGATCAGACGATCGGTCGCCAGCGCCGCCGCCGTCCGGTTGCAGGGCGCGACCGAACTCAGCCGCATCCGGGGATCATCGGCATTGACCAGAATCACCGGCCGCCCCTGATCGGCGGCAATGGCGATCTGGGCGTCGGTCTCGGGCGTCAGCAGCAGGTAACCGGCGGCGTCGTCGCCGGGCTGAAAGGTGCTGGCGAAATCCTCGGCCATGGCCCGCACCTCCAGCTTCATCCCCAGCGCCGCCGCCCTTTCGCGCAACCCGTCCAGCACATGCAGCGTGAACTGGCTGCGCGCGGCATCGACGAGGGCGGCGCGGCTGGCGATCAGGATGGCGCGCCGCCCGGCCAGCGCCGACTGCCCGACATAGCCCAGCGCCGCCGCCGCCGCGCGCACGCGGGCGCGGACATCCTCGCGCACGCCGGGCTGGTCGGCCAGAACCCGGCTGACCGTCGCGACCGACACGCCGCAGCGACCGGCCAGATCCTCCATGCGAATGCGCTTGCCGCTCACGTGCCCCTCCGGCCAGGTCATCGACCCGAAATCTGCAAAATTTTTGCAAGAGTTGCAAATGATTTTCTTCCTTCTATCGTCGGCGCGGGGAGGACGACCATGACCGACGATTCGCAGATCCGGGCGACGCTGCAGCGCCTGGTGACCGGGCTGACCGCGCTGACCGATGCCGGACGGTTCGATGAACCCAACCTCGACGGCACCAAGGGCGATTACATCAGCTTTTCCAGTTGGGAATGGCCGCAGGGCGTGGGGCTTTACGGCCTCGCGCGGCTCTGGATGCAGACCGGGGATGCCCGCTTGCAGGCGATGCTCGAATCCTGGTTCGACACCCACCGCCAGCGCGGCCTGCCCGGGCTCAACGTGAACACCACCGCGCCGATGCTGGCGCTCAGCCTGCTCTGGGCGCGCACCCGCGATCCGCGCTGGCAGCCGATGCTGCAGGACTGGGCCGAGCGCGTGATCACCACCGCCCCCCGCACCGCCGAAGGCGGCTTTCAGCACGATGTGTCGGACAGGATCAACGACGGCGAACTGTGGGACGACACGCTCTTCATGGTGGCGCTGTTTCTGGCCTCGTATGGCGAGGCGAGCGGCCAGCGCGCGCTGGTCGACGAGGCACAGCACCAGTTCCTGGTCCACACCCGCTATCTGGCCGATCCGGGAACCGGCCTGTGGTTCCACGGCTGGAGCTTTGCGCGGCGCGACAATTTCGCCCGCGCCCGCTGGGCACGCGGAAACGCCTGGATCACGGCGGGGCTGGCCGACCTGCCCGACCTCTGCACGCTCGACCCCGCCATCGCCCGCTTTCTGGGGGGCGTGCTGGCCGCGCAGATCGACGCCCTCCTGCCCTTGCAGACCGAGGACGGCGCCTGGCGCACGCTGCTCGACGATCCGACCTCGTACAAGGAAACCAGCGCCACGGCCGGCATCGCCTATGGGCTGATGAAGGCCGCGCGCAAGGGTCATGCCGGACCGGCCGCAGCGGCGGCGGGGCGGCGGGGGCTGGACTATGTGCTGGGCCAGATCGGCGCCGACGGCGTCGTTGGCGGGGTCTCTTACGGCACCCGCATGGGCCATGACCTGCAATTCTACCGCGACATTCCGGTGCAGCCGACGGGTTACGGCCAGTCGCTCGCCATCCTGTGCCTGACCGAGGCCCTGAGCCGATGACCGAACCGATGACCACACCCGTCACCACCTGGACCACCCGATACGGCGGCTCGCCCGCCGCCATGGACGGCATGAAAACCGCCGATCTGCGCGCCGAATACATGGTCGAGGGGCTCTTTCAGCCCGGACAGGCGCGCATGGCCTATACCCATGTCGACCGCATGGTGCTGGGCGGCATCGTGCCGACCCTCTCCCCCATCGCCATCGGCGACGGGGCCCCGGTGGGGGCGACGCATTTCCACGACGCGCGCGAATCCGGCATCGCCAATCTGGGCCATCATCCCGGCACGATCACCGTGGACGGCGCGACCTACCGGCTTGCGCCGCGCGATGTGCTCTATGTCGGACGCGGCGCGCAAGAGGTCATGCTTGCCTCGGACGACCCGTCGCACCCGGCGATGTTCTACCTGAACTCGGTTCCCGCCGGGGCCAGCCTGCCGCACCGGCTGATCACACAGGCGCAATCCAAACCCCTGACCTTTGGCGACTCCTCCCGCGCCAGCCTGCGCACCCTGCGCATGTACATCCACCCCGAGGTGGCGCCCTCGTGCCTGCTCCTGATGGGCATCACCGACCCGGCGCCGGGCAATGTTTGGAACACCATGCCCCCCCATCTGCACGAACGCCGGATGGAGGCGTATCTTTACTTCGACATGGCCGATGAGGACCGCGTGGTTCACCTGATGGGCCGCCCCGACAACACGCGCCACCTGATGGTGGCCTCGGGCGATGCGATCCTGTCGCCCGCCTGGTCGATCCATATGGGGGCGGGCACCGGGCCCTATGCCTTTGTCTGGGGCATGACCGGAGAGAACCAGATTTACCAGGATGTGTCGCCCGTGGCGATCAAGGATCTGAAATGACGCGCCTTTCCCGCCCTCTCGCCGCCGGCCAACCCGTCACCCTGTGGCGCCATTCCAGCGTCACCGAGGCGCGCTTTGACGTGCCCGAGCGCCCGATGGCGGGGGCGATGGACCCGTTCTTCTTCCTGACCAAGGACAAGAACTTCATCCCGCACGAATACCCCTGCCGCACCGATTTCGCCGCCGAATACCGGGGCAAGCGCCCCGACGAACGCGCAACCGGCACGCCTCAGACGGTCTGGCTGGGCTTTGGCTCGCCGCGCCTCGACCTTTCCGGCTTCTGGTTTCGCGCCACCCGCCTTGCCGCAAGGGCCGAGACGCTGATCCGCGCAAAGGCCCCGGGCAAGGCGCGCCTCAGGCTCTCCACCTGCGGCGGCGCGATCTTGCGCGTGAACGGCGCCGAGGTGCTGCATTCCGCTGCCTACATCCGCAACTTCGAGGGCGCGGTCGAGGGCGAGGTGGACCTGCGCGCGGGCGAGAACCGGATCGAGATCTTCTTCGACGACCTCGCCGAGCGCGACACGCGCTTCTACATCCAGCTCGACTACCTCTCGGGTCCCGCCGCCGATCAGGCCATCCCGGTGGCCTGCTCGCAGGCCCAGGCCGAGGCGATCGAGCGCGCGCTGGAAACCCTGCACATCCCGCGCTCGACCCATGACGGCGTTGCCGTCACCCTGCACCTGCCCGCCCCCCTCGGGATTTCGGCACAGGCCGAAATCCGGATCGAGGGCGATTTCATGTCGCACGATCCCTTCCCGCCGATCCACCGCGACCTGACCCCCGACACGCAGACCATCGACCTTGGCAACGCCAACGACCTGCCCGGCGATTTTCGCCATGTGGTGGTGCGCCTCAGTGCCCAGGGCTTTACCGCCACCCGCGTGCTGGGCACCGAAATCGCCCATGCCGGCAAACAGGGCCCCGCCCCGGCCTCGCAAGACGCGCGCATCCTTGAAACCCTGCGCGCCGTGGCCGCAGGCGGCGAGGCCGACACTGTCACCGCCATCGCCCGCCTCGCGCTGGGCGACGGCGGGGCCGAAACCCGCGCGATGATTGCCGCCGCCCTCACCCGCATCGACGATTGCTGGGATTGCGCGGATTTCGCGCTGGTGCCGCTCTTGTGGTGCCGGATGCGCTGGCCCGACCTGCTGGGGCCGGACTTCTGCGCCCGCATCGACCGGACCATTCTGGGCTATCGCTACTGGATGGATGAGCCGGGCAACGACGTGCAATGGTATTTCTCGGAAAACCACGCGCTTCTGTTCCATACCGCCGCGCATCTGGGCGGCGCGCTCCTGCCCGAGGCGACCTTCGTTCGCTCAGGCCGCACAGGCGCCGAGCAATCGCGCGTCGGGGCGCAACGGCTGAACGCCTGGTTCGACCATTTCGAACAATGGGAAATGGCCGAATTCAATTCCGCCCCCTATTTCCCCATCGACCTCAAAGGACTGACCGCGATCTTCGCGCTGTCGCCCGACGCCGGCCTGCGCGCCCGCGCCGGGCGCGGCATCGCCCGTCTGGTCGAGATCGTCGCCAATTCGGCGCATCAGGGCGTGCTGACGGCGGCGCAGGGACGCAGCTATGAACACACGCTCAGGGGCACGACCACGCTGGAACTCTCGGCCATCGGGCGCCTTCTGTGGGGCACCGGCAGCTTTGGCGCGCGCTTTCACGCCACCCCGCAACTGGCGCTGTGCCTTCGTGACCATGGCCTGACGCTCGAGGATCTGCGCGCCCGCGCCAGCCTGACCGGCGATCAGGCCCAGGAATGGCTTTTCGCGCAGGGCGAGGGCTGTTTCGCCCGGCTTTACCACCACAAAAACGCCGATCACGCGATGGGCAGCGCCATGGCCTATCGCTGGGGCGACTGGGGCTATCAGGAAACCCTGATCCACGCCCGTCTGGGGCCGAATCCGGCGGCGCAGGTCTGGATCAACCATCCGGGCGAGGTCATCCATTCGGGCTATGGCCGACCCTCCTATTGGGGCGGTTCGGCCTCGGTGCCGCGCGTGCAGCAATACCGCGACCTTGCGCTGGTGCGCTTCAGCGGGGTCGCGCCGCAGCCCGACTTCACCCATGCATGGTTCCCGGCGCCCGATTTCGACACCGCCCGGGTCGCAGGCAACACCGCGCTGGCGCAGGCCGGGGGCGCGCATCTGATGCTGCGCGGCTCGGGCACGCTGGACCTCGTGACGCTGGGCCCCACGGCAGGGCACGAACTGCGGCTGGCCGGGCGCGAGGGCTGGTGGCTGGTGCGGCTGGGCTCGACCGCGCTGCACGGCGACGCGGCCGCCTTTGCCGCCCGCTTTGCCGGGCTGGGCCTGCGCGAGGACAAGAATGGCGTGATCGTGGTGGAGGACCCCGATTACGGCCCGGTGACGATGCGGCCCGATGGCCGCATCGAGGCCGAGGGGCGGCACCTGTCGCCCCAGACGACGAGTGTGGAGGGGACGCGCGAAATCCTGCCGCGCGGCCCGCTCTGAGGGGAGGCAGGACAGGGGCCGATGGCCCCGTGAAACGGGAGGAAGACGGATGAAGAAAATCTGGATGTGCGCCTCGGTTCTGGCGCTGGTCGCGGGCAGCGCGGCAGCGCAGCAGACGCAGGTGCGGGTGATGTGGTATTCGGACGGGGTCGAGGGCGAGGTGATCGCCGACCTCCTGTCGCGGTTCGAGGCCGCGAACCCGGACATCGACGTGGTGCTGGACAATGTCGCCTATCAGGTGATCCAGGAACAACTGCCGGTGCAACTGGCCTCGGGCACCGGGCCGGACATCGCGCGGGTGACCAACCTCAAGGCGCAGGCCGAGCACTGGCTGGACCTTCGCCCCTATGTCGCCGACGCGACCTATTGGGACACCAACTTTGGCGACCGGTTCGACTGGATGCGCCCCGACGGGTCCGACGCGATCCCCGGCTTCATGACGCAGCTCACGCTGGTCGGCGGCTTTGCCAATGCGACGCTGTTCGAACAGGCGGGCGTCGAATTGCCGGGCCGGGGCGCCACCTGGGATGAATGGATCGAGGCCAGCCGTCAGGTGATGGTCAGCCAGGGCCTGCCGGCCGCCTTTGCCATCGACCGCTCGGGCCACCGCATTTCCGGCCCGAATGCCTCGTTCGGTGCCAATTACATCGGCGAGGACGGCCTGCCCGCCCCGGTCGACGAGGGCACGATGGCCTTTGCCAGTCGTCTGGTAGACTGGACCGCACAGGGTCTGATGCTGCCCGACACCTGGGTTTCGGCCGCCGGCACCACCTACCGCGCCGCCGCCGACGATTTCGCCAACGCCCAGATCCCGTTCTACTATTCGGGCTCGTGGCAGGTGGCGAACCTATCGACCAAGATCGGCGATGCGTTTGACTGGGTCGCCATCGGCTCGCCCTGCGGCACGGCGGGTTGCTCGGGCCTTGCGGGGGGCGCGGCACTGGTCGCCGTGCGCTATACCCAGCACCCCGAGGCGGTGGCGCGGGTGATGGATTACCTCGCCTCGGAACCCGTGGTGCGCGAATTCACCGAGCGCACGCTGTTCCTGCCCGCGCATGCCGGGATCGTCGCGGCCGGCGGGCTGAACTTCCAGTCGGCCGACCCGAACGTGCCGCCTGCCCTGTCGCGCTTTGTCGAGGCCTCGGGCGAAACCCTGCCCGCCGCCGACGCCCTGCCCGCCTGGCGCTGGGCCAACACCTATTACGGTGCTCTGGTCACCCGCATCAGCCAGGTCATGGCCGGCGAGATCACGCTGGAGCAGGCCCGCGAACTGATCGACCGCGACATCGCCGACCAGGTCGCGGCGGCGCGCTGACACATGGCAGGGATCGCAACCCTGCTGGGACGGGCGGTGACCTCACCGCTCGTCCTGATCGCCCGGGTGCTGGACCCGGTGCTGCGCCTGTGGCAGCGGCGCACGGGCACGGGGGGGATGATCGCCCTCTTCCTTCTGCCCAACATGGCGGTCTTCGGGGTGTTCGTCATCATCCCGCTGATCCTGAACTTCGCCTATTCGCTGACCGGCGGGGCGGAAATCCTTCTGGGCGACCGGCGCTATGTCGGCCCCGAGCAATACGGGCGCCTCCTCGACTGCCGCAACTACCTTGAACCGCTGTCCTGCCGCGAGGACCAGTTCTGGACCGCGGTGCGCAACACCACGATCTTCGTGACCTTCCAGGTCAGCCTGATGGTGACCGTCTCGATGATCACCGCGCTGATCCTGAACCGCAACATCGCCGGCCGCGGCTTCTTCCGCGCCGTGTTCTTCTTTCCCGTGCTGCTCTCGCCCGTGGTGGTCGGCCTGATCTGGCGCTGGATCCTGCAACGGGACGGATTGCTGAACCTGATCGTCACCACCTTTGGCGGCAATCCGGTGGTCTGGCTGAACGACCGCTTTTATGCCTTCGCCGCCGCCGTGGGGGTCAGCACCTGGGCGCATATGGGCTTTTTCACCCTGATCCTGCTGGCGGGCCTGCAGGCGATCCCGAAAGACCTCTACGAGGCCGCCGAAATGGACGCGACCCCCCCCGCCCGCGTGTTCTGGCGCATCACCCTGCCGCTGCTGGGTCCGAACCTGGCCGTGGTGCTGGTGCTGGCGCTGATCAAGGC
>ERZ761602.7196-NODE-7196-length-11977-cov-4.451015_pt1 | contig 11977 bp, 13 predicted proteins | sample MGYA00512165_ERZ761602 | MGnify/ENA primary metagenome ERZ761602 (study PRJEB28899, sample SAMN02445085) | bioreactor sludge metagenome | biome: EBPR sludge; isolation source: Thorneside wastewater treatment plant | place: Australia: Brisbane, Thorneside... | reverse complement strand
ACATCGCACCGTGGACGCCGCACCGGATCACATTCTTCCCGTGCGGATGCACGCCGGCGATTGTATAGCGTTCTCTCGACTGACCGTTCATGGTTCGGGAATGAATTCGACTCCGCACCCGCGAGTCGCTTACGCGGTCCAATACTTCCGCGACGATGTCCGCGCCCTGCATCTGGATGGCGAATGGCGCCTGCTAAAGCAATATCCGAAAATCGATCCCGGACCGGTGACAGCCATAACACCGGATAACAAATCCTGATTCCTCTCGCTGAGCGAATTTTTCGGCGCGGCAAGGAGTACTCCTGTTACAATCCCAGTGTGAACCTTTCGACTATTCGACGCGGGAAAGGCCAATGCCATGACGGTCCATAAATGCGACGGATGCGGGCGTGAAATGCTGAAGGGGCAGCTTCGGTATCGCGTCAAAATCGATGTTCGCGCGGCCTATGATCAGCTTGAGATTAGTCTGGCGGATCTCGTCAAAGATCATCGCGCGGAGATGATAAAACTCATTGAGGAAATGCGGCACAAGAGTCCCTCGGAGATCGAAGAATCGGTGTACAAGGGATTCTCGCTGGACCTGTGCCCGTCGTGTCACAGAGCGTATATCAAGAACCCGCTTCGGTTTCATCCAGAACAGGGCGCTCCGGATTCGGGCATCGATATCGACACATTCCTGCGGTCGCTCGGCGTGAATAATACTGGGCCCGAAAGCGGGGACTAGTCTTTCTTTGTCGCCGCGGCATCGGTATCGCTGGGCGTCGAGTCACTTCCCGGCTCATGCCCGTCGTCGCGCATGGCGACTATCGCCCACAGCACGAGCGTCGTGATCAACAGACCCATGTAAAGGTAGTAGGACCACATGTCGATTCGGCTCCCAGCAATCAATTTACGTAGCGCCTCAGCATAGCAATCGGCAATGCCCAGCGCAATATGTTTCGGTTGGACTATGCCCGCTTTATGAAAAGGGGACATATGCGACACGACACTGTGACATCTCGGTCCCATGGGGCGCATTGGCGGCGCGGTTTCATTGAATCGTCTGCAATCCCGTGATAGACTCCGCGTTCTCGTGAGAATCCTTGGGCGATGCTGTTTGGAGTGGGTGCTTAATGTCTGCCTCTGCCATGGTGATCGGCACGAATTCGCGCGACACCATTTTCGATGTGTTTCGTACTGGCGTTCACGAAATCGTGCGCAAGATGGGGCTTCCGGTCGAGCTGTCGCTTACCGCTGATCGGGTCACTGTCATCGCGAAGTCATCGGACTTCGCCAAGCGTGTCGAGTACGTGCGCGTCGATTTCCCGTTGAAGGAATCGGCCGATCCGGACGCCATTCGCGCGCGCCTCGACGAAACGCGCATTCCAAACCAGCTTCGCATGCTGGATGGCAAGTGTTCGTTGACGCTTCCCGCGTTCGAGTGGACCCAGATAAGCGTACTGAGCCCAATCGACAAGATCATAAGCGACTTTGCCGACCAGTCGACTCGCTCACAGTCCTGGCAAGTGCACATTCAGTCGTTCCGCAAGCTCGAGTTCAACATCAACCTCTTGATCGAACAGCTTACGGAACAAAAGGGTTCGGACATTCACCTCCGCGCGGGCACGCCGCCGTACATGCGCATCGACGGCGATCTCAGACCGCTCGATTATCCGCCGCTGAGCGCGGAAGATATGCGGGAAATCGTATTCCAGCTTGGCGGCCAACAACAGGTCGACATTCTGGAGACGGAGAAGGAAAGCAGCTTCCAATATCACCTCGCGGGCATTGCCTATTTGCGTTGCAGCGGTTACATCAAGATGGGCGCGATGGCCCTCGCCATTCGATTCATTCCCGAATCGCCTTTCCCATTCGAGAAGCTCAATCTTCCGACTTCCATCCGGGAAGTCGCGGATTCGCACCGCGGCCTTTTCCTGGTGTGCGGCGTGACGGGTAGCGGAAAGTCGACCACGCTTGCTTCGCTTGTCGATTACATCAACGAGAACCGTTACGCGCATATCATCACCACGGAAGACCCGATCGAATTCGTGTACTCGGACAAAAAAAGCATCATCTCGCAGCGCCAGGTTGGGCGCGATACGTTCTCCTTTGCCAACGCGCTGCGCGGCGCTTTGCGCGAAGACCCGGACGCGATTCTCGTCGGTGAAATGCGCGACCGCGAAACGATTCGCGCGGCAATCAGCGCGGCGTCGACCGGTCACCTGGTGTTCAGCACGCTTCACACGATGACCGCGGTCGATACGGTGAACCGCATCATCAGCTATTTCCCCAACGACGAGCGCGACGTAATCCGCCAGGAGCTCGCGTACACGCTGAAAGGCGTGTGCTGTCAGCGTCTTTTGAAGAAGACAGGCGGTGGACGAATCCCCTGTATCGAGCTTTTGCTGTGCAATCTGCCCATGGTGCGCGACGCGATTCTCGAAGGCGATATTCAGCGCCTGCACAACATCATCGAAGTCGATTCGGAGATGAAGAGTTTCGACCAGTACGCCGTAGAGCTTTTCAGGAAGGGCCTCGTTTCTCGGGAGGAGGCCATTTCCGCTTGCAAGGACGAGGAAGCCTTCATTCGTGTCACGACGGGTATCAAGGGCACCGAAGGCCGAAAGCTGTTGAAATAAAAAGCGTCTCGCCGTTGTTGCAACGGCGAGACGGATACTATTCGACGCGGAGCGAGCCGTTATTGCTCTACGGCTTCTTTCACCTCTTCGGCGCCTTCTTTCACTTCCTCGGCAACTTCCTTCGCGGCTTCGCCGACTTCTTCGGCGGCTTCCGCGGCGGCGTCGGCGGGCGTGTCGGCTTTCTTTTCACATCCGGATACGACGGTGGCGCCGAGCATGATTAAGAGCGCGGCCAAAAATGTTGTGAAGCGGTTCATGGGGCAGTCCCTCCCTTTGGGGGTACAATCTTGAAGCGAAATACTTCAACCGTACCAATGTTATACGCCATATCTGCGTCGTATTGAAAGATTCGGTTCCGGGCTACTGTACAAAGTCCGCCGTGGCCAGGAATTTCTCCGCGCCCAGTTCGACGTAGCCGTCCACGGTGACGTCGAGCCTGTATTCGACGTCTTGCAGCGGGATAGACTGGAATGTCATCTCATATTCGATCTTCGGGCAAGCGTCGGAGTCGCTGGCATCGTTGGCGCGAATCAGCGCCAGGAAATCGACGTCGTCCTCGGGAATCAGCACGATCTCCGTATTGAACCCGCCCGGCGCACTTGCCGTTCCCAACACCACGGCGTTACCCGCGCCGGGTTTGGGGACGAAACGTACCGTCAGATCGGTGAGGAAGTTGAAGTTGCCGCTGGTGGCGGTCAAGGTCGTTTCGACGAGCTCCAGGCGGTTGAGGCGAATGAACTGCGTGATGTCGAAAGCGCCCTCCCCTTTCAGTTGTTCGGAGAGCTCTTCTTCGGTGGGCATCTCGCAAAATCTCTGGCGGTGCGTAATGGTCGCGCCCTTTACGCCGCCGAACAGGGTCTGCGCGAAACTCGCTTCGCCAACCGTAGCGGTGACGCGAACGGGCCCGAAGATGATGTCGCCGTCAGGCGTACAGGCCGAGGCGCACGCCAGGACCGCGGCCGTGAAAGCTGATTTTAACCGGGAACGATTCCAGATCTTGGATTTGTACTGCATGAAAAACCTCCTGCTTTCTGGAAGTTTACCAGCCGGATGCGGAGCATGCGTGTAGGACAAAGCCTGAACTCTTTATGAGGGTCGTTCCGGCGATTGGCCCGCGCGGCGCTTTAGTCCCTTAGCATGTGGATCGCCGCGCCGGACGGCAGCTTGGGAAAGAAGTAGGTCGCTTTCTGGGGCATGGACTCGCGCGCCTCCGCACACGCGCAGACCTGTTCCGGGCGCATGTTGCGCAGGATGAACGCCATCCCCTTCTTTCCGGATTCGACGAGACGCAGCGCGACGGCGGGATCTTTTTCGTAGATGTGCTGGGCATCCGGCGGGAATTTCAGGATGCGTTCGAGAATTCCGCCGTGCAACACGGATACATCGAGGTCGCGCCATGCCGGGCCGTGTTCGTCGCCGAGGAGCGCGACCCGATCGATATCGCGGAGGCGAAGCACGTATTGCTTGCCGCTGGAGAGCGCGAGGCCGATGGCGCATTCCGGTTCGTCCTGCACGTGTTCATGCAGATTGCCATCGACCGGCAGCACTTCGAACCATTCTTCCACCTGCTTGAGAAACGCGTCCGCATTGAAGCCGGCAGGCGGATCGAGCACGCGGTGCGCGGGGTACACAAACAAGCCGGGATCGTCGAGCGAAATGAATCCCATCAACACATAGTCGTAGCGGCGCAGTCCGTCGGGTTGCTCGGCGAGGCGCATTTTATCGCGATAGGTGTGGGCCGTGCGGTAGCGGTGATGACCATCGGCGATATAGAGCCGCTTGCCCGCGAAGAACGCCGTCACCGCGGGATCGGCCTTCACCCGCCATACGCGCTGCTTCACGCCGTCGATGGTATGTGCCACGAGGTCGGGTTCGCGCTGGTGCATCTGGTCGAGAAACCCGGCCAGCGCGTGCTGCTGGTCTTCGTAGAGCACGAACACGGCACCCAAATTTGCCTTGGTTGTGCCCGTCAGCGCGAGGCGGTCGGTGACCTTCCACTCGAAGGTGCGCTCATGCCCCAGTACCGTGTCGTCGCCCGGCTCCGGAATTTTTGCTACCGCGAGAAATCCCCGGCGCACGGTCTCGACACCTTCCAGCGAGATGAAAGTCTGCTCGAGGAGGTAGAACGAGTCCTCGTCGTCCTGTTTAAGCGCGCCTTCGGCAATCCAGCCCTGAAAAATCTCCGCCGCAACGTCGTACTTGCTCTTGCCATCGCGGTCGTGCGGCAGTATCACGTGGACATAGTTGTACGGCCCACGGGCCGCCAGAATCTCCCGTTCCTCGTCGCTAATTACGTCGAAAGGCGGGGTCACCACGTTGTCGAGGTTGCCGACGACTGCGGGGTCGAATCGATACGCGGAAAAGCCGCGGACTTCTGCCATGGTTTGAATAAAACTCCGTGCGGGTTTTGGCCTGGAATAAACCGGAATTTTACGCGGGCGGCGCTACGCGTTCAAGACGCGCGGATTGGCCACAATTTTTTCGCAAGGTTCACATAGCGCGTCCGGAAGCGCGGACGCGATGTGTTGTCGTCGCGCTGCTTGGCTCACTTATTGGCACGGCTTGTTGCATCGCGCTTCGGGAAAGATCGTCACCACGGGGCATGGGGAGAAGGGGAAAATTTGTCCGCAGATTCCGCAGATATCCGCAGATTGAAGATGCGATTGAATGCGGAGCATTGCGATGTGAATTCACAAATCCGGGAAGCCGTCTGGGGGGGGGTACGCGAGATTTTTTTGACGATTCAAGGGGGTGCCCGTCGTCCAGAATCGTCGTAACTCCAGTGATTGCATAGAGGCCACCTTTTTGCAGGGGGGGTGCAGGGGGTAGGGGTGAGGACGTTGGGAAGCGAGAAAGTGAGGTGGCGGTGTGGCCCGTTGGCATGGCGCATTGGAGTGGGTTTCGTAGCGCGCGTTCGCCGCGGCGAAAGGTAACGAGGAATGATTGTTCCGCAGATGCGCGCAGATTGAAGTTGCGATTGAATGCGGAGCATTGCGACGAGAAACCACAAATCCTGGAAGGCGTCCGGGGGGTGCATGCGAAATTTTTTTGACGATTCAAGGGGGTGCGACCGGGTGAAATTGTTGTAACTCCTTTTGATTTGGTTTGTGGGTGGACGCGGGCGAATTCGTTGGACAGCCAAAGCGGCGTGAAGCGCCGCTTTGTATTTGTGTAACGCACAGCGTCGCGACGTGCACGATGCCGTCCTTACTTCTAGGCACGGCTTGTTGCAGTGGGAAGACGTCACGTAGTGACCAATATCGGAGATCATTCACCACAAGGACACGGGGAGAAGAGAAATGTTTGTCCACAGATTACACAGATGTACGCAGATTGAAGTTGCGATTGAATGCGGAGAATTGCGGTGTGAGTTCACTGATCCGGGAAGCAGTCTGGGTTGGGTGAGCGTCCCGGCGAGCCGGGGGGTAGACATCGGCGGACGGAAGATGTGGAGCGGCGCTTCGTGAGCGATGCGCTCCCTATCCGGGTCCGCAGCGGCGAATTGGGAACGAGGAGAATACGACCGCGGTTTGTTTGACAGAAACGTTGATGGATGCGAATCTTGCGCGATGCAGCAAGAGTCCTCCGGAGGGAATCCCGTTCATGTCAAAGCTCGTCTACATCACGAATACTTCGCTCGATGGGTACATCGAGGACGCAGCCGGCAATTTCGATTGGACTTCGTCCGCCGAGATGTATGCGTTTTTCACCGAGTTGCTCGGTCAGATGGGCACGCTCCTCTACGGGCGACGGCTTTACGAGAAAATGGCATACTGGGGATCTCCGGTAGACACCTATCCGCAAGAACACCGCGCGTTCGCCGAAATTTGGCAACGACCGGACAAATGGGTCTATTCTCGGACCTTGTCGACGGTCGCGACGCCCAATACGCGATTGATTCGCACGTTCGAGCCTGACCTGATTCGCGATCTCAAGCAGGCATCAAGCCAGGACATCAGCATCGGCGGCGCGGAGCTCGCCAGCGCCGCGCTTGAGGCAAATCTCGTCGATGAACTTCACGTTGTCGTCCATCCCGTGATGGTCGGCGGCGGCAAGCCAGCGCTCCGAATCACGTCCCGCCGCGACTTTACCCTTGTTGAGACCCGTCGTTTCGACACGGGAGCGGTGTACTTGCGCTACGACATTCTCTCGGGGTTGGGTTGCTAGTGCCAGGCGACTGCTCGCCGTCGTGCAACGTTGTATTGAAAATCTCGACCTACCACGGGAACCCCCTCGAAGCGGCCCAAGTCAGGCTACAAGTCCTTGGGCTTCAATGACTACCAGACAAGAGAATAGCCTCAGAGACCCCCATAAAGGAGGTCAAAAACATGCACGCTTTTGAGCGCTAATAGCAGTGAACGGTGGAATAAAATTACACCGATGATGTACTTAGGAGCTTGTCAAATTGAGATGGCGACGTTCGTTTGATACTTGGCATCGGGCGAACGGTTCAAGATTTTGATCAATTAGACCGATATAATGAACGTAATGTCACAGACCAAGGACATCGAAATTCGCTTGGCGCTTCATGTAAAGAAACTTAGAGTCTTTCACGAGGCGCCTGATACCGTCGTTGTTGACGAACTTGGACTATCACATGCGAAAGCTCGTGTCGATATAGCAGTTATTAACGGTTGCTTGCACGGCTATGAGATTAAGAGCAGCCTTGACACGCTTGTGCGGTTGCCTCATCAGCTTAGGCTTTATACCCAGTGCCTCGAAAAACTGACACTCGTGTGTGCGACACGCCACATCGAGCGCGTGCGTGTGATTGCGCCAAAATGGTGCGGCATTTTATTGGCAGAGAAGGGCCCTCGTGGCGGAATAAACTTCACAACGATCCGACGCACTGGTTCAAACCCGAATATAGATCCGGTTCAGCTTGCGCATCTGTTATGGCGAAGGGAAGCTGTACTGTTGCTTTCGCGGTTTGAGCACAATCAGAAATTACTAACTAAGCCACGCAAGCAACTTTACGAAGCTTTAGCTAAAGAATTAACCGTTACAGAACTTACTGCTGAAATCCGCGAATTCATGAAACTCAGAGGAGATTGGAGATGTCCTCCAAGACCTGCATAATGTGATGGTTTATAGCAACCTCTTTCCATCGAGTTGGGGTACTAGGATTTACTAGCTTATTGGCGCATTTTTCGATAAAAGAGTCCCCCGCCGAAAATGCACCTCCTCGAAACTTTCCAGAAGTTACAATGTACTCGCAATGGTCATGCATTTGACCGCGATTATCACGAAACGCGCCTCCTTTGCGAACGTACCATTTCGTCGCCTCTGCATAGACAACTTTGCCTGGTGGTTTAATGAGGCGCATGTCTTTTGGTGAGAAGGCAGGATTAACAGTGGCGTAGTCGCCGTAATTCGGAATACGTGCATGCCCGGTAATCTTTCGGCGCAGCGCCCGGTAAAACATCCAATCATGCCGTGGAATTTCGCCGCCGGGCCTGGTAAGACTAATTGACTCGGGAAATGCTGTCCCCATCACAATGTAGGAACGAAAGGCCCGGAAGTCACTAAGTCGCTTAAGGGCTGGGATTAGCGCGTCGGCGAAGTCATCGTATGGTTCGTAGTTTGGATTACCTAAGTCTACAATCAGATCGGCACTTTCAGGCCGCACGCCCAACTTCTTCATCAACGCATCAATTTCTACCTTGCAGGTAGGCTTCATCACGTGTTCCACACGTGCGCGTATTCCAACACCTCGTTTGTCGGATTTAATAATCACGGCAATAGCAGAGTTCAAGGATATAGTACCGTCCAATGATGCCACCGGTACGGCGTTATTACCAAGAGGTCGCAATTTGCTGAATATATAGCCTATTGGAAAGTCTCCGTTATCCATAAGCTGAGTTTGGATCTTCGGATGCACATCAATCCAAGCTGGTCTCAACCCCCATTTGTCTTTAAAGCGCTTCGGAAACAATTCGACATGCTCCTGAAGCGTCCTTTTCTCAGTTCGGGTTTCAAAGTCGAACTCAATTTCGGGAATCACGACAAAAGGAACCACCCTGGATTTGGCTGCATCCGATAAATGAAAAAGTGCTTGATACTCTCCCGTGCGCCAACGCAATGATGGCACGTATGTGTCTAGCTGGATTTTCATTATCAACCCTCCGTCAATTGCGAACGGACCATACCCATTCCAATTAATTCATTAAGAATTAGGTAGTTATTACGTTCTTTACGAATGCGGCCAGCGATAATGCTTGGGTCTATCCCGAGATTCACGGCATCTATCCTCACTGATTCTTCAGTTAAAGCGAAGCGTGACAGGCATTGCCTCCATGTATCGTTGGGAATAAGCCAGTTTAGTGCGAACGTGTCTGCTTCACGCTCAAGTCCGTCAGCGTCGTTCGTGCCTTCTTCGTCAAAGAAGTCGAGCCGCATGGAAGAATACAAATGCAGGAAGACATGACCCAGTTCGTGAAAGAGAACGAACCAAAAATTGTCCAGCCGATCATATCGCAACGTAAGTGCAACTATAGGAGCGCCCAAGGGAGAAATCATCGCCGCACCATCAAGATAAGTGCCAGAGAGATGGCGCTCGATGACAAGAGCGATTCCATTTTTCCGTAGTAGTTCACGGGCAAGACGGGGACCGCTTTTGCGTCGTGTCAAAGATACAAGCTCCGACAACCAGGCATCTTTCAGTTCAAAGTCACCGAATTGTGGGTCTGCCATATCCTCTTGAGCGACCTCAACGACGCGCGCTTGCCAAGCTAGCAGAGAGTATTTGTTTGGCGCATTGCCGCTACGTACTTTTTTTCGGTGAAATGCAGTAGCAAACTCTGGACCAGCTACATCCAAAAAATACTGCCGAGCCGCCTCTACTAAATCATTACCTCTCAGCCAGCCTCGCTTCGCCATCTCTTTTAATGGAAATCGAGTCCAATCCACGTCATCTGGGCTGCTCCATGCAAACAGCGAGCTCTCTGCTGGTGCACGTTCAGACGAGTAAGATTGCGAAACCCTAACTTTCAATACATTCGCAACTTCTATGAGGCGGGCCAACGAAGCGCTCATGTACTCGGTTGCTTCGTAGCGCTGGACTTGCTGCGGTTTCATGCCGAGGCGCTCGGCAAGATCAGTCTGGCTTAGCCCCTGTGCAATGCGTGCCTGAACCAAAATGCGCGGAAGATCTGTCAGTGCATAGCTTTCCGCGAACGCGACTGAACCCGATTTCAAGAGTTTATAGTCCGCGATTTCGCGATCAATCTGCGCGATCTGGCTCTGCAGCGCATTGGTTTCAATGTCGCGAAATCGTTCGTGTTTCGTCGAGTCCGTGCGAACTCGTTCTAACGCTGCACGAAGCTTAGCCGATTGTTCTTTCGAAATTACGTACTGGCGATCGCTGAAGATCATAACTTCACCCTCCGTAACAACATGTCATCTGTCGTGAGTGCTATCGCCAAAATTCCCTTCCTCTTTCCTGTAAAGCGATCAGTTTGAAAAAACTCCGCAAAATGCCCACCACTGTCAGCTTCAATCAAGGTCGACGGGAAGAATTCGCCACAAAATCGTGCTTTCTGATTGGCTCGATCGTTATCAAAATCACTGAACACTGGGTCAAGCTGTGTAAAATTGACGCCGTCCGGAAGCCAACAGGCGTCGAAATCTCCCGGTACTGGTTTCGCAGTTACATAGCTACCATCCAACAAGAGCTTCTGGCAGCCGACCTCGGAAAGGTGTTTTGCCGCTTCGATTAATCCAGTAAAGAGTTTCCTGCGCCGTGGGTTATAAGCATAAGTCCGTTCAACCTCAGCGAACGTTGCGGAGTGAATGCCTGGTGGGAGGACATCCCAAGGCGAACCTGGCAATGTGATTAACACCGGAACCATGTGTACAACAATAATGTTGTAACAATGGTTTTGTCAAGCTCTAATTTATACTCGTCTCAACCGGGTAAAGGCAGGAAAACAGCGACAGGCCGAATCAAACTGCGAATTAAATCGGGCGTTTTCCTCGAGAAGATCGCGGGGGCTTGTAGACCGTGGTAAAAGTCCAAATACCGCAATTTGTGGCGTCTTGCTTTCCGTGGCGGGCGCAATTACGGACACCAATAATTATCCTAATAGGGCACTACATTAAGAGGTCACAAGGCACGTAAAGTTGCCCATTTTTTAAGTTGTCATGCAACGACCTCCTTGATCGCCTGAGCCTGCGTCTCTTCGAAGATGCCTTCCTCCTTGAGGAAGTCGTCGATGCTCGAACCCATGTGTTTTTTTGCGCATTGCTCCAATACTCCCTGCTCTTTCGCCCGAGTGCTATGTCATTGACATACACTACCACGACAGCGTTAGCTTATAGTATACGTGAACCGCAAACCAAGCGGGAGGGTGCAGCGTATGGCGTGTCGAGGCGTATTCTTTGCCATCACGGACGAAGAGGCTAAGGCGGTGCTGAGTGCTATGGATGACAAGCAACTCATGGCCGTTATAGAACGCATTGAAACGGCGTGGGACGTCGATAACCTCGCCGAATGCGATAAGGCTTGGGACGCCATGCATCGTGCCCTTACGGATGGCCGTCTTGAGTACGGCAATGGTGCGTATCCGCTCAACCACGTCGTTCTGGGATCGCGGCAGCTCTACGAGGGTGACGAGTTCATTGTCTCATTCGTCGCTCCTGAACAGGTTAGGGAAGTCGCCGCAGCGCTTCAATCGGTCACACGAGAATGGTTTGAACACAAGTACCGAACCGTGGTCCCGAAGGATTACGCATTGGAGTACGGAGATGAGGACCTTGAATATACTTGGGACTGGTTCCAGAGTGTTTTTGATCTCTATGCCAAAGCCGCAGAGCGAGGCCGCGCCGTCATATTTACCGTTGATCAATAAGTAGACTTGCGGCCGTTTTGCGTTTTGGCGCTATTGCATTGTTGTAAGTTCGCAGTATTTGCGGTGCGCTTTCAGCGCGATGCGTATTGGGGTGGTTCGTTTACCAGGGGCGGGTGCCCCTGGCTAGGGTTGCGTGGCGCCTTTGGCGCGGATGGCGATTGCGTTTTTGGTGTTGCGGGCTTACGAAACGGGCGCGATTATTGTGGTGAGGGACAGTCAGTGTGTTTTGCTTCGCAACGCCTCCGCTAAAGACGGTGTCAGTGCCGAGTACTCGCGTCTCGCTTGGGGTGTTTGATTGGTGGGGCTGCCCGTTTGGTTAGAAGCGAAGAACAAAGTGGCGCTTTTCAAAAGGGCGTTCCCAAGCGGAATTCGCCGCGGCGAAAGGGAACGAGTTTAACTGGTTTTGTTTCGGAGATGATGAACGTGTTTGCTGTGCGCTTTCAGCGCGATGCGTATTGGGGTGGTTCGTTTACCAGGGGCGGGTGCCCCTGGCTAGGGTTGCGTGGCGCC
>ERZ761602.7195-NODE-7195-length-11977-cov-4.487921_pt1 | contig 11977 bp, 8 predicted proteins | sample MGYA00512165_ERZ761602 | MGnify/ENA primary metagenome ERZ761602 (study PRJEB28899, sample SAMN02445085) | bioreactor sludge metagenome | biome: EBPR sludge; isolation source: Thorneside wastewater treatment plant | place: Australia: Brisbane, Thorneside... | reverse complement strand
CGGTGGTACAGTCTGAATGTCGTAATGGGGGACGTGCCCTGGGAGATAGAGACTGTGGCCACACTCAGCCCGCGTCGAAATATGCTCGTCGTGGACGACGAGCCCGGCATGCGCCAAATGCTCGAAGGAACCTTCAAGGACCGCGGATTTTCCGTCATCACCGCGTCCAACGGTAGTAAGGCAATCGAGATCATTAACGAGCGCCACTTCGACGTCATCATCACCGACCTCAAAATGCCTGAGCGGGACGGCTTGGCCGTGCTACGGTCAGCGCGGGCCTCCTCTTTCGACAGCCCGGTCATCATGATCACTGCATACGGCACGATCGATACCGCCGTGGAGGCGATGCGGCTGGGCGCGCGCGACTTTATTGCCAAGCCATTCAAGCTAGCCGAGATTGAACTCAAGGTCGACAAGATCCTTGGCGAAAAGCCTGTCCGCGAATATGAACAGCAGACGCCGCTGGTTTCGGCGAACGGCCGTCAAATCGTCGGCTACAGCAAAGAAACGAAGCAGCTTCTGAAAATGATTCAGAAGATCGGGCCGAGCCGCAGTTCGGTGTTGATTACGGGGCCAAGTGGCACGGGCAAGGAATTGGTGGCGCGTGCAATTCACGAATCCAGCCCGCGAAGCGACCGCCCTTTCGTTGCATTGAACTGCGCAGCGCTTGCGTCCGGCGTTCTGGAGAGCGAGCTCTTCGGTCACGAGAAAGGCGCGTTCACGGGCGCAATGAGCCAGCGCCAGGGCCGGTTCGAGCGCGCGCATACCGGAACGCTTTTTCTGGATGAAGTTGGCGAGATTGACCCGAACATTCAAACCAAACTGTTGCGTGTGTTGCAGGAGGGCGAGTTTGAACGCGTTGGCGGGAATCAGGTCGTGCGCGTGGATACGCGCATCATCGCCGCGACGAATCGCGACTTGCGCGAGGCAATTATCGCGGGCACATTCCGAGAAGACTTCTACTACCGGCTCAATGTGTTTTCGCTGCGGGTTGAGCCCCTGCGATCGCGGCCGGACGACATCCCCGCGCTCATCGATCACTTCCTGAAGAAGTTCAGCTTCGAGCTTGGAAAAGAAATTTCGCAGGTGGAAGACGACGTGATGAGCTTTTTCCTGCGGTATCCGTGGCCTGGCAACGTGCGCGAACTCGAGAACGTGCTGGAACGCGCCGTGGTATTGGCAGAGGGCTCGACGATAACGCGTGACGTGATTCCGCCCGATATGTTTTTCATGCAGGAAGAACTTGAGCCGGACCCGAATGCCCTGCCTGACAGCGCATCGCTGATCGAACGCACCGATCATCTCGAATCAGAAATGATCGCCGCGGCGTTGAACCGGTTCCATTGGAACAAGACAAAGGCAGCGGATCATCTCGGCCTGAAGCGCACCACTTTGCAGTACAAGATCAAGAAATACGGATTGAAGTAAGAACCTCGCTCCAACACGCGCCGACTTATGAAGCAGTCGGCAACCCTACAAGCAAATTCATTGACGTGAGAGCATCCTCCGCGCTTTCCCGCGTGCGATAGGGTCCGCTAAGCTGTATAGGCCCAGGCATAGTGGATTCGATGAACACCCACCACACGCCAAACTGTTGGTAAACATATCCGTTTTTCATTGCACTTTTGACTCCATGATGCGTATGCCGTTGCCTGGCGCCCCTTGGCGATTTATGGAAGGGGGCTTCCGTGGTTCGAGGTCGGAGCATTGCTGGATATGGCGGATTAGACCACGGAAGCCCCTGGATAGGTTTTATCAATGTCGACTCCGGGGCAAAGTGTAGGGCAGAGGGATTCAGCGCGCGTTAGGGCAGCGTGAAACTTCGGTTACGCCATGTAACGGTCTGAATGGCGGCCGGTATTGTGGGCAGAGCGACAAGGCGAGCTAGGCCAGCAGACAAGGGTGGAATCAGCCGCTATCGCTGCGAGTTTAATCGAGGTTGCATACGCCATCACGAGGGTCCCCCCCTCTATCTTCCCATGGCCGCGTCCGAACCGCTGCGGACGCGGCCACACGTTTTTGCTTTAGATTGGGATTGCTAAAATAAACAAGAACCGGGCAACGCTTTTCGCGGCGTTGCCCGGCCTTGCTGCAAGCCTTGACGGAGGCAAAATCTTAGTTGTCTTTCACCGGCGGCAATTGCACCTTAACAATCTCGTCGGGCGTCATGACTTTCTCCAGATTTGGCGCGGCATTCGCTGGGCCTTCGCCCATCGCCCACTTCGCGGCATCCACGACGCTCTTCTGAAAGATTTCCGAGTCCCACACATCTTCTCGGTGGCCCATTGCGTTATAGAACACGCGGCCTTTGCCCAGTTCGCTGCACCAGATGATCGGATAGTTGGGAATGTTGTACATCTCCTGTACTTCGCGTTCCGCGGCGGAATCCAAAGTTGCAAGTACGTGGATGCTTTTCTCGTTCAAGTTTTTGAAGAGATACCACTCGTCGTTGATGCTCCACTCCTCGGGGACATTGGCCATGGTTGGATGCGCCTTGTCGACGACGCGCACGGTGCCCACGAACTGCTTTCCGTGGCCGCGAAACTCGCCGCCGATCATTTTGATATAGGGCGTGACTTCACCGCCGTCTGGCGTGTGAAACGTGTCTGATGCGCAGTGGAATCCGACAAAACCACCGCCGTTCTTAATCCACTCGATTAATTCGGCCTGACCCGAGGGCTTCATCGGTGGGTTCTTGTCCGCGCCTTCCTCATCGAGGTTCAAAGTCGTGTAGAAGATCACGAGTTTGTAGTTCTTGAGGTTCTCGGCATTTATCAGGCTTGCGTCCTTGGTGCAAAGCACTTCCGAGCCGAACTGCGGGGCAAGTTTGGTCAGGATTCTATCAACGTGGCTTACCTTATTTTCGTCCCATTTGATGCAACTGTGCTCGAAGCCGGAGGATTTACTGAGGAAGATGGCCTTGCTCACGGCATTGGCCGGAACCGTTGCGGCAAGGGCCGCGGCGGCGATCATTGCAATACGTTTCATTCGAGATTTCCTTGATTGGTTGAGGGCCAAACGCAGCGGGGTCTAGCGTATAATCGGAAGGGAATGCAGTCAAGCCCGCGCCTTGACAAACTTCGGACGCAGGGGTAGGCTCCTTTTGTCTGTCGAAATAGCATAGCAGTAAGCGAAATGAGGCATACAAACTGGGGGTATACCTGCGCGAGATGAGCGACACCGGCTCACAAAGGGATCTGGCGCGCCTGCGCAGGCTCATGTTCATCGCGATCGGCGCGGGTTGCGCGTTGCGGTTCCTGGGGATTTTGCTTGCGGACGTCATGCCTGCCGGCAGTCTGATTCCGAGGGTGCTCGGGCTTGTCGGACTCGGCACCATGGCGACGGCGACCGTGTACGCGCTGTTGCGGTATCGCTACTTCCCTCGATTCGGTTACGCCATTGTCTTTGCGTTTGCGTTTCTCGCAGGCTCGCAGTTTATCTCCGGAAGCGGTGCGACTCCACTCCTGCAACCGAGCAATCCGGATGGCGTGCTCACCCCTCTCGAGTTTCTTAGAACGCTGCTTTTATCTGGCGGCCTGGCGCTTGGCGTCATTGGGTTTTATCTTTCCATTTTCGAGGTGCTCAAGGCGCGCGAACAGCAACTGGCGGAGCATGAGCAGCTAAACAATGCACTCCGTGAACGGGAGATTGCCGAGAAGAAAGCGCTCAGCGCCGAGGCACAGCTAAGGACGCTATTCGACGGCATGGAAGATGCCCTGTTCGTTCATGATCTGGACGGCAAGATTCTCGAATGCAACACCGCGGCCTCGACGCGCATGGGATATACACGCGAAGAGTTACTGCAGATGCATACGCATGATCTCGATGCGCTTGAATTTGCATCGGGCTTTCGGGAACGGCTGGAAGAACAACTTCGCAATGGTCGATACGGGTGCGAAGGCGTGCATCTAACCAAAGACCGCCGGCCGATGGCCGTGGATATTCATACCACGGTCATCGAGTTTCGCGGGCAGACGGCCATACTCGCGGTGAATCGGGACATTACTGAGCGAAAAATAGCCGCTAAAGAGCGCGAACTGTTGCAGGCACGCGTTGCGCAGGCGGAGAAGCTGGAAAGTCTCGGTGTCATGGCCGGGGGCATCGCGCACGATTTTAACAATCTGCTGATGGGAGTTTTGGGCAATGCCAGCCTGGCCATGCTCGATTTGCCCAAGAGCTCGCCGGTCTACGGCTGTCTCGAACAAATTGAGTCCGCCGCGAAACGAGCCGCCGCGTTGTCACAACAGATGCTGGCGTATTCCGGCCGCGCGACATACTCAAAGTGCGCGATCGATCTTTGTGAGATTGTTCGAGACGCGGAGTCTTCAATTGCCCACGCACTGCCATCGAACATACACGTGGAGTACGAAATTGACCCTGCAACCCCTGTGCTTGAAGGCGATCGCAGTCAGTTGCGCCAGGTGTTGTTGAATCTCGTCGTAAACGCCGCGGAGTCATATGGTGAGAAAAGCGGGAGCGTGCGTGTCGCGGTGCGGCACGAATCGTTCACGCGCAGCACGCCGCGTCCGCCCCGGCTTACAGATGCGATTCCAGATGGCTCCTACTGTGTCCTGGAGGTAGCTGACCAAGGCTCAGGACTGGACGACCAGGTCGCGGATCGTATGTACGATCCTTTCTTCACCACCAAATTCACCGGGCGTGGCCTGGGACTTGCAGCGGCGGTGGGCATCGTGCGCGGACATCGCGGGGCGATGTCGGTGAAATCGACAATTGGCGCGGGCACCGAGTTTCGTGTCTATCTGCCGGTGTCTATTGTTCCGGCCCATGGTTTTCGCCACGATGATCGCAAACAGGCGCAGGCGCGCGCGCATGGTGTTCTTGTGGTAGACGACGAGGAGGCGGTCCTCAGCATCTCCGAACGCGCGCTTCGACGGGCTGGCTACACGGTGTGGGTGGCACACAGCGGCGCGGACGCAGTCGAACTTCTACGCGAGAATATCGACGCGATTGGACTCGCTGTACTCGATATGACCATGCCCAGAATGAGCGGCGAAGAAACTTGCCGCGCGCTTCGTTCCGTTCGCGACGATATTCGCGTTCTGGTGTCGAGCGGATACTCCGAGGCGGAAGCTGCCCAACGATTTGATGGCGACGCGGTGGACGGGTTTCTTCAGAAGCCGTATCTCACCAACGATTTGGTTGCCCATGTGCGCAAGATAATCGGCGCGCCGGTTGCGGCAGCAGCAGGCAAAGATTTTCAGATTTAGCGGTAGTTTACCCGTCATTCGCGATTCGGCCGGCTTTCTCAAAACTCTTTTTAACTTCTTTCGGGAACGTGCGGCCTTAATTGGGGATAAGTATAATCGGCGCTATGCGAGGGAGAGACGGCAGCATACCAACAAAGGCCCGGGAACGGGCTGCATTGTTGCGCGATCAAATCGATCATCACAATCGACTGTACTACCTCGAAGCCACGCCAGAGATTAGCGATCACGAGTTTGATGCGCTCTTAAAGGAGCTTGAGGCGCTGGAATCCCAGTACCCCGCGCTCGCAACCCCTGACAGCCCGACGCAACGCGTGGGCGGCGCGCCTTTGGAAGGTTTTGAGACGGTTGCGCACGAAGTGCCTATGTTGTCTATCGACAACACGTACAACGAAATGGAACTTCGGGCCTTTGATGAGCGTGTCCGAAAAGGGCTAGGCGGAGATCAGCCGAAATATGTCGCGGAACTCAAAATAGATGGCGTGGCGATATCCCTTCGCTACGAGGCGGGAGTGCTTGTTCGTGCCGCAACCCGCGGTGACGGCGAGCGCGGCGATGACGTGACGTCGAATATCAAGACGATACGTGCAGTGCCTTTGCGGCTGAAGGGAAAACCCCCGGCGTTGCTGGAAGTGCGCGGTGAAGTCTATATGCGCCGGCAGGAACTCGAACGCCTGAATGCACTGCGCGAAGCCGCCGGCGAACCGCCATTGGCGAACCCGCGCAATACAACTGCCGGTACGCTGAAGTTGCTTGACCCGAAGTCGGTCGCACAGCGAAAGTTGGACATTGTGTTCTACGATGTTGCATCGCGCGACGGCGATCTCTTCAATTCGCATTGGGAGACACTTGCGCGACTGCGCGAGTTCGCCCTTCCGACAAGCAAACACAGCAAACAGTGCTCAGACATTGACGATGTCCTTCGTGTCGTGGACGAGTGGCAGGACAAGCGGCACTCGCTTGATTTTGAGATTGACGGGCTTGTCATCAAAGTGGACTCCGCGGCGCATCGGCGCAAGCTCGGTGCAACATCAAAATCGCCGCGATGGGTTATTGCGTATAAGTATCCCGCGCAAGTTGCCCGAACGAAACTGTTGAACATTACGGTGCAGGTCGGCAAAACGGGAACGCTCACGCCGGTCGCGGAGATGGAACCTGTGCCGCTTGCCGGCACCGTTGTGAAACGTGCGACGCTCCACAATTTCGAGGAGCTGGCTCGAAAAGATGTGCGCGTTGGAGACACCGTCGAAATTCAAAAGGCGGGCGAAATTATTCCCCAAGTTTTGCGCTACATTCCGGAGGAGCGACCAAAGGGGGCAAAGGCCTTTGCTCCCCCTTCGAAATGCCCGGAATGTGGGGGCGAGGTTCACAAAGACGCGGAGGGCGTGTATCTCCGCTGCCTAAACCTGTCTTGCCCGGCGCAAGTCAAAGAGAGACTGCGGCATTTTGCGTCGCGATTGGCGATGGACATCGAAGGTATGGGCCCGGCGGTGATTGAGCAGCTCGTGGATAAGAAGTTAGTGAAGGGCCCCGCCGACCTGTATGCCCTCACACAGGATCAGCTCGAACAACTGGATCGAATGGGTAAGAAATCTGCCGCAAACCTGGTTGACGCAATTGCCTCCAGCAAGTCCCGGCCTTTGAGCCGGCTGTTGAATGGGCTGGGCATTCGGCATGTGGGTGAGCACACCGGCGAGGTGCTTGCGCAACACTATGGCAGCATGGAGCGGCTTATGGACGCGCCAGCGAGCGAGTTGACCGATATTCACGAAATTGGCGATGTGGTCGCAGCGAGTGTGCACGATTTCTTTCAAACACACGAGAACCGGGCTTTAATAGCGAAATTGCGCGCGTTTGGCCTGAAAATGTCCGAGGATACGAGAGGCGGCAATGATGGGCCTCGCCCGTTCGAGGGGAAGACTTTCGTGGTTACCGGGACGCTTCAGAAGTACTCGCGCGATGCCATCCATGAACGTATAAAGGCTTTGGGGGGCAAGGCGTCGTCCAGCATTAGTGCCGCAACCGATTTCCTTGTCGCGGGGGAGAAAGCCGGCTCGAAGTTGAATAAGGCGCAACAGCTTGGCGTCATGGTCTTGACCGAAGACGAGTTCGAGACCATGGCCGGTACAGAATGACCACTCGGCGAATAGCCCTCCCGGCTTCCCTTGATCAAGAGTCGGGGCGCAAGCTCCTGGAATCGATCAAGAAGGAGCGAATCGCACCTGGCGAATCGCTGTTGCTCGATTTTGCCAATACGCAAACGATGGACGCGCGCGGTGGCGCTTGGATCGTCGCCCTGGCGGAGCATGCCCGAAAGGAGAATGCCGAACTTTCCTGGGAGGGCCAACAGGGCGATGTTGCTGACTTTGTCGCCCTGATCGAGCCGGGACTGCGCGCAGAAATCCTCAAGCGGCGCGAGACCGAAGGCTTCATCGAGCACGCTGGAAGCACAGGGATTGCGGTTGCGGCGGAACTGCGAGAGTTCGGCGGATTGTTGGTTGACGCGACTTATTGGACCTTGCTCGCCCCGATTGAGGGGCGTGGTTTCCGGTGGGGCCTTTGGACAGACGAGCTCTACGAGATGGGCGTGCGCGCAATTCGCATCAATTTCGTCATGAACTTTCTGTTGGGCTTGACCATCGCGATGATGTCCGCGGCGCAAATGCGCGAATTCGGTTTGGGGATTTACGTAGCGAATTTGGTGATGATCGGTTTCTCCCGCGAACTCGCCGCTATTATGACAGCGGTGGTGGTGTCTGCGCGCACGGGCGCGGCAATCGCAGCCGAGCTTGCGACGATGAAGGTGCAAGAGGAAATCGATGCGCTGCGCGGGATGGGCCTGAACGTTTCGCAGTTTCTGGTGGCCCCCAAGCTTCTTGCGCTCTTGATAGTCATGCCTTGCCTCACTGCGTTGGGCATGCTCGCAGGTATTGCGGGCGGCACGGTATGGGGGGTATTGGTGCTGGAGATCCGCTGGGACGCCTGGCTCAACCAGACCCTCAGCGCGGCCACCATCGACGATATCTGGCAGGGAATGTCCAAAAGTATTGCCTTTGCAATTGCTATTGTGTTGATTGGATGTCATAACGGTCTGCGCGTGCGGGGCGGATCGCGCGGCGTGGGCTTGATGACGACCCGCGCTGTGGTTATGGATATCTTTGCGATCGTCGTGATCGACATGCTGTTTGCCACCATGTTCTACTACGTGTTCGACTGATGACAACGAAACAAAACGACATACTGATCGAGGTTCACAACCTCATTGCGCACTACGGCGAGACGCTGGTTCTCGACGGAATTTCGTTTACGGTGAAGCGAGTCGAAATCTTTGTCGTGATTGGAGGCAGTGGTTGTGGCAAAACAACGCTTTTGAAGCACATGACCGCGCTCTTGCGGCCGACTTCGGGAAGCGTCATCTATGACGGCGCCGATATCACCAAGATGGACGAGGAACAATGCGCAAAAGTGCAGCGCAACATCGGCATTGCCTTTCAATCCGGCGGCCTGTTTAATTCAATGACCGTTGGCGACAATGTGGCCTTGCCCTTGCGCGAATATGGTGGCTCGGACGAGGATCTCATACACGCCATTGTCCGGTTGAAACTGGGAATGGTCGGACTGGGCGCGGCTGAGCACCTCATGCCAGGCGAATTATCCGGTGGTATGCGCAAACGCGCCGGATTGGCGCGCGCAATCGCCTTGGACCCGCCTGTAATCTATTTTGACGAACCGTCGGCAGGCCTGGATCCTATCATGGCGTCCGGCCTGGATGATCTAATTCTGAACCTTAACCGGCTTTCGGGGATTACGTTTATCATCGTAACGCACGAGCTCGAATCTATCCGGAAGATTGCGGATCGAGTTCTCATGCTCGACCAAGGTAAAGAAATCTTTCTCGGGACGGTTGAAGAGGCGCTAACTTCCCCTGTGGAGCGCGTCCGGCAGTTTTTTGAGCGTCGCGCAGACGATTTTATTGTGCAACGCGGCGCATAAGGGACGGATTATTACGTGGCAACGAAGACCCAGAAAGTAAAAGTCGGCGCGTTTCTGCTTATCAGCGCCATTCTCATTGTCGGCGGATTGATGCTCGTCGCGGGCTACCGCCAGGGCAACAGCCAACGGTATATGGTCGTGTTTGAGAAGACTGTGTTGGGTCTTTACAAGGGCGGCATGGTGCAGTACCTCGGCGTGCCGGTCGGCGTGGTTGACGATATATACGTTGGCAATGATGGCAAGGCTTATATCGAAACGCTCATCGATCCCGACAAAGTCACGCTGCGGCATGGCGTCGAAGCAAAACTCGAGTTCTACAGCTTCGCAACGGGCACCATGTGCGTGGCGTTGTCTGGCGGCGATCCCACCGGCGAGATTTTACCGCCTGGCGCGATCATTCCCACCGGTCAATCTCAACTCGAATCGGTTAGCAGCCAGGCTGCGGATCTGATGGCGTCGCTCAACAAGATTGCGGAAGAGATACAGGTTGGCATGACGGGCATGGAAGAGGGCCAGCTTACGGAGGTTGTGGATCAGATCAAGCCGTTCATCGACGACGCGCGTGCTTTCATCGAAGACGCGCGCGGCACGCTCAAGACAGTCGAAGAGCAGTTGACGACAACCATCGAGGATGTGAAACCGGAGATTAAGAAGTTCGGTGATTTGGCGGACAGCGCCAAGGAACTCAGCAAGACCGCCAATGATACGCTGGGCGATATGCGGGCAAAGATCGAGCCTCTCGACCTTGCAAAGTTGCAGACTGAATTGCTGAGTCTCGCCGACCAGATCAAACAGACGACCAAGCGACTCGACGGTATGAGCGGGACTATTCCGCATACTATGGACAATCTTCAGTATGCACTGGTGGACACCACGCGAAAGCTGAATGAAACATTGGACGCCTTCCGCGAACTTGCGGAAACGCTGAACGAGAACCCCTACGTGCGTGGGGCCTCGCCTTCGGAGGATGCGCGATGACCCGACGATTGACGATTGCGGCGATGATGACCGTGCTATGCGCGGGGTGTGTCGGACTGAACAAGGTCACGCCACCGCTGCGTTATGTGATTGAGCCGAAGCCTGCGATCGCAGCGGTGGAAAAATCGGAGTTCTCGATCGCAGTTCGCACCCTTGAAGCTGCGCGCCCCTATAAACAAAATGTGGTCTATCGTGAGGGCGAGGAGCTCGGCACGTACTCGACCGTCGAGTGGTCTGAACTGCCGAGCGATGCCACGACGCGGGCAATTGTCGATGCTTTGGACGCGAGCGGACGTTTCAAGGATGTTGGCAGCGCTTTGGATCTTGCGTCCCCTGACCTCATTCTCACCGGCCAATTGCGCAGGTTTGATTTGGTGCGTGACGCCGAACCGTGGACTGCGGTATGCGAGATTCGGCTTGAGTTGCGGAAGAGTCAGGGCCGCGAACCGGTATGGTCCAGAACGTTGACAGCAGTCGAACCCTTAGAGGCGCCAAACAACGCGGCACTTCCGCGCGCCATGAATACGGCGCTAGGCCGACTCATTCAGGAAGCTGTGGCGGCGATAGTCGCGAACTAGGAACGCGAAGCAATCTACGCTTCAGGCGTGATATCCAACACAATGTCGAATTGCGCAGCCAGTTCAGCCGCAGCGCTGCCGGGGAGCGGCGCGAAATCCACGACTACCGATTCGCGGAGTTTTTGATCCCGTATTCCTTTCAACACACTATCGCTCTCGTTGAGCGACTCGCCCTTTATGTAGCATTGCGTCGTAAACCGGTCCCTGCCTTTCACGTGCACTGCGAAATGGATATGGGGTGTACGCATGAATGAGGTGTCCCCATAGGGCACGGGTTTGATGGTGCGAAAGTAGTATTCGCCGCTTGAACCGGTTAGAAATCGTCCAAAGCCCTGAAAATTTCCGTCCCGCTTCCCGTTGCCCGCGCTGCCTTCATGGATATACATCCCCGTACTGTCCACCTGCCAAATCTCGACCAAGGCATTGCGCAATGGATTGCCGCGCGCGTCCAGGATGCGTCCGCCGAGGTGCGTGATTTCGCCAACGGCGGGTGTAATGCCGTCATTGATGATTAGCAGGTCGTTGTCCGTATCCAACGGCAGCTTGTTTGGATAGAAGGGCCCGGCCGTCTGCGAAGGTGTGCGCAGCAATTCCTCCGCGAACGCGCCGCGCGCCGCAAAGGATGCGGCACTCGCGGCAACGCCGCTGAGAAATGTTCGTCGCGAAAACTGCATGCCGCGCGCCTCCAGATTTGCAAACGCTACATCTTTTGCATCATCGCAAGGAAGTCTGCGTTCGTTTTCGTTTTCTTCAGCTTCTCGACAAGCATTTCTGTGGCTTCCGTGACGCTGAGCGAGCTGAGTACTTTGAGCAGGAGCCAGATGCGCTGCAATTCGTCTTCGGGTACCAACAGCTCTTCCTTGCGGGTGCGCGACTTGAGCACGTCCAGCGCGGGGAACACGCGTTTCTCCATGAGGCGGCGATCAAGATGGATTTCCATGTTGCCCGTGCCTTTAAACTCTTCGAAGATGACGTCGTCCATGCGGCTGCCGGTTTCGACCAGCGCGGTGGCGAGGATGGTGAGACTTCCGCCTTCTTCGATGTTTCGTGCCGCGCCGAAGAAACGCTTTGGGCGTTGCAGTGCATTGGCGTCTACACCACCCGAGAGAACCTTGCCGCTCGCGGGCACGATGACGTTGTATGCGCGCGCGAGGCGGGTAATGGAGTCGAGCAGGATAACAACGTCTTTCTTGTGCTCTACGA
>ERZ761602.7194-NODE-7194-length-11978-cov-5.241214_pt1 | contig 11978 bp, 8 predicted proteins | sample MGYA00512165_ERZ761602 | MGnify/ENA primary metagenome ERZ761602 (study PRJEB28899, sample SAMN02445085) | bioreactor sludge metagenome | biome: EBPR sludge; isolation source: Thorneside wastewater treatment plant | place: Australia: Brisbane, Thorneside... | reverse complement strand
CCCGAAGTCTTTCGAATATCCGCCTCATCCAGCCAGTCCGTGGCAAGCCAGCCCCCGATTTCGTCGGAACCCGCTTTGACCAATACGCCAACCCCGGAAACGATTGCACCGGCACCAAAAGTTTTTACGGCGAGTATCCCTCCGCCTACAACCATTGCATCCCCAGTGTTTGCTATTCTTTTCTTCCAGGTTTCTACTGTCGCGCTATTGCCGACGGCAGCATGACGACCCAGAATTTCATTCACTTGCCCGGATAACTCGACGCTATCTCGTCCCATTTGATCTAGATCGATCTTTTCGAAGAGCTGGCCTCGCTTCTTTGCCGAGTAGAGCGCCTGAAGCATGAGTACCGCACCGACGTTTCCACGCAACAGTCGCTGAACCTGAACGCCGGCTTCAATTTTTGCTCTCTGGGCTTGTGTGAAATTTCCATTTCGGACGTCCTGTTGATATTGAGCCTGAGCGGCTTGAATTTGCGCACGCCGCGTTTGCATTCCATCCTTGCCAAACTTTTTTTCCATCTGGCGGGACGCGTGAGTTTGAATATCTATCTTTGGAAGTCGTCCATTAATAAAAGATCTACGACCCGGATTTCCACGTTGAGTCGGTTGAGTGCTCTGAGCTTCCGCGACAAGCAAAGGCATGAACACCTGAAGCATCGCAAGACTGATACCGATAAAAGTCCGAAGAAAAATTCCTGATCGAAAATACAGCATTGGCCTACTCCTGTTTCTTTCCTTCGTGTGAATAGATGAGTCGCTCACCTTTGGGTATCGATCCAGACTTCCCACGACCACCATCGCCACCTAAAGACAATTCGGGAGCTTCGGGAGCGAGAATGCTCTCATAGTCCCCTTCTAAGAGAAGAGTCATCGGCTCCGGCGCTCCGTCCCAAACTTCTCCTCTCAAGAATTTTTTAAATTGTGCCTCAATCAGGGCCGTAGCCTTTTCTCCGTGGAGAGCTAAATACTGCTGGTAAGCCTTCGCAGCTTCGATCGTCCCGAATTCTTGCAAGAAGTCTCGCAAGAGATCGGCCCCAGGGAGAGCGAGATCATTCAGCTTGCTTCGATAAGATGCATAGCGGGGCGCTCCTTTCAAAGCAGCTTCCGGCAAATCTTCGATTTCCAAAAATGTTCCGCCCAAACGGTCTCCCAAGAATTTTGGAAGAGACCTTTGATCGCGGTAGTTCAGATCTACCGCGCCGCCCGTTCGACCTTCCTGAATTCGAGAAAATAACTGCACTTTTTGTGCCATGGCCGCGAGGCCACCCTGATGCATTTCGTGGCCCATGGTCTCAGGTGCTGCAAAGGATCTCATCCATACCGGCAAAGAAGACTCTTCGTCGATTTCAACCACTCCACCATTGGAAGAAACATCGGGATTTGCCGACCATCCCTCTGCCAATTTTGGCGAGGAGGGAAATTGCGCGACAAAGTGATAGACGACGAAATTTTTTGTATGGGTGCTCACTCCTTCATGCGAGGAAACAAAGACAACCGGGAAACTCGCCCCATTCACGGAGGGAACGAGTTCAGGCGAATAGCGATTTTTCACTTCACCTGAGACATCTACAATCGCTCGATCTAATTTGGCGAATCGAAGCCTTGCAGAGGGTGCATAAATCATTGAGTCGTAAGTAGAATCCATTGAAGAACTCGCTCTAAAATCAGCCGCAACAATTTTGTAGCAGCCCAAGGCGAGACTCTGATTTTCGTTATCTAAAGGAGTCCAAGGTCGATCAAAGATAAACTCCCCGTCCAAGTTCATACGTGGTATTGGGCACTGATCTAAACTTCCCCAAAATCCTTTACCGTCGAAGGGAGGAGCTCCGTGTATTTCATCAAAATCTTTTGTTAAAGAATTTCTGAGAGAAATTCGATGAGAAATCCACTTGTCGAGAGGTCTGCGAGATTTCGATCGCGCTTTTAGATATGCTTGATGTTTCGGCTTCCGCAAGGTTCCCTGAAGGAGTGTAGCAATCCAGATTTCTTGAATCGTTGGCTCTACCGATTGATCAAACCGCAAAATAAATTTGTCCTCTCGCGCCTGTTCAGAGCGCAGAGCCAAAAACATTCGGTCGCTCGAGGCGTCGAAAGCACTGAGCCAACGCCGCAATTGCTCTTCGTTTGCAAATGCAATGAGACCCGCCTTTCCATTGAGCTCCGATAGAATTTCGCCGTTCAATGATAACGCCTGCTCGAGAGTAATTTGCTGCAGGTAGAAAGCTTCAGAGATGATCGGAAGCGCTCGTGTCGCCCATTCGGAAAAGCGATGGGATTTCTTGGCTTCGTCTAACGAAGCCATAATGAGCGAAACTGATGTTTGATTGCTTTGGCTCAATGGAGACGAGTGCGTTAGATTGTCTGATAGCAACGTGGATACGATGATGGATGAGATCTTATCCTGACTAACTCCTCTCACGTTCATCACGGTGTTGGAGAGCTTCCGAGTCGACTCGGATGGAATCTTTCCTTCGACAAGATCTTCGGAAATCACCTGGGCAACTTTGTCCCACGTTTCCTTCGGTTGAGCGTTCATCCAATGTACATCGAGGGAGGGCAAACACATCGCCAAAATCTCTCGACTGGGATTTGTTTCATTAATCTCTCGATTCCAAATCCGAATCGCCATGGGAGTCTTCAAAGGCCTTTGACAAAGATTGAACTTCGCTACTGGATCAATAACGTTCCCCTCACTTTTCCACTGTGGGCGAATCGTCATGAGATATTCATAAAAGGCTCCCGCCTCCAGATCTCTCTGATCTCGGCAGCTTAAACCCGTAAGAGCCCAAACTGCCTCCCAAGCCTCATCGTCTGAGCTTGAAAATCCTAAATTTCGAGATGCTAAATCGGTCCAGAATCGTTTCCAGTTAAACACTGGCGAGGCATATGTGCGCAGCCCTTCAAATAATTTTATCTTCTGATCTCGATTCAGTGGCTCGTTGGACAAAGACTTCTCGAAGGATTCATTCGTGATTCGTGTTTCCAAATGTAAATTGGATTCAGCGCAAGCCGTTATCCCTAAGAAGGTCGCAAGTAGCAATATTCGGTACGTCCAAGTCATAGCTTGCTCTTAACATCCTCCAACCTCTTTTTCACACGCTCTGAACGATCCTTGTCTTGAATAACTCCGGTAATGGCATTGCTTGCCCTTTGAATCGTACTGCTATTCCCCGCATTTCCAGATGCCAGCATCGCTTCGACTAAGTCGGCTATGACGAGAACAGAGTCATCGATGTCTGTCTGGATTCCCTTGATAGCAACATCCCAATCAAAATCGACTTTGCAACGCTTAAAAAATTCAAATGCCTTCTTTCGAAATTGAATTTGATTGAGCTCGAACACGCCCTTATCGGAAAGGCTCTTTTTCAATTCATCAATCAATTCAGTACGCAGGTTCGTGGCAGGCTGAATTGCTCCACAGTTTCGCTGACCCAGGAATGCTTCAGCAAATATGTCGCTCCATAAATGCTTCGATTGCAAATAATCAGCCAAGGCATAGTCTTTAAGTTTTATAATTTCTTGATCAGTTTCGACCAGCGCACTGAGGGAAGCAGCGGAGTAATAGAGTTGTTCCGTAAATTCGTCAGGAACAGCGCTGAAGTTTGATCCTTCAATCCATTTTCTCTGTACGACTCTAAACAACGGATCCGCTACGACGGGCGCCTCTAGCTCCTTCAACCTACTGCGAGCAGTTTTGGCGTCCTTCAAAAATGTAGCATGAACATAGAACTTCGCTAGTTTCGGATGAGCAGGATTTAAATCGTCCAGGGAAATCTTCAAGAGACTGAGCTGCTCGTTACTATATGTTGAAGCCCACCAAGGCGTTTCGCCAAAACTAAATTTAGAAAGGAGAAATTTTTCCAATAGGGATTTATTAAAATCCGATTTGATGCAGGCTAAAATTTTGGCTGTCGCTATCCGAACTTCTTCACGTTCAGAATTAAGTGCTGTTTTATAGGAAGTAGTATTCTCTGCGGTTGATTCGCATATCAATTTTCGAATCAACGATTCCTTTTCCGGAGCGCCACTTCTAATTGTTACATCGAGAAGCGCTTCAAACGTTGTCCCGGCAGTGCCGGGAAGCTTCTGCTGCAGGACTTGAATCGTAAAATCTGAGAGCTGAATAGACTTGGGATCCCGAGTGAGTCGATCTTCTTTCTCTTTAATAAACACAGCGCTCGACTGGTTGTCCGTTGGTTGCGCGATCAGTGCAACATCCACCATGGAAGAAAGCGCACCTTGACTTAGCACACGATGCGATTTTCCGAGCTCACGAACGTAAGACTTTCGCTTCTCAATGTCCTTGCTCGCATCATTCATTCCCCGGACAAGATCATCTTCTGACATCTCGGAGGGTGAATCCGCATCCAGAGGTTTAGTCGTGGGCTCACCCCTTTGAGCCGGAACGGCCTTATCGATCCCGCAACCACTCATCTGAAATCCGATACCCAGCAGGAATGCCGTACCCAAAACTTTTATAGACACATTCATCATATGCGCTCTCCACTTCATAAGCTTTCTCGCCAACAGTGCTTGATATTGATTCGTTTAGGCTGGATGGACTCTCCACTCAAATAGAGAGTTGATCAAGATGAGCTGGTCATATTTGCATGAGCTCTTTCGGAGGTCGTCCATAGACGTGCCAAATCGAGCGTCGCAGTATTCATAAGCACGCCCCTTTTCCATCACGGCAATTGATCTAAAGAAGCAGTCTTCGCGATCCTTGAAAAGATCGGCGACCTCCTTGTCGATATAAACTGTAAAGACCTGTGCGAGCCTCTCATTCTCAGCCTGGCAAGCAACCTTTTGAGATTCGCTATGGAGCAATTGCGCTTTGTTTATGCAAGTTTCTGCGAGGAGCTGTTTATCAACAACGAATTCGGCTTTGCACTCTTCGACCACCTGCTTGGTGTTGTACTTAACTTCCTGAAGCTTGAACGTTTTAGGATCAATCCTGGCTTCATCGCCACAGGCTGAAATTAAGCCAAGGATTACAATCGATGGGAGGACAAAAAAGAAAGACGTAAGGTTTCGTTCGGCACAATAAAGCATAAAGTTCCCCTACCGAACCTCACGCCGCTGAAAACATATAACTCATCTTTCCGACCTTGGATAGGGGGGCTGGGGGGTTGGAAAAGTCGTCAAGCTAGGGTATCGGGACGACCATGAGTTACAGGCCTATTTTCCTTACGCTATTCTTCTTAACCGCTGCTTTTATTTTGGGAACCTCGTCCTTAAGATCAGAAGAAGCATCCCCAACGGACCTCCTTCAATGGGCCCTTAACCAACCCACTTCCACAATTCAGATTTCGCGGCTTTCCAAATCTTATCCTTTAATTAAGCAGGCCCTTCGAATCGGCAGCTTCGAGGCTGTGAACATGGCTATTAAGAGTCGTTCGGATTGGAGTCTCAAGGAAGTCCAAAGGGAGAAGTGGGACCAATGGATAACGCTCACCCAAAATGAAGGTATTTCGGTTACGGATTGGGACAAAGTATTTTCAGAATTAAGTCAGGAAGATCGGTTTGCGATTTTTTTGATGCAAGGATCAGATTCCATCGTCAGCTATGGCAGATTGAGAGACAACGTTGAATTGAGCCCAATGTTCTTTCTTCCCTATCCCATTGAATTGAGCGCCAAAGATTACACTGAAGCTTTCAAAGCAATTCTGAATCGCCAAGCGGGTTCAGCCTCTTGGAGCCCCATCGAACATAGGATTACCTATCAAAATAAAGCTCTCGAAATTCGTGTGAAAGCCATCGCAAAGTCGTTGGAAAATAATCAAGATCTAAAGCGCCTTCAAAGTGCGTTTGCCGTTCTCGACAATAAAGATCAAGAGCCATTCGCGGTGGATACTAATACCGCTCGTACCGACTCGCGCTTGGAAGGCATTGATTTTATTGTGAAGGAAATCTATGTGCGAATTCTGAAACGAGTAGCTTCCAATCCGGCGTTTGAAATTGTCGCTGAATTATCTGAAGGAGCTCTCAGCGACATGATGTCGCATGCAGTGCGCGCGGCTCTTTTTGGCAAGCCAATGTCGGAAGACTCCCCGCGAGTTCAACTCAGTCCGACGACGCTCCCGGATACATTCATTGGAATTTGCTTGGCTTCAAAGGCATGGTTCGAAGGCTCCTACACTCAGTCCATTCCCGTCGTGAATACTCCACTCATTCAGATTCATGCTCTTAAAGTGAATGGCGCCGTGGAGCGGTCGAAAGATACCCGCTACATTTGCGGTAGTCAGAAGTACCAATTGGCGTTTCAGCGATCGACCGTAAAAGGAAAATTGCCACGCCCCACTTCGATCGAACTACAAAACTCCGATGAGGAAATTCGCGCTTTCGCCTCCTTAGCACTCATCCCACAGGTCGACGCCGTTCAAGTGATGGCGCTTAAATTGTTTATGAGATCCCAAGGCTATAGGGTGGCCGAACATAAATACATCACAGATATAAAGACTGAGTTCGAAGAAGCTATTAACGCCGCTCATATCTATATTCCTCTCACCAATGAACCGAATTCGACAACCATGCGATCTGGATTCAAGGGCGGGCAGAAAATTGCATTCACCAAGAATGGCGCAAAGCGAATTCGCTTTGAAGTATTCCTGCCACCACTTTCCGGCACGGACACCCCGGTTGAAGAACCTCAGTCACTCGTGGCGGAAGATGTTGAGAGGATATTTGCAAAACGACGGGCCAGCGGATCCGGTCAATTGTTAGTAATCAACCTTTGGTGCCGAAGTGCGGGTAGCATTCCCGTTTGGCTCACTCACTATGCTCAGTCACTGCAAGATGGAGAGCTTGAGAAAAAGAATTTGGATTTGCCTCTTATCATCGGCGCTGAGGGTGGATTTTCTGGCGAAAGCATCGCCTCAGCGGTGGAAACACTCGGTTATCCCTTAGCGGTGATCGAGACCGTGGCAGCGGGAGGAAAATTAATGGACATCCAATCGCAACTTGAACAGCCCAACAAAATTGGAAAGTTTTATACGAAACTAGGATTCTCTAAGCACTACGAGTCGTTTCGCCCTGCGTATTCTTGGGCGCACCAATACGATCGTTGGTACGAATTGGGAAATCAGTTGAAATTTGAACTTAAGCCAATTCAACCATAGAGAATAAGTGAATTGCCTACGCGCTTTAAAGAAGTGAGTACAAGATGACAAAGTTAGCCTTTCTTCTCGCCTTTGTCCTCACCACCACTATCCCCGATATGAAGATGCTCCAGACAAAGGTCGAGGGCGGTGATGTTCAATACCAGGTGACGTGCCTTGATAGTCTCGGCCGAGCGATCGATTTTAAAGGCGAGCGCAGCTCAGGTCATTCCGTGACGTCAAAACTGCCGATTACGAAATGTGACATACGAAAAACCGGCGCAGGATCCCTTGTCCTCGATTTTGATTTGGGTCAATCAGGTGAAACGAAGTTTAAGCTTGGATCGAAAGAGTTTCAAAAGACGGTACAATTTGCTTACGCCTCTCAAGACAGAGTCATGCAAGGGAGCGGACCAGCCTCCTCCTTGAATGAAACTCAGATGCTCGAAAAACAGCACATGGATCCCACTCGCTATGAACGCTGGCGGAACGCCTCCGAGCAATACAACTCACATCGTCCCTTGCCGAAATAGTAAGTCTCCGCACGCCACTACTCCGAATCTCATAAGACTGTACAAATCACCTTTCCTTCGCGACCAATCTCGTACGCTTCGTTAAGCCCTAATTACCTAAAATTACGGTCTTCTTCGGCTCCTCGGCTTGTCAGTTCATGTCAGCGGGTGCCAGTGTTTATTCCGAGAATCCTTTTGTAACACAGGCTCAAGAGAAACGAACAATGACCGCCAAAATGAAAGGACCCCGTACCATGAGCCTGGAATTTAAGAATAGACATAACTCTCAAAACCGCCAACCCAATCTCCGAAAAGCAAAAAAGCTCCAAAGGAAGGCAGCTCCTAAAAAAGTCGAGGGCTTGATTCTCTACCCTTTGGACATTTTAGAACTGATCAAAAACTCTGGGGCCCTGGCCTAATCATGCCAAAGGAGGCGAATATCATGTCACTCACACACCATCTCACCGAAGCGCTGAAACCGGTCAGCCAAAAACTACAAAATAATGTAGTTCACTTACCTTCCAGACTTGGACTTCCATTAAAGGTCATCCGGGACGATAGCAAAATTGACCTCAATTTTAATGTTATGCCCGATCGCCCTGTCGGGGAAAGATTTCACCTTAAAGAGTATCGAATCTGGAATCGCTATGCCGAAGTCACGTTTGATCGAGAGTACTTTTCCTCCATGGAAAAGAGTCCCGATCACTTGATCTTCCTCACTGGGTTAGCCCACTGCCAAAAAATTCTATACGTCTACCTAAGCCACGAGCTGGGTTTTGAGTACGATCCAAAAGGAAAAGAAGTTCTCAAATACTGGCCCACCTCCGTCCATGTAGAAATGCCTAAAATGGTTCGACAGAATCATGACGTGGTGCAGAAATTTTGGGTCCATAAAATTGATTGGCTTACGGATACCAGCGCATTTGTCAGCTTTACGACTCTTTACAACGACTCCGTTGAAATTAAAGCAGATGGCAAAGTCTACTTAATCTCAGACGCTGTTAAAAAGCCTGCCTTTGACCGCTTCGTCCATGCCCAATAGACGCAGCACTCCACACTTCGAAAATCCCCTCTCGGCCATGATACAATAAGGCGAGAGGGGGCCCATCCTTGGGTAGGAACTTCATCCGTACATTTGGCGATTTACTCGTAGGTCGCTCTGCTTCGGGAACAGAATGGGCCAATCTTCACCGGACTGCTCAAGTTCGTTACGTCAATTCATTCATATTTGTTTCCATGGCGCTCCTCGTGCCCTTCGATTTCATTCTCTTTCAGAATCCATGGATTTATTTGCCCGGACGAATTGCTTTAGGAACCTTCTCCGCCGTAATTTTGCTTACCAACCCGAACCGGCTGAACCCTTCACCTGCCGATGTAAATCTCGCAGAAGCAATTCTATTGTGGCTGCCGCTCGCAGCGGTGAATTTGATTTATTACTACTTTCTTTCGGTTGCTCCTGAGCAAGACACGAAAATTGTCTTCATCGGTACTCTGATGGTCGTGATTTTTACCACCTTGGCAATCCACCGATTCTGGAAAGAAGAGTTGGCACTCATTTTAGTTTCAAACTCTGCCTTAGGGTGTTTGCTTCTACAAAGTTCGGATATGAGGGACTCCATTATTTTACTCTCTATTGCCCATATGATTTCCTTCGCACTTCACGTGCATATGCGCCGAGAATTTTTCAGGTCCATCGACGAGAAATTTCAAATCCTCAGAGGATTTCTTCCCAAGCGAGAAGCCCACCTGGTTGCCACGATGAGCGACAAGGGGAGCTTCGAAACAGCGTTTAAACCGCGAACTCGATTTAACGTTTGCCTCTGCTCCGACTGGAGAAAATATCAAAATCTCAGCCGCACGACTTCTCCCGAGGATTTAAGTAAGTATTTTGAAAGATTTTACGACACGGTCTTTGAAGAGCTCGAAGCATTAGTTCCGGAGGGAACATACTATGTGAATTGGGTTGCCGATGAATTGTTCATCATCTTTTATGATCAAAAAGATGATGAAAGCGCTACGATCCGAAGAGCCGTGATGTTCGCAAAATCATTTGCCACCATCGTGTTTGAAAAAATTCAGCAAAAATTCGACTTTGAACTTCGATTTGATATTGGTCTTTCGAGCGGTGAAGGATTTCTAGGTCTTCAAGGTCCGAAAGGATTAAAGAAAACAACAATCTCCTCTGAAAATGCTGGTCTCGCCAAACGACTTGAAACCGAGGCTAAGACCATGCGTAATCGCATTTCCAATCCCAGCTCTTATCCAATTCTTATGATGGATTCTCGAATTGGAAAATTCGCCACAGATCGAAATATTTTTTCAGAAAGCGAAGTGCAAAAACACTCGCCAGAACTCGCCGACCTTCAAGGCAAGGGCGATGTCTTTGTTTACTGGGATAAGAGCGGTCCAGGCCGCAATAAAACTCGCTATCTCAGCTTCTCCAAGACCGGTCGCGATCCTTAAAAGATTAATAATATCAGTATCTTATGGCGTCAGCCGCTGTCAGGACATGCCAGTGTTTCTTCTGAGATTCGCTCCGTAGAACGAACCTCAGAAGGAGCCCTATATGGATATATTTATCGCAATTCACGGATTCACACTCTTAATCATCTCAACTCTACTCTATCAAGATAACGCTGCAGGGAAACGCCGCCACCTTGTCGTCCGATCTCAATCTCAGGATCGATTTCGCTGGATCTATTTATTTATTAAGATTGCCGTTCCCTTTGGATTACTTTCGGTTCTATTCAGAAACGTCACCCCTCAGTTACTTATTCTGTTTGAAAACATTGCTCTCCAAATTACAGGGATCGTCTGCTCCACGTTGGGGATTTTAATTTTCATCTGGGCCAAACGAACTTTAGGAAAAAATTATAGCCCCTGCTTTGATGTTCGATTGCCCCAGCGGATTGTTGTCGAAGGTCCTTATGCGTACGTTCGTCACCCCATTTATACCGCTAACCTATTTGTACTGGGTGGACTCAGTCTATCGACTGGCTCGCTCTTTCTAATCGCTAGCTTTGCTCTTACACTCGCCTACTACTTGAAGTCAGCTAAAGTCGAGGAAAGAGAACTGTTAATAAACTTTCCTAGCTATGCGGAACTCATCCATAGAACAGGACGATTCTTTCCTAAATTTGTTCGATAGCACGCAAACCCCCGAGCCTCGCCCTCGGCAACAATGCCACCCTCGCCCTCAAGAGATAGCCCGACGATATGCGAAAAGTCATAAATTCGTGGAGGCGAATCCATTAGAATAAGGATGTGCATCCTCGTAAGCAGATTGTTGGACGCAAAACAAAGTCCCAATGCAACGTTAATGACATCGCCCTTAAAACTTTCTTTTTAGGGCCTCAGGCCGAAAACATTGATCAAGTCTCAGAGGTATTTGCTCACTTGATATCACGTTGGTCGCAATATCGGCGCTCCCGTTTTCCTGAAGACGGGCCCGCAATCACCTCAAAAGATCAAGCATCTCCTCAATTTCGAAAGTCTCGAGAGCGAGTTTCCGAGGAACTAGACCGCTTAATAGACGAATTTGAAAATGAGATTCCAAAGTTTTCGCCGAGATATCTCGGCCACATGTTTTCTGAAATTTCCCTTCCATCCCTATACGCATCCTTCCTTTCCCTACTCCACAATCCGAACAATATTTCACACGAATCTTCAACCGTCGGATTGAAAATAGAAAGAGAGGCGATCGCCGCCCTGATTCAAATGATTGGCTTTAAATCTGAAGTTTCTCGCGGACACTTTACCTCGTGCGGAACAATCGCAAATTTAGAGGGAGCATTGCGCGCGAGAAACAATACGAACTCTCATCCAAAAATTGCAATGTTCTTGCCAAGGCATGCTCATTACTCATGGGAAAAAATCGCATCGATACTTGGACTAAGCCGAAACAATATATTCTGGATCGATCTCGACGGCGAGGGTCGAATGTCGCCCGAAGATCTAAATCGGCAAATTCAAATCGCCATTAAACTTAGCTATCGACCGTTCTTGGTGGTAAGCGTCTTTGGCTCCACGGAGTTTGGAATCTGTGACTCCGTCCATAAAATTTCTAACGTTTGCAAAAAATGGAAAACGAAGAATGTATTTATGTGGCACCACGTCGATGCGGCATATGGCGGCTTCTTCGCTTCTCTAAAGTCGATTTCTAATTCCCGGATTCTTTCAAAGGGCACGCTGCAAAGCCTGCGAGCAATTTCCGCTGTCGATTCGGTCACTATCGATCCGCATAAACTTGGATATGCTCCCTTTGCTGCAGGGGTGTTTTTGTGCCGAAGTTCCGCTCTCTACCATATGCCATCGTTGAACACTCCCTATTTGGCGAAGGAGATGGATAAGTCCGGCGCTCCTTGGAC
>ERZ761602.7193-NODE-7193-length-11980-cov-6.574256_pt1 | contig 11980 bp, 6 predicted proteins | sample MGYA00512165_ERZ761602 | MGnify/ENA primary metagenome ERZ761602 (study PRJEB28899, sample SAMN02445085) | bioreactor sludge metagenome | biome: EBPR sludge; isolation source: Thorneside wastewater treatment plant | place: Australia: Brisbane, Thorneside... | reverse complement strand
GCAGGCTGAGATCGTCGTTGTCCACGTTGAGAATGGTCTTGTAGGTCACCACGTTATTGACTGTCTCCGCCCCGAACCGCACCTGCCGGATGCGGGCGGGATAGCTCCGGTTGGGATAGGCGTCCACGGTGAACGTGGCCGCCTGCCCTTCGCGCACCTGGCCGACGTCGGCTTCGTCCACGTCCACCTGCAATTCCATTTGCGCCAGATTTTCCGCGAGCGTGAACAGCACCGGCGCTTGCAGCGAGGCGGCCACGGTCTGACCCGGCTCCACCTTGCGCTGGAGCACCACGCCGTCGATCGGCGAGCGGATGGACGCCTTGGCCAGATCGGTTTCGTTGGTGCGCAGCGTGGCGCGCGCCTCCTCGACCGCCGCCCGGGCGCTGGCTTCATCCGCAACGGCGCGGTCCACCGTCGCCTCGGCGGTTTCCAGTTCCGTCGGTGCGGGCACCTTGCCGCCGCTCAGTTTGGCGACCTGCCGCAGTCGTCCGAGATTGGCGCGGGATTCCTTGACCGTCGCCACCGTTTGCAACACCTTGGCCTCGGCCGACGCGAGCGCGGCTTTGGATTTGGCGATTTGATTCTGGAGCTTGGTCAGATCCAGACGGGCGAGCACCTGCCCTTTTTTCACCCGGTCGTTGTCGTCGACCAGGACCGTTTCGATGGTGCCGGACAACTCGCTGCCGACATCCACCTGATTGATCGGCGCCAACTTGCCGGTCGCCGATACCGTGACGCGCAGGTTGCCCTGACCGAGCGGTTCGGTCTGGTACTGGGGCGCGGCGTCCACGGCGGAACCGGATCGGAACCACAGGAACCCGCCGCCGGCCAAAGCGAACACAACTGTCACGATCAGCCAGCGGAGAATCCGAAAGCGACCGCGCGCCGGTTCCGACTGGATGATTTTCGCCAGTTCGGCGCCCACGACGGAGGGGGTATGGCTCATGGCGATGTTCCTTGCGCGTGGGCGGCGATGGAGTTGGCCGGCGCTGGCGACCAACCGCCACCCACGGCTTTGTAAAGCTGAATCAGCGTCTTGACGCCATCAGCTTCACTAAGCACGAGCTTGTCTTCGACGATCAACACGGTGCGTTCCGTATCCAGCACCGTTTGGAAATCGCTGAGGCCGGCGCTGTAGCGGTGCCGGGCCAGCCCGGCGGCCAGGCGCGCGGCTTGCAGGGCTTCGCGCAGATTGTTCTGCCGCCAGCGGGTGTTGGCCAGAGCGACCAACGCGTTCTCAACCTCCGCCAGCGCGTTCAACACCGTGGATTCGTAGTTGATTAGAGCCTGCTCCTGGATGGCGGTTTGAATATTGACCTGCTGGCGGATGCGCCCGGCATCGAAAATCGGCGCGGCGACGCTGCCCAGCACGCTTCCCGCAACCGCGTTGCCGCTGGCCAGGGCGCCGAGGGTCAAGGCGTCCAGACTCAGCGATCCGCTCAAACTGAAGTTCGGATACGCCTGGGCTTCGACCACGCCGATCCGCGCGGTCTCCGCCGCCAGCGTGCGTTCCGCGACCCGCACGTCGGGCCGCTGGCGCAGCGCATCGGCGGGAATGCCCACCGTCACCCGCGCCGGTAGCCGGGGAATCCCACCCGGTTGGGCCAACCGCTCGGCCAGGGCACCGGGCGGCTGGCCCAGCAGGATTTCCAGACGATGTTCGGCCTCGGCGCGACTGGTTTCGAGGCTGGGAATTTGCGCCCTGGTCTGCTCCAGATTGGCGCGGGCCTGCTCCACGTCCAGCGCGGTGGTCAAGCCGGCTTGCGCCCGCCACTGGGTGAGTTGCAGGGTTTCGGTCTGCGAGGCGGCGTTGGCCCTGGCGATGGCCAGCGCCGCCTGGGAGGCGCGCAATTCCACATAATTCAGTCCCACCTCCGCGACCAGCGACACCTGGACCGCGTACAGGCTGGCCTGGCTGGCTTCCAGATTGGCCTGGGCGGCTTCCACGCTCCGCTGGAGACCGCCGAACACGTCCGGCTCCCAACTGGCGTCAAATCCGGCGCTGAACAGGTTCGCCGTACCCCCGCCGCCGGATTCGCCGCTGACCTTCACCCGCCGTCCCGCCGCCGAACCGGAGACTGTCGGGAACAGCTCCGCCCCGGCCAGGGCGCGGCGGGCGCGCGCCTCACGCAATTTCGCCTGGGCGGCGCGAAGGTCGAGACTGGTTTGCAGGGCCTGCTCGACCAGTCCGGTCAATGTCGGATCGTCGAGTTGCCGCCACCAGGTCGCCAAATCTTGCGGCGCGGTGGGCGCGACGACAACCCGCGCCGCCGTCGCCCCCCGCCAGGCAGCCGGCGCCGCCAGTTCAGGCGCGGCATAGTTCGGGCCGACCGCCGCGCAACCAGTCAACAGCAGGGCCGCCGCCAAGGCCGTGACGAAGGCGCGTTGTGGTTGATCTATCATGGTATTAATCCTGGACCCGCGAGATTTTCCCGATTCGAAACGCGAATCGGACCACGCATGAGGCGGCGGCGCGATGAGATCGCCGACCTGGGGCGGGATTTCGCCCGCATGGCCGCAACGCGGTGAAATACACGCGCGAAGGCACGGCGGTTGAAGTGCAAGTCGAACGGCGGGTTGCTCCCAAGCGGCTGATCGTGACCGTCGATGATCGGGGTTCCGGCGTTCCCGACAGTAATTTGCAGGCGGTCTTCGAGCCGTTTTTCCGGGCTGGAGCCGGCGTCAAGACCGCCGGCTTCGGTCTGGAGTTGGCCATCGCCCGCCGGGCGGTCGAGGCGGATGGCGGGAGCATTCGCGCGCTGAATCGCCCGGACGGCGGGTTGCGAGTCGAGATCGTGCTGCCGGCGGGTCAGGCTGGCTGAGTGACGGCCTGCCTCAGCCCGCCAGGTTCCGCGCGGCGAAATCCCAGTTGATCAGAGTGTCCAGCACAGCGGCCACGTAGTCGGCCCGCCGGTTCTGGTAATCCAGATAGTAGGCGTGCTCCCACACATCGATAGTCAGCAGCGGCTGTTGACCGTGGGCGATGGGCGTGTCGGCGTTGCCGGTCTTGGTGACGATCAGCTTGTCGCCGTCCTTCACCAGCCAGGCCCAGCCGCTGCCGAACTGGCCGGTGGCGGCCTTGGCGAACTCCGCCTTGAACTTGTCGTAATCGCCGAAGGATTTTGCGATCAGCTCGGCCAGCACCCCGCTGGGTTTGCCGCCGCCCTTGGGCCGCAGGCTGTTCCAGTAGAAGGTGTGGTTCCACACCTGCGCGGCGTTATTGAAAATCGCCGTCTGATCGACCTTGCCGGCGGAAGCTTTGACGACGGCTTCCAGCGACTGATCGGCCAGCGGCGTGCCGGCGACCAGTTCGTTGAGCTTGTTGACGTAGCCCTGGTGGTGCTTGCCGTAGTGGAAACCGATGGTATTGGCGGAGATGGCCGGGCTGAGGGCGTTTTCCGGATAGGGTAGGGGCGGCAGGGTGAACGGTCCGTTGGCGGCGGCGCGCGCCTGGCGGGGCACAGCGAGATCGCCGAAGGCCAGCGCGGCGGAGCCGGCCAACAGGGCGGTCAGGAAACGGCGGCGGTTGACGGCGGATTCGAACGGCTGAGCGGACATGGATTACACTCCTGGTTGAGCGCGTCAGACACGGGATCATGCGCGGGGCGCGAGGGTGACAACGAACAATAGTGTAGCCGACGCGCCCCGCGATGAGTGTCGCTTGTGGTGGCGCGACATGGCGGCGCTCACGGCGCGGGTTCGATGGCGGTAATGACATAGGCGCCCTTGTCGCCCTTCGTCATCGTGAACTTGACCTTGTCACCCGCCTTGACCGCGCCGGCCAGCGCCTTGTCCGCCAGATGGAAATCCATGGTCATCCGTGGCCAGTGCAGCGCCGGGATCGGGTCGTGGGCGATCACCAGCTTGCCCTTGGCCGCGTCCACGCCCTTCACCGTCCCGGTGGCGGGGATGGGCGCGACGGCGGTCGTCGGCGCGGCGCCGTGACCGGCGTAGGGATCGGCCGCCAGGGTCGGACCGCCGCTCAGCGGGGCGAGCAGCGTGGCGACAATGAGGAGCGGTTGCTTCATGGCGTTTTCCCTGGAAGGGCGGTTCAGTGGAATTATCGAGATAACCAATTGAATTATCGAAGCTATATTAAGAGAAAGTCAAACCGGGACGGAAATTCGTGAAAGGATCCCGCGCGAAAGCGGTTTTATCCACGATGGCTGGTTTCCTGGTGGCGCTCCTCGCCATCTGGGCGGTGAATTATTGGCTGATCCAGCCCGCCTTCGATGAATTGGAACGCTCGCAGGCGATGGAAGACAGCATGCGGGCGGGTGCGGCGATCCAGGGCGAATTGCGGCAGTTGGACAACGCGTTCGGCAACTGGGCCGAATGGGATGACGCCTACGCGTTCGCCGAGAACCGCGATCCTCGTTTCATCCAGTCCAATCTCGGCGACTGGCGCGTGCTGGAGAAAAGTTCGCACCTGAACCTTTGCGTCATCCTCGCCCGTGACGGTCAGGTGCTTTACCGCGGCGGCCACGATTCCGATCTGGGTGGAGACGTGAGCCTGGCGGCGTTTTCGGGCGAGCGGCCGGCCATCCTGGCCACGCTCCGGCCGGTGCTGGAACGGGAGCAGACGCTTACGGGAATCCTGCCCACCGAGCGCGGCCTGCTCTTGCTGGCGGCGCGCCCCATCCTGACCACGCGGGGCGCCGGGCCGGCGCGCGGCGCGTTGGTGTTCGGCCGATTCCTGGACGTGCCATTGCTGCGCGCTCTAATCGAGCAGACCCAGGTTAAGTTCGAACTGTTTACCGAAGACGATCCCCGATTGGCCCTGGAGGAACGGAATTACCCGCGCACCCTGCAACCGGGTGTGGCGGCCTTGCGGCCAGGACCGCACGGTGCGCTGTTCATGTACGAAATGCTGGTCGATCTGGCGGATCAACCCGCCGTGCTGATCCGCACTCCCATCCGGCAGGCGATTTCCGCGACGGCGCGAAGCACGGGCCATGCCCTGATCGGGGTTCTCGGGCTGATCGCCCTGACCCTGCTGCTCGGCGGGGCTTATCTCCTCAACCGACCCGGCGCCGGCGAGACCGGACCCGACAACGTGGCGGCTTGGGGAACCGCGACCTTGACCGCTCTGATCGGCCTGGCCCTGACCGGCGGCCTTTTTCTGGATCTGCGCCAGCGCAATCAGGAAGGGTTGGAGCGTCGGTTTCAAGCGATCGCGGCGCAGCGCGCCGACCTTGTCGTCGAAAAATTCAGGGACAACCTGCGCGATCTCGATGCCGTCAAACGCTTTTTCGACGGTTCCGAACAGGTCACCCGCCAGGAATTCCACCAGTTCGTGACCCCGGTTCTGGACTATTACGGCGGTTTCCAGGCCATCGAATGGCTGCCGCGCGTGACCTGGGAGCAGCGGAGCGAGTTTGAGGCCGCCGCGCGGGGGGATGGACTGGCGGACTTTCAGTTCACCGAGCTGGGTGGCGGTGGAGCGATTGTCCCGGCTGCCCAGCGCGACGAGTATTTCCCCGTTTATTACCTGGAGCCCTACGCCGGTAACGAGAGAGCGCTGGGATATACCCCCGCCCCGCCCCACCCGGCGCGTGGCGCGGTGTTGACGCAGGCCCGGGACAGTGGCCGACTTACGCTCAGCGAGCGGTATACCCTGGTACAGGAACCGGCCCAGCGATTTTCGGTGCTGGTGTTCGCGCCGGTCTATACGGGAATAACGACCCGCGACGTGGAAGAACGCCGGCGACGGTTGAAAGGCTTCGTGCTGGGGGTGATCCGGGTCGGCGCGGTGGTGGAAACCGCGTTGCGGAACACCGAGCCGCAAGGGTTGATTCTGCGCCTGATCGATTTGTCGGCGGAAGGCGAGCGCCAGGCGCTTTACGAGTGGACCCCACGCCTGAGTTCGCCACGGCCGGTCGATCAAATAGCGTTGCGGTATCACCAGGATTTTCCGCTGGCCGACCGGACGTGGCGGATCGAGATCCAACCGAACGCGGCGTTCGTCGCCGACCACGCCGAGCGGACCCATCGATGGGTTTTGGCCCTTGGAGGGTTGCTGACCGTGTTGGCGACCCTGTACCTGTTCACCGTGGTTTCTCAACGACGACGGGCGGAGGTGCAAGTAGCGATGCGAACCGCCGAGCTGCGCGCCAGCCAGGAATATACCCGTGCCGTGCTGGACGCCCTCACCGACGCCGTGTTCGTGGAAGATGCCGACACCGGACAGATCGTTGACGTCAACCACCGCATGTGCGAGCTGTACGGCCATACCCGCGCCGAGGCGCTCACGCTCAAGGTCGACCAGCTCAGCCTGGGAACGTCGCCCTATGCCCGGGAGGACGCGCTGGCGTGGCTGCGCAAGACCCGGGAGGAAGGTCCGCAAACCTTCGAATGGATCGCCAAGACTCGCGCCGGCGCTCTGTTTTGGGCCGAAGTCAGCATTCGCTTCGCCGTCATCGGCGGCCAGGCACGTTTCATCGTCAGCGTGCGCGACATCGCCGAGCGGCGGCGCGCGGAAGAGCGCCAGCGGTTGGCGGCGACCGTGTTCGAGGCGGTGCGCGAAGCCATCGTGGTGACCGACATCGACGGAAACATCATCGCCATCAATCCGGCCTTCGTCGCCATGACGGGCTACACCGAGGCCGAGGTGCGGGGCCAGTCGTTGCGAATGTTGCAATCCGACCGCCAATCGGGGACCTACTACCGCGCGATCTGGCAGACCGTGGCGCGGGACGGCGTCTGGCGGGGTGAATTTTGGAGCCGACGCAAGGATGGTGATTTGTTCCTGGCGCTGACCACGTTCGGTGAGGTGCGGGACACGGCGAATCAAGTCTCTCACTACGTGATCATCGCCACCGACATCACCCATCAGAAGGAAACCGAGCAACGCATCGAGCATCTGGCCTACTACGATGCCTTGACCGATTTACCCAACCGGGCGTTGTTGACCCAGCGGGCGGAACTGGCGCTGGCGCTGGCGAGTCGTCGGCGTGAGGAGGTGGCGGCGCTGTTCCTCGACCTGGACCGGTTCAAGGAGGTCAACGACTCGCTCGGTCACGCCGAGGGCGATACCTTGCTGGTGCAAGCCGCGGCGCGGCTGCGGGGATTGGTGCGGGAGACCGATACGATCTGCCGGCTGGGCGGCGATGAATTCGTGTTGCTGTTGCCGGACACCGACCAGCCAGGCGCGGCGCGATTGGCGAGCAAGCTGGTGGCCGCGTTCGGCCAGCCGTTTGTCGTGGCCGGCCACAGCCTGCGCGTGACCGTCTCGGCCGGGGTCGCTCTTTATCCCCATGACGGCGCGACTTTCAGCGAATTGTTGAAGAACGCCGATACCGCCCTGTACCGAGCCAAGCACGAGGGTCGCAACACCTGGGTGTTCTATGCCCGGGAGATGAACGTCGCCACCTTCGAGCGGCTGGTGCTGGAGTCGCAGTTGCGCAAGGCCATCGACGGCGGGCAACTGCGCGCCTATTTTCAGCCCAAGGTGCGGTTGAGCGACGGGGGGCTGGCCGGCGCCGAGGCGCTGGTGCGCTGGTTGCACCCCGATCATGGGCTGATTCCACCGGGGCGCTTCATCCCAGTGGCCGAAGCCAGCGATCTTATCGTCGGTCTGGGCGACTGGATGCTGGCGGAGGTGTGCCGGCAACTCGCGGTCTGGCGGGGCGCGGGTCTGCCGCCGCTGACCGTGGCGGTCAATCTGGCGGCCCGTCATTTCCGCGATCCGAACTTCAGCGAGCGCCTCGAACGGTTGCTGGCGGCCCATGGTCTCCCCGCTCAGGCGCTGGAACTGGAGCTGACCGAGTCCAGCTTGCTCGAAGCCGGCGCGCGGACGGCGGAAACGTTCCTGGCGCTGCGCCGCCTGGGCCTGGGCCTGGCTATCGACGATTTCGGCGCCGGCTATTCCAACCTGGGTTATCTCAAGCGATTACCGCTCACCGCGCTGAAGATCGACCAGAGCTTCGTGCGCGACCTCGTCACCGACCCCGACGACCGCATCCTCGCCGCCACCATCGTCGCCCTGGGTCACGGACTGGGATTGAAGGTCGTGGCGGAGGGCGTGGAGACCGAGGAGCAACGGCGCATCCTGCTCGGCCAGGGCTGCGATTGGGCGCAGGGCTATCTGTTCGCCCCACCGATGCCAGCCGAGTCGTTCGCCGACTGGCTGGCGCTCGCTCCGAAGATCGCCTAGCAATTCCCTCCTCGTAATCATTCAGTCCCCTTTCTCCCGTCAATGGGGGAGGGGGTTGGAGTGAAGGGGGCGCGAGTGGGCTGCCGGTCGACCAACGGATTTCGCGTCGTTCCATCGTTGAACGCTTTCGTTGGGCCTACACTGGCGACGACTAGCGTTTTTCACGCGCCTCACCGGCGCGGAGCCCCAGGATCGCGGCCAGCAGCAGGCCGAGTATCAACACTCCCCAGACGTTCAGGGTCGGAATATCCGAAGGTACGATAACGACAAGGGTGTCAGTGTCGGTGGCGATATTGTCGAGGGGGGTCAAGTCGGTCATGCCGATGGGCGGGTTGGCGACGACCATGACGGTCAGGTCGCCGGAAACGCTCGCGGCCACCTGGGCGGTGACCTGGTAGGTCACGCTGGCCAATTGCGGTAGATCCAGTGAGTCGGTAAAGGTGGCGGGGTTACCGACACTGTCCGTGCAGTTGTAGGCGGGCGGCGTACCGCCCGCGCAGGTCCAGGTCCAGGAAACGATTTGCGCCGGCCGCGCGGCGGTGACCGACATGCCATTCGCGTCGGCGGGACCATTGTTGGTGACGACGACGATGTAATTTAGCGTGGCGCCCGGGGTGTAGCTGCTCTGGCCGTTCGTGACGCTGGCGCGCAGGTCGAGTTGCGGCAAATTATTGACCCCGAAATCAAGACGGTTCTCGACGGTCGCGCCTTGGGCGTTATTGACCGATTGCTGACCGGCTGGCGTCAAGGTGATGGCGAGGCTCTGGATATATCCGCCCAGGCCGAGGAGCCCGTTCGCCTCGGAGCCGTTGTCGTCCGAATCGGTTCGGTTGATATTCGGGTCCGGCGCGGGTTCGTAGGCCAGCGCGGGCAGCGGGCCGGTGCTGGAACGATAACCGCGCAGGACACCGCCAGGATTGAAATTGACCGCCGGCAGACGAACGATGTAGTCGCCGGCGGGCAGGCCGCTAAAGGTGTAAAGGCCGCCGCCGCTGGTCGACATGCCGCCGGGAGCATCGTCAGTTGTGCCGAGAATGCCGTCAGGACCGACGTTGATTTCAGTTGAGCCATCCCCTGACCAAAGTTCGACGGTGACACCGTCAAGGCCGACTTCAGCGCCGTCGAGTAGGCCGCTGTTGTCCAGATCGTTCCAGACCAGGTTGCCGAGGCTCATGGTGTAGAAGCCAAAGTCGACGGTCATGTTGGCCTGGGTGTCGGGCTGGCCCTGCTGGTTGCCGAGCAAGGTGGCGTCCAGATCGGTTTCGCCGGACGGTTCGGTCAGCGCCGGGCCGAGCGTAACGGTGGAAGAAATCACCGCGCCGTTGAGCGCGCCGCTGGTTTGCAGTGTGCCGTTGTCGTCGGAGTCGGTGTCGCTGTTGGCCAGGGCGGCGGTCGTTTCGCTGATCGCGCCGTTCGCCGCGCGGGTGGTGGCTGAAGACCAATAGCCCGCGAGCGGGTTCCCCGCGGTGAATTCGACAGACGGTATGGCGACGACGTAATCGCCAGATTGAAGACCGTTGAACAGGTAGTAGCCACCGTTGGCTGTGGTCTGTGTGGCAAGGACGGTGGTCAGATCAGAGGCGGCGTACAGGTTGACGGTGACGCCATCGATACCGACTTCCGCGCCGTTGATCGTGCTGCTGTTGTCGGTATCGAACCAGACGCGGTTGCCCAGCGAAAAGACCGGGATGAAGCCAAAGTCCATGGTTGGATTGGTCGTGGAACCCGTGTTGTTATCCACTGTATTGGAGGTCTGGGCAGCGCCAGGGGTGATCGTGACCGTATTCGAGACAATCGTACCGCTGCCGGTGCCGACGCCGTTGTCGTTATCGTCGGTGTTGGTGGTTGGGTTGGTCGTGTCGGCAGGCGCAAACGTATCGACGCTGCTAAAAGTTCCAACCGGCGATGTCACGCGCACCGTGTAATCGCCCTGGGCCAGGCCGGAGAAGCTATACAGGCCGCCGCCCGCGGTAGTGGTGGTGGCAAGCTGCGTCGTGCCGTCGGCAGACCAAAGCTCGACGTTGACGCCGTCAATGCCCGTTTCGCCGCCGTTGAAGGCACCATTCTTATCGGTATCGCTCCAGACCAGATTGCCGAGGCTCATGGTGTAGAAGCCAAAGTCGACGGTCATGTTGGCGTGGCCATCGGGCTGGCTGCCCTGACCGACGCCGCTTTCGAGGTCGGTCTCGCCGGTGGGTTCAGTAGCGCCGGTAGGTCCAAGCGTGATGGTTGAGGAAATCACCGCGCCGTTGAGCGTACCGGCGGTTTGGAGCGTGCCGTTGTCGTCGGAGTCGATGTCGCTATTGGCGAGGGCAGCCGTCGTTTCGCTGACAATGCCCGCGGGACTGATGGTTGTGCCCGAAGAGCGATAGCCGTTCAGGGCACCGGTAAAGTTGCTGGCAGCCACCGAAACAACGTAATCGCCGGCGCCCAGATTATCGAACAAGTAGTAGCCGCCGTTGGCTGTGGTGTCGGTCGCCAAAATTGTGGTTAGATCGCTGGCAGCATACAGGTTGACCGTGATTCCATTGATGCCCACTTCCGCGCCGTTGATCGTGCTACTGTTGTCGGTGTCAAACCAGACGCGGTTGCCGATGGCGTAGGAAGGAACCTGCCCCGCGGCGGGCAAGGCGCAGGCGAGCGCGAACAAGAAGGCGAGGGGGGCAAAGAAGCGTGGAAGAAGTCTCTGGGTTGCTTTCACGTTCATGGATTTTCAGCTCATCGGTGGCTGTTTGGAGTTGCGGTCGGGGTGGTGGGGGTTCGGAATGCCCCGCGAAACCGTTTCTCAATCCCGCAGCTCGTTCCGGTCGGCGAACGACGCGAGCGCTTCCGGGTTGGCCAGCGCCTCGATGTTCTTGACCGGTTGGCCATGCACGACGTTGCGCACCGCCAGTTCGACGATCTTGCCGCTCTTGGTGCGGGGAATGTCGGTCACCTGCAAGACCTTGGCGGGAACGTGGCGCGGCGTGGTGTTGTCGCGGATCGTTCGCTTGATCCGGGCGATCAATTCGTCGCCGAGATCGACGCCCTCCTGAAGCTTCACGAACAGCACCAGCCGGACATCCCCCTCCCAGTCCTGGCCGATCACGATGGATTCGACCACCTCGGGCAGTTTTTCGACCTGGCGATAAATCTCGGCGGTGCCGATGCGTACCCCACCCGGATTGAGCGTGGCATCCGAGCGGCCGTGGATGATCAAACCCTCGTGTTCGGTCACTTCGCAGAAATCGCCGTGATGCCAGACGCCGGGGAACCGTTCGAAATAGGCAGCCCGGTACTTCTTCCCATGGGGATCGTGCCAGAAACCGACGGGCATCGAGGGAAACGGGCGGGTGCAGACCAGTTCGCCTTTTCGTCCCCGGATGGACCGGCCTTCGTCGTCCCACACCTCGACCGCCAGGCCCAGTCCCTTGCACTGAATCTCGCCGCGCCAGACCGGCAGCATGGGATTGCCCAGCACGAAGCAGGAAATGATGTCGGTGCCGCCCGAAATGGAGGCAAGCTGGAGATCGGATTTGATGTGGGCGTAAGCGTCGTCGAAACGTTCGGGAACCAGTGGGCTACCGGTCGAAGTCATGACGCGCAGAGCGCCGAGATCATACGCCTTCCCCGGTCTCAGGCCGGTTTTGATCAGGGCGTCGAGATACTTGGCCGAGGTGCCGAAGTGGGTCATCCGCTCGGTTTCGGCGAGATCCCAGAGAATCCGGCCACCGGCGACGAAGGGGCTGCCGTCGTACAGCAACAGCGTCGCGCCGGACGCCAAGCCGGAGACCAGCCAGTTCCACATCATCCAGCCGCAGGTGGTGAAGTAGAACAGGCGGTCGC
>ERZ761602.7192-NODE-7192-length-11981-cov-10.874979_pt1 | contig 11981 bp, 9 predicted proteins | sample MGYA00512165_ERZ761602 | MGnify/ENA primary metagenome ERZ761602 (study PRJEB28899, sample SAMN02445085) | bioreactor sludge metagenome | biome: EBPR sludge; isolation source: Thorneside wastewater treatment plant | place: Australia: Brisbane, Thorneside... | reverse complement strand
AACCCGCCGCCATTTGTTGCCGCCAGATTTCTGCGGATCTACTCAGCCGCTAACAGCTCGACCGACTCCTCGTAAAGGTCGGCGCGATCGTCGGGCAAGCGACCCCGATTGGTATGCAAGGTGGCCATCAAGGTCAGCAGCAGCGGGTTGCGTGCCAGCGGCAGCAGGTCGGGGCGCTGCCGGGCGGCGAGCAGGTCGTCGATCTTGCGTTCGGCGTCACCGGGCGAGCGCCAGCCGCGCGTGACCAGCGCCGCGTACCAGGCGCGAATGAAGCGCTCGATCTGCTCGTCGTCGAGATCGGCGAGAGCGTATACGCCCTGCGCCGGATCGGCGCCGCCGGGCCAGGCGTAGGGCCGCGCGCAGAGCACGAAGCGGCAGGCCTTCCCGGCGCTGCCCATCAGCTCATCGACGGCAGCCAGCACACGTTCACGGCTGGCGCGGTTGCCGCACTCGTCGAGGCCGTCGAAGAGGATCAGGGCGCCTCGCTTGCGCGCGATGCGCTGCACGTATTTCATGGTCTCCGGCGACATGCCATAGCCAGCGGCGTCGAGGTCGCGGGCAATGAAGTCCCACAGCTCGCTGGCGCGCGCCGGCTTGTCGCCGGGGGGTAGCTGCTCGGCGAAGCGGCGCAGGATGACGCGGATCGGCAGCAGCTTGCCGTGCGTCCAGGTGTCACCGAGGCTGGCGAGTTCCTCGGGGTGACCCTGCCAGGTCTGGGCGAGCGCCAGCAGCACACTCGCGCCGAAGGTGCTCTTGCCGCTGCCCGGCTTGCCGAGCAGCGTCAGCTGGCGGTGCGCGGCCAGCGCTTCGAGTGCGGAAACGGGCCGCGTCTCGGGCTGCTCGGGGCGCTGTTGGTGAACTTCGTCGCGCTGGCGGCGCGCAGCGCGTGGCAACCACTCCGCCAGGCTTGTGTCCTGCGCAATCTGCAGCGTGGTATCCAGCGGCACGTAGATGTCGGCGAGCTGCAGCGGCGTCTGCCGCGCCGGGTCGGCAGACGCGTCGATCTCGCCCAGCTTCAGCCCGGCGAGATCGGTCGCCAGCGCGTGCAGGTAGAGGGCGATGACCGAGTTCGCCTCGGCGGAGTCTTCGTCCGGTGGCGGGCCGTCGCCCGGGCCGGAGTTGAGAACGATGAAGCCGCTCGCGACCAGCTTGTCCAGTTGTTGATTGAACTCGAACTTCAGCTCGCCGATATTCCTGTACGGTGTGCGGAAGTGCCCCAGGTCATCGAGCTTTTTCTGGAAGGCCCACAAGCTCATCAGATCTTCCTGAACGACTTTATCCAGGTCGATTGCTGCGGTCTTGAAGTAGGTGAAGATGTGTGGCTTGCCAGTCGCCGTAAACTGCGTGAAAGCAGTCTCGAACTCCTCGGCGGTGTAGCGGCCGACCTTGGTGCTGAACAGCATCACGAAGATGTCGCAATCGCGAATAGCCTTGTTGTACTCGTCCTGCAGCCGTGTTCTCGATACCGCGTCGAGAAAGTCCTCCCAGACGATCAGTTCGATGAAAGCGCCCTGCGGCTGCCAAAGCTTGTTCTTGCGATTGACGAGAGTCTCGAACTCTCTGCGCTCCTCCAGCAATTCGGAGGATGAGGCCAGAAAAATCTTGGTCGGCATTGCTATGGCTCCCTGCCAGCGATCAACACGTCAATCGGAGATGATTAATGTGAAAGTCGCGTACGCGACTCACGAACCTCCCTTCTCCCCCTGCGGGAGAAGGGCCAGGGGGTGAGACGGGGAATTCAGGGCGCATGCTCCCTGCCCGTCGAACGATTCCGGCGTGCAAGCCGGAATGCGCACTGCAGGTGGAGGGAAACGGTCATGACTTTCATGATCAGGGGTGTCTCGACTGTCATGACCGTTAATGTGAAAGTCGCGATCAGGGAACGAGAACTGGCTCATGCGCGTCCCGCCAGGCTTGCGGACTTGTCATAGCTGGTCATAGCTCCGGTCACAATTTGTCATAGCTTACGACGCTCAGCCGTGCGCGGCTAGCGATCCGGCGCTGACTGATTACCAGAAGCCGCTTCCCCTCTCCCCCAGCCCCTCCCCCGCAAGGGTGGAGGGGAGCAGGCGGGGGAACGACCGCACTGTGGACGACGAACGACAAACGACAGACCGCGGATATGCAGTTCGTGAGGTGATTCCTCCATTCGTGACGGATGTCCTCGCGAGGCATGGTCCGGGCATGGTCAAATTCGCTAACGTCATGATTCGTCAGAGGACCACAGACAAGCGCAATAAATGTGATGGCAAGCAGGTTCCAGGAAATCCTGGGGCCGAATTTGGCGATTAGCCTCGCTTTTAATATGGGTATAATCGTTCAGGCGGCGCTGCTTTTCCCCTCGTTTCCCTTCCATCCCTTCCTACAAGAAAAGAGACCATGTCGACTCCACAATACTTCAGCTCCAACGAACCCTTTGTCGTCAGCGAATTGATTGACGGCGAAGTGGTGATCATGAATCTCAAGTCCGGCAACTACTACAGTGCGCGGAAAACCGGCGCGCTGCTCTGGGAGTGGCTGGGAAGCGGACTGACGGTGGCGGCGATGAGCGCCCGTCTGGCCGCAATCTATGGCGGTGACGAAAGCATTTACACCGCCGACCTCGCGGCCTTCGTCGATCGCCTGCTCAGCGAGGGTTTGATCAAACCAACGGCAGCCCCTGCGCTCGCCAGCACGCCCCCGGGCGAGGCCACGCAGCCGCCAAAGACCTATCAGGCGCCGCTGCTGGAGGTGTACGCGGACATGCAGGATCTATTGCTGCTCGATCCCATTCATGACACCGACGATGTCGGCTGGCCGGTGGCGAAAGCGACTCCTGCCCCTGTCAATTGAGCTTGCCGCGATGATCGATTTCTCTTCATCGCCGCCTGCAAAGCCGGCGCACGGTGCGGCCTCGCTGAGTGTCATTCTCATCGTCCGCAATGGCGAGCGATTCATCGCCGAGGCCCTGGCGAGCGTCTTCCTGTCGCGCCTACAGCCTGCCGAAATCATCGTCGTCGATGGTGATTCAAGCGACCGTACGATTGCCATCGCCGAAACCTTCCCGGGCGTGCGGGTCTGGCGGCAAACGACGCGGGGCATTGCCAATGCCTATAACGAAGGCATCGCGCAGGCCAGCGGCGACTACCTGGCTTTCATTTCCCACGACGACTGCTGGCTGCCCGGCAAGCTGGATCGGCAAGTCGCCTTTCTCGAAAGCCATCCCGAGACCGACGCCGTCCTCTGCCAGGTCGAGCATTTCCTCGACGACGGCATCGCATGTCCGCCGGGCTTCCGCCCCGAGTTGCTGGGCGTGGCGCGTCCCGCTTGGATCATGGAAGCGCTCCTGGCCAGGCGGCAACTTTTTGCGCGGCTGGGCGGCTTCGATCCGGCTTTCGCCGTCAGCGAAGACAGCGACTGGTTTGCCCGTGCCATCGATGACGGCGTGCAGCTGGTAGTGTTGCCCGAAACGCTGGTACGCAAACGGGTTTATGGCGGCAATGCCACCTTGACCGGCTCGCAGACCAACCCGCTGCTGCTGAAGGCGCTACGCAGCTCGATTCAGCGCAAGCGGCAGGGGGTGCAGCCATGACTGAACTTGCCGCACGCGTGAGCGTGATCGTGCCCTGCTACAACGCCGCGGCCTACCTGCCGCAAGCCTTGGCCAGCCTGCTGGCGCAAAGGCCGGCGGTGTGGGAGGTGATCGTCATCGACGATGGATCCAGTGACGACAGCGCGGCCATCGCCGCCGGCTTCGGCGCGCCGGTGCGTTGCCATCGCCAGGAGAACCAGGGCATTGCCGCCGCCCGCAACCAGGGCCTGCGCCTGGCCGCTGGCGACTGGATTGCCTTTCTCGACGCCGACGATCTATGGCCCGCCGACAGTCTTGGCTTGCGCCTGCGCGAACTCGCCGCCAGGCCCGATCTCGATGCCGTGTATGGCCTGGTGGAAGCTTTCCTGAGCCCGGAACTGTCGGCCACAGAGCAGCTGAGCCTGCAGCTGCCACCGGTCATCCAGGTCGGGCGCCTGGCGGGCGCCCTGTTGTTGCGCCGGCAGGTATTCGCGCGGGTCGGCGACTTCGACACCGGTTTCGCCGTCGGCGAGACCATGGACTGGATCGCCCGGGCCGAGGAGCAAGGAGTCACCATGGGGCAGGTCGACGGCGTGGTCTTGCACCGCCGCATCCACAGCGCCAACACGATCCGCAAAACCGAACGCCTGCAGTCCGATTACCTGCGCCTGCTGCGTGCCTCGCTACTGCGTCGCCGGGCCACGCAGGAAGACCTCGCCGCGGAAGTCCAGGAATGAAGGCGCACGCCCACCATCCCGGCAAGCTGTGGCCGAGCCTGGCCCAGGAACAACTGCTCAAAGCCGCGCTTGGCAATGAGGAAGAAGCCCGGAAGGCATTTCGCGCCTGGCGGCAGGAAGTCGACCTGGACGGGGATTTGGGTTACCCGGCCTTGCGCCTGCTGCCGCTGGTCTACGACAATCTGCAGCGCCTGGGCCTGGAGGATCCGCTGCTCGGCCGATTGAAGGGCGTCTACCGACGCTTCTGGTGTGAAAACCAGGCGCTGTTCTTCGCCATGCACCCGTTGCTGCTGCGCCTGCGCGAAGCGGGCATCGATCTGCTGCTGCTCAAGGGCGCCGCGCTGGTCTTGAGCTATTACCGCAACCACGCCTTGCGACCGATGGCCGATTTCGACCTGGCCGTGCGCACCGAGGATCTGCCGCGTGCGGTCGCCTTGCTCAAGGAATCGGGGTGGACCGTGGGCAGCGAACTGTCGGCAGACGGCCAGCAGTTCTTCCACGCCACGCAGTGCCTGCACGGCGAGCTGCAAATGGATGTGCACTACCATTTCCTGCGCGAATGCGTAACGCCGGCTGCCGACCAGTGGTTCTGGTCGGATATCGAGGAACTGGATTTCCAGGGCATGAAAGCCTGGCAACTGGCCCCCACCGCCCTCCTCTTTCATACCGTGATGCACGGCGTGCGCTGGAACGAAGAGCCGCCGATCCGCTGGATTCCGGATGCCCTGATGATCCTGCGCCAACGTGGCGGCGAGGTGGACTGGGAGCGTCTGCTCGCCTTTGCCGACTCGCAAAGGCTGACTCACCGGCTGGCCCTGGGCCTCACTTACCTGGCCGAGAATTTCGCCGTCGAGCTGCCGGCGTCGGTTCACACTCACCTGCAGCAATACCGGCCAGGCGTTCTCGAGTCGATTGCCAATCTGGCCGTGCTCGGCGACGTGCGTCGCGCCTATGCCCATCCGGTGGCGAAGCAGGGAGTGCTGTTTGCCGAGTACTGCGGCATCGCCAAAAGCGCCAACCCCTTGCGCCTGCTGTGGGGCTTTTCCCATTACCTGCGCTACTCCTGGAAGTTGCGTGGCCGCCTGGAGATTGTCCCGACGATCTTCCACGGACTCAGGCGCCGTCTGGGATGGCGCTCATGAAGCCCAGGTCGGTGCGCGCGATCGGCGCGCAGCTCTTCGACCGACAGGCCGCGGGGCTGCTCTTCCACTACTACCGGCCCAGCTGGCTACGCCTGTCGGCCTATTCCCTGGCCGCCTTTCTGCAATCGCTGTTCGTCCTGCCGATCCTGGTCCTGATTCGCGTGGTCTTCGACCAGGCCATTCCGCAAGGCAAGATCGACTGGCTGATCATGCTCGGTGCGAGCATCGTGCTGATTCGCTTGCTGCACAGCGCGACCGGTTTGTGGCTGCGCGGGATCGTACTGAACATGATCAAGGGCGCGGTGCAAGTGTTGCGGCAAGACCTGCTGAACCGCCTCTACAGCCTCTCGCGCGAACATTTCAACCACGCCGACATGGACAGGATGCACACCCGCATCGTCCTGGACAGCGAGCGTTTCGACAATCTGAGCAACGTCGTCCTGTCCAGCATATTGCCGGCCCTGCTTGGCAGTGTGGCCTTGTTGGCGGTGGTGCTGTTCCTGAATTGGCAGCTGGTGGCGATGACCGCGGTGATCTTTCCTGTTCTGGTCTGGACTTCACGCTGGGCAGGAAGACGCGTGAAGTCCGACGTGCATGACTGCCAGCAGGCGATGGAGCAATTCAGCAAAGGCGCCAGATTCACCTTGCGGCAGATGGATCTGATCCGCCTGCAAGCCTGCGAAGCACAGGAAAAATCCGTTCAGCACCGGTACATTGCGCACTTGAGCGCCAGCAGTCGGCGCATGGCGATGAGCTTTGCCACGCACGGTCTGGTGCAACGCAACGTCACCGGTCTCGCCGGCATCGTCATTCTCGTTGCCGGCGGTGCCGCCGTCGCCCAGGGCCAGATGAGTCTGGGCGACCTGATGTCCTTCTACGTGGCAGCCGGGCTATTGAACGGGCAACTGGATTCCCTGGTGGGCTGCGTTCCCGACCTGATCAGCGGCCAGGAGGCCTTGCTGAAGCTGCATGGCCTGTTGAAGAGCGGCGAGGAGCAGCCTTATAGCGGCCAGCGGCAGATCGCCTTCGATGGCCGCATCAGCCTGCGCGGGGTCGGCTTCGCCTACGGCGAGCATAGCGTCTTGCGCGCGCTCGACCTCGATATTCCGCCGGGCGGTCGCGTGGCTATCGTCGGGCCGAACGGCGCCGGCAAGACGACCCTGCTCGGCCTTCTGGTGGGTTTTTGCCGACCGCAAACGGGCACCCTGTTCGCCAGTGGCGTGGATTACGACGAACTGGACATGGCGGCGCTGCGCAAGAACATCGGCGTGGTCATGCAACAGCAGAACTTTTTCGCCGGCACGGTGCTCGACAATCTCCGCTTTGGCCACGCCGACGCCAGCCTGGAGGCCGTGCGCCATGCGGCCCGCCTGGCGCTGGCCGACGATTTCGTCAGCGCCCTGCCGCAAGGCTATGCGACCGAGATCGGCGAAGGAGGGGCGCTCCTATCCGGGGGCGAACGGCAGCGCTTGGCGATCACGCGAGCCTTGCTGGGCGAGCCCAAGCTCCTGATCCTGGATGAACCGACCAACCATCTGGATGCCGACGCCATCGCTCGCCTGATGGCCAACCTGCTGCAAGCGAAAACCCGCCCGGCCATCCTGATCATCAGCCACGACCCAAGCGTGGTGGCACTTGCAGACCGCGTTTACCGGCTCGAAGAGGGTCGTCTGCAGCTCGCTTCCTCCCGTCCCAGCAACGATTCAACTTCGGAATTGATCTATGGATAACAACCACCCTTGCGACGCCCCGAGCATGCCGGAGAACCTGCAAGTAGCCTATTTCGACACCGTCCTGGACTGCGCACTGGCGGCGGAGGCCGCGGTCGGCGCGGTGGAATGCCACTGGGAACTGGCGGGAAGCCTGATCCGTGTGGTCTACGCCGGGGAAACCCTGCATCGGCGTTTCCGTGCCGCCCTGGCGCATCTGGAGGTAACCCCGAATCGTCCCGCCGATATGAGCTTCCATCTGTGGGACAGTGACTCGACCGGCATCGTCATGCCGCCGCCACCGCTTCCGCAGGACCGCCTCACCGATCGCGGCGATATCTGGGGAATGAACAGCCCGCGCATCCGCACCGCCTTCCACTGGATCGAATGTTCGGTCAACCTCATGGACCTGGCGCGCGGCGAGGCAGTCTATTGGGTGCGCAGCGAGGAAACCCTGCCTTATTGGTGCGAGGCGTCGCCGCTGCGCACCCTGTTCCATTGGTGGATGGAACATAGGGGTTGCCAGTTACTGCATGCGGCCGCCATCGGCGACCAGGACGGGGCCATTCTGGTCACCGGCAAGGGTGGCGTCGGCAAATCCACCACGGCATTGGCGTGTCTGGCAGAGGGTATGACCTATCTGGCCGACGACTACCTGGTCGTCGGGCTGGAACCGGAACCGCGCGTCTACAGCCTTTACGCCACAGCCAAGCTGGAGCCCGAACAACTGGCCAGATTTCCGGTGTTCCTGCCACTGCTGACCAACCCGGAGCAGCTCGCCGAGGAAAAAGCGGTATTGCAGTTGTGGCCAGCTCGGCGTGCGCAACTGACCCACTCGCTGCCGCTCAAGGCGCTGCTCACCCCCCGCTTTGCCGATGCCGAAGAGACGCAGACAGGGCCGGTCAGCCGGGCAGCGCTGCGCAATGCGGCCGCTTTCACGACCCTCTCGCAATTGCCATACGCGGGCAAGGCGACCTATCAATTCATCGACCGCCTGCTGGATCGGGTACCCGGTCTGGAAATCGCCCTGGGCAGGAATCTGGCCGGCGTCCCGGCCGCGATTGCAACACTGCTGCGCCAGGACGCTGCGGCGATCGCAGGCCTGTCAAGCGCGGCGGCAAACCCGGACGATTCGCGCTGGCCACTGGTCAGCGTCATCATTCCGGTCTACAACGGCGCCGCCTTCCTTGGCGAGGCCATCGCCAATGTCCTCGCCCAGCACTACCCGGCGCTGGAAATCATCGTCGTCGATGACGGCTCCACGGACAGCATTGCCGAGGCTGTCCGGCAATTGCCGGTAGACGTACGCTATTTCCGCCAGGACAACGCCGGTGCCGCTGCGGCCCGCAACCGGGGCATCAAGGACACTTCCGGCGAATTCATCGCTTTCCTGGACGTGGACGACCTGTGGCCCGAAGGCAATCTACGCATGCTGGTGTCGACCTTAATCGAGGCGCCGGACCGGGATGCGGTGCATGGTCGTGCGCAACTGCTGGTGAAAAACCCGGACAGCGACGCCTACGATTATGTGGGCAACCCGAAGGAGTCGTTTCCCTTCTATATCGGCGCCGGCCTCTACCGCCGCCGCGCCTTCGAACGCGTCGGCTTGTTTGACACCGAGCTGCAGTTTGCCGAGGACGCCGACTGGTTCCACCGGGCGGCGGATGTCGAGCTGGCCATCGCCCGCCCCGAGGCGGTCACGCTGCTGGTGCGCCGCCACGGTGCCAATATGACGTCGGGCAAGACCCTGGTCGAACTCAACGCCTTGCGCGTCTTCAAGAAGGCCCTGGACCGCCGTAGATTGGCGACCGACGGATCTCCTCCTCCACTAGCCGCAAGCGCTCCAAGCGCTTGAACCAGAGGCCAGACAAAGCCATGTTTAAAGAATTTCTCCCGTCACTTCTTGGACGCCCGAAAACACCCGCGGCCCCAGCGCCGAAAGCGGTGGGCATTGCCAACCCCGGCGTGCGCATCGTCGACGGCAAGATCCTGCCGCACTATGCCTGCCAGGCAGACATCGTCAACCAGTGCAACCTCGCCTGCCGGGATTGCGACCATATTTCCCCGATTGCCAGGAATCGTTTTGCGAACCCGGACACGCTGTACCGCGACTTCTCCATGCTGGCCAAGGTGTACAAGCCCCAGTTGGTCCAGTTGCTCGGCGGCGAACCGCTACTGCATCCCGACATCGTGACGGTCATCAAGGCAGTGCGGGCCAGCGGCATCAGCGATCGGGTCATGGTATTGACCAACGGCCTGTTGTTGTCGCGCATGAACGACGAGTTTTGGGAAAGTCTGGACGATCTGGAAATATCGATCTACCCGGATTCAAACCTCGACCGAAAGCTGCTCGAAAACTACCACGCCAAAGCCACAGAACATGGCGTGCGCCTTGAAATCTATTACTACAAGGAATTCCGCCGCCATTTTTCCTTAACCGGAACGCAGGACCAGGCCCTGGTCGAACGTATCTATCGAAGCTGCAAAAAAGTGCATGTCTGGGGATGCCACTCGATTTATGAAGGCCATATCTACAAATGCCCACAAAGCATTTTCATCCCCGGGATGCTCGGGCTGGCCAAGGAGCAACACACCCGCGATGGACTCAAGCTGCGCGACAGCGCCGATTTCCTGGATGAGCTCTACCGCTTCCTCACTTCTCCCGAACCTTTGCAGGCCTGTCGAAACTGCCTGTCCTGCGCGGGCATCATGCATCCGCACACGCAAGTGCGACCCCGCGACTGGCTTGCCCACCATGATGGGCCGCTGGAATCCATGGTGGACTATGCGGAGTTGCGCCGGATAGAAGCGGAAATGCACATCCAGAAGCCGGACCATATCAAGGAATTGCTCAAAGCCAAGGCGCTTGACGGCTGGCATGCCAAGAAGACCAAAGCCACTGATGACGCGACATGCTGAACCAATTGTCACGTTTTTTTCCCCGCAGCGCCGGCAGCAGGCCAGATGCCGCCAGGAGCCGGGATACTGCCAATGTCGAGATCGTCTTGCCATGGGTTTTGGCCAGGGAAGGCGAGGAGATTCGATTCCCGGTCGCCTATCTGGAATTCCTGCGCACCTGCCTGGAAAGGAAGCGCTTTCCGATTATCCCGGTCAAGAAATACCGCGGCGGCCATGATCAGGACTCTGCGCGGCGTTTTGCTTCCCTGCTCGGCGCCTTGTCTAATCTCCCGGCGATCGAACTCGCCGTAGCCAGCAGACTCGCCCGAGTGGCCGACAGCTTGCACAGCAACCCGACAAGTTTTCAAAGCGGTGACTGGTTCGGGGATATCCGTGCACATTTTGAAATGAGTTCGTCCTTTGGTCACAAGGGTCGCGTTCTCACGACCATCGTTCGTTTCATGCGTTGCTCGCGATGCCTGGAGCTGGGCAGCGCCTACGGTATGTCGGGGCTGTTCATCCTGGAGGCTTTGTCAGCCCGCGGAGCGGAGACGCAACTGATCACCGTGGAAGGTTCGGAAAGGCTCCACCGGATGGCCTCCGCGTTGCTGGAAAGTCGCTTTCCAGGCAGGGTGAGTTGCGAATACGGCTGGACCTCGCATGTGTTGCCCCGCCTGGCTGGGAACGTGACCCCGGTTGATTTCATGTTTCACGATGCCGGTCATTCCCGAAAGGACTATGTCAGCGATTTCCTGGCTGCGCTGCCCTCGCTGGCTGCGGGCGCGGTGGTGTTATTCGACGACATCAACTGGAACGACCCCCGTTATGCATCGAGCAATCCGCAATGTCGCAAGGGCTGGCTGGAAGTGGTCGCTCATGAAAGAGTCTTGCAGGCGGTCGAGATCGGCGAGGAGATGGGCCTGTTGCTGCTGAAGTGACTGGCCATGGCTGCTGCTACGCGAGGCAGCCCTGCAGCAGCGCAGCACTGGCCATCTCACCAGCGAGCTGCGTACTCACGCCGCTCACGCCGCTCACGCCGCTCACGCCACTCACGCCGCAAGCGCCCGTTCCCTTACCCCGGCGAGTACGCTGATCAGCTCATCGACTTCGCCGCCGCTGAACAGCGCATCGGGACCGTGCGGCGTGATATCGATGAACGGCGACTCGTAGAGCAAGGCGGCGTCGAGCACACCATGTTCGGTCAGATGATCGACGATCAGGTTCACGAACTCGATCTGGTTGGCGGCAAGCGACTTGCCGGCCAGGAAAGCGGCGAGCGCCTCCTTGGCTGCCTCTCGATCCAGGCCCACCAGCGAGCGTACGAAGAGCCCGAGTCCTTGCGACTCACTCGTCGCGCGTGCGATGTCAGCCGCCGCACCCACACCACTCTCGGCAAGCATCCGTTCCAGTTCCTTGAGATCCGCCACCGTCAGCGGCCGGTTCATGCGCAGCTTGTGGATCGCCACATGCTCCTGGTGCGCGCGCAGAAAAACCTGCGCCTTGGCGCGAAACTTGGTGTAGTCCGTGCCCGCGCTGAAGCCCGGCAAGGCGACCTCGCTCTCGTCACCCATCTCGTCGTCGAAGTCGGTGTAGATCTGCTTGCGCTGGCGCTTGTCGATCAAGCGCACCAGCTCGCGCAACTTGCGGCGCAGGCCTTCGAGCATGGCGACCGTCACGTCGCGCCACCAGTCGTCGGTCTGCACCGCCAGGATCAGTGCCATCTGCTCGTGCACCATCGGAATCGCGGCCTTTTCCTCGAGCAGCGCGGCGATCTCCATCAGCTGCTCGCGCAGACGCAGAAAAGCCGGCTCGGCGCGCAGTAGCGCCAATTGCAGCTTGAGAATCAGCAGGTCGAAGCGACGCGCCTCCTCGCCTTCCGCTACCATTTCGGAAGGCAGGCCGGCCACCTCGGCGGCGAGCTGCGAGCGTGCCTCCGGGGTCAGCG
>ERZ761602.7191-NODE-7191-length-11982-cov-6.807160_pt1 | contig 11982 bp, 14 predicted proteins | sample MGYA00512165_ERZ761602 | MGnify/ENA primary metagenome ERZ761602 (study PRJEB28899, sample SAMN02445085) | bioreactor sludge metagenome | biome: EBPR sludge; isolation source: Thorneside wastewater treatment plant | place: Australia: Brisbane, Thorneside... | reverse complement strand
TGCGCACCGGCATGACGGCCTTCCGGCTGTCGATGGGCAAGGCCCTGGTGCCCTTTGCCTTCGTCTATTCGCCCACGCTGCTGTTCGTCGACTTCACCTGGGCCGGCTTCGCGGTGGCACTGGTGTCCATCGTGGTCGGCATCCTGGGCCTGGGCGCGGCCTATACCGGCTTCGTGGCGCGGCCGGTCGGTCGGCCGGCCTTCCTGGCGCTGAACGTGCTGTCGCTGGCGCTGGTGTTTGCCAACCCCTGGGTCAGCGCGGTGTGCGTGCCGGCGGTGCTGGCCATCCTGGCCTGGCATGCGCGGCCGCTGCCGGCCCCGGGGGGCGCGGCGCCGGCATGAGGACCGCCATCCTCACCGACCTGCACGCCAACCGCGAGGCGCTGGAGGCGGTGCTCGAGCATGCGCAGGGCCAGCGCATCGACCGCCATGCGCTGCTGGGCGACTTCGTCGGCTATGGCGCCGACCCCGGCTGGGTGGTCGACCGCGTGCGCAGCCTGCTGGCCGCCGGCGGCGTGGCGGTGCAGGGCAACCACGACCTGGCCACCGTGCGCGGCCCCTCGCCCGACATGCGGCCCGAGCCGGCGCAGGTGATCGCCTGGACGCGCCGGCAGCTGGATGCCGCGCAGCTGGACTTTCTGGCCACGCTGCCGCTGCGGCATGAAAGCGAGGGCGTGCTCTTCGTGCACGCCAATGCCTGGGCGCCTGCCGACTGGGGCTACATCCTGGGCCGCTTCGACGCCGTGCGCAGCCTGCATGCCACGCGCGCCTGGCTCACCTGCTGCGGCCATGTGCACGAACCGCGGCTGTACCACCTGTCGAACGTGGGCCGCGCGGGCGACTTCGTGCCCACGCCCGGCGTGCCGGTGCCGCTGCTGGCGCAGCGCCAGTGGCTGGTGATCCCGGGCGCCGTGGGCCAGCCGCGCGACGGCGACCCCGCCGCCGGCTATGCCGTGCTCGACGATGCCGACGGCACCGTCACCTGGTGGCGCGTGCCCTACGACCACGAAACCGCCGCGCGCAAGATCCGCGACGCCGGCCTGCCACTGGCGCTGGCCGACCGGCTGGCGCACGGCGTCTGATCGCCCCTGCCATGTCCGGCGAGCCCTTCCAACCGCGGCCCGGCCAGCTCATCGACGGTTTCGTCGTCGGCGAAGAGCTGCACCGCGGCGGCATGGCCACCATCTGGTCGGTGCGCCGCGACGACAGCGCCGCCGACGCCCTGCCCCTGGTGATGAAGCTGCCGCGCATCAAGGGTGGCGACGAGCCGGCGGCCATCGTCGGCTTCGAGGTCGAGCAGATGATCCTGCCGTCGCTGCAGGGCCCGCATGTGCCGCGCTTCGTGGCGCGCGGCGACTACACGCGCACGCCCTACCTGGTGATGGAACGCATCGACGGCGAGTCGCTGCGCCCGCGGCTGGACGCCGCGCCGCTGCCGCTGTCCGAGGTGGTGGACATCGGCGCGCGCGTGGCGACGGCGCTGCACGAGCTGCACCGCCAGGGCCTGGTGCACCTGGACGTGAAGCCCAGCAACGTGATGTTCCGCGCCGACGGCACCGCGGTGCTGGTGGACTTCGGCCTGTCGCGCCACGACAGGCTGCCCGACCTGCTGGAGGAGGAATTCCGCCTGCCCATGGGCACCGCGCCCTACATGTCGCCCGAGCAGGTGCAGCAGGTGCGCAAGGACCCGCGCAGCGACCTCTTCGCCCTGGGCGTGATGCTCTACCACTTCACCACCGGCCAGCGGCCCTTCGGCCAGCCCGAGACGGTGCGCGGCCTGCGCCGCCGCCTGTACGAGGACCCGGTGCCGCCGCGCCGGCTGCGCCCCGACTGCCCGCCCTGGCTGCAGGAGGTCATCCTGCAATGCCTGGAGGTGCGGCCCGACCAGCGCCCGCAAAGCGGCGCCCAGCTGGCCCTGGCGCTGCACAACCCCGACCAGGTGGTGCTGACCGAGCGCGCCGCGCGCCTGGCCGGCAGCAGCCGCTGGCAGCGGCTGCGCCGCCGCCTGCGCGGCATGCGCGACGAATCCCAGCGGCCGCTGCAGCTGGGCGCGGTGAGCCAGCTGATGAAGAGCCCCATCGTGATGGCGGCCATCGACGTCGACCATGCCGCGCCGGGCCTGCTGGAACAGCTGCGCGAGGCCGTGCGCCGCATCGTGCTGACCGAGCCCGGCGCAAGGCTGGCCTGCGTGAGCGTGATGCGCACCGGCCGCATCGCGATGGACGACCGCGTCGACGAACAGGGCCAGAGCCGCCACGTCAAGCAGCTGGTGGCGCTGAAGCACTGGGCACGGCCGCTGCTCAAGGGCCTGGATCTCGACGAGAGCCGGCTCACCTTCCACGTGCTGGAGGCGCCCGACCCGGCCATCGCCATCGTCGAATTTGCCGAGCGCACGCGCGTCGACCACATCGTGATGGGCGCACGCGGCGCCTCGGCGCTGCGCCGGCATTTCGGCAGCGTCAGCTCGCAGGTGGTGGCCCAGGCCGGCTGCACGGTGACGGTGGTGCGCGAGTGACCGCGGCCGAAACCGGCAACCCCTGCCTGCGCTGCGGCGCCTGCTGCGCCAGCTTCCGCGTCGACTTCGCCATCGAGGAATGGGCCGGCGCCGGCGGCATGGTGCCCGAGGGCCTGGCCGAGCCGGTCACCGGCACGCTGTGCCGCATGCGCGGCACCGACCATGCCCGGCCCCGCTGCGCGGCATTGGTGGGCCGCATCGGCGGCGCCGTGCGCTGCGGCATCCACGAGTGGCGGCCGTCACCCTGCCGCGAATTCGGCGCCCGCGCGCCGATGGGCATCGGCGACGAGGCCTGTGACCGGGCGCGGCGGCGGCATGGGTTGGCGCCGCTGTAGCCGGCCCATTCACCAGGCTCGACGAGCCCGCGGTTTGCGAACGCCCGCGCGATTGCCAAATTTTGCCAAGTCGGCTAGCCTGATCGGCATGAGCACCATGAACATCTCGCTGCCCGAAGCGTTGAAGGCCTTCGTCGACGAGCAGGTGAGCCAGCGTGGCTATGGCACCAGCAGCGAATACGTGCGAGAGCTGATCCGCCGGGACCAGGACCGTCAGCAGCTGCGCGGGCTGCTGCTGGCAGGGGCCGCCTCGGAGCCGAGAGCGCCCGCCGACACAGCCTATTTCGACACGCTGCGAGCCCAAGTCCGCGCCACGGCGCGATGAAGGCCAAGCCCATCGTTCCACGGGCGCTGGCCCTGCAGGATGTCGATGCGGCGATCAGCTACTACGCCAGCGAGGGCGGCGCACAGCTTGCGCTGGGCTTCATCGCGTCGCTGGAAGCAGCCTTTGCGCACCTCGGCCGGCAACCGGCCAGCGGATCGACCCGCCATGCCCATGAACTGGGCTTGCCCGGCCTGAGGACGTGGCAGCTGGGGCGCTACCCGTACCTTGTCTTCTACGTGGACCGGGCCGACCATGTCGACGTCTGGCGGGTGCTGCACGGTGCACGCGACATCCCGGCGTGGCTGCAGGATCCCGGCGACGCGCCGACCTGAGCCGCCGGCGCCGGCCGCGCCGTCGTGCGGCTTACCGCACCGACTGCGCCAGCATCAGGCTGACCAGCTGCGCCTGGCGCGACGTACCCGTCTTGGTGAGCAGGCTGCGCAGATGGGTGCGGATGGTGGAGATGCGCACCCCGAGTTCGTCGGCGATGCGCGCCGGGGCCTGGCCGCCGGCGAGCAGCTGCGCCACCCGCGTCTCGACCGCGGTGAAGCCGAAGCGGTGGGCCAGAACCTCGGCTGGCGCGCCGGCCGGCCGCCGCAGCGTGCAGATCGCCATCGACGGGTGTTCCACCAGCCGGTCGGTGGTGGCGCCGTGCACGCGCCGCAGGTCCAGCACGCCCCGCGCGCCACCGCGGCCCTTCAGTTCGATCGACAGCGCCGGCTGCGTCGTCTTGGCAAAGGCGGCCAGGGCCGGCGCCAGCTCGTGCCAGCCGTCGCCGTCGGCATAGCCGATGCGATCGTTGCGCAGCCGCAGCAGCGGGTCGGCGGTGCCGAAGGCGGCATCGGCCGCTGCATTGCGATCGACCAGCCGGCCGTCGCGGGCGACGAACAGCATCGGCGTGTTCAGCGTGTGGAACACGTCCTGCAAGGTGCTGCCGACGGCCAGCTTCGGCGCCAGGCGACGGTGCAGGCGCAACACACGCCGCAAATGCGGCGCCAGCGAGGCCAGCCGGGGCACCTGGGCCCGCTCGAAGATGGGCTGGCCGACGTGGCGGTGGAAGGTCAGCACCGTCGTCGGCCCCTGGTCGCCGGGTGGCTCGACCACGCAGGTCAACAGGTCGATGACGCCGTTGCGGGTTAGAAACTCGCGCCAGAAATAACCGCCCACCAGCTCGCGGCGCGGCGCCAGGTCGCTGCCCCGGTAGGTCGACCCGAACCGCACGTCGGTGCGGCAGGCCAGGCCGTTGGCCCACACGTCGTAGATGCTGAAGTGCGAGTGGTACTCGATCAGCGCTGCCGGGTCGATACCGATGGCGCCGATGTGCGCCGTGCGTTCGACGCGCCGGTCGGGGATGGTCAGGAACATCACGCCCCGGGCGTTGAAGAAGCCACGGAAGACCCCCAGCGCATCGGCCAGCCGGTCTTCACGCCCGACGGCGTCGTACAGCTGGTCGATCGCGTCTTCCCATGCGACGAACGATTGCGTCACGGTGCCCTCCCCCTTCGGTACCGGCGGCCCTTGGGGCTAGCGCCGGGTGCGCCGACCCCGGCGCCGCGAAGATGGTGAAAGCGCCCGCCCACGACGGCCTCCACAATTTGGTGGAGATTCGGGGGCGGGTTTTGCCGCCAAGGCCGGGTACTGGGCTAACGCGTCCGTGCTACGGAACAATTTGCGGCGATCGCACGGTCCGCGCAGCCATGAGCCAGACCTCGCGCGACCCCATCGAAGCCCTGATCGACGACCTTTATCGGGCGGTCGGCACCGACAACGCGCTGTCGACGATCGCCAACCGGGTGCTTGACCATCTGGCCCCGCAGCAGGTGGTCGACCGGCTCAGCGGCATCGTCGAGATGCCCGCGCAGCCCGGGGTGGCGCCGACGGTGACCAACCTGCACCGCACCGGTGACCAGCCGCTGTTCGACGCCCGGCACGAAGAAGGCTTGCGCCGGCTGATGCCGCACCTGCGCCGCGTGCTGCTGCTGCAGCGGCGGCTGACGCCGCAGCTGGCCCTGAGCCGCCCGATGCAGGAGCTGGCGGAGCTGATGGACATCCCCATGGGCTTCGTCGATGCCGCGGGCCGGCTGTGCGGCGCCAACCGGGCAGCGCAGGCCGCGCTGGCGCAAGGCGCGTTCTGGCGTGCCGATGCCGCCGGCGCGCTGCAGTGGCGGCCCGACGGCCGAGGCTGGCGCAGCCTGGCGCTGGACCTGGACGCGCTGCACATGCAGCACGGCGTGGCGCACCTGCTGGTGGCCGAGGACGGCCGCGCCTGCGTCGGCCACCTGCTGGCGGCACACGGGCCGGTGCCGCCGCGGGACGCGCAGGACCCGATCCTGGCCTGGGTATCGCTGCGCGCCATCGAACCCGAGCGCGACGCCGACCTCTTGCGCCGGCGCTACGGCCTGACGGCGGCCGAGTGGCAGGTTGCGCTGCAGCTCGGGCAAGGGCTGGATGCCGAGGCGATCGCCCACCGAGTGGGCGTCAGGCTGAGCACCGTGCGCACCCACATCGCCCAGCTGCTGGCCAAGACACACAGCGACCGGCAGGTGCTGATGCTGGCGCGCTTGCGGGGGCTGGCCTGAGTGGCCTGCCTCGGCCTCACCCCCCTCAATCGCGGCGTAGCCGTAACGGCTCGTCAAAGTTGACGAGGCGGCGTCCCCGGGGTCGTCAATAGCATCGCTTCAGTTTGCGGGCCTGAACAACCGCCACAGTTCGGGCTCAGCCAATTTTGCCATCGCAGCCGTTCGGCAGTCCGACCAGAGGTTGCAGGAACTCCGCCGTTCTTCTGCTGAAGATCGAGTTTGAAAGTGATCAATTGATGCGAACCGGCGAGGGCTCCTCTGCCCGGAACTGTCATGCAGATCTTGGCGGCTTGAGCGCATGAATCGGCAGCGGCTATTGACCCAAGCACCAGGGCTTCGAGGAAACGCAGTTGGGTCAACTCATCCAGTCGTGATCAGCCGCGTCGTCACTTCTTGGCCAGCAATCTGCCCAGCCAGTCGATCCGTCGCCCTATTTGCAACGAGATTTGATATGCATCTCTTCTCTGTCGCCTTGATGATGGCCTTGCTGCCAATTGCGGCAGCCGCGCAGAATGCTTGGAGTTGCGTTGCTGCGGGCAACGATTCAAGTGGAGACAGAACGCTCAAGAACTTGTGCCAAAACAAACTCCATGTGGAACTGTGTCTTCCACACAACGGGCATCCGTGGGCCTGCCCTGCCGGAGGACTCTTAATCGTTGATGATAAGGTAGTACGCATTCCAGCGACGCGAAACTATTTTGGCCCAATATTCTACGCAGCATGTGTGTATCCGAAGACTCCAAAGGGTTGGGATAAACGAAGTTCGGTTGGATATCGGTGCGAATAGAGCGCACTTATTTGTTGTGGATCACATGAATCACGAAGCGGTTTAGTGTCAACTGATGATGGGCTGTTCAAGTCTTGGCTTCGACGCATTCGACGAGACCCTATGAAGTTGCAGCGCCACTCAAAACCCAGGAGACCTAAAGCAATGAAGGTAAATCAGATTCTCGCTACCGTGCTATCTATAGTCGTCAACTCAGACGCCGTGTCGCAGGGGAAAACAGCCAGCCCAGAAGAGATAAAGAAGCACAGCACCGAACAAGCGAAGAAGCTTCCGCCAATTGATGCCTCCTCTTTATCGATCAGGCCGAAAGGGGCGAGCGCGCGGAAGATAGACGACAGAGGTGTCCGCAAAGTCGAATCAGGTTCCAGACCCCTCGCTAAGCCTTGAGTTAGCGCATTGAGGCCTGGATATGAACCAAAAGAGGGACTCGATATGAGCAGCAAAGTGATACAGCCACTTTTCGAAACACCTTCAAGTCGTTCGATCATCACAGCCCTGCCCTATCGTAGGTACTGGAACATGCTTGGCCGGGCATCACTTAGGGCATTAACCTTGGTTCTTATACTCAATATGGCGACCTCCGCTATCGGTCAAGTTGCGCAAGGTAAAGTCGGTACCGGGGCTAGTCGAACCGACAGTGCTAGAACGCCTTCGAAGGAGGAGTTGGTTCGGTTCTTAAACGATTTCTTTGCGCGGACAATGGAGCGAACTACCTTTGAAGTCGGCAAAAAAATGGACGTCTACGGGGGTATCGCGGGCTATAGGAAGTCGGTAGAAGTAGTGAAACTGAGCGAGGTGCGAGTTTCTTTTGACGCTGCCAGCTGTCTAATGCGCCGAGAGTGGACGCGAGTCGATGTGAATAACGATGGACCCGGCCCTCAGACGACTGTCGTTGCTTCGGCACCGTTAGGCAATATTTCCGTTCCCGCCAAGACCGAATACATTATGTATGATGATAGCACAGATGACCGGCAGGAAAAAACATATGATGGAGTCCTAAACTTTTATGCAGCACTTGAACTAACATGTAGAGAAGGAGACTGTATTCGACAATCGGATGGCAGCCTGCAGAATAGTATGTTACTCTATTTTAACTTAGTATACGGCAATCGATATAAAAGTAGGGATGCAAGACGAGATGCAATTCGGGAATCGATTAATTGGATAAATTATCAACTGAACAAACCTGACGCACCCTACCAAGACGTCGCTAGAGCAATTGGAGATCTCATTGTCTTGTGCGGCGGACGGCGTCCAGCGCCCAGCCCATACAAATAGAAGCGGATCTGACGAGCGGGCTTTGCGATGGAACCGGGAGTGAACGACACGTTGCCCCGCATGAACGCCTGTACTTCGGGGTTCGCGCCGATGGTGGTTTGGGAGACCCCCGACGGCTGACGCCGCACATCGACCACCCCGGCGCCCGCCCCTGCCGCCGCGGCCAGCGCCCGCAACGCCACCGGGCTGCGGTGGCGCAACTGCCAGTCGAAGAGGTCCATGTACGCACGGCTGGGGTTGGTGACGCAGAAGTTGCCGATGACGAGGTCGCCAGCCGGCGTCAGCAGTCCGAGCAGGCGGCGCAACAGGCTCACGAAGACGCGGTCGGTGAAGTAGTCGAACAGGCCCGCCGACCAGACGAGATCGAAGCGTTCGCGGGTCGTGAAGCGGACCGCGTTGGCCTGCACGAATTCGACAGCCCCTCGATGCGCCACGCACAGCCGCTGCGCGTGGTCGATCGCGGCGGAATCCTGCTCGAGGCAGACAAACGCGACGCGGTCGGCCAGCGCGGGGTGCTGCTCGAAGAAGTGCAGCATGTCGCGGCCCGGGCCGCTGGCGACATTGAGCAAGCGCAGGCGCCGGTTGTGCCCGGGCCCTTGGATGCGCTGCGCCACCGTGGCCGCGAAATAGGCCATGCGGTTGCGCACGGCCTGCGCCGCGGCGTGCGACTGCCAATAGGCATTCCAGCGATGCAGACGCGGGTCGTCCGCGTGGTAACGGGTGTAGATGTGGTCGATGATCTCGAAGTCACCGGCATAGCCATGCGGCTTGCGGTAGGCAAAGCCCTGCATCGTGCGCTCGGAGAAGGCTTTGCCAAAGCGGGCGATCAGACCGTCCCACTCAGCCGCAGCCACGTCGCCAGCCTGCCGCATGCCAGTGATGTCGACGATCCACGCGTCAGGTCGGCGTAGTCGCCCGGCTCCGGCCCGCCTTTGTCGAGCAAGCGCTCGACATACTCGATGTGTGCGTGCACCGTTCCCCCCATCCCCTGCGGCGTGTGGTGCCAGCAAGGTTGTGCCGCCCCTGTCGATGGTCACGAAGCGGCCCAGTCGGTGCCTCATCAACTTTTGGGAGCCGGAGGCACGGCTGGGGCGATGACAGAATTTCAGTGGATTTAAGCAGCAGGACCGCGACGTGTCGAAGCCAACATTGATCGACGCCTTCTTCGAGGCCGTGGGCCACGAAAGCGCCTGGGTCCCCGCGTTGGACCGGCTGAAGGACCACTTCGGCGCGCAGCAGGTGGCGATCCAGAACGTGGTGCTGTCGGCGCGGCAGCGGGGCGTGCACTTCGCCTACAGCGGCGTGGCGCCGGCGACGCTGATCGAATACCACGCGCACTACGAGGCCGAGGATCCCTGGGCCTCCAGCGCCTTGCAGCGGCGGCTGTTCTTCGAGGGTTCGGTGGTGCGCGGTGCCGATCTGGTGCCTCCGGAACGACTGCGGCAGACCCGCTTCTGGCGCGACTTCCTCGTGCACGAACAGGTGGTGGACATGCTAGCGGGCGTGCTGGAGATGCCGGCCGAGCTTGGCTGCCCGCCCACCATTGTCTCGTTGCGTCGCACCGGTGACGCGCCGCTCTTCCAGCCCGACGACGAGGCGGCCTTGCGGGCGCTGTTGCCAGACCTGCGCCGTGCCCTGCAGTTGCAGCGCCGCCTGGCGCCGCAGCTGGTGCTGGGGCAGAGCCTGCGCACGCTGTACGACGGCCTGGCCGTGCCGATGGCCTTCATCGACCAGCAAGGCCGCCTGCACGACGCCAATCGGGCGGCACAGGCCTCGGTGGCCGAAGCCGGGTTCCTGCGCACGGCGGCGGACGGCGGCCTGCACTGGCGCACCGACGTGCCGGGTTGGCAGCCGCTGCGGCCGCTGCTCGACACGCTGCGGGTGCTGCCCAGCGTCGAACAGCTTCTGGTGGCCGAGACCGGTGCCGCCTGCATCGCCGTGGTGCTGGCGGCGCGCGGGTCGTTCCGCCCTTTGGACGAGGCACCGGTTCAGGCCCTGCTGTCGCTGCGCCCGATCGACCTGGAACGAGATGCCGAGCGGCTGCAGCGGCGGTTCCGGCTCACGCCCGCCGAATGGCGCACCGCGGCCCTGCTGGCCACGGGCCTGGATGCGGATTCACTGGCCGACCGCCTGGCCGTCCGCGTGTCGACGGTGCGCACCCATGTCCGCAACCTGCTGGCCAAGACCGGCAGCGCACACCAGGTGCAGCTGGTGGCGCGGCTGCGCGGCAAGGCCTGAGCCGGCCGTTCGGCGCCCCTCGGCGCCCAACCCTGCGGCCATGCCCGCGCGAACGCGGCCCCTTCAGGCCCGGCCCAGCATGTCGCTGTCCAGCACGACGTCCTTGAATTCGAACTCGACGCTGAAGCGGCCGTCGCGGTCAACGCGCAGCACGAGCTTGAACCAGCGCGGCTGACCGAGCTCCTGCGTCAGGGTCCAGTGGCGGCGCGTGAGCTGGCGGATGGCCTGGCGCGCCGCCGGCCCGGGCGACACACCCTGGTCCACGCGGCCGTCGGGCAGCAGGTAGTCGTAGTCGTGGCCGGCGGTGCTGCCGTCGGGCGCGTACTTGGCAAACAGCGTGACCTGTTGCCAGTCGGGCAGCGGGCTGCTGGCATGCAGCGTGGTGGCCAGTTCGCCGATCACCGCGTCCAGGGCTTCGAGGGTGCTCATGTCAAGCTCCGAGCTTCAGGCCCGGGTCAGCCCGTCAGGCCCAGCGCCTCGCGCACCAGCCGACGCAGCGCGATGAAGGTCGGCTCCAGCGGCTGCGCGCTGGTGTCGATGCGGAATTCGGCCTTGGAGTAGAAGGCCGCACGCCCCGACAGGATGCGCCGCAGGTCGTCCATGGCCTCGGGGCTGGCGGCCATGGGCCGCAGGTCACCCTGGGCCTGCACACGCCGCATGTGGTCCTCGGGCGCGGCCTGCAGCCATACGGTGGTGCAGTGCGCCAGCAGCAGGTTGAAGGTGGCGGCGTCCGACACCAGGCCGCCGGGGGTGGCGATCACGGCTTCGGGGTAGATCTGGATGGCCTCTTCCAGCGCCCGGCGCTCGTAGCGGCGGTAGGCATTCATGCCGTACAGCGCCTGGATCTCGCTGATGCTGCAGCCGGCAAATTTCTCGATCTCGCGGCTGAGCTCGACGAAGGGGTAGCCCAGGTCGTCGGCCAGCATCTGGCCCAGCGTGCTCTTGCCGGCGCCGCGCAGGCCCACCAGGGCCACGCGGGTGCTGCGCGACTGCGGGTCGGCGGCGTTGGCGCCGCCGGTGCCCAGCAGCTGGCCGATGGCCACGCGGGCGCGGCGCAGCGTGGCCTCGTCGCGGTGCTCGAGCAGCTCGCGGATCAACAGCCACTCGGGGCTGGACGTGGTGACGTCGCCGATCAGCTCGGCCAGCGAACATTGCAGCGCACCGGCCACCTGCAGCAGCACCAGGATGGACGCATTGCCGACGCCGTATTCCAGGTTGGCCAGGTGCCTTTCCGACACGTCGGCCGCCACCGCCACCGCCTTGCGCGTCATGCCGCGGCGGGCGCGCAGCGCGCGCACGCGCTCACCCAGCGCCACCAGGAAGGGGTTCTTGTCGGGCGCGGGGCCATCGCCGGCATCGGCGGCGGCAAGGTCTGTCTTCTGCAAGAAAGTGCTGGTCACGGCGCGGAGCGGCGGCCAGTTGGGCCGAATGTGCGCACGATAATGCATCACATCCCGGCCGGCAAGGCGGCGGCCTGCTGCCGCCGGGGCCGCGCGGGCCGGTCAGGCGATCAGCAGGTCGACCAGCTCGCAGGCGTCGCCCAGGCCCGCCAGGCCCTCGATGGCGGCCAGCAAGGCCTGCGCATTGGCCGGCGGCAGCGGGTGCGGCGCATAGGCCATGCAGTCGGCAAAGCGTGCCAGGTGCTGCGCATCGCTGAGGCCGTTGCCCGGGAAGCCGGGCGCGATGTCCAGCTCGCGGTGGTGACGCTGCCCGTTGGCGAGCGTGAGGTCGACGTCGACCGCGGTATGGCCGCGCGCGTCCATCGCCGGGTCGGCCACGGTGGTGATGCGCTCGATCAGCGCCAGCACCGCCGGGTCGCCGATGGCGTCGACGCGGAAGTGGTCCAGCCTGGCGGCGCGCCGCACGATGGCATTGGCGGCGCAGTACTGGGCGCTGAACTGCGCATTGACGCGCGGGTTGTCGCCC
>ERZ761602.7190-NODE-7190-length-11982-cov-9.818898_pt1 | contig 11982 bp, 13 predicted proteins | sample MGYA00512165_ERZ761602 | MGnify/ENA primary metagenome ERZ761602 (study PRJEB28899, sample SAMN02445085) | bioreactor sludge metagenome | biome: EBPR sludge; isolation source: Thorneside wastewater treatment plant | place: Australia: Brisbane, Thorneside... | reverse complement strand
TAGAGTTGCTCGATGCCGATCCGGTCAACGGCCAGCAATGCCGTGCGGCGCTCAGGATCGAGAATCGCCAAGGCAAAAGAGCTGGATAGTTTTTGCAGGGCGGACGTTCCGAAAGTTCGATAATCGCTGGCCAACGCGCACAAGATTGAGAGAACATCCTGGCTGGCGCTAGTATGACGCAATCGCCCAGAGAAAGCGATCAGAAGACCGTCCTGTTCAAGGATCTCGCCGCCGGCAACGGCGCAGAATGCGCCTGCGAGGTTTAAAGTCACCGATTCGCGTAGAGCGTTTGTTAAAGCGTCTTGAGTGCGGATAACATCGGCTGGATGGGCTGGGTTGAAACAGCCAGCGAGGCCGGAAGAGTGATTGCACAAATTCAAAGTCATTTTTAAAATTTAATAGCTAATCAAAGAGTCAGAAGAGTCTAAAAATCACTCCGGCCAATGATCACCGATTGTTTCTTCCCAGTTGAAGGGATTGTTCTCGGGGAACAGGGATTCGGGCAATCCGGTTTCGCGGGCAGCGATCAGGACTGCATCACTGTAAGCATCGTGGCAAGTTTCATCCAGATGGGCTTTGAGACTGGGATTTTTGCGGAGTACGCGGATGATTCGCTGACGCTGCTCCTTAATGGTCAATCGCCAACTGTGGCTGCGTCGTTCCGGCTGATAGCGCCATTTGAGTAAATGTGCCAAGAGAACGCCGAGGCGGCTTTCCAATTCGCGTTCCTTGCTGGCGCCCATGTCTTCCAGTTCCTCCGCCACCTGTTCTATATCGATCTCCGAAAAGAGTTTCTGCCGAAGCAGATCAGCGGTTTGCCGCGTCCAAGCGTGATAGTCCTGTTCGTAGGCAGTGGCTGTCATGTTATTTCACCAATGAGGGATGGCTCCAGTGGATTCCCAATGCGGCATATTAAGCAATCGCTACACTTCTCTCGCCTCCCAAGCGGGTGAGGGAAGTTTTGGCAAGGTCGCCAGACTGCCACATACCAACAGTCCGTTGCATTGACGAACCCAACCAATAAAACTAGACTTATTGAACTTAGTTTACAAGGGCGCGCCATGCTAACCGTCAATATACACGAAGCCAAAACGCACCTGTCACGTCTCGTTGAACAAGCCGCCAGAGGCGAGTCGTTCGTGATCGCCAAGGCCGGCAAGCCACTGGTCAAGGTCGTGCCGCTCAGTGCCCCGGAACCTGGGCAAATGCAGCGACTGGGATTCATGCATGGTCAGATCATTGTTCCTGATGACTTTGATCAAATGGGCTGTGCGGAGATCGAACAGCTTTTTGGGGGCGAGGCGTGAAGTTGCTGTTGGATACTCACCTGCTACTATGGGCGGCGGGTGCGCCTGAATGCTTATCTGCGGAGGCCCATGCCCTGATCAGCGCGCAAAAGAGCGAATTACACTTCAGTGCGGCCAGTCTTTGGGAAATCGCCATTAAGCGTGGACTGGGTCGCGATGACTTCCAGGTTGATACCCGACTGCTCCGCCGTGGGTTGCTGGATAATGACTATAGCGAAATACCCGTGAAGAGTGAACACACCGTGGCGATTGATCACCTGCCACCGATCCACAAAGACCCCTTTGACCGTATCCTGGTCGCTCAGGCGCAGGTGGAGGGGATCATGCTGCTGACCGCCGATGTCATCGTGGCAAGGTATCCCGGTCCAGTCCACAAGGTATAGTCTTTGATTTAAAGAGCAATGACGCTCATGCACGATCTCCTATTTCTCGTCCACCGCATTCCCTTCCCGCCCAATAAGGGCGACAAGGTGCGCTCTTTTCATCTCTTACGCCATCTAGCCCAACATTACCGCGTCTGGCTGGGAACCTTTGTCGACGACCCGGATGATTGGCAACATATCGATGAAGTACGCCGGTTTTGCGCCGATGTCTACTGCGCGCCGCTCGACCCGCGTCGCGCCAAACCATGGAGTTTGCGCGGTTTGGCGACCGGCGAGCCATTGACTCTGCCGTATTATCGTCATGCCGGTTTGCAGGCTTGGGTGGATCAGGTTGTTACCGCGCAAGGGATTGAACGAGCACTGGTGTTTTCCTCGGCGATGGCGCAGTACCTGCATCGCCCCCCGCTAGACCGCTTGCGGCGGGTAATGGATTTCGTCGATGTCGATTCCGCCAAGTGGGCGCAGTATGCGGATGGGAAGCCGTGGCCCTTGAGCTGGATTTACCGCCGTGAAAGCCAGCGGCTACTGGCGTTTGAGCGGGCCGTGGCGCGGGAATTCGCCGCTAGCGTGTTCGTGACCGCCGATGAAGCGGCGCTGTTCCGCCAGTTAGCGCCGGAGATTCCTGCTGAACGGGTGCTAGCGGTTAGCAATGGCGTGGATACGGACTATTTCAATCCTGAGCAGGATTACCCCAATCCGTACCTGGCGAAGGAGCGGGTGTTGGTGTTTACCGGAGCGATGGACTATTGGGCAAATGTGGATGCGGTGGAGTGGTTCGCGCGAACGGTGTTTCCGGAAATCCATCGCGCCGCGCCGGACAGCCGGTTTTACATCGTTGGGGCGCGACCCACGACGGCGGTACAAGAGTTAGCAGCGTTGCCTGGAATCCACGTCACCGGGACGGTGCCAGATGTACGTCCCTACATTGCCCATGCCGCGTTTTCAATCGCGCCATTGCGGATTGCCCGTGGTGTACAGAATAAAGTATTGGAAGCACTGGCGATGGGCAAGGCGGTGCTGGCGACTTCGGCAGCGATGGAGGGGATTGGGCCGTCGCAGATGTCCAGCAATCCCACCACTCCCCTCCTCCAGCCATCCGATCGCTCCTTTGAAAAAGAGGAATTTGAGGGAATTTTGGTAGCCGACGATCCGGCCGAACTGGTACAACAGGCACTGGCGCTTCTGGAAAATTCCGTTGAAACGGAAAACGCTGGACGGAGCGGCCGGGAATGGGTATTGCGCCATTATGACTGGGACGGCAACTTGAGCCGGATGGCGGCGGTGCTGGAGTAAAATCGCTGCCTGCCTTATAGAGCCTGCCGTCGAAAATCTCTACCAACTGATGACATGACCGACTCTCTCACTAACCCGATGATGATTGATCAAATCCTTCAAGCCATGCCGAAGGTGTGGGCCATTTATCGCTTCGGTAGCGCCGGGACGCCGTTTGAGCGTAGTGACAGCGACCTTGATCTAGCGATTCTGACGCCCAGGCCAGCGAACAATCTGGCGCGTTGGGCGCTGGCGCAGGATTTGGCCCGACAGTTGCGCCGGGATGTCGATCTGGTGGACTTGCAGTCTGCTTCAGTGGTATTGCGCCATCAGGTGTTTCACCAGGGCCAGCGGATTTATTGCGCTGACCGTTTCGCGGCTGAAGAGTTTGAGAGTCGGGCGTTGTCAGATTACGTGCGGTTGAATGAGGCGCGGCGCGGTATTCTTCAGGATATTTATGCGTGGGGTAGAATCCATGCCGGATGATGTTGTTCTGAACAAAATCGCGGTGATCGAGCGCTGTCTGATGCGCATCCAGGAGGAGTATCAGGGTCATGAAGCGGAATTGATGACGGATTTTACCCGCCAGGATTCGATTATTCTCAATTTGTTACGGACGTGCGAGGCGGCGATTGATGTCGCCATGCATTTAGCACGGGTCAGGCGTCTGGGCATTCCCCAGGATAGCCGGGATGCCTTTACCCTGCTGGAACAGGCGAAGTTGATCCCGGGCGATTTATCGCGGCGCTTGCAGGCCATGGTCGGGTTCCGCAATATTGCGATCCATGATTATCAAAAGCTGAATCTGGAGATCGTCCGCTCCGTGCTGTCGGAACATCTCGTCGATTTTGAGGTGTTTGGTCAATGTCTGTTGGCTCTGAGCAATCATTCCGGTTAACAGAAATTTTAGAGAGGGTTGATTAACATGGCGTTCACTGCCGAACAACTGGCTGAGCGGATGCCGGACTTCCGCGAACTGCTCAGCGATGAACCGGAAATGGAAAGTACGCAACATTATCAACAACTGGCGCTGCTGGTGAGTCATCTGGAGTGGCATTGGCAGGGGCGCAACGACTTTTTCATTGGCGCCAATCTGACGGTGTACTACACCGATACCCAATTGCAGCGCCGGCAGTTTCGTGGGCCGGATTTTTTTCTGGTGCGCGAGGCATCGCATACTCCGCGCAATTCCTGGGTGGTCTGGGCGGAAGGCGGTCGTTACCCGGATTTGATTATCGAACTGCTGTCGGATTCAACGGCGACGGTGGATCGAACGGACAAGAAGAGCTTGTATCAGAACATTTTCCATACGCGGGAGTATTTCTGGTATTCGCCGATTACCGGGGAGTTTGAGGGATTCCGCCTGGGCGGCAACCAGCAGTATGAGCCGATTGTTGTAAATGAACAGGGCTGGCGATGGAGCGATGAATTGGGTTTGTATTTGGGGATGAAAGACGGTTGGTTGCGCTACTTTACGCTGGACGGGGCCTTGGTGCTGGGGCCGGAAGAAACCGCACGGCGTGAGAAGGAACAAGCTGTGCAAGCTGAGGAACGCGCCGAGTACGAACGTCAGCGCGCCGAGCAGGAACGCCAGCGCGCCGAGCGGTTAGCGCGGCGTTTGCGCGATTTGGGGTTCGATTTGGGGAACGAATAGCGGTATGTTCTTCCACAGTGTTTTTGCGCTAGCTTCTCCGGCGAGGCCGTGTGCTGCATAAGATCATCCAGAGTGTTGCACTAGGGCTGCCATCATCCATGAATGTCGCCGAGGTCTGCTGCGTGATGAATCGACCGATTCGGACGTTGTTGTTTTCAACGCTTTATCCCAGTTCGGTGCGGACGGGGCATGGCATTTTTGTGGAGACCCGGCTACGGCATCTGTTGGCCAGCGGTCGGGTGGAAACGAAAGTTGTGGCGCCGGTGCCGTGGTTTCCCAGCACCCACCCCCAGTTTGGCAATTATGCGCGCTGGGCCGCAACGCCGAAGCAGGAAATCTGGAATGGTATAGAAGTGTTTCATCCGCGCTATTTCTTACCGCCAAAGGTCGGAATGACGGTCGCGCCACTGCTGTTGGCCTTGGGGGCGTATCCGACTGTTCGGCGATTGCTGCGCGGTGGGTTTGATTTCGATCTGATTGATGCACACTACTATTATCCTGATGGCGTGGCGGCGGCCTTGCTGGCGCGGTGGTGTGGAAAGCCGTTTGTGGTAACGGCGCGGGGCACGGATTTGAATTTGATCCCACAATACGCTTTACCGCGCTGGATGATTCGCTGGACGGCGGAGCAGGCGCAGGCGTCGATTGGGGTGTGCCAGGCGTTGATGGACGTGTTGCGGGATTTGGGCGCGGCGCCCGATAAGTTGCATGTCTTGCGCAATGGCGTTGATCTGGAGCGGTTTCGACCCCTGGATCAACGGGCGATGCGCGCTGCTCTGGGCTTGCCGGCGACAGGGATGATCGTGCTGTCGGTGGGTAATTTGGTGGAGCTGAAGGGCCATCATCTGCTCGTTAAGGCATTGACGCGATTGCCGGAGGCGTACTTAGTGATCGTCGGTGAAGGTGAGGAACGCGGGCTTCTAACCCGGTTGATTCAACAGCAGGGTCTGGAGGAGCGGGCGCGTCTGGTGGGCGCTGTGCCAAATGCAGAACTGGCGCGCTGGTACAGCGCGGCGGATGTGTTGGCGCTGGCATCGAGTCGAGAAGGCTGGGCGAATGTGCTGCTGGAAAGCATGGCGTGCGGGACGCCGGTCGTCGCAACCCAGGTTGGAGGTTCACCCGAAGTCGTGCGCGATCCAGCAGTGGGTCGATTGGTCGAGGAACGCTCGGCAAGGGCTTTTGCGCAGGCCATTGATGCCTTGTTGCGGGATAATCCCGATCGATCGGCGGTGCGGCGTTACGCCGAGGGTTTCAGTTGGGAGGCAACGACCCAGGGGCAAATTGGGATTTTCCTGAAAATAATTAAATCATACCAGCGACTTCCATAGAATTATGCGCGATATCATTGTTGCTCTTGCGATTGGGCTGGTCGCCGCTGCCGCGCTTTTCCGCCCGGATATCGGTATTCTTGGCTGGACATGGGTAGGGATTATGAATCCTCATCGCCTCGGATGGGGGTTCGCTCGTGAGTTGCCCGTTGCAATGATGATAGGGGTGGCGACATTAGTTGGATTATTATTCTATCGTGGAGTAAAACGGTTTCCAGTTTGCGCACCCGTGCTGGCTTTGCTTGCTTTCGATTTATGGATGGTGGTGACTCATTTTTTTGGCATGTATCCTGAGCTTGCTGAGGTTTTTGCGGTCCGGATTTTAAAAATCCAGGTGATGGTCTTTGTCGCTATTTTTATTTTGGTTAATCGTCAGCATATTGACGCGCTCGTCTGGGTGCTCGTGGGTTCACTAGCGTATTATGGAACAAAGGGCGGGTTATTTACTATTTTGACGGGCGGCAGCTTTCGCGTTTGGGGACCGGAAGGTTCATTTATCGAGGGGAATAATGAGTTGGCTTTGTCACTGATCATGGTGATTCCTTTAATGCGTTATTTGCAACTCACTTATGGAAATAAGCGGATCAAACGTGGCATGGTGGCCTGTATGCTGCTCTGTGCTGCTTCGGCGCTTGGATCACAAAGTCGCGGCGCACTGTTGGCGATTAGTGCGATGGCTTTGTTGTTGTGGTGGCGTGGAAAGGGGAAGTTGCTGGGCGGTGTGTTGATTGTCGTGACCGCAGTTGCACTCATCTCATTTATGCCCAGCGAGTGGGAAAATCGGATGAATACCATACAAACCTATGATCAGGACGCATCGGCCATGCAACGTATTGATGCCTGGACGATGACCTGGAATCTTGCCAAGGACCATCCGATTATCGGCGGAGGGTATGCGATTTATACGATGGAAAATTTCATCAAGTATTCCTTGTATTTTGGGACAATGGGCACACGTAATGCGCATAGTATTTATTTTTCGGTAATGGGCGAGCATGGTTTTGTCGGCTTGGGATTGTTTTTGCTGATCTGGTTGACGACATGGCGGTCGGCTTCATGGATTCGCAAGCATAGCGGACCTGACGGCGAATATGCATGGGCTTACTGGTTAGCGTCAATGACGCAGGTTAGCATTATTGGTTATCTTACGGGAGGCGCTTTTCTGTACCTGGCTTATTTTGATTTGCCTTACAATTTGTTAATTTTGGTTGCGATTACGCAGGATTGGTTGAAGCGTGAGTTGGTTTCTCATGAGCATCAGCGTAGTCAGGCATCCTGTTTGCCTTCGAAAGAAGGGCATTTGCAAGAAAATCCGGTTGATCAAAAGACTTGAACAAGGAGTAACCGTTCAGACCCCTACTGAGGTAAGGGGGCGAGGGGCAGTCCGGCGCGCCGGTCAGCAATGACGCGTTCGAGATAGCGCCACGGGGAGTGGCCGCGCTGGCGGCAGGTGTCGATGACGCTGGCGAGCAGGGCTACGACCCGCGATCCGACCGCCGTGCGGGTGCCTAAACTGAGCTTGCGTAGGATCACCCAATGCCGCAGGGCGCGTTCCGCCTCGTTGTTGGTCAACGGTAGTTGCGGGTGATGCAACACCTGGAAGATGGCGTCCCAATCGTTGAGGAACTCCACCGCCAAGGCATGAGTTTTGTTATGAGCGCTCCCTTGCCGCTGCGTGCAGGCGGCCCGCAACTCGGCCAATTCCGAGGCATAGTGCGTGGGGAGATCGACCAGCGGCGGACCTTCGCGGGCGGCGTACACCGCCCCCATCAGAACCTCCATGGTACTCAGGACGAGACGGCCAAAGACACGGGCCTCGCGGTCGCAGCTTTGGGCCAAGCCGCGCGCCTTGCGGAGCAGGTGCGCCCAGCAACGCAGCCTGCGGGGGTAGTCGCGGTAGGCCATCCAACCGTCGCTCATTAGCCAGCCGGCAAAACCGTCCAGCACGTTGTTCACGAGCTCTTTGCCTCGCCCCGCCACGTAGTACAGGGTGATCGTCAGCGACCGGAACACCCACAGCCACAGCGGTTGACCCTGTTCAGGCCAGGACGTTTCGTCCGCATACAACAGGTCACTGTCCAGAATCGCCTGCACGAGTTCCTCCTCCGCCGGGGCCACCGCCGCGCTGGCTTCGTGGATGGTCTGATGAATCGTGCCGATGCTCAGCTTCAGCCCCAGCCATTCCGCCAGGAATTCCTGAATCCGTGCTCGTGACAGCCGAAATCGCAGGGCCAGCGCCACGATCAGCGCCGCCAGTCCCGGCCCTACTAGACGCCATTCGCTCAGCTCGATCCCGGACAGCAGCGGTTCCCCCTTCCCCTGACCCGCTTCGGCTCGGGTGCGATGCCCGCACGGACAGGGGGCTTCATAATAGCGATGATCCACTACCCACAGGGTCAGCCCCAGCCGCCCCGGATCGTTCCAGCGCAGATCGACCGCCTGAAAGCCGGTGTAAGCCACCGCCATCACTGACTCCAGGGGCCGGCCACAGCCGGCGCACCGATCCGGGTAGTGGGTCTGTACTTCATGCGCTTGGAACACTTGCGTCCGGCCGATCCCGGGTGCCCCGGGTTGTTTGCCGGAGGTGCGGGCCGGGGTCGTTTTCGCTGGAATCGTTTCCACCAAGGCCGTTTTCACCGAGGCCGGTTTGAGACCCCCATCTTCCACGGCCGCGTCCGACTCCGGCGGGCTACCGTTCTTCCGCTCCCACAGCGCCTGACTGCTCGGCGGACGCGAGCTATTGTCCGGCCCCTGATTCAACCGATCCCGGGCCTCTTTTAAATCGTCCAGTAGTTGCACCGACAGCGCACGCAATGCCGCCTCATCCAGGGAATCCAGGTAGGCAGGGTCTAATTGGCGCAGGCTGTATTCGCTGAGGTGCATGGCGGTTGACCAAGGGAACTAGGCTATAGTTTCCCATGCCCACCGCTCAAGGAAAAGTCAGCCGTTACAGAGTGGGGGTGAACGCTTACAACAAGGATAACATTGCGTTAACTTGGACGGCAGTGTTTAATGGCTGGTAAATTCTTCTTGCGCAACTGGTTATGAAAGAAAAAATACTTTCTTTAATAGGACCTTTTTTTTCGTTAGCGTCTCCAGGCGCAGTCAGAGGACGTCTATCCATTTTGATTTATCATCAGGTGCTGGAACATCCAGATCCCTTGCGGCCTGAAGTGCCAGATGTGTCCGTTTTTGAGTGGCAAATGCAGTTATTGAAACAGCATTTGTGCATTTTGCCGCTAGATGATGCCGTGCGGCGCTTGCGTTCAGGAACTTTGCCGCGCCGGGCGGTTTGTATTACCTTCGATGATGGTTATGCTGATAGCACCAAGGTGGTGTTGCCGATTTTGCAGCGATTTGGCGTTTCGGCCACATTTTTCATTGCTACGGCTTTTCTGAATGGCGGTCGGATGTGGCATGATACGGTGATTGAGACCCTACGTCATTTTTCAGGCGACTGGCTGGATTTGAGCGATTCTTTGGGACAACGCTTTCTGACAGGAACAATTTTCGAGAAGCGGCGTTCGGTGCGACGGTTGATCATGCTTTTAAAGGGTCTGAGTCCAACAATCCGCGATGCGGAAATCCGTCGTTTTGCAGCACCGGTTGCGGATCGGTTGCCTAATGATCTGATGATGACGTCGGAACAGGTTCGCGTGTTACATCAAGCTGGTATGGTAGTGGGTGGACATACGGCAACTCATCCGATTTTTACGACGGTCGATCTGGATACCGTGTATGCTGAGATTTTGCAGGGGCGTCTGATGCTGGAGGATTTGCTGGATGCGCCAGTGACTTTGTTTGCCTATCCGAATGGCCGACCGTTTTATGATTATATGGATGAACATGTTAATATGGTTCGTGAATTAGGTTTTGAGGCAGCGGTGAGTACCACCAGCGGGGTAGCAACGCGCACTGACGATTATTGGCAATTGCCGAGATTTACCCCATGGGATCGGGTGCCGGAGCGGTTTCTGGCACGCTTGCTTTTGAATTATACGAAGACGCATCCTGATGTTATCAGGAATACCCTCTGAAGTGATACTACCTTGCGTGATGGGTTGACTCCGATGAAGAGAAACTTAACAGCCTATACAAAAAATTCTTTTTTCTCTTATGCAGACCGACAGGCTCTTGCAGAGATCGGTGTTCATCTTAAACATCTGCAGTTGATAGAAGCTACCAAGATTGCTTATTGGTGGCTGGTTAATGAGAGTTGGCGATTTTCTCCCATCTTTTTCTATGAACAGTATGTGAGCCGTTCCTTCGATAGCCAGTATGGTACCGATACGTTGGCCCGTGTTGATCTGACGACGTTGGATATTGATAGTCCGAATAAGGATTATGGGGTTTATTATCAGGCATCTCCAGTCTATTCAACCCGTAAAGTGTTGCATAGCCTTAAAATTGCTTATGAAGAATTCACCTTTGTAGATTTTGGTTCAGGTAAAGGGAGAACTCTTCTCTTGGCAGCAGAGTTACCTTTTCAACGAGTTATAGGCGTGGAGTTTAGTAGAGAGCTGCATGCCTGTGCGTTGAGTAATATCGCGGTATTTGCGCATAAGAAAGCGAAATTAGTTGAATCTGTTTACTGTGATGCAACGCTGTTTGAGATTCCGTTAGATAATCTTGTGTTGTATTTTTTTAACCCTTTTGATGAAGAGGTGCTTTCGCAAGTTTTAGCTAACGTCAATATATCGTTGGAAAAGCATCCTCGGCGGGTGTTTGCTGTATACCATTATTTGCCTGATAAGGGTCTATTTGAGAATTTGGATAGATTTCGCTTGATTAAACAGTGGCATCGGTACTATGTCTACGAATGGAATACTGGTTCAAAATTGTGAGTTAAATTAAGTGGGGTTGCTAATATGATGATGGGTAAGTTTATTAAAATTGGTTGTCTGTTTTTTTTGCTGATTTCTATAAATCCAGAGACGTGGGGTTGGGGTGGTGCGCGCGGTGAAGGTTCTGACATTACTGAGTTTGAATGGGCAACATGGCCTGATTACTGTAAGGCGGCTTTTCTCAATAGTGAATGGGGTCATGGAAGTCCCTTTACAGATAGGATATCTATGTCTTCGATGTCGGAATACCGAAAAACTTACATGCAAAAGATTGGTGTTCCTGGCCCCCATCATTTTTGCCTCGCTACGATTTATATAAAAAGAGCAAGGGGGGGAATCGGAGTTACTCAGAAAAAGTCGATAGAATTACTGAAACGGGCCATTGATGAAATCACTTATTCATATGGTCGAATGAGCAAAAGTGCGCCTCTTTTTTCCACTGTTTCTGCTTACTATGGCATAGCACTTTACCAATCTGGGGACCATGATAGAGCTTTTGAGATTTGGAAGGAGGGTATTACAGTTCAGCCTAATAAACCTGAATCTTATGTAGCTATGGCAGAAGCCCTTCGGTCAGAGCGCAAAATGAAAGAAGCTCTTGAGTTATTATTGAGATTTGATAAAGTCAAGCAGCAACCATCTGCTGAAGTTGAGTATTTTTTAGGTCATACTTATCTTGATTTAGGGTTGTATGACGATGCAAAGAGGCATGCAGATAAGGCCTATCAATTAGGCTATCCACTTCCAGGACTGAAAAACAAACTGAGGAGAATAGGGAAGTAACTACCTCCCTCGGCAAAAGCTATAGTCTCGCTTGTAGCTTGTAGATAAATCAATCCGGTTATCTTCACAGCTACTACATGGCTTGAGCGAATTCACAGGAACCGTCGAAGAACCAGAGTTTTCTTGACCACTCAATAACTCTTATATAACTCTCCTTTTACAGGTCGTATGATTCTTAAAGTTCTACCAATGATTTCTAACTAATTGAAAATGTTTATAAAAATATTTTTAGGTATTATGGGTGCTGAAAAAAACTAATCCATAACCTGGAAAGGAGCGATATATGATCGTTATAGAATCAACGGGTGTTGAGGGTTTTTTTGTTTAGCCTTCAATAAGAGAGTCCTTCAAACCAGATTCGCTCATATCGGCAAATGGATGAAGTCCCAAGGAGGATGAGACGAACCACGT
>ERZ761602.7189-NODE-7189-length-11983-cov-8.700956_pt1 | contig 11983 bp, 9 predicted proteins | sample MGYA00512165_ERZ761602 | MGnify/ENA primary metagenome ERZ761602 (study PRJEB28899, sample SAMN02445085) | bioreactor sludge metagenome | biome: EBPR sludge; isolation source: Thorneside wastewater treatment plant | place: Australia: Brisbane, Thorneside... | reverse complement strand
GGACGCTGCTCCTCTCCCAGGTGCAGGCTGTCCAGGTTCCACAGCACCGCCCTCCCGGCCAGGGCGGCGATGGTGTCGTGATCGGCCCCGACGCGCTCCTCGGGGCCGACGAGCTCGACCAGGGCGCGCAGCTCGGGCTGGCCCGAACGGACCATGTGCTGCGGGAAGGAGCTCAGGTTCAACACGGCCAGCAGGATCACTCCGACGATCGCCCCCCCGGCCCGCCGGGGCCAGGCCATCGCCCCCGCCAGCATCCCCGGCACGGCAAAACAGAGCCAGGAGACATGCCAGTGCACCGAGGGCCCCAGCTCGGCGGTCCACTCGCGGCTGTCGCGGGCGAGCTGGGCCGCCAGGGGCAGCCCGGCCAGCAGGGCGGTGGGCTGCAAGACGCCGAGCACGCCTCCGGAGCGCAGCCAGCGCCCTAGGAAGCGCAGCCTCGCCTGCACCAGGTCCGGGTCCAGCGGCCCGGCCTCCTCCGTGACGACCCGCCGCGGATCGAAGTGGAAGAACATCTGGGGCTTGGCCAGGATCCACAGCCCGAAACAGAGGCCCGCGAGAGCAAGCACCGCCAGCCCGACCCGCCAGCGCCGCGCTCCCCCCCAGGGAAACAGACACAGCGCCAGCCCTGCCGGGATCAGCAGGTAGCTGGCCTCCTGCCGGCCGGCCTGGGCGACCAGGGACCAGAGCAGGGCTTGCGTGACGCTGCCCTGGCGGGCCGCGGCAAACACGCCGACCAGCCCGGGCAGGAAGAGCGCGCTCGGCCGGAAGTCGGCGCTGCCCACCCCCTGGAGGGGGCCCAGCAGCAGCAGCGAGAGCGCCGCCAGCGAAGCCAGCAGCGCCGGACGCCGCACCTCTCGCTCCCGAGCGACCGTCTCGGCGAGCCGGAAGGCCGGCCAGAGGGCGAGGCCGACGAAGGCGCCCTGGAAGGCGAGCAGCACCTCCTGCCGGGGGATCAGCGCGTAGACCCCGACCACCAGCGGCAGGACGAGGTGGCTGTGCACCATCTGGAAGAAGCCCTGCGGCTCGTGCAGCAGGGGGCTGGCCCAGGGGCCCCCCTGGCTGGCCGACCAGGCGATCTGGGTGAAGAAGGCCAGGTCCTGGCCCCAGTGGGGGGCGAAGGCCCGGACGTTGGCGATGTTCAGGCCGCCCAGCAGCAGGGCGCCCGCCGCCGCGATGGCCAGCGGCAGGGCGATGGAGGCTCGCTCAGTAGGCGCGGGCAAAGATGGCCATATGGGTGGCCGGCCGCCCCGAGTAGAAGCAGGTCCGTCCCTGCGCCTGCTCCTGGCCCTCCAGCGGGAAGCAGCGGATGGTCGCCTTGCAGTCGGTCTTGATGAAGGCCTCGTTCTCGGCGTCGTCGGCCCAGGGCACCAGGAACCAGGCCGCGTCGCTCTCCAGCCGGGCCTTGAGGGCCTCGTAGCTGTCTACCTCGACGGTGCGCTCGGTTCGCGCGGCCAGGGCCCGGTCGTAGAGGGCCTGCTGAAAGGCGTCGAGCATGCCTTGCACCACGGCCCCCAGCCCCTCGTCGACGGTCAGGCTGCCCTTGTCGCCGCCCAGGCGGCTCTTGACCATGGCGGTGCCGGCCTCGACGTCGCGGGGGCCGACCTCCAACCGGAAGGGCACGCCCTTGCGCTCCCACTCGAAGTACTTGGCGCCGGGCTTGAGGTTCTCGCGGTCGTCGATGCGCACGCGGATCCCGGGTCGCAGGCTCGCCGCGATGCGCTCGCAGTAGTCGATCACCGTCTGGCGGGTCTCGGCCTTGTAGATCGGCACGATCACCACCTGGATGGGGGCGACCTTGGGCGGCAGCACCAGCCCGTCGTCGTCGCTGTGCGCCATGATCACGGCGCCGACCAGCCGGGTCGAGACCCCCCAGCTCGTCGCCCAGACGTGCTCGAGCTGCCCTTCCTTGTTCTGGAAGGTCACCTCGAAGGCCTTGGCGAAGTTCTGGCCCAGGAAGTGGCTGGTCCCGCACTGCAGGGCCCAGCCGTTCTGCATCATGCCCTCGATCGTGTAGGTGTCGATGGCCCCGGCGAAGCGCTCGCTGGCGCTCTTCACGCCTCGCACCACCGGCAGGGCCAGGATCTGCTCGCTGAAGTCGCGGTAGACGTCGAGCATGCGCCGGGTCTCCTCCTGCGCCTCCTCGCTGCTGGCGTGGGCGGTGTGGCCCTCCTGCCAGAGGAACTCCGCCGTGCGCAGGAAGGGCCGGGTCCGCATCTCCCAGCGCACCACGTTGGCCCACTGGTTGATCAGGATCGGCAGGTCCCGCCAGGAGGAGATCCAGCGGCCGTACATATGCCAGATGATCGTCTCGCTGGTGGGGCGGACGACCAGGGGCTCTTCCAGCCGGGCGTCGGGATCGGGGATGACGCCTTCGGGCGTGGCCTTGAGGCGGTGGTGGGTGACGACCGCGCACTCCTTGGCGAAGCCCTCGACGTGCTCGGCCTCCTTGGAGAGGAAGCTCTGGGGGATGAAGAGGGGGAAGTAAGCGTTGACGTGGCCGGTGGCCTTGAAGCGGGCGTCCAGATCGTCGCGGATGGCCTCCCAGATGGCGTAGCCGTGGGGCTTGATGACCATGCAGCCGCGCACGGGCGAGGCGTCGACGAGGTCGGCCTCGGCGATGACGTCCTGGTACCAGCGGCTGTAGTCCTGGGCGCGGGGGGTGATGCGGGGCGAGGACATGGGGGGCTCCGAGCGAGTGGCCGGCGAGGCTAACCCGAACCGCTCTCTCATCCCCCCTGAATCCGATCCGGCCGGTTATGCGGCCCGCCCCCGGAGGCCGTGATGAACCGCGACAGCGACCCCAGCCAGAACGACAGCCAGGCCGAGAGCGAAGAAGCCGACATCCTCGGCGCCCGCCTCGAAGACCAGATCGAGGGCCTCACCGCCCTGACGGTCATGGGCCTGGCGATGGACGCGGTCCAGAAGGCCGACTCCGGGCACCCCGGGGCGCCGATGGGCATGGCCGACATCGCCACGGTGCTGTGGACCCGCCTGCTCCGCTACGACCCCGCCGACGCCGGCTGGGCCGATCGCGACCGGGTCGTGCTCAGCAACGGCCACGCCTCGATGCTGCTGTACTCGATGCTGCACCTGACGGGCACCCGCAGCCCGGACAAGGCCGGCATCAGCCTGGACGACATCCGCAACTTCCGCCAGTGGGGCAGCCCCTGCGCCGGCCACCCCGAGTACGGCGAGGCCCCCGGCATCGAGACGACCACCGGCCCGCTGGGTCAGGGCTTCGCCAACGCCGTCGGCATGGCCCTTGCCGAGGCCTGGCTGCGGGCCCGCTTCGGCGAAGAGCTGGTCGACCACCGCACCTGGGTCCTGGCCGGCGACGGCTGCCTGATGGAGGGCATCAGCAACGAGGCCGCCAGCCTCGCCGGGCACCTGGGCCTGGGCAAGCTCAAGGTCCTCTACGACGACAACCAGATCACCATCGACGGGGCCACCGACCTCAGCTTCAGCGAGGACGTCGGTGCCCGCTTCGAGGCCCTGGGCTGGCAGGTCCTGCACGTCGACGGCCACGATCGCCAGCTCCTGGCCAGCGCGATGGAGATGGTGGCCGAGCAGACCGAGCGCCCCAGCCTGATCTGCTGCCGGACCATCATCGGCCGCGGCTCACCGGCCAAGGCGGGCAGCAGCTCCTCGCACGGCTCGCCCCTGGGCGCGGCCGAGATCGTCGCCACCAAGCAGGCCCTGGGCCTGGACCCCGAGGCCAGCTTCGTGGTGCCCGACGAGGTGCTCGCCTTCGTTCGCGGGCGCGACGTCGAGCGCGCGCGCGAGCACGCCGAGTGGCAGCAGCGCCTCGCTGACAGCGGCAAGGCCGCCGAGTGGGAGCTCTTCCACAGCGCGCCCGACCTCGCCCGCATCGCCTGGCCCGGCTTCACCGAGGGCGAGGGCGTCGCCACCCGCAAGGCCAGCGAGAAGGTGCTCCAGGCCATCGCCGCCGCCGTGCCCCAGCTCCTGGGCGGCTCGGCCGACCTCGCCGGCAGCAACGGCAGCACCCTCAAGGGCGCCGGCGATGTGAAGGCCGGCTCCTTCGCGGGCCGCAACCTGCACTTCGGCGTTCGCGAGCACGCCATGGCCGCCATCTGCAACGGCCTCTCCCTGCACGGCGGCGTGGCCCCCTACTGCGCCACCTTCCTGGCCTTCCACGACTACATGCGCCCCAGCGTGCGGCTGTCGGCCCTGATGCACCAGCCGGTCGTCTACGTCTACACCCACGACAGCATCTACCTGGGCGAGGACGGCCCCACCCACCAGCCGGTCGAGCACCTGATGGCCATGCGCTCGATGCCCAACCTCTGGGTCGTGCGCCCCGCCGACGCCCGCGAGACCGCCCAGGCCTGGCGCCTCGCCCTCGGCCGCCGCGACGGACCGACCGCCCTCTGCCTGACCCGCCAGAACCTGCCGACCCTGCCCGGGGACGGCGCCGGCCTGCACCAGGGCGCCTACATCCTCTCCGAAGCCGGCGGAGGCTCGCCGCTGGCGGTGATCGTCGCCACGGGCAGCGAGGTCCAGCTGGCGCTGCAGGCCCAGGCCCGCCTCGCCGCCCAGAGCCTGCCCGTGCGCGTGGTCAGCATGCCCTGCTGGGAGGCCTTCGAGGCCCAGGAGACCGAAATCCAGGACGCCGTCCTGCCGCCCGAGCTGCCCACCGTCAGCGTCGAGGCCGGGGTCAGCTTCGGCTGGTCCCGCTGGGCGGACCTCAGCGTCGCCATCGACCGCTTCGGCGCCTCGGCCCCGGCCGAGGTGGTGGCCGAGAAGCTGGGCCTGACCGTCGAGCGGGTCGTCGCCGCGGTCGCTGAGCTGGTGGATCGCGGTTGAGCAGCCCGAAGGGCGGCAAGCCGCGCAAGCCCGCCAAGGCTCCTCCCGCGGCTCCCCAGGCGGCCCCCAAGCGTAAAGCCGCCCCTCGTAAGGCCCGCCGCGGAGGGGCCAAGGGCTGGAAGCGCCTCGCCCGTGAGCTCGGCTCCTGGCTGGCCTGGCGGGTCGGCGCGGCGGCCCTGGGCGTCCTGGCCGCCACCGCGCTGATCGTCGGCGTCTTGTACCGACAGGCGCTACTGGACGTCGAGTCCCTGCTCCAGGCGCCGCTGGTGACCAACAGCGGCCGGGTCCTCTCCGCCCCGCTCGAGTACTGGCCGGGCCTGCAGGCGACCGTCGACGAGGTCGCCGAGGACCTGCAGCGGGCCGGCTACGCGCGCGTCGGCAGCGTCGGCCGGCCGGGCGACTTCCAGGTCACAGACGGCAAGATCCGCCTCAGCCTGCCCGCCGCCGAGGGCCCCGGCTGGCGCACCAAGGCCGAGCAGGTCGAGCTGACCTTCGCCGACGGCCGCGTCGCCCTCGCCGACGGCCGCTCCCGCCTCCGCCTCGCCCCCGCCGAGCTGGCCGGCGTGCGCGGCCCCGAGAACGAAGCCCGCCGCACCGTGCCCCTGGACGAGATCCCAGATCACCTCGTCGAGGCCGTCCTGGCGATGGAGGACAGCCGCTTCCGCAGCCACGAGGGCCTCGATCCCCTCGGCATCACCCGCGCCCTGCTGATCAACGCCTGGTCCGGCAGCACCCAGCAGGGCGGCAGCACCCTGACCCAGCAGCTCGTCAAGAACCTCTTCCTCTCGCGGGAGCGCACCTACGAGCGCAAGGCGCGCGAGGCCCTGCTGGCCGTGGCGGTCGAGCAGCGCCTCTCCAAGGACAGCATCCTCGAGCTGTACCTGAACGAGATCTACCTGGGGCAGGCCGGCGGGGCCTCCATCTGCGGGGTGGACCAGGCGGCGCGGGCCTTCTTCGGCAAGCCCGTGCAGCGCCTGGACCTGGCCGAGTCCGCCACCATCGCCGGCATCATCTCCGCCCCCAACCGCTGGTCGCCGCTGCGCTACCCGGAAGAGGCCATGCAGCGCCGGGACGTCGCCCTGCTGCGCATGGTCGAGGTGGGCGCCGCCAGCGACGAGCAGGCCGCCGCCGCCCGCGCGCAGCCCTTGCAGGTCCACGCCCTGAAGGGGGGGAGGCTGGCCCCCTGGGCCGTCGACGCCGCCCTGATGAAGGCCGAGGAGCAGCTCGAGCCCGGAGCGGTCGCCGCCCAGGGCCTCGCCGTCCACACCACCATCCAGCCCGCCCTGCAGCGCCTCGCCGAGCAGGTCGTGGCCGAGTCCCTGGTCGAGCTGGAGCGCGAGCACCCCTCGGCCAAGGGTGTCCAGATGAGCCTGCTGGCGGTGCGGGCCAGCGACGGGGCCATCGTGGCCCTGGTCGGCGGCCGCGACTACGGCGAGAGCCAGTTCGACCGGGTCTTCTCGGGCCGTCGGCAGGTGGGCTCGACGATCAAGCCGCTGACCTGGCTCTTCGCCTTCGACGCCGATCCGACCCTCTCCCCGGCCACCGTCATCCAGGACGTGCCCATCGAGCGCACCGTCGATGGCAAGGTCTGGACCCCCCGCAACTACGACGGCGCCTTCCTGGAGACCGTCTCGCTGCGCGACGCCCTGGTGAGCAGCCGCAACATCCCGGCCATCCTGCTGGCCGAGCGCGTCGGCCTGCGCACCCTGGCCAGCCGCTGGCAGGGCGCCGGCCTGTCCGGGGCGACCGACTGGCCCAGCGCCGCCCTGGGCAGCTTCGAGGCCAGCCCGATCGAGCTGGCCCAGGCCTACAGCGCCTTCCCGCGCGGCGGCACCACCGTGAAGCCCGGCCTGCTGCGGGCGGTCTCCACCGTCGACGGCGAGCTGCTCTACGAAGAGCCCGAACCCGTGGCCCGCCGGATCGCCGACTCCGCCGCCACCTTCCTGGTCACCGACAGCATGCGGGAGGTCCTGGTCCGCGGCAGCGGCCGTCGAGCCGCCAGCTACGGGGTCAAGGGAGCCGTCGGCGCCAAGACCGGCACCACCGACGACGGGCGGGACGCCTGGCTGGCCGGCTTCACCCCCGATCTCGTCGTCATCGTCTGGGTCGGCTTCGACCGGGGCAAGGCCCACGGGCTCAGCGGCGGGCAGGCGGCCCTGCCGGCCTGGTCCCGCTTCGTCGTCGGCTCGGGGACCATGGGCGGCCGCATCGCCGCGCCCAAGGAGCTCCAGCAGGCCGAGGTCTGCCGCTCCACCGGCCTGCCGCCCTGCGAGGACTGCGAGGAGCGGGTCCAGGACTGGTTCCGCGTCAACCACGTGCCCGCCGAGGACTGCGGCGGAGGCCGCTGGAACCTGGTCGAGCAGCTCCGCGAGACCCTGGGCGGGCGAGGGGAGGAGCAGGACGAGACCGAGCCGAAGGAGGAGGGTCAGCGCCGCGGCTGGTTCCGCAAGCGCTCGGGAGGCTGAGGGTCGCTTCGCCTCCGAGACGATAGGGGGCCCGCGTCTACGGAGCCCCGATGATCGCCCTCAGCACCCTCCTCCTCCTCGCCTGCTTCACCAACGGCGAGCCCGAGATCGCCCCGACCGGCACCCCGCTGGCGGGGGGCGACGGCTTCATGGTCAACAACGACGGCTTCGTCATGCGGCTGCTGTGGACCCGCACCGCCGTCCCGCCTCCCCAGGTCTTCACCCTGACGACCGAGATCCAGGAGTCCTTCCTGGCGATCGAAGAGCGCTCCGAGGTCGCCTTCCTCCCGGCGGTCAGCGACTACACCGCCGCCGTCGCCGCGGTCGAGACGGCGTTCAAGGCCGGGCGCGCGCCTTCGGCCGTCGACGCCGAGGCCTTGGTGAAGTCGGCCGCGGCGGTGCGAGCCATCGCGCTGGACTCGACGGCGTCTGCTGCGGAGGCGCTCGGCGCCGAAGGACGCGAGGCCATCGCCGGGGCGCAGGGCAGCCTGGGCCTGATGCTGGGGCGGGGGCCGCTCGAACAGCTCACCGTGGGCATCGCCAGCGCGCGCATGCCCGACCTGATCGCGCTGGGCCTCACCGCCAGCCCGGCCACCACCGCCCTCCAGCTCGAGGACGAGCAGCGCCTCTCCACCCTGGACACCCCCTTGTTGCGCTACCGCGGCGCCATGAGCGGCATCGGATCCACGTCGGAGGACGCCGCGACGGCGATCCGTTCGGCGGGCGAGGCCTTCTTGAGCGCCCTGGAGCAGGATCACGCCTCCCGGCTGGAGCTGGCGGGGCGGCTGATGGCCCTGGTGCCGCCCGATCAGCGCATCGAAGTCGCCACCTCCAAGCCCTTCCGGATCTGGGCCGGCACCCTCGCCGGTCGAGACGCCTTCAGCTTCGCCTTCACCGGCCAGATGGCGGGAGAGGGCGGGGGAATGGGCGGGGGAATGGGCGGGGGAATGGGCGGGGGAATGGGCGGGGCGCCTCCCGACGGGACGATGATGCCGGGCGCGGGCGCGCCCATGGGGGCTCCTCCCGAGGGGATGATGCCCCCCGGTGGGATCACCCAGCCCGGGAGCACCCCTCCCGTGAACACTCAGCCCGGACCTCCGACCGGGCCCCCGCCGGTCGGTGTGCCCTCGACGCCTCCCTCGGGGGGCTGAGGCCGCTCCAGCTCCTCCACCAGGGCATTCCAGGTGGCCGTCTCGGCCAGCGAGGCGGACAGCTCCTCTCGCTGCGCCAGCGCCCAGCCGACCCGCTCCGGGCCGAGCACCTCGGCGATGGCGAGCGCGTCGGCCTCGACCGCGAGGCGGAGCGTGTGGCCGCGAGAGTCGGCCGGCCGGGAAGGGGGAGGAGCCTGTCGGAGCTGCGGAGGAGGGCGAGGCTCGGGCCCCAAGGTGCGATCCCCGAGCGAGGCGATGCGCGTCAGGGGCGGGGCGAGGGGATCGATCACCACCAGCTCGGGGCCCGGCGACAGCCGTCGCTCTGTGGCCAGGCCCAGGCAGAGCAGGGAGAGGCCCACGAACAGCACCCGCTGGATGCTCACTTGAGCCCCTCCTGAGCCTGCTTCCAGTAGCCCTCCTCGACCCCCTGCACGCTGATCTGGTCCCGGTTGCCCTGGATCCAGGCCCGCTGGTCGGGGCTGAGCTGTCCGGCGAGCTCTCGGGCGGCGGCGTCCAGGCGGTCCTCGGCGGCGCCGAGCTGGCCCTCGACGGCCAGCAGGGCGTCCCGGTGCTCGCTGGCCCGCGCCAGGAGCTGGCGCAGCTCGGCGCGCTCGGCCTCGCTCAGCGGGGGCAGGCCCTGGGGGGTCTCGCTGTCCAGGGCGAGCACGCCGCGCACCAGGTCCTCGATGGTGACCACCTCGCCGATGGCCAGGGCGCGGGCCTGGATGGCGCGCTCGTCGGCGCCGGGCGAGTGCAGGCTGCCGGGCGGGTCCGCGGGCACCAGCAGGGGCACCTGCACCCGAGCGGGCGAGGGGGCGCCCGGCCAGGCCAGCACCGCAGCCGTCGCCAGCAGCAGCAGCAGGCTCAGTCCGTCCAGCAGCTTCACGCTCATCGTCTCTCCTCGGGCCGCCAGCCCCGCTCGATCAGGGCCACGCTCAGCTCCATCCCGGCCTGCCTCAGCTCGGCCCGATGGGCGCGGCGCTGGGTGCGCAGGCGATCCACCTCCTGTCGGGCCTGTGCCCCCTGCCGGGCCAGCGGGGCCATCGCCCGCCTCTGTTCGACCCCCAGGCCCCCGCCCAGGGCCAGGGCCCAGACGCCCCGGGCGACGTCGTCGGCGGTGAGCTGTGCCTGAAAGCTCTGTTCGAGTCGGGGATCGAAGCGGGCCGCCGCGCGGGGGCTGGACTCCGGCAGGAGCAGCACGGGCGGGCGAGGGGAGGGCCGCCCCCACAGGGCCAGGCCGAGGGCGAGGCCCGCGAGCAGCAGCCTGAGGACGGCGGGAGCCTGAGTCACGCGCTCCCCCCGGCGGCCAGCGGGAGGATCCGCCGCAGCTTGCGCCCCAGGTTGCGCAGCCCCGCCGGGCTGCCCGCCGTGCGGGCGAGGCCCGACCAGCGGTAGGGGTGACTGTAGAAGCGCAGGTAGGCCCAGCGCTGCAGCAGCCGCAGCTCGCGCCGATCGATGCGGGCATGGAAGGGCTGCCGGGCGTAGTAGTCGTAGTCCGTCACATCCGCGCTCAGCTCGAAGCCCTGCTCGCTCATCGTACGATGCAGATCGGTGCCCGGGATCGGCACGAACAGGCTGAAGCTGGCCTCGCTGGCCCGCAGCCGGGTGGCCGCCTCGATCGTGTGGAGGACCTCGTCGCGGCGCTCGTCGGGGGCACCGAGCATCAGGAAGAGCAGGGTCTGTACGCCCAGCGAGTGTGCGGTCTGTACGGTCTGCTCGATGGCCTCCAGGCTGACCCCCTTGGCGTAGACCCCCTCACGCACGCGCTCGGTGGCGCTCTCCATGCCGATGCCGAGCTTGCGCAGCCCGACGGCCTGCATCCGGGCCATCAGCTCGGGCTTGATCAGGTTGGCCCGGGTGGTGCAGCCCCAGACCAGGTCCAGCCCGCTTGCGCCGAGCACATCGCAGAAGCGCTCCACCCACTGCCGGTTGGTGGTGAAGGTGTCGTCGGTGAACCAGAAGCCCTCGATGCCGTAGCGCTCCTTCAGGGCGGCGATCTCCTCCACCAGCCGCTCCGGCGCGCGCTGGCGCAGCTTCTTGCCGAACATGCGATCCAGCACCGGCTGGCAGAAGGAGCAGGAGAAGGGGCAGCCGCGCGCCCCGGAGATGTTCAGCCCGCGCAGCCCCGAGCGCACGGTGTCGAGCTGACCCCAGGCCGAGAGGTAGGCCGGCATGTCGATCAGATCCCAAGCCGGAAGCGGCAGATCGTCCAGATCCGGCCAGGCGTGGCGGTGCTCGGAGGGCCAGACCAGCCCGTCCAGGCCCTTGACCCAGGCCCCCTGGACCGGGCCGGCCCGCCCCTCGGCCAGCATCGGGAGCAGCTCCAGCAGGGGCAGCTCGCCCTCGCCCAGGACCGCGGCGCGGATCGCCGGGTGGGCCAGCGTGCCCTGCGGATCGGTCGTCGGGTGCGGCCCGCCGGCCACCACCGGGATGCCGCGGGCGGCGGCGAGCGCGGCCGCCTCGAGGGCCTCGCCCAGCATCAGGGTGCTGATGCCGATGCCGACCACATCGGGCTTCTCTTGATCGTAGAACTCGGCGATCTTCTCCAGCCGGGCGTCGAAGGTCGTGTCGCAGATGGCGACCTCCCACCCCAGCTCCCGCCGGACCACCGCCGCCAGCAGCGCCAGCCCCAGGGGGTAGTCGCCCGAGGGGTAGCGGAAGCGCGGAAAGACGAGACCCAGCTTGGGCATGGCGAAGAGTATCCCAGATCGGGCTAACGCCAGCCGCTCAGCGCCTCGCCGCGGGCGGCCCCGGAGTGGGAGGGCACCACCCAGGCAGGCGGGGGGTCCAACCGGGTCGCCAGCGCCTTCAACGAGGCCCGGGCCAGGTCGAGGTCGTCCGACAAGACCCAGGGGGGGCCGACCAGCCGGTCCCCCTTGATGGTCGCGGCGTCGCCGACGAACAAGGCCTCGCCCACCTGCCAGGCGGTGCTGCCCGCGGTGTGGCCGGTCAGCGCGCGGGCGGTGAACGTGCGCTCGCCCACGGGGATCTCCTGGCCGTCGCGGGCACCCTGCAGGCGCGCGCAGGGCGCCACCTGCGCTCCGAACAGGCTGGGCAGCGGGCCATGGTAGGCGCGCTCGCCACGGAGGTAGGGCAGCTCGGCCTCGCCGACCCAGGTCGTCGCGTCGGGGAAGAGCCCGCAGGCGGCCACATGGTCGGGGTGGCCGTGCGTCAGGAAGACGGCGACGACGTCCTGGGCCTGCGCCCCTCGGGCCTCGATCGCCGCCAGGATCGGCGCCCCGCTGGGGTCGTTGCCGGCGTCCACCAGCGCCAGCTTGCCCCCGCCCACCTCGATCAGCGCCACGCTGGTGTATCCGTCGAGCACGATGTGTACGCCCGGCAGCAGCTCGCGCTCCTGGAGCGGGGTGATGCCCACGAAGGCCGCGGCGAACGGGGCCACGGCGGCGCCCAGCAGGAGGACGGGGATGCCCAGGGCGAGGAGGATGCGGCGCTTGTTCATGGACGAGGCCTATCCAGTAACAGCGGGGGGGGCTGGGGGCCGGACGCCCCCCCTCCGCCTCGCTCCGCTCGGCACCTCCCCCC
>ERZ761602.7186-NODE-7186-length-11989-cov-9.454835_pt1 | contig 11989 bp, 4 predicted proteins | sample MGYA00512165_ERZ761602 | MGnify/ENA primary metagenome ERZ761602 (study PRJEB28899, sample SAMN02445085) | bioreactor sludge metagenome | biome: EBPR sludge; isolation source: Thorneside wastewater treatment plant | place: Australia: Brisbane, Thorneside... | reverse complement strand
TACGCACCACAAACTTAAATATGGTTTCACCTGCCTTGCGCCTCCAAACCTCAAAGCCTTTTTCGTTGTTTGAATTATCCGTCCAGCTTAGGAATATAGTAGAGTAGGATGTGGCCTGCCCGGCAAAATTACCTGGTGCAGTTATATTGATAGTTGCATTCCATACATAATACTCCGGATCAGATAATGGACTTGGGCAATTTCCAAAGTCGGCAGTTTTTAGAGTATAATATCCAGGATTGCTTCCTCCAGCGCGAGTGATAGATGAAACGGTGTCCTGGTAGTTTGTATTTACTCCAGGGTGCACAATTGGATTGGTGTTGCCGCCATAATACCAGTAATATCGATCTGCTTTTTCAGAGGCACTGAGCTTCACACTATTTTCAACTCCATTTCCGTTAATGGTGGGGAATACCTGTGTACCGGAAGCGGCAATAACAGGTTTAACAGGTGAGCTTTCGGTTATGGTTACAGGTTTAGACCAGCGGTTCCAGTCATTTTCAGTTGGGTTGGGCACCCGGCTAAAGCGGGCGCGGTACGTGCCCGGCACTTTAGCCGTATCTAAATAGGTAGTAGCACCGGCTATAATTTCACCATCCAATTCCCATTGATAGGCGTGGAAACCCTGCGCCAGTTCAAGAATAACACCATCACCGGTTGTTCCGCATATTTCGGTTTTACCATATCGCACAAAAATGTCGGACTTATTCTTAGACAGCATCCAGGTAAAAAAATCAGGTTCAGCATAAGCGGCATTCCACGTACCATGCCCCAGGTTGGGGTACAGGGTGTACCGTACACTCATACCTTGATTCTGATACTGACTAATGAAAGAAGTTGTCAGGCCGGGGGATGGATTGCCATCTACACCTCCTTGAAAAGTCCAAATAGGTATCGTTCTAATGTAAGGAAATAGTTGGAAATCTGTTATCTGAGCATTATTTACGGCAGACATTGGTAGTACTGAAGTAATTAACCACGGGGCAGACCTAGTTAAACGATAAGCGCCTGCACCACCATCCGACAAACCATGTACATAGATGCGATTTGGATCAATGTTATACTTCTTCATTAGCAAACGGACAATAAGAATAACCTTACTATCTTCTAATCGGGTTGTTGACCAAGTATTCATATTTTGAGGGAAAAGCACAAACCCCGGGAATGAACGCGCGGGTAATGCGGGGTCGTCTGGCGTCATGCCGGTAGGAACGGCATTAACTGCAGTTTGATGCACAGCTCCGCCATGCACCATACTGTGATCGTTGTTTAAAAGTTGCTGGGTTGTAGTTGGCTGGGCTGCCAATGCTGTCGTTGTATTTCCTGCATAAGTGATTGTAACGTCATTCCAGTTGTTTCCATTCTTAACAGGAATAGCCATAGTAAATGTTGTGGGAGTGGGGGTAGAAAGTATCTTAAAGTATGTTTGGTAATTATTTCCAACATAATTACTTAGATTGTATGATGCCACCGATGATCCGGAAATTAAAACTTGGTTTGATCTTACAGGGCCCCCAACAACAAATTGATGTGGTTCATTCGTGGTAAAAAGGGCAATTCCAGAGTTGTCAGAAACGGAAGTTATTGAAAATACTCTGGGGATGTAGCGTTCGAGTGTGCCATCCGTAAATGGTGCCTGTGCATAGGTTAATATGTTAGTTGTCTGACCCGCATTCCAAGTTAGATTGTTGGAAAGTTTAAAGGTGGTGTCATTTAATCTAATAATTCGTCTAAGAGAATTAAGACTGGAAGGATTTCCTCTTACAAAAATCAGATCACCGGTATTAAAAACACCTGTTTTGATGAATTGCCCGCCAGTAATTTGGAACTGGGCATGAGTATTATTTCTGACAGATGCTGTTGTAGTCCCACTATATTGACCATTCGAAATTTGAAAGTTAAAAGTGTATGCGGTAACAGAACTAATAGATTTATCTCCATTGTAAGCAGAAATCGATGATCCGGAGATATTTACAGTTTGGCTATTGAGAAAGTTGTGAAGTTCACTGGTTGTCACTTTTACAGTTGTAGAGTTTACTGACTCAACTGAAGTGATATTATAGATTTTAGGCACGAAGTTTCTACTCTCAATTGATACCTTGGATGGGTTCCAATTTTGATTAGGAAAATAACAACTACCTGGGTTTGTTTCATTTGCACAATTACCTACTTCACCCAAGCCATGTGTCATAATAATTAAGGGGTAACCATCTGGAAAGTTTGGATTTGAATCATAATTCTTGGGAAAAAGCAACCGATAGTTCATTTCATAGCTATCGCCCCCATTCCAAATAGGTTTCATACTCCTCAAATGTCCTTGGGTATATTGTGTGGAGATGAACCCTGCCATTGAATAATATGTATTTGTATTTCGGTAACTAAATGTTTGTCCCTCTTGGAGATAATATTTATAGTTTTGCCCTCTATCAATTCTAATGTCAACAAATTGCTTGTTACCTGGGGGTGATATGTATGGAGTTCGATCGCCATTTGACTCGTATCCAAAGTGGAGCCAGGCGGAATCAACGGGAGCAACTGTTTGCCCAATTGCATTTTGTAAGTACCCAAATGAGGAAATGAATAAGAGAAAAAACAGGAAGAGTTTCATAAATAGATTAAAGCTTACTACTAATATCCCATAAAGGTCTAAAAAGTGAGTGCCTTGCACGTACTTTTTTAGATTAAAAATTTAGTTTTTTGGGCCCAAGAAATAGGCAATGGCTTTAAAATCCATAAAACAGACCTTTTTAAGCCATGTAAGGTTTTTAACCTTTAAGCAATAGGGTTTTGGAGGTTTTTGTGCCGGGTTTTTTCGGGTTAAAAAAGCGGGCTAACGGGCTGGTTTCAGGCCGGCCCGCGTTACAATTTCGTTTAACAAAAACCGCTGGCCTTGCTCGCTTACATGGCCATGGTCTATATAGTTGTTAAAATTGCGGGTAAAATCAGTGTAGGCTTCGGCATTAAAATCAAGTATAGTGGCTTTGCCCTGCAGGTGGCCGGTAATAATTTGCTGGTATTGGGTTAGCGGGCCCTGGTATTTTTTATAGAGCGGGTAAGGCAGCGGGTGGAAGTAGGCAATAATCTCTACCCGTTTATCGGTTAGCGATTTTATCATGCTGTTAAACTCGGTTAAGGCAACGGAGTCAATGGCAGTGGGTATTGCATTTTCAAGTTGCAGTTCGGCTTCAATTTTTTCTTGTGCGGGTATTTTTTGAAGTATGCTGTTATAGAAGTTGTAGCCGTACGCGTTAAACTGGCCTTTCGGGTATTTGCCCGGTAACAGATTAAAGTGGCGCACTACGGCCAGGGCATAGGCTTTATATAAACTAAACGAGCCCAGCGCACCGTAAAATTCTTTGGGGTTTATCATGCCGGTTTTCATGCCGTGGTCGGCCGTTAAGTAGGGGTGCAGGCAAAGGATTACAAACCGGGGTGTATTTTTTTCCAATGCTTTTTGCAACACGGCATTTTGTTCGGTTATGTTGGCGCCCATCATGCTCAGGTTATAGATGCGCAGGTCTTTAATTTCTTTCGGGTTTAGGTTAGCCGATAGCGAGGGGCCTAAAATATAACCTTCAAAATTTTCGGGTACGTATTTATGGGCCAGCAGGTATTTGCTGGTGCGCTCATCGCTGTAAATGGCAATATCGGTTTTGCGCCAGTACAAGCCATAGAGATCAACCCACAGGTTAATGCCTACCAGTATAATTACACCCAGCAAACTCCAGCGCGAATAGGTAATCAGAAATTTTTTGTAGGTATCCATTAAAAATCAAAGTATAAAAATTCCTGGCTGATGGAAGAATTTAAAAAGAGCAGGTTTAACAGAATAAGTAAAACTAGTTTAATACCAAAAACAAGGTTGGGTTTAAAGGCATCGGCAATCTGGTTGGTATTTTTTCCAAACAATAGGATAACCGCGGCAATCCAAATGGGCAGGTTATAGTAATCGTTAATCAGCACAAAATTGCCGGTGGTGTTGCCCATGCCTGCCATAGCAGTAAGTAGCTGCATGGCATTTTCCCAGCTATGCGCCCGGAAAAACACCCAGGTAATGTTTACAAACAGAAAGGTTATAATAATAGCCAGCCAGGTTGGTATGTTTAGTTTTGTTTTAGAAAAGATTCTGTGAATATTAAGGGCAATGCCATGCAGGGCACCCCAGGCAATAAACGTCCAGCCGGCACCATGCCAAAAGCCGCCAATTAAAAAAGTAATAAGCAGGTTTTTACCCGTATTAAACTCCGATACTTTACTTCCGCCCAGGGGTATGTAAATATAATCGCGCAAAAAGCGGCTAAGTGTCATGTGCCACCTTCGCCAGAAGTCCTGAATGTTAATGGCTTTATAAGGCGAGTTAAAGTTTAGCGGCAAATGAATATTAAATAAAAGTCCCAGGCCAATGGCCATGTCAGAGTATCCGCTAAAATCGTAGTAGAGTTGCAAGGAGTAAAACAACGAGGTTATCCACGCGCCTTTTAAATCTAATGCACCGGCATTCAGATATCCGTTTGCCACAATAAGCGAGAGCGAGTCGGCTATAACCAGTTTTTTAGCCAGGCCCATGTTAAAAACAAAAAAGCCTTTGCTGAAGTTGCTCCAGTTAATAAGGCGGTTTTGGGGGTTGGCAAACTGGGGCATCATTTCGGCATGGTGCACAATGGGGCCGGCCAGCAGTTGCGGAAAGAAAGTAGCAAAGAGGCAGAAATCGGAGAACGAAAGTTTGGCTACTTTGCCCTGGTAGCTATCTACCAGCAAAGCAATTTTTTGAAACGTAAAAAAGCTGATGCCCAATGGCAGAATGATATGCAGCAAAGAGAGGTTGCTTCCTGTGAGCAGGTTCAGATTGAAAATAAAGAAATCGGCATACTTATAATATCCTAATACGGTAAGGTTTGCAACAATACCCAGGGTTAATACCGCTCTGCTTCGGGTTTTGATCAGGTGTTTGGCCAGAAAAAAATTAACAACACTAACGGAGATAATAATCAGTACGTTAATGGGATTCCAGTATGCATAGAAGAAAAGCGAGGCAGCAATTAACCAGGCTTTTGCATAGTAGAAGTATTTTTCGGCCAGAAGAAAATAGACAATAAGCGTAACGGGCAAAAAAATGAACAGGAACTCGTACGTACCAAATAACATGAGGGGCTGTATTTAGGCGCAAAAATAAAAAGCTAAAGACAGAAGCGGGTAGTATAAACAGGTTTATTCATCTATACTTAATACCCAACAATCGCGCAGGCTGGTTTTGGTTTCTTTTCTATACTGATCGCGGAGTTTAGCAGCTTCTTCTACATTAGCCAGGTTGCCCATGTGTACGTAATAGTATTGTTTGGTGGCCGAGTAAGATACTGTAACATTGGGATAGCCTTCTTTCTTCAGGTTATTCATGTGGTTAAGCGCATTTTGATTAGATCTGAAAACGCCTACCACTACATAATGTCCTGGCCGCAGGTCGCGCCCGGTTAGGGTTACAATTTTTTCTTTTTCAGGTTCCTTTTCAGATTCTGCAGGTTGCTCAACTTTTGATTCTTCGGTTACTACCGGTTTTTCTTCTACTACCGGTTGTTCTACCACAGGTTCTGTTACCGGTTTGGTTTCCACTTTTTCTTCCGGCTTAGGTTCAGGTTTTTCATTTTTGTTTTCTTGTACTTCAGGTTGGGTGGCCAGTTGCTGATCGGGTTCTTGTTTGACTTCGGCAGCAGGACGTTCACGTTTTTTTTTCCCAATCCTAAGTATCACCTGGATTTCATGCGAACCGTTACCAAAGCCGGTGGTTTGTTCGGGAGCAAATTCGTAGGCATAGCCTACTTTTAGTTTGTCTTTCAGGTTAAATCCTAAAAAACCGGCTGGTCCGTAATTTTGCCGGTACGAGGCACCACCCCACACCAGGTTATCGAGTTTTAGTACACCGGTTGCTTCAAACTGTCCTTTCACGCCTTCGCTGGTACGATACAGGAAGAAGGGCTCAAAGGCCATGCGTTGCGAAAGTTTAAAATTATAACTGATGGTACTGATGGTATGATTGAGCTGATCTAATTTGGGTGTATTAAAACCATTTTCCGAAACCAGATGCGATACAAACAAGCGGGGTAGGGCAAACCCGATTTTTAAATTATTGTACTGATAGTTAATTCCAAACTGACCATCTACACTGGAAGAATTGTTGTCGGTTAAGGAAGGATCGGAAGGATCATCTACTTTATTTAAGTTAATGTTGTTAATGGTTACACCAGCCGATAACCCGAAACCAAGCCTGTGTAACTCGGTAGTACTTTTACCTAAATAAACCTGGTAGGCAAACGAGGCCATAGCCGAATTGGTTTGCAGCACACCGGCCTGATCGTTATACAGGTTTAAACCAAACCCCATTTTGTAATTAATGGGGAGTTGTAAATTAAGGGTAGCGGTAGTAGGAGCGCCATTAAATTGTGCCCATTGTTTGCGGTAGTTCATATACAACTCCGAATAGCCATTGGGAGCTATATAGCTGGGGTTGTATAAATACGGATTAAGAAAGTAGTGGTTGTAGACGAGATTTTGCTGGGCATTAAGCGTAATCGAAATTCCTGTGCTTAAAGCGAGTACAAATAAAACCTTATAAAATCTCGTCATGGTACCTACCGGATTAATGTTACAGAACCGTTTTGGGTTTTTGCTCCGGCACAGCTAATAACGTAAAAATATACACCAGCCGGAAGAAGTTTTCCATTGTAATAGCCATTCCACTCGGTATTGTAGCCTCTGGACTCGTAAACTTTAATTCCCTGGCGGTTATAAACCACTACATCGCAGTCGGTTAGTAAGTCGGCATTGGCAATGTGCCAGGTTTCGGTAGCCGGATCGCCTTTTCCGTTTGGCGAGAAGGTATTTAACGGCCGCGCCACCGGATCTTCTTCACGCACAATTAACACTACTTCAGACGAAGCCGTAAGCCCTTCATTATCGGTAACGGTAATCACAAAAGAATACGTGCCGATAGCTAAGTTGGTAAGGGCTAATTCGTTGGTTCCATTGGCGCTAAGATCTGCTGTTGGTCCCTGTAATTGAGTCCACAGGAATGTATTGATAATACCATCGGGGTCTTCGGCATTGGCCACCAGTGTAATCGAGTTAACCGGTAACTGAATGGTTTGATCTTCTCCGGCATCTACAACCGGTGGTTGGTTGGCCACTACTACCGGAAATACAGTAACAGTAGCTTCGTCAGTATCTACCAATCCGCCATCATCTGTTACCGTTAACCGAAATACGTAGGTACCGGCAATAAGATTAGAGGCAGTAAGGGTGGTGGTAAGCGGGTTAGTTAAAAATGCAGGTGGCCCGGAAACTTTTACCCATACGGTGGAGGCAATGGTGCCATCATCGGTAGCCGATCCTGTTAAAATAACGGAGTTAGCAGGCAGCATTACGTTTGCATCGGGCCCGGCATTGGCAGTGGGCGGGGTATTTACGCTGGCCGGTAAAACCAATACCGTTACTTCATCCGTACCGGTGTCACCATCATTATCGGTTACTATAAGCTGAAAGGTATAGGAACCCTCCACCATGTTGCTAAGCGATAAGGTATTGGTGTTTTGATTGGCCAGTACTACAGTAGGGCCGCTTAATTTAACCCACAGGTACGATGATATGGTACCATCGGCATCTAACCCTAAGCCTGGCAAGGTTGTGCTGTTGGTTGGCAACTTAATCGTTTTATCGCTGCCTGCGTTAGCCGAAGGAGGTTGATTAACGGTTGCCGCATTTACTGTAACCTGTGCTTCATCAAAAGAGGTAGCACCTTTATCATCGGTTGCGGTAAGGCGAAAGACATAAACACCTTCAGTAAGATTGTTGACAGTAAGCAGCAGACCGGTTTCGTTAACCAGTACGGCACCTACGGGTCCGCTTATTTTTGTCCAGCTAACATTGGCAATTGATCCATCAGGGTCTGTTGCTGTACCGGTAAGTTGTACGCTGTTGGTAGGTAAAAATATTACCCGATCAGTTCCGGCACTTACAGCAGGAGGTTGATTTACAGCTGCCGGATTAACGGTAACCGTAGCCTGATCGGAATGAGTTGCGCCATCATCATCGGTTACTTCTAATTCAAAAACATAAATACCCTGAATCAGATTGCTTAAGGATAAAGCGGGGCCATTGGTTGCGCCCGAGGTAAACGTAGGGCCGGATAGTTTTGTCCATGCATAGGTGGAAATTGATCCGTCCGGGTCACTTCCTGATCCGCTTAAGGTGAGGGAATTAGTAGGTAAGGTAATAGTACGGTTAATACCTGCATTGGCAACGGGTGCCTGATTAGCTGTTGCAGCCTGTACCGTTACGGTAACATCATCGGTAGAGGTAGCTAGGTCTTCATCGGTAACGGTTAACCGGAAAACATAAACACCTTCCAGTAAATCGGAAACAGACAGAGCTGCTAAGGTTGCGTTGGTTAAGGTAGCAGCAGGGCCGCTAACTTTAATCCAGTTATAGGTTACAATCGTTCCGTCCGGATCGCTTCCTGATCCAAAAATGGTTGTAGCGTTTACCGGTAATGTAATTACGATATCGGCACCGGCACTGGATACAGGTGGTTGGTTTACAACAGCAGGTAAAACAATTACCGTTACATCGGCTTGCCCGGTTGCTGCCAGATTATCGGTTACCGTTAATCTAAACACGTAGGTACCCTCTACTAAGGCACTTAATGTAACTACAGGTGTGGTTTGGTTTGCTAATGTTACAGCAGGCCCACTTACCTTAGACCACAGGTAGCTGGCAATTGATCCATCGGGGTCAGATCCGGAACCATTTAAGTTGAGTGTATTCTGGGGCAGGCTAATGGTTTGATTTGAACCGGCAGAGGCTACCGGAGGTTGGTTAACCACAGCTGCATTTACAACAAGAGTTACTTCATCAAAACCAGTTGCTCCACCGTTGTCTGTTACAGCTAACCGGAATGTGTATGTACCGGCTACGGCTCCGCTTACGGTTAAGGTATTAGAGTTTGCATTGGTTAAGGTTAATGCACCTCCGCTTATTTGCGTCCATTGGTAAGAAGCAATTGAACCATCGGTATCCACACCCGATCCTACAAAATTTGTAGAATTAGTAGGCAGTGTTATGCTTTGATCTGCACCGGCATTTGCAGCAGGAGTCTGGTTTGTGGCAGACTGAACCACAACGGTTACATCATCAAATGCGGTTGCACTTTCGTTATCGGTTACGGTTATTCTAAAAACATACGTACCTGCAATCAGGTTGCTTGCATCCAGTGTTTGTGTGGTAATACCACTAAGGGTTGGAGCAGAAGGCCCGGAGGTGTTGGTCCAGAGATACGTACTAATAGACCCATCCGGATCTGAGGCTACAGCAGTGAGCGTAGTAGAAGAAGTTGGAAGGGTAATGGTAACATTGTTGGAAGCCACCACTACAGGCGGTTGGTTAATGCTGGTTACGGTAACGGTTACTTCATCGCTGGCTGTTGCTCCAATATTATCCGTAACGGTTATTCTGAAAACATAAACACCTTCCAATAGGTTTGTAGCGGCCAGTGTTTGTGTAGCTGTACCCGCCAGGGTGGCGGCCGGGCCGGTTACTTTTTCCCAAAGATACGTGGAAATCGAACCATCGGGGTCGTTTGCAGTGGCGGTTAGGTTAATAGTATTAACCGGAAGTGTAATGGCCTGATTGGGGCCGGCATTTACGGTTGGGGTTTGATTTACTACAGCGGGGTTTACGGTAACCAGTACATTATCTACAGCCGTGGCACCAAGATTATCGGTAACGGTAAGCCGTATCAGATAAGATCCGGCAATCATATTACTAACGGTAACTACATTGGTAGTTTGGTTGGTTAGGGTTGCAGCGGGGCCCGAAAGAATACTCCAGTTATAGCTAGCAATACTTCCATCCAGATCATTTGCAGTACCGGTTAATACAATAGAATTAACTGGCAGGGTAATGGTTCTGTCCGGTCCTGCATTTGCAAAAGGAGCCTGGTTAGTGGCCGGGTTAACAACAGTTACCGTAACAGTTGCCGTTCCGGTTGCGCCATCATCATCAGTTACGGTAAGCCTGAAAACATAGGAACCTTGTTGCAGGTTGCTAACGGTAACAGTTGGATTACCGGCATTTGTAAGGGTGGCAGAAGAGGGTCCGCTTACTTGTGTCCACAAGTAAGTTGCTACAGAGCCATCCGCATCGGTACCAGATCCTAACAGGTTGGTTGAGTTGGTAGGTAGTGTTACTGTTACTGTGCTGCCGGCATTGGCTACCGGTGCCTGATTGGAGTCAATAACGGTAAGGGTTACCAGGTCGTTTGAGGTTGCCCCCAGGTTATCGGTAACCGTTAACCGAAAAACATATACACCGGCAGTAAGCCCGGATAAGGAAAGCGTGTTGGTATTAAAGTTGGCCAGTGTAGCATTGGGGCCACTAACCTTTTCCCACAGATACGTGGTAACGGTACCATCGGCATCGGTACCACTTCCAGGCAAGGTGGTTGAGTTGGTTGGTAAATTTATTGATTTGTCGGGGCCTGCGTTTGCTACCGGTGCCTGGTTGGTAGCAACCGGATTTACCGTAACGGTAACATTATCGGATGCCGTAGAGCCTAAATTGTCGGTTACAGTAAGCATGAATACATATGTACCGGCTAATAGACTACTTAATGAAAGGGTGGCTGTGTTTGTTCCGTTAATGTTGGCATTGGGGCCGCTTATTTTTGTCCACAAGTAAGATGCTACAGATCCATCAGGGTCCGATCCGCCTCCGGTAAGGGTAAGGAAATTTGTAGGGAGTGTTATTGTTTTATCTGGTCCGGCATTGGCAACGGGGTTTTGGTTACCCGAAATAACGGTGACTTTAACCAGGTCTGAGTTGGATTGACCTAAACTATTGGTAACCGTTAATCTAAAGGTATAAACCCCTACAATAAGATTGCTTAACGATACAGTAATTGACGATGCATTATTAATGGTTGCAGCAGGGCCGGATACCTTTACCCAATCATAGGAGGTAATGGTTCCTGATGAGGTGGAGGCAACTCCTGTAATATTTATGGAGTTGGGGGGTAAGTTTAAGACCACATCCAGGCCGGCACTTACCGAAACACCGCCCTTTGTAAAGCCCATCATCCACTCGTACACGTTGGGTGTATGAAGAGAATTGTTAGTGCGATAGGCATAATCCCAGGCATTATGAGCTACGTTGGGGTAAATAGTGAGTATGGGTGCAGGGTTAGGGGCAGGCACACAGGCATTGATGGCATTAATCATATTCACGGTTCTGGCCATAGGCACAACTCCATCTTTATCTCCGTGCGATGCCCAAATAGGAATGTTATTGTTTGCGTAAATACAAGCTTTTGCCAGCGTGTTGTACCCACCACATACAGGAACTGCCGCAGCTACCTTTTGCGGGTAGGTGGCTACATATTCCCAGCAACCACCACCACCCAGACTTAAACCCGTAAAGTACATTCTGGACGGGTCAATTCTGAGGTAACTTCTGGCATGCTCCACCACTTCATCAATATAAGAGGAGGGCCAAACACCGTACGAAGATTTTAACTGTGGCGAAATAAGAATAAAAGGAAATTTGTAACCATCTCTTACATGCCGGGGAGGGCCCAGGTTTGCAATTTTTGCGAGTTCGGTGGTGCCGTTTCCTTTCTCTCCCATTCCATGAAAAAAGAAAACCACCGGGTATAAATTTGTGTTGGATTCATAACCCGGGGGCAGGTATTCGTAATATCCAATTGCGCTTTGCGGTGTTAATTTGGCCGTTTGGTTCTGCCCCATGGCAGAAACCGAGATCAAAATTGCTATAATGGCAAACAAATGCCTGTGGTATAAGGGTTTAATCATAACGGATCACTAGGTTAAGGAGGTCCTATACGAGGGAATATTACAGCCTTTAAATGTAGGTATTTGAAAAAAGGTAAACAATCTTACATGCTTACTACCCCCATATTAAATGAAGTTTATCTTGTGATTAAAAA
>ERZ761602.7185-NODE-7185-length-11990-cov-3.847088_pt1 | contig 11990 bp, 10 predicted proteins | sample MGYA00512165_ERZ761602 | MGnify/ENA primary metagenome ERZ761602 (study PRJEB28899, sample SAMN02445085) | bioreactor sludge metagenome | biome: EBPR sludge; isolation source: Thorneside wastewater treatment plant | place: Australia: Brisbane, Thorneside... | reverse complement strand
GCGCTGGCGTGGGGGCGAGATTGCCGAGATCGGCACGGCGGCCGCACCCGAGCGGCCGGCGCGCCCGCCCCGCCCCGAACTGAAGGCGCCGCGCGAGATGCCGCAACGCCGGGCGGCGGGCACAAACGCCACGCGCATCGCGCTGCTGCACGCGGTCGCGCACATCGAGCTCAACGCGATCGACCTCGCCTGGGACATCGTCGCGCGCTTCGCGTCGCCGGACCTGCCGTGTGAATTCTTCGACGACTGGGTGCGCGTCGGCGACGACGAGGCGAAGCATTTCCTGCTGCTTTCCGACCGGCTCGCGGCGCTCGGCGCCGCCTATGGCGACCTGCCGGCGCATGACGGGCTGTGGCAGGCCGCACACGAGACGCGCCACGACCTGCTCGCGCGCCTCGCCATCGTGCCGCTGGTGCTGGAGGCGCGCGGCCTCGACGTGACGCCGGCGATGATCGCGCGCTTCGACCGGCTCCGCGACGCCGAGAGCGCCGCCGCGCTGCGCGTCGTCTACGCCGACGAGATCGGCCACGTCGCCGCCGGCCGGCGCTGGTTCGAATGGCTGTGCGCGCGCCGCGCCGTGCCGCCGGTCGAGACCTGGCGCGCGCTGGTGCGGACGCATTTCCGCGGCGCCCTGAAGCCGCCGTTCAACCACGACGCGCGCGCCCAGGCGGGGTTTTCGAGCGCGTACTATTCCACCGTTCCTTCGTAGGGGCGGGTCTCCGACCCGCCCGTCTCTTCGCGAGCACGCTGCCGGTATGTTCTCTGCCGCCGACGCGGAGCGTGCGGAAGCATGGGCGGGTCGGAGACCCGCTCCTACGAAGCGTCCGGCTTCCGTCAGAAATTCTCCACCCACGGCCGCACTTCCACCTCCCACGTCCACGCGCTGCGGTGCTGGCGGTGGATGTGGAGATAGGTTTCGGCAACAGCGTCGGGCTGCAGCAGGCCATCGGGGCCGCGCTGGGCGGCGCGCTCGTCGGCGCCGGGGCGCGCGATGCCGCCGTCGACGACGAAATGCGCGACGTGGATATTTTTCGGTGCCAGCTCGCGCGCCATGCTCTGCGCGAGGCCGCGCAGGCCGAACTTGCCCATCGCGAACGACGCCGACTGCGGATAGCCCTTTACGCTCGCCGAGGCGCCGGTGAAGAAGATCGAGCCGCCCCCGCGCATCAGCATGCCGCGCGCGGCGCGCTGGCCGACGAGGAAGCCGGCGTAGCACGAGACGAGCAGCGCCTTCTTCACCTCGGCCGGATCGACCTCCGCAATCGGCCCGCGCGCGCGATAGCTGGCGTTGTAGACGACCCAGGCGGGCGGACCGAGATCGCGTTCGACCGCGCCGAACAGCCGCTCGACCTCGGCGGGCTCGGCGGCGTCGCAAGCGTAGACCCGCGCCTTCGTTTCCCTGGCCAGATCGGCGAGCTTGTCGGTCTTGCGCGCGGCGAGCGCCACGGCCATGCCCTCTCTGGCCGCGAGCCGCGCCAGCGACGCGCTGAGCCCCGGCCCGGCGCCGACGATGAGAACCGTATCCATGATCGCCCCGCTGCTGCTGCAGCCGGAGAGATAGGCGGAGGGCGCCGCGCTGTCCACGGCGCGCGGCACGGCCCCGGCGCTACTCGAGGTCCTTGTCGCCCTTGTTGCGCTTCTTGCCGGAGAGCGAGGCTTCGAGGAATTCGTCGATGTCGCCGTCGAGCACCGCGCGGGCGTTGCCCTTCTCGACGCCGGTGCGCACGTCCTTGACCATCTGGTAGGGCTGGAGGACGTAGGACCGGATCTGGTGGCCCCAGCCGATGTCGGTCTTGGCGTCCTCGAGCGCGCGCGCGGCCGCCTCGCGCTTCTTCAGCTCCGCCTCGTACATGCGCGCGCGCAGCATCTTCATCGCCTGCGCCTTGTTCTGGTGCTGCGAGCGCTCGCTCTGGCACGCGGCGACGATGCCGGTCGGGATATGCGTGACGCGCACCGCGCTCTCGGTCTTGTTGACGTGCTGGCCGCCGGCGCCCGACGCGCGATAGGTGTCGATGCGCAGGTCCTTGTCCTGGATCTCGATGTTGATCGCGTCGTCGATCACCGGATAGACCCAGACGCTGGCGAAGCTCGTGTGCCGGCGCGCATTGGCATCGAACGGCGAGATGCGCACGAGGCGGTGCACGCCCGATTCGGTCTTGAGCCAGCCATAGGCGTTGGGGCCCTTCACCTGGAACGTCGCGGATTTGAGCCCCGCTTCTTCGCCGGGGCTCTCCTCGAGCCACTCGGCCTTGTAGCCGTGCTGCTCGGCCCAGCGGACGTACATGCGCGCGAGCATCTCGGCCCAGTCCTGGCTCTCGGTGCCGCCGGCGCCGGCGTGGACCTCGACATAGGCGTCGTTGGCGTCGGCCTCGCCCGAGAGCAGCGCGGCCACCTGCGCCTTGCGCGCGCGGTCGCGCAGCTCGGCCAGCGCCTTCTCGGCCTCGGCGACGAGGCCCGCCTCGCCCTCGGCCTCGGCGAGCGCGATCATGTCGCGGTTGTCGTTGAGGCCGCCCTCGAGCGCGCGGAAATCGCCGAGCCTCTTCTCGAGGATCGTGCGCTCGCGCATCACCGATTGCGCGGCCTTGGTGTCGTTCCAGAGATTGGGGTCTTCGGCGCGCGCGTTCAGCGCGGCAAGCTTCTGCTCGACGGCAGCGGGGTCAAAGACGCCCCCTCAGCAAGGCGAGCGACTGCTCGATCTCGCTGACGATGGCTTGGGTCTCGGCTTTCATGGGCGCGTTCCGATGGGCGGCAGGGCCGCGGCAGACGCGTCAGATGGGGCGAAACGCGGCCCCAGTCAAGGTCGCATGTGGCAGCGGCCCAGGGGCCGCCGCCACATGCTTCTGGCACCCGCGGATTACGGGAGATTCATCTCCTTGCGCACTTCGTCGACGATCGACGTGTCGACCATCTTCTCGAGCGGCGTCTTCTCCTTGACCATGCCGGCCTGCATCCAGATTTCCTGCTGGCGCTGGATCGAGGCGGTGTCGACGCGGCCATACTGTCCGCAGTGCTGCGGTCCCTTGATCTTCTCGATCACCTCTTTCGGGAACTTCGACCACTTCACGGTGGCGTTGAGCGTCTCCTCCGTCCACTTGCCGGCGCCCGCGGTCACGTCCTGGCAGGCCTTGAAATAGGCGCGCAGGAAGCGCTTCGCGACGTCGCGCTTCTCGGTGAGGAACTTGGGATTGGCCGCGAGGAAGCTCTCCTGGAACCACGGCATGACCTCGTAGGAGGCCTTCCAGCGCACCGCGAGGCCTTCCACCTCGAGCCGCGTGACGATCGGCTCGACGATCGACAGGAATTCCGCGCCCTTGTTCTGGAAGATCGGCAGCGCGTCGGTCACCGCGCGCAGGCGCTCGGTGAACTCGACATCCTTCATCGTGAGGCCGCCCTGCAGCAGCGCCTGTGTGGTGGTGAGATACACCGGCGAGCCCTTGGGGCCGCCCTCGACCTTGTAGCCCTTCATGTCGGCGAAGGTCTTGATCTTGCCACTGTCCCAAACGTCCTTGCGGACCATGAGCCAGGTCGTATCGTTCCAGCCCGCCTTGCCCTGGGCATTGGAGGCGATAAGCTTGACGCCGAAGCCCTCGCTGTACTGGTTGAAGAAGCCGGGGCCGGTCACCATGCCGGCGATGTCCTGATCGCCGCGCGCCAGCATCGGGATCTGGCTCAGCGCCGAACCGCCATAGGTCACGTATTCGAGGTCGATTTTCTCGGCCTTGAAGTAGCCCTTGTCGATCGCGAGGAAGAACGGCAGCCAGCTATAGATCTGCGGGTTGAACGAGACCCGCACCTTGTCCTGCGCCTGGGCGGCGACGGCCGCGCCCAGCGCCAGCGCGGCCACGGCCGCGGACTGCACGATTTTCTTCAGCATTCCTTCCTCCCTTGGAAATGGGGCGGCTTGCCCCGGACGTCATCTTTCGCGCACCGTCGCGGTCGGCGTTTCGCCGAAATGCGAGCGGTAGTCGCGGCAGAACCGGCTCACGCTCGTGTAGCCCGCGGCAAGCGCGATTTCGGTCACCGTCCGGCGCGCCGGGCCGGCGCGGCGCAGGGCCGCGCGCGCGCCGTCGAGGCGGACGTGCTTCAGATACTTCATCGGCGAGACGCCGAGCGTCCGCCGGAAGCCGTAATAGAGCGCGCGCGGGCTGACGCCGGCCAGCGCCGTCATCTCGGCCGCGGTGATCGGGCGCGCCGCGTTGGCGCGGATGAATTCCTGCACCCGGCGCACGTAATACGGCGCGGCCGGCGATTGCGGCTGCGCGAGCCGCGCCGAGAGATTGTGGGGGAAGCTCTGCGCGACGAGGAGGATCAGCGTCCGCTCGCAGGCGCGCGCGGTCGCCGGATCGGAGATGCAGGGCCGCGCCTCGCCGGCGTCGCGGCAGAGCATGGCGACGAAGCGCGCCAGCGTCGGCACGCTCGCGAGGTCCACGACGACGCGCGGCTCGAACTCGATCATCGGATCGGCGAGCGGGCCGTACTCGTCGGCCAGCGTCCGCGTCAGCATCTGGCGCGTGATCTGGATCACGAGCAGCTCGGCATCCTCGCGATAGCGTTTCTGCGTGTAATTGGCCGAGCCCACCAGCGCGATCTGCCCGGGCGAGACCGCGATCCGCGCCTGGCCCTGGGCCACCTCGATGGCGCCGCGGAACGGCACGAACAGGAAATACTCGCCCTCGCGCGGCCGCGTCGAAACGATCTGGTTTCCGGAGGAACAGTCGATCTGGAAATAGTCGAAGGTCGTGCGGCCGAGCTGCGCGCGCGCCCTGCGGAAGCCGCGGAACTCCCCGCCCGGATCGATCGAGAACTCGGCCGGGGCCGCGTTGAGCTTCGTGAAGTGCGGCGCCACGGCGCGCAGGCTCTCGGTCTCGAATTCGAGCGCCGCGCGGGGAAACGCGAACTCTCCGATGAAGTTCGCCGGGTCCGGCCCGGAGGTCCGCTCCATGTCCCGCGCGTGCATCGCCGTCACCGCTTCGCCGACTTCTGCCACGGGATGAACCAGCGCTCGAGCCAGTCCATCAGCAGGTAGCAGGCGGCGCCCAGCAGCGCGCCCACCACGAGCCCCGCCATCGAGCGCGACAGCGACAGGACCTGCCACGAATTCCAGATGATGTAGCCGAGCCCTTCGGTGCTGACGAGGAACTCGACCGCGACCGTGCCGAGCAGCGCCAGGCCGAGCGAGACGAGGCCGCCCGCCATCAGCGAGGGCAGCACGGCCGGCAGCGTCACCGTGAAATAGAGGTGCCGCGGCTTGACGCCGAAATTCCGCGCCACGTCGCGGTAGATCGGCTCCACGTTCATCACCGCGGCCATCGCCGTGATCAGCATCGTGAAGAACGGCCCGATCGCGATCATCAGCATGTTCGAGGTCTCGTTGAGACCGACCAGGATCAGGACGAGCGGGAACAGCGCGATGCGCGGGATCGGATAGAGGATCGCGACGAGCGGATTGAGGATGATCCGCACCGGGCGGAACAGCCCCATCGTGAGGCCGAGCAGCACGCCCGGAATCGTGCCGACGATCATGCCGACCAGGAACCGCAGCGTCGTGATGCCGGTGTGGCGCAGCAGGTCGTCGTTCTTGATCATGTCCCAGATCGTCGCCGCGACCTTGGTCGGCGCCGGCAGGACGCGCGCGTCGATGAAATTGTTGCGGGCCGCGACCTCCCACAGCCCGAACAGCACGATCGGGCTGCCGAACCGCATCAGGAACCACTTGATCGACGCCCACATCGCGCCGTTGCGACTGCGATCCCCGTTGCGCGCTCCGGCCATGGACTATTCTCCCCGCGCCGCCAGCACTTCTTCGCGCAGCGACTCCCACACCAGCCGCCGCACCTCGATGAAATCGGGATTGTTGCGCAGCTCGAGCGCGTTGGGCAGGCGCACGTCGAACAGCGCCTTGATGCGGCCCGGGCGGTGGCTCATCACCGCCACGCGGTCGCCGAGCACCACCGCCTCGTCGAGGCTGTGGGTGATGAAGATCACGGTCTTGCGCGTCTCTTCCCAGAGCTTCAGCAGGTCGTCCTGCACCAGCATCTTGGTCTGCTCGTCGAGCGCGCCGAGCGGCTCGTCCATCAGCAGGATCGCGGGGTCGTTGGCGAAGGCGCGCGCAAGGTTCACGCGCTGGCGCATGCCGCCCGAAAGCTGGCGCGGATAGGTGCGCTCGAAGCCGGCGAGACCGAGCTTGGCCAGCATCGCGCGCGCGACGGCGTGGCGCTCGGCCTTGGCGACGCCGCGCGCCTGCATGCCGAACGCCGCGTTGTCGAGCGTGGTGAGCCAGGGAAACACGCCCTGCTCCTGGAATACCATCGACTGCAGCGGCCGGCCTTCGTGCTTGATCGAGATGTCGATCGCGCCGACCGACGGGGTCTCGAGCCCGGCGAGAATGCGCAGCAGCGTCGTCTTCCCGCAGCCGCTCGGGCCGACGATGCAGAGAAACTCGCCCTCGGCGACGAACATGTCGATCGTGTCCAGCGCCTTGACCGGCGCCGGGCGCACGTCGAACGTCTTGGCCAGCCCGCGAATCGCGATTCCGGCGCGCGCCTGCGTGCGCACGTCGTGACGCCCTTCCAAACCGCCGTCCTCCCTCAAGAACATCCCGGTTATAGGCTTTTCCGGGCCGCGTTCAAACGCCGTCGATGCGCGTTCCGCCCGGCCCTCAGGCGAGCGCCGGGACCGGCAGGCCCATCTCCTTCTGGCGCTTGCGGTGATAGTCGGTGAGGCGCGGCAGCACCTCGCGGGCGAACAGCGTCAGGTTCTCGGCGGTGTCGGCGTAGTTCATGGTTCCGGCCTGCGCCATCATCAGGAAGTGCCCGAAGCCGCCGACCGTGTCGTAGAAATCGACCATCTGCCGGTAGACGTCGTCGGGCGTGCCGGTGAACATCAGCCCGCCGTCGATCGTGCCCTGCAGATCGGCCTTGGTGAATTCGCCGAGATTGCTGCCGTCCTTGGCGTAGAGATCGTGCGACAGGAACGTCATGCTGCCGGTCTGCGTGATCATCTTGGCCGCCGGCCGGGCCGGGATGAAGCCCGGCGGATTCTTGAACGCTTCGCCGACGATGGCGTTGGTGCGCAGATAGGCCATCACGAGATTGCCGCGCCGGTGGCCTTCGGCCCGCGTCTTGCCGACGCCGACGAATCCCGCGTAGCAGAGCCGGTCGAGCGGCACCGGCCCCGGCTTGCCCGCCGCGGCCCAGGCCCGGCGGTATTCGTCGAACAGCGCCTTGGCCTTGTAGCCGGTCATCACCGTGCCGAGCACGTGCCCGCGCTGCGCGATCGGCACCGCGCTCGGCACGCTGTTCGCACTGATCCACACCGGCGGGTGCGGCTGCTGATAGGGGCGCGGCCAGACGTTGACGTTCCGGTACTGGAAGAACTCGCCCTCCCAGCTGAACGGCCCGTCATGGGTCGTCAGCGCCTTCATGATGAGGTCGTGCGCCTCCCAGAAGCGCTCGGTGTGTCGCACCGGCAGCGAGTTGGCCGGATGGATCTCGTAGGGCACGCCCTTGACGAAACCCATCTCGAGCCGCCCGCGCGAGATCACGTCGATCATCGCCAGCTCTTCGGCGATGCGCAGCGGGTGCGGGTTGTTCGCGATCGGGAAGCCGAGGCCGAGCAGCCGCGCGCGCTTGGTCGTGCGCGCGAGGATGCCGAGGATCAGGTTCGCCGAGGCCGTGAGGCAGGTGGACGTGCTGTGGTGCTCGTTGACGAAGATGTCGAGGCCGAGCTCGTCGGCGAGCTGCCAGGCGTCGAGATATTCGTGATAGAGGTCGGCCGCCTTCACCGGGTCGCACCACTTGCTGGGCAGCGTGGCGCGGATCGAGTCCGGATCCTTGTCCCACGCATCGGGATAGGGCTGCTCGGTGAAATGATAGACGCGCATGGTGCTGGCCCTCAGGCGGCGAAAGCGGCGATTCGGTCGGCGAACTCTTGCGGCTGCTCGATGTGCGGGAAGCGGCCCGCCTTCTCGATCGTCTCGAAGCGGGCGCCGGGAATGGCGCGGGCGTAGGCGCGGCCGTAGTCGGCGGGCGCGATCCGGTCGCTGGCGCCCCACAGCACCAGCGTGGGCACCTTGATGCGGTGCAGGCGCCCCAGCAGCTTCGGGTTGTACATGTAGGGCGACCAGCCGAACAGCACGGTCGATTCGCGGTTGCGCAGGCGCACGTAAACCTCGTCCTCGGTCGCCGCCTGCGGGTCGAAGCGCGCGTGGCGCGGATCGTGGAAGGCCGCGGCCTCCAGCTCCTTCTGCGGCAGCGCGAACATGTCGGCCATGTCGCGGTGCGTCGGCCCGCCGGTCTTGATGCCCGACGGATTGACGAGCACGAGCTTGGCGACGCGCTCGGTCGTCTTGGTCGCGATCTCGGCCGCGACCCAGCCGCCGATGCTGACGCCGACCAGCACGAGGTTGCGCAGGTCGAGCATCTCGATCAGGTCGAGCGTGAAATAGGCGAGATCGTCGACCGAGCTGTAGCTGCGCGGCAGCTCGGTGCGGCCGTAGCCGGGCAGCGACGGCGCCACGACGTCGAAGCGCGCGGCCAGCCGGTCGAGAACCGGGGCGCCGGCGCCGATGCCGAGCTCGGGATGGAGGAACACCAGCGGATTGCCCTTCCCGCGGCGGACCAGTTCGGTCTTGATCGCGTTGACGCTGACGAACGGGGCAGCGTCCGGCGGATTGTCGAGCATGGCGTTTCCCGTTTTCTGGCAGCCACGCGCTTGCCGGCGTGGTCCGGTTGCCGACTTTAGCGCGGCTCGGGTGCGACACTATCGGCGGCGGCGGCGGCCCCGCTATACCGCCAGCGCAGGACGTTTGCAGCGGGCGCAACAAATTGCGCGGGGCCGCACAGGGTTGGCTGGAGGGGGCCGGATCAGGCGCTTGCTCGTGAGGTTTTCGAGCTTATTGCGACCGCTTGCTTCGTCGGCGGAGAGGTCCCTCCGGCCAACAATAGCCGCCAATGACCCGAATCAGATGCCGCTCCGAAAGCTATTCGATCACCTCGTCGGCACTGGTAAGGAGCGCCGTCGGAATCTCGAGAGCGAGCGATTTGGCGGTTTTCAGATTGATCGTCATCTCGAACTTCGTCGGCTGCCGCACCGGCAATTCCGCGGGCTTCGCGCCTTTGAGCACGAGATCGACGTAAGATGCCGCCTGGCGATACTGATCGATGATATCCGGACCGTAGGCGAACAGGCCGCCGGCCTTTGCGAAGATACGATACGGGTAGACGGCGGGCAGCCGATGCTTGGCGGCAAGTCCGATGAGTTGAGTGCGGTGAATCTGAGCCAATGCCGTGGTCGTCACGATGAGGCCGCCGTTGGGTTGGCGCGCGAAGGCTCCAATCGCGTTCTCGAACTCCACGGTTTCGCGTAGATCAAGCAGACTCACCTCGATGCCGAGCACATGCGCGACCGCTTGAATGGCGCCGATCTGCCCGCCCGCGGAGACGGCCTCGACATCCCGGATGACGGCCACCCGGGTCACGCGCGGTGCGATCTGCTTCAGCAGCTCCAGCCATTTGCCGCCGATGGCGTATTCGATCGAGGTGAACCCCGTCATGTTACCACCCGGCCGAGCGAGGCTCGCGACGAACCCCATCGCCACCGGGTCGGCTACGGAGACGAACACGACCGGCACCGTTCGGCTCACGCGGACCAACTGCCGCATGATGCCACTGCCGTGCACGAAGAACAGGTCGACTCCGCGCGCGATCAGATCGGCGACATGCTTGCGGTGTTGATCCAGATCGCCCAAGCCCCAGCGATAATCGAGCCTGAGATTGCGTCCTTCGTTCCAGCCCTTGTCCTTCAAGACCTGAAGAAACGCCGCCAGCCGGGCGCGCGTCTCAGGATCGTCCTCGGCCAGGTTCAGGAGCACGCCGAGGCGCCGCACGCGGTCGTGCTGCTGCGCAGCTGCGCCCAGGGGCAGAATTCCGCATGCCGCCGCCGCACCGCCGGCAAAGACGATGTCGCGCCGCCTTATCAACGAGGCCGCCATGTATTGCCCATACCCGTTCCGGCGATGTTGCACGACAGGCTAGCATGTCCCGTCACGGTCGCGGATTGCAGAATCTGGCATTTGGTGGACATGGCGCCGTGCCCTGACAATGTCCGCTTTGCCCCCGATAGCAGACATTCGCGCTGGTGCGCCGAACTTCCGCTGATGACCCGGAGCGGGCATTCCCCGCGCCTTGGGGACGCGCTAAGCATGATCGCCTCGATTCATGTCCGCCTACCCCGCACAACAAATCCTACCCTTGCCGGCCGGCATCCGCTTCATTCCGGCCGTCACCTTCGTCGCTGCATTCGAGAACATGTCGGCCCCGCCGGCCTTGCTCGCCATTGCGGGCGGATTTGAAACCACTTTGGCGCAGGCAGCCTGGACCGTCACGGCGTATGCGCTAGCCTATGGCCTCGCGCAGTTGGTGTGGGGCACGCTGGCGGTACGCTTTGGCAAGCGGACGATTCTGCGCGCCGGATTGGGCGCCGCGGCGGCCTGCGATCTTGTGTCGATGTTTGCGCCATCGCTCGAGGCGCTGATCGCCTCGCGTGCGATGGCCGGCGCCTGCGTTGGCGCGGTCATCCCCTGCGTCATCGGATTGGTCGGCGATGTCGTACCGCTGGAACGTCGTCAGCGCAGCATGACAGACCTGATCACCGGCCATGCGGCGGGAACGGCGCTCGGCACGCTGTGCGGCGGCGCGGCGGCCGATCTGATTTCGTGGCACGCCGTATTCGGCGTCGGCGCGGCCCTCACAGCCGCGGGCGCCGTGCTCGGAAGCCGGTTGCCGGAAGGCCAGCGTGACCGAACGGCGCGCTTGCTCGCCGTCGCGCGCCGATTGCCGACCGTGTTGTGTCGGCGTTGGAGCCTGATGGTCATATTGTTCGGCATGCTCGAGGGCGCCGTGCTTTTCGCGCTGGTTCATTTTCTCTCGCCCGCGCTGATCGTGGCAGGCATGCCGGCAAAATGGGCCGGGGCGATCGTGGCTGCCTACGGCGTCTCCGTGCTGATCTGGAGCCGAATCGCAAATCGACTTGCGATCCGGTTGCGCATTCTCGCGATGATGACGATCGGCTTCGGTTTGATGGTGGCGGGCCATATCGCGGCCGCGATCGATATCGGGCCGTTCGGCATTCTTTCGGCCGCGATCCTGTTGTCCGGCGCCACGGCCTTCGTGCATTCGAGCCTGCAAGTTTGGAGCACGGAAGCCGTGCCCGAGTTGCGCGGCCTCGTCGTACCCGTATTCGCCTGCTTCCTTTTCTCCGGCAATGCGGCGGTCATCCAGATCATCGCGCAGGCCAAGACCGTCGCCGATTTCGCCGCCGTCTACGCGTGGGGCGCCGTCGCCGCTGTCGTGAGCGGCCTCGTCATGCTGATCGCGCGGCGCGCCTACGAAGCGGAAACACAAAATAGCCGGCTTGAGCGCGGCTCCGGGCACATTGTTGGCCGGAAAAACTGATTCACGCGCGGAAGTATCGGGCCGCAGGGACCTTGAGGAAGGCATTTGGGTGCGCCTGACGCGATGCAAGCCCGTCGGGATCGTCGGCTTGTGGCACAAAGCGGACATCGAGCGGCGGCGTGCACTTGGCCGCTCCAGCCCCGAAAGCGGGCAAGCGCGTTACGGCAAGCATTGCCCGCGCGTGAACCAGACCGGACATGCAGGACGGGTTCACTCGATGACCTCGTCGACACGGATCAGGATAGAATCGGGGATGACGAGACCCAACGATTTCGCGGCTCGCAGGTTCAGGACAAGATCGAACTTCGTCGGTTGCTCGACCGGCATCTCGGCAGGCTTGGCGCCGTTGAGGATGCGAACGGTATAGACACCAACCTGGCGAAAACCGCCGATTCTGCTGGGCCCTTAGCTCATGAGGCCGCCAGCCTCGACAAACTCCTGCAACGGAAACAGTACGGGCACCGCATAGCGGGCCGCCATGCATATAAGCAGATCGTTTCGGCTGTTGAAAAACGCATCGATTCCGACAGCCAGCGC
>ERZ761602.7184-NODE-7184-length-11990-cov-4.675157_pt1 | contig 11990 bp, 13 predicted proteins | sample MGYA00512165_ERZ761602 | MGnify/ENA primary metagenome ERZ761602 (study PRJEB28899, sample SAMN02445085) | bioreactor sludge metagenome | biome: EBPR sludge; isolation source: Thorneside wastewater treatment plant | place: Australia: Brisbane, Thorneside... | reverse complement strand
GGCGATAGGCGAGCTTGCCGGGCAGGCGGATATGCGTGTCGGAAATCTGGGCGATGATCATGCGTTGTCCTTCAGCGTCAGAACGGCGGCCGGATCGACGACGAGGCCCACCTTGTCGCCGCGCGCGAAAGGGCGGCGCGCCGCGGCCTCGACCACGAGCGGCGCGGCTTCGCCGGCGGCAACGAACAGGCGGGTGTGGTCGCCCATGAAGAAGGCCGAAATCACCTCGCCGGCAAGATGCGGCGTCTCGCCATCGGCGGCCAGGCGCACCGCTTCGGGCCGGAACAATATCTCGCGCGCGCCGGCCGGCGCCTCGGGCCACGGGATGGCGCCGGCGGCGGTCACGAAGCGCCCGCTCTCGCAGCGTCCGGCGAGGCGGTTCATCGTGCCGATGAACTCGGCCACGAAGCGCGTGGCCGGCGCCTGGTAGATCTCGCGCGGCGTGCCGGCCTGCGCCACGCGGCCGTGATCCATCACCACGATGCGGTCGCCGAGCGCCATCGCCTCGGCCTGGTCGTGCGTCACGTAGATCGCGGTGATGCCGAGGCGGCGCAAGAGCGCGTCGATCTCCACGCGCAGCACGTCGCGGAGCTTCGCGTCGAGCGCGGTCAGCGGCTCGTCGAGCAGCAGCGCGCGCGGCCGCACGGCGAGCGCTCTGGCCAGCGCCACGCGCTGGCGCTGTCCCCCGGAAAGCTGATCGATGCGCCGGTGCGCGAGCGCCTCGATGCGCATCATCGCCAGCATCTCGTCGACGCGCTTTTCGCGCTCGGTCTTCGCCATGCCGCGCACGCGCAGTCCGTAGGCGACGTTGCCGCGCACGTCCATGTTCGGGAACAGCGCGTAGGACTGGAACACCAGACCGACATTGCGCTTCTCAACCGGCAGTGCGGTGACGTCCACGCCGTCGAACAGCACGCGGCCGCCCGGGTCGGGCATCTCGAGCCCGGCGATGAGGCGCAAGGTCGTCGTCTTGCCGCAGCCCGAGGGGCCGAGGAACACGGCCGTCTCGCCCGCCGCGATCTCGAGGTCGAGCGGCTCCAGCGCCTTGGTGCCGTCGGCGAAGGTCTTGCCGCAGCGCTCGAGCCGCACCGAGACGGGGCGAAGCGCGTCGTTGCCGCTCATGCGCGTTCCATCCGGCGCGCCCTGGGTTCGCGCGCGGCCCATTGGATCGCGACCAGCAGCGGCACGATCATCACGAAGAACACCAGCGTGTAGGCGCTGCCGATCTCGAGCCGCAGCGAGGCGTAGGCGTCGGCGAGGCCCACCGGCAGCGTCTTGGTCAGCGGCGTGTGCAGCAGCCATGTCATGTTGAACTCGCCCATCGACAGCGTCACCACCATCAGCGCGCCGGCGAGAATGCCCGAGCGGCAGTTCGGCAGGATCACCTGGAAGAAGCGCTGGCCGAACGAGGCGCCGAGGCTGGCGGCGCCCTCCTCGAGCGTCTTCAGGTCGATCGCGTGCATCACCGCCAGTACCGAGCGAACCATGAACGGCAGGGTGAACAGCACGTGGCCGACGAGGATGAACGTCCACGAGGTGCGGAACCCGCCCCAGGTGCCGTAGGCGACGATGAGCGCCAGCGCGGTGGCGAGGCCCGGCACCGCCACCGGCATCACGAGCAGCTCCTCGATCGCGCGCGCCCAGCCGCCGCGCGCGCGGGCGAGCACGTAGGCCGCCGGCACGCCGAGCACCAGCGTCGCGGCGAGGCTCGCGAGCGCCAGTGCGATCGAGAGGAAGATCGTCTGGCGATAGCCCTCCCACACCGCGGTCACCCAGCGGAAGGTGAGCCCGCTCTCGAGCCCGGACTGATAGTTGACCGTGAGGCCCGCGAGCATCGAGAGGATCACGGGCACGATCAGGAAGCTCACGATCAGCAGCGTGAAGCCGAGCTGGAACCAGAACAGGCCGCCGCGCTTCTTCATCTCAGCCCGCCGCCGCCACGCTGGAGCCCGCGGCCGTGCGCGCCACGGCGAGCACGAGCCAAGTGATCGCGCCGAGGATGAACGACAGCGCCGCGGCCATCGCGATGTTCGCCTGGTCGGTGAACTCGGTGTAGATCACCATCGGCAGCACGTTGATGCGCGTGGCGAGCGTGAACGCGGTGCCGAACGCGCCCATCGCGGTGGCGAAGCAGATGGCGCCGGCGGCCACGAAGGCCGGCATGAGGCCGGGGATGATCACGTCCCACACCACGCGCAGCGGCGAGGCGCCGAGCGAGCGCGCGGCCTCCTCGAGCTTCGGGTCGAGCTTCTCGGCCGAGGCCATGACGGTGAGGATCGTGCGCGGAATCGAGAAATAGACGTAGCCCATGAACAGGCCCGCCATCGAATAGGCGAAGACGAGCTTGTCGCCGAAGACCCATTGCGTGACGTCGCCGACCAGGCCCTGCCGCCCGGCGAGCATGATGACCATGAAGCCGATCACGACGCCGGGAAACGCGAGCGGAAAGGTGAGCATCGCGGTGACGGCGGGCCGGAATGGAAAGCGGTTGCGCGTCAGGAACACGCCGGCGATGCCGGAGATGATCAGGGTCGCGAGCGTCACGCCGCCCGAAAGCAGCACGGTCGCGACGAGGCTCGCGCGGTAGTTCCGGTCGGTGACGATGGCCGCATAGGCGGCGATCCCGTCCTTCCCGCCCGCGCCGATGACGAACAGCTGAGCCAGCGGCAGCAGGAAGAATGCCGCGAAGACGATGCCGGCAGGCAGGATGAGCAGGAACAGGCGAGTTCGGGCCATCGCTCAGACTACGCCCGCGCGGCGCCGGCCCTCACTTCCCAATCGCCAAGCGGCGATTGGGCCCCTTCTCTCCCGCTGCGCGGGAGAGAGTAGCTTCGCGCCGGTGCGCCGTTCTTCTCTCTCCCACGCCGTGGGAGAGAAGGGGCCCGTCCGCCGCCCTCGCGGCGGATGGGAAGTGAGGGCCGGGCGCTTCAATTCACCTCGGCCTTGTAGCGGTCGCTGATCGCCTTCTGCGCGGCGCCGAGCTTCTTCAGATCGATCGGCTTCGCGCGCACATAGTCGGCGGCGGGCAGGAACTTCGCCGCGGCGTCCTTCGAGAGCTTGTCGGCGAACACCGGGCGCAGGAACGCGTTGCCCCACATCGCCTGGCTGTCGTCCGACAGCACGAAGTCGAGCACCTTCTTGCCGTTCGCGGCGTTGGGCCCGTTGGCGACGAGGCCCATGATGTAGGGGAACGTCACCGTGCCTTCCTTCGGGATCACGAAGGTCACTGGCGCGTTGTCCTTGTACTGGCCGCGATAGGCGTTGAAGTCGTAGTCGAACAGGATCGGAATCTCGCCCGAGATCACGCGCGCGTACGAGGTCTGCTTCGGCACGATCGGCTCGTTCTTCTGGAGCGCCTTGAAGAACTTGATCGCCGGATCGAGGTTCTCGTAGGTGCCGCCGAGCGCGAGGTTCACGGCCATCACGCCCAACTGCCCCACCGCGGCGCTGGTGGGGTCGAGATAGCCCACCATGCCCTTGTATTCCGGCTTCAGCAGATCGGCCCACGAGGCCGGCACCGGCTTGCCCTTCAGCGCCGCCTTGTTGACGAACAGGCCGAGCGTGCCCGAGTGGATCGTGAACCAGTAGCCCTCGGGGTCCTTGAGATCGGCCGGGATCTTGTCCCAGCCCTGGGGCTTGTAGGGCGCCAGCACGCCGGCGGCCTTGGCCGTGTCGCCGAAATTGCCGCCGAAATAGGCCACGTCGGCCACCGGCTTGCCCTTCTCGGCGATGAGGGCCGACAGCGTCTGGCCGGAATTCTTGTTGTCGGGCGGCACTTCGAGGCCGAGCTTGGCCTTGATCGCCTTGAGCTGGCTGCCCCAATCGGCCCATTCGGGCGGGCAATTGTAGCAGATCGCGCGGTTCTGCGCGGAAGCCATGCTGGCCACCGCCGCGCCCGCCAGCACGAGCGCGAACAAAGATTTCCGGAACATCGTGTCCTCCCTCCAACAGCGGTCGAGCCCGCGCCGAACGCGCGGTGCCGGCACGCACCGGCATGGTGCTATTAGGCGCCGGTCATTGCAATGGTGTGACGCGCCGGCTTGCGCGCTCCGCCGCGGGCGCCTAATTTTCCCGTCCGGCGCGGGCGTAGTTCAGTGGTAGAACGTCAGCTTCCCAAGCTGAATGTCGTCGGTTCAATCCCGATCGCCCGCTCCATTTTCCCTCGGGAGGACGCCCATGCTTCGTAAGCTCGTCGTGGCCGGAGCGGCGCTCGTCCTCACGGCCGGGGCCGCGCTGGCGCAGGCCACCACCTCGGCCGCGAACCCCGTCGGCCGCTGGCAGACCGAGGGCGGCAAGAGCCACGTCCAGATCTACGCCTGCGGCGCGCAGCTGTGCGGGCGGATCGTGTGGCTGCGCGAGCCCAACGGGCCCGACGGCCAGCCCAAGGTCGATCGGAAGAATCCCGACGAAGCGAAGCGCGCGCAGAAGATTCTCGGCCTCCAGATGCTGTGGAACTTCGCGAAATCGTCCGACCCCAACGAATGGGAGGGCGGCCGCATCTACAATCCCGAGGACGGCGAAACCTACAAGTCGACGATGAAACTCAGGCCCGACGGCAAGCTCGAAGTGCGCGGCTATGTCGGCATCTCGCTGCTCGGCAAGTCGCAGTATTGGGAACGCGCGCGCTAGCTGCGGCGCATCGCGCGGGGCCGGCCGCGGCCGGCTTTCGTTAGCTTCGCGCGGCTTGCTCCGGAGAGTCCCGCCGCCATGCGCGCGCTCGCCTTCGCCATTCTCGTCCTGCTGCCGGCCGCGGCGCGCGCCGACACCGGCGCGGCGTCGCCGGTCGGCCGCTGGCTGACCGAGGGCGGCACCAGCCATGTCGAGATCTACCGTTGCGGCGAGGCGCTGTGCGGCCGGATCGCGTGGCTGAGGGAGCCGATCGGGAAAGACGGCAAGCCCAAGCGCGATTCCAAGAACCCCGATCCCGCGCGCCGCGCGCAGACGATCGAGGGGCTTACCTTCCTCTGGAATTTCGCCGCCAAGGCGCCCGGCGAATGGGACGGCGGCCGCGTCTACAATCCGCTCGACGGCGACACCTATCGCGCGCGCATGCGCATGCTGCCCGACGGCCGGCTCGAATTGCGCGGCTATGTCGTGCTGCCGCTGTTCGGCGGCAGCCAGCGGTGGGAACGCGTCCGGTAGGCGCGGGTCCCCAACGCCGCTGCGTCGACGGCGGCAACGCGGGCATGACGATCACCCCATGCCGTAGACCTTGACCGGCGCCGCCGCCATGAACGCCTGGCGCTCGTACTGCACGAGCTCGAGCTGGTTCCCCCACGGGTCGAGAACGTAGTTGACCTTGAGGCCCGCGCATGGGCCCTCGTCGAGGACGATGGGGCCGGCCATGACGCGGCAGCCATGCCGCGCGAGATGATCCTTCGCCGCGGCGAGGTCGGAGACCTTGAGAGCGATGTGATGGCCGCCGAAATCGCAGTTGCGCGGCGGAGTCCGGCCGCGCTCGGCGGGGCGGTCGTATTGGAAGAGCTCCAGCATGATGTTGGGCCCGAGTTGGAGCATGGCGATGGTGAGCCGCGCACCGGCCACGTTGATGTGCGCATCGGTCCAGTCGCGCCCATCGGGCATGCGCGGCATCTCGGCCGCGTCGAACGGCCCGATGCGGTAAAGCTCCACCCCGCCGATAACGTCGCAATAGAAGCGGACTGCGGCATCCAACTCAGGGACCGTGAGCCCCACATGGTCCACATGCTGCAGCCCAGGTAAGCCCGACTTCGCCATGGCGTCATCCTCCTCCAAGAAAAGAAGCTAGATCGGCAGCGGCGAAGGCACCGGTAGCAGCCGTGTCCTGAGGTCGACGGTCCGCTCGGCCAGTTTCCATGCACCCTCGACACGGCGCCACACATCGTCGTACCGGGCCACGGCGTAGCATTCGGTCCGCCCCAGATCATCCGTCTGGTAGACGACGACCGTCGCCGCGACGCGTGCCTCCTCTCCGGCGAGGTCGATGGCGTCCACGGCGATCGCGCGCGTCTGCTCGGTGAAGCGCCACTCGTGCTCCGGAACCGCGTCGAAGCGTTCGCGCAGCTCGTCGCGCGCGAGCGCCATCCACACCATTCGATTTGGCAACTCGGGCGCCTTCACCTCAACGCGATAGCGACCGTTGGGCTCGAACAACGCAATGAATTCGTCATGGCGGCGGTCGTCGAGCAGCCGTCCGCTGAGATGGACGAGCCGGCGCAGTTCCTCGCGCGCGTCCGCGGTCATCGCGTTCAGCCGTGCGCCGCCGGCGCCCAGGGCCGGTCGATGTCGTGGCTGTGGCGCCGCACGCGGCTGCGCCACTCGGCGTAGAAGCTGCGCAGCGTGGCATCGTCCATCGGGCCATTGTCCTCCTCGCGCGCGATCACGCTGTAGCGGCTCCCGCCGAGACCGTCTCCCACTGTGTCTCTACCGCCCAGATGTCCTCCGGCAGATTGCGGCCCATCGGCCCCCACACTTGATTGTGCTGGGCGATGCGCTGCGCCCGCTGTTCGGGCGTATCGCCCTTGACGCCGAGTCCGCGGCATTCGAGCTTGGTCAGCCCCGGCGCAATCGGCGTCAGCGAATCGATGCGCACCACGGTCGAACGGCAATTGAGCATCACGTCGGGGAACAGGTCGACGACGACGTGGCCGTTGGGCATCATGCCGGGCAACAGGTTCGTGTCGCGGCTCTCGAGCGCGAGCCGGTCATAGCCGATCGCGACTTGGTCGAAGATCAGATGTCCGTTCCGGTGGATGTGCCAGCGGCGGTTGCGGTACTCGCGGCGCTGGACGGCGGTGCGGCGGTTCAGCAGGTGAAGCAGTTCGTGATAGCCTTCGCAATTGGTCTCGACGAAGTGCTTCCAGTTGCATTTGAGGTCGGCCCGGTGGAGGTGAAAGACCTCGAGCTCGGCGCTGCCGAACGGAACGCGCAACGCTTCCATGATTTCCGGGCCAAGGAAGTCGCGGAGCGGCTCGGCGCCCTCATCGAGGCACACGAAAACCATGCCGAACAAGCATTCGGTTCGCACCTCGCGCAGTCGCACGTCTGCAGCGCCGAGCCCGCACGCCTCGTAGCCCTTGGACTGCGCGATGCCCGTGCAGTTGCCGCGCGTGTCGAAAGTCCAAAGGTGGTAGAAGCATTGCAGGCGGTGCTGCGCGAGCCGGCCGGCCGGCTCGCGCCCGAGCTGGGCGCCGCGGTGAGGGCAGACGTTGAAGAAGCTCCGAATCACGCCGTCTTCGCCGCGCACGACGAGCAGCGGACGGCCCGCTAGCGTGGCCGTGCGAAAATCGCCCTCGTGCGGGATCTCGCTCTCGTGAAGCAGGAACTTCCACGCCTTGGCGAAAATCTCCTCGGTCTCGGCGGCAAAGATGCCGGAATCGGTGTAAATCCGATTGTCGACGTAGTGCGACGCCGGCAGCGCCGGCCGCTCCGAGCCGGTCAGCGGTTGCATTGCAGCTCTCCCCGGCGCGCCTATTGGCTCACCATCTTGCGCAGCTGCGGAATGTGCTGCGGGCTGCGCTTTTCGAGGTCGCTCCAATAAGCCTCGTGCGCCCGCCGGCTGAACGACGGGCCGAGATCGACGTATTTCACGCCAGCATCGGCTTGGTTCTTCAGTTCGATGGCATCCTCGGCCGCGCGCCATTTCGGCCACTCTTCGTCGAGCCATAGGGCCATGTCGTCGAGCAGCTTTTTCTGCGGCGGCGAGAGCTTGCGGTACGCGTCGAGGTTGACGAGGACGTTGACGTTGACGTTCAGGAAGCCGGGCCCGTAGCGGAACTTGGTCACCGGCAGCCAGCCCAAATCCTTGATGCCCCATAGCGGCCAGCCATACCCCTGCACCACCTTTCGCTCGAGGGCGGTGAAAACATCGCCTGGGGGCAGGGAAACGTTGCGCGCGCCGATCTCCTCGAAGAACGCGCGGTAAAGCGGCGAGGAGCGCAGCGTCAGCCCCGTCATCGGCCGGGCCGCGTCAGCGGTGTTGGCCGGCACGGTCGTGTACACGTAGAACTTCACGCCATCGCCCAGGCCGGCCAGCAGCACCGAATTCATCTTCTCCTGGTGCAGCTTGTCGAGATACGCCCAGGCGCCATTGGCGCGGAGGTCCTTGATGGTTTTCTCGGAGAGCGAGAGAGCCTCGCCCTCCCACATGATGCCCGTGTAGAAGGTGGGCGGGCCGTAGTGGAGCTGGATTACGCCGCTCTTGACGGCATTGGGCTGTTCCGGGCCCGGCATGGCTTCGGGGCCGACGGCGTCGATTTGGAGTAGACCCGCCCCGCGGCGGTTGGTCTCGTCCACCCAGCGTTTGAAGTGAACGCCGAAGCTCTGAGTCAGCGGCAGAAAACTCGCTGCCTTGAGCCGAACCTCCTGCGCCGATGCCGGCGCAGCGGCAATGGCGACGGCGACGGCGACGGCGACGGCGAGACACATCGCGCGAAACATCTTTTCCCCCCTCGGAAACGGCGCGACGCTAACACCGTGGAAGCGCGACTGTAAACGCCGCCGCCACCCTCGACGCAGAAGCTCGGCCGCGGCGCCATCGCGGCGTTCCGTGAGGCGTAACTCATGGCGCGCGGGAATTCGCAACCTATGCGCCGGCGGAACGCCGAAGCGCTGTCATGGATGCGCGAGGTCTCGGCGCAATTCGTGAAGGGCGACTCCAGCCACGCCGCAGCGAAACCGATTCACGCCTTCAGCTTGTATCCGCGCTTGAACATCGCGTGGCAGATCGCCCAGAGCACCGCGTTCACGGCCGCGACGACCAGCGCGCCGGCCAGCAGCGGGCCGTCGGACTTGCCGATGAAGCCGGCGCGGAAGCCGTCGATCAGGAAGAACAGCGGGTTCGCGTGCGCGAGCGCGTTCCAGAAGCCGGGCAGAAGCTCGATCGAGTAGAACGTGCCGGAGAGAAAAGAGGCCGGCGTGACGACGAAGTTCGTCACCGCGGCGATGTGGTCGAACTTGTCGGCCCAGATGCCGCCCATGAGGCCGAGCAGCGAGAGCATCAGCGAGGCCATCGCCGCGTGGTAGAGGACGAGGCCGAGGTCGCGGATGTGAGTTTCGACGAACAGCGTCATCGCCAGGATGCAAGCCGCGCCCACGCACAGCCCGCGCGTGACGCCGGCCAGCGCATAGCCGAGCGTCAGCTCCGACGGTGATAGCGGCGGCATCAGCACGTCGACGATGTTGCCCTGCACCTTCGAGATCACGAGCGAGGACGAGGTGTTGGCGAACGCGTTCTGCGCCACCGCCATCATCACCAGGCCGGGCGCCAGGAACTGGTCGAACGGCACGCCGGCGATCATGCGCTGATCGCCGCCCAGCGCGAGCGCGAAGATCGCGAGGAACAGCAGCGTCGTCACCACCGGCGCCATCAAGGTCTGCTGCGAAACCTTGAGGAAGCGGCGCACTTCCTTGGCGTAGAGCGTCCAGGCGCCGCGCCCGTTGAACAGGCCGATGCGGCGCGGCGAGGGCGGGGCGGGCGCGGCGGCGAGGCGGGGCGGCGGAGCGGCGAGGCGGTCGTCCATGGCGGCCGGTGTATGCGCCGCCGGCGCGGCGCCGGCAAGGCGCCGTTCATGCCGCAGTGCGGCATTGCGCCGGCGCGCGGGAGCCCATGCGCAAAATCCGCAAGGGCCGGCCGTTGCGGCATTGACATCCCCCGCGCCGCCAAGCGGAGTAGTGGCCGCCCTTTTCGAGAGACCGGAGCAGACACATCATGGCCAAGAAGAAAGCCGCCGGCGCCCCGCGCTATGCGATGAAGCAGGAGCGCGACGTCTACGTGACGATGCGCGACGGCGTGCAGATCGCGCTGCGCATCTACCGGCCTGACGCGCCCGGCCGCTATCCGGTGCTGTTCGCGGCCTCGCCCTACCAGTACGACACCGACGACCTGCCCCACAGCTCGCTGTTCCTGTGGCACGAGGTGGGCCCGGTCGAGTGGTACGTGCGCGAGCAGGGCTACGCCTACGTCCATGCCGACGTGCGCGGCAGCGGCCATTCGGGTGGCGAATACGCGCTGCTGTGCAAGGAAGAGCAGCAGGATCTCTACGAGATCGTCGAGTGGATCGGCCGCCAGGACTGGAGCAACGGCAATGTCGGCGGCATCGGCCAGTCGTACTACGCCTGGTCGCAATGGTGGATGGGCATCGTCAATCCGCCGTCGCTGAAATGCATCGCGCCCTACGACGGCTGCACCGATCCCTATCGCGACGCGGCCTATCACGGCGGCATCTACAGCGAGTTCTTGGTCTGGTGGTACAACATGGTGCGCGCGAACACGCTGCACCGCGCCGCCGGGCGCGCGACCGGGCGCGCGATGGCGCGCGACATCACCGCCGATCTGATCGCGCACCAGACCTACGACAATTGGTGGAAGGAGCGCTCGGCCATCGAGCGCGTCGGCGAGATCAAGGTGCCGATCTTCTCGATCGGCCATTGGGGCAAGCAGGGCCTGCACCTGCGCGGCAACATCCTCGGCTACGAGCAGGCGACGGCGCCCAAGAAGCTGCTCGTCACCGCCTATCGCGATGTGTTCGAGGTCCACGCGGCGTTCGACGACATCGAGTTCCACAAGCGCGAGCTGCTGCCGTTCTACGACCGGTATCTCAAGGACAAGAAAACCGGCTACGACGACAAGCCGCAGGTGCGCGTCGAGGTGCGCGGGCGCGGCGCTACGCGCGACTATCCGGATTGGCCGCCGTCGGATTCCGAGATGCGCGCGTTCCATCTCGCGGCCGGGCCGAGCAAGAGCGTCACCTCGCTCAACGACGGCGCGCTGGCGCCGAAATCCGCGCGCGGGCCGGCGTCGACGCGCTTCCGCTATCCCGATCCGCAATGGAAGCTCGGGGTGGCGGCGATGGGGCCGCACGGCCCGGATCCGGTGCGCCGCGTGCTCACCTTCACCAGCCCGCCGCTGGCCGAAGATCTCGAAGTGGTGGGCCGCGTCGTGCTCGAGCTGCACGTCTCGTCGACGAACACCGACACGGATTTCTTCGTCCGCGTCGCCGATCAGCTCCCGCAGGCGCCCGAGGAGCGCGCCGCGGGCCGCCAGCCGGCCTCGGTCATGGTCACGAAAGGCTGGCTGCGCGCCTCGCACCGCGAGAAGGACACGGCGAAGTCGCAGCCCGACCGCCCGTTCTACACGCACGCCAATCCGCAGCCGATCGAGCCGGGCAAGATCTACAAGTACGAGATCGAGCTGATGCCCTGCGCCTATCTCTTCAAGCAGGGGCACCGCATCCGGCTCGAGATCGTCAACGGCGACACGGCGCTGACCGAGACGCCGCTCTTCGTCCACCAGTATCAGTGGTACAAGGTGGGCGTGGATACGATCCATCACGACGCGGCGCGACCGTCGCGGCTCCTGCTGCCGGTCGTCGCGCCGGCGAAGTCGGCCGAAGCGTAGACCGCGTGCCTCGTTTCGAGACTCGCCCGATGCCGGCGCGCACCGTCTTTCGCAGCGCGGCGCTGCGCGTCGTGGACTACCGCTGCGCCGTGGCGCCCGGCACCGCGCCGTTCGCCGAGGTGCACGAGAGCTTCGCGCTCGCCTATGTCCGCAAGGGCAGCTTCGGCTATCGCTGCGCCGGGCGGCAGGCCGAGCTCGTGGCCGGCGCGGTCCTCGTCGGCCGACCGGGCGCCGAATACGTCTGCACGCACGATCACGATCACGGCGACGAATGCCTCTCGTTCCATTTCGCGCCGGCCTTGGCGGAGGAAGTCGCGGGCGGCGCGAACAACTGGCGCGCGGGCGCGACCCCGCCGCTGTCCGAGGTCATGGTGCTCGGCGAACTCGCGCAGGCGGCGGCCGACGGCGCCGGCGATGCGGGGCTCGACGAGATCGGGGTCGCGTTGGCCGCGCGTCATTTCCGGCTCGCTGCGGGCGTGCCGGCGAAGAGCGCGGCGCCGAGCGCCGCCGACCGCCGCCGCGCGGTCGAGGCCGCTTTGCGCCTCGATGCCGAGGCCGCCGGGCAGCACGATCTCGCCGGCGCCGCGCGCCGGGCGGGCCTCAGCGCCTATCA
>ERZ761602.7182-NODE-7182-length-11994-cov-7.574587_pt1 | contig 11994 bp, 6 predicted proteins | sample MGYA00512165_ERZ761602 | MGnify/ENA primary metagenome ERZ761602 (study PRJEB28899, sample SAMN02445085) | bioreactor sludge metagenome | biome: EBPR sludge; isolation source: Thorneside wastewater treatment plant | place: Australia: Brisbane, Thorneside... | reverse complement strand
TGCCAGCACCCCGCACAAAGTATATACCTCATTTGGGATTCAATAAGTAATCGTTTGGCTGTGGGCAAATTTACCTGGGATATAGACATAGGAGTGTATGAATTAAAACTTAACAACACTAATTCGTCGTCCCTGTTTCGGATAATGCCGAGAAGTTTTCAAGCAATGGCGAACCTGACATCGGCATTTATCTTTTACGTACCGGCTATTTGTGTGCGCGTTTCCCCCCCTTTCGATTAGAATGACTTTCGAATCTTTAGATTACATTAAGTATTTTCGCAAGGTTTATTTGTTAAAACCATTGGGAGAAAATAGTTTAATACAGAACTTTTCAATACAGGAAACCTTTGATAAACTGAAGGTATGTGTCATTATTCCTACCTACAACAATGCCGCCACAATTGCTGATGTTTTAAACAGCGTAAGGCAATATACCACTAATATTATCGTTGTTAACGATGGTTCCACCGATGCAACCGCTAAAATTCTTCAGTGGGTTAAAAATGCAGACCAAATAATATCTTATTCACCAAATCAAGGCAAAGGGTGGGCACTCCGTAACGGATTTAAAAGGGCAATTGAACTGGGGTATAAATACGCGATAACAATTGACAGCGATGGCCAGCATTTTGCAAAAGACCTGCCAATATTTATAAAAAAGCTGCAGCAGGAAGGCTCTGCACTAATCATGGGTGCGCGCAACATGAACACCGCAGAAAATGTTCCCGGCAAAAGCAGTTTCGGCAATAAATTTTCAAACTTTTGGTATAAGGTTGAAACGGGCATTACGCTACCGGATACGCAAACCGGCTACAGGCTTTACCCTTTAGAGCCTATTAGCAAAATGAAATTCTTCTCTAAAAAATACGAATTTGAAATTGAGGTGATTGTGAGGCTGGCGTGGGCTGGCGTGAAGGTGGTTTCAGTACCCATTGCTGTCTATTATCCACCTGCGGAAGAAAGAGTTTCACATTTCAGACCGTTTAAAGACTTCAGTCGAATAAGTGTTGTGAATACTACATTGGTAACGATTTGCTTTTTATACATCTGGCCGAGAAATTTTCTTCGCTTTTTTTTCAGAAATAAAAACTGGAAACAAGACTTAAAGGGTATTTTACTGCGACCTGGAGAAAGCCCGGTGACCAAGGCTAATTCCATTGCCTTTGGCGGGTTCATGGGCGTGTTTCCCATCTGGGGATTTCAATTACTTGTTGGAATTCCTATGGCGCATTTTATGCGATTGAATAAAACACTTTTCATTATAGCCGCTAACATCAGTATTCCGCCGATGATCCCTTTGATAGTTTTTCTGAGCTACAAATTGGGCAAACCTTTAATGGGTGCGCGCGCTGTGGATATATCCTTTGGAAAGCAATTAACACTTGATAAAATGTGGTTAAATATTGAACAGTATGTTTACGGAGCCATTGTCTTGTCTGTGATAACAGCAGTTTTTCTCTGGTTAATCACATTTGGTTTTATTAAACTGTTCAACAACAACCGGATGGCGTGATAAGTAAAACAGATTGTGCAATCGCCTTTTTCAGTACATTACCTTTTTTCGGAGTTAACGCTAAGATCCAGTTCACCATTTATAGGTATTAAAAAAATCACTGTTTTCGGGATTGACTTTTGCAATCTCTCAATATTACTTTGTGTTATCAGTTTTGATGAAATACAAAGTAAAAAACACACACATGAAAACAGTTAACTTTCAAAGCCTGCTCGTAGTAATCCTCATTCTATCAGCCTGCACTAAATCTGGTATTTTTCCGCCATCTTACTTCCCCGGAGAGAATTTCACCGGAACCAATACTGGCCTTTCTGATGTTTTTTTCCCAATATCGGCTTCGCTACCGGATGCCGGCGCCACAAATAACAAGGCTAATGAAACGTCCGAAACTATCTCGTTACCCATTCAAAAAACTTTGGAACTGAACGTGAGTGAACTACATCGAAAGGTGAAGAATATTTCATGGAGCATGAACGGACGCGAGATTGCTAAAGGAAACAACGCGCGGGTAACACTAAATTCTATTGGCATTGGAAAATTAAGCGTAGCGTTTAAAGAAGTAGAAAGCGGGAAACAACACAACAAAGAATTGAAACTTTACGCTTTTCAGCAAAAGAGTATTTCCATCAACATCAAACCAGAAACCCTTATTTGCGGCAAGGTAGCTATTGGCATTAAGCAGACGCTAACTTCGTTTAATAACGAAATAATAGGCCCTGCCTATAGCAAAAGTACTGTACAGCAAATTTGTTCAACAAACTCAAATTATTCAGCAGGAATAGCAAGAGTGGCAGTAAATATTTACGATCGCAATAGCACGATTTCCATTGACCTGATCGAACCCAATGAGGTAAAAAATGATAATTCAATTTGGCTTGGACTACTTTTCTTTTGGATCAAATTAGGTGAGTCCACCAAAATAATACCGAAAACAGTATATCAAACTTCATCATTCTCAGCCAGTGCTACCAACAATTTTTCAAACGGTACGTATACATTGGGTAACACAACTCTGACGATTGAAGATTAAAAGAATTTTTGACGTATCGGGCTGGCGGGAAACACATAATGTAAAGAGAATTCCAGGGCATTTTCGCCAAGCCCCGTAATAGCTTATAAACGTTTAATTTTGCATTCCGTTAAGCGCGATGCAAAATTTTTTTATTGGCACATATAATTTTTTCAGGCAAAACCGTTTGTGGCTCTTTCTGAGTTTCTTCTTTACAATTGCGTTATTTATGTTTTTTGCGGTAAAAGTCAGGTTTGCAGAAGACATTTACAGCATCATACCCAAAGACGAAAAAACCGAAAAATTTACACAGGTTTTTCAAAATTCAAAGTTCGCCGACAGGTTGACGATTATGCTATCGTTGAAAGATACCGCAGCCTCCAACGCAGATAGTCTGGTGGCTTACGCTGATGCGCTCGAAGAAAAATTACTTCGGAGTTCGGCTTCGCAAATTAAATCCATCAGAAACAAAGTCGAAGACGACTTTACGCTGCAGTTATTCGAAACCATTCAACAACATTTGCCAATATTTTTATCCGAAAGCGACTATAAAGAAATTGATTCGTTAATTCAGCCAGTAAGGTTAAGGGAAACTTTAGCGAACGATCTCAAATTGTTGAATACCCCCACGGCATTCGCTGTTAAAAATATAATTGCCAATGACCTGAGCGGTATTTCTTTTCTAGCGTTGAAAAAATTGCAACAGCTACAGGTTGACGATAATTTTGAACTGTACAACGGCCATATCATTACAAAAGACGGCAAAACTTTGATGATGTTTATTACGCCGACCCATTCCGCCGGCAATACCGGCGAAAACAAATTGCTGTTTGATAACATAAATAACTCAATAACCGAACTGAATCAAACCTCACCACAAATCAATGCGACCTATTTTGGCGGTTCGGTTGTGTCAGAAGGCAATGCCGCACAATTGAGAAAAGACACCATGCTCACGCTAACGATTACTATACTTTTTATCATATTTTTCATATCTCTTTACTTCAGAAAAAAAAGAGGGCCCTTTTTAATTCTTGTACCCGTTGCGTATGGTGTTGCTTTCGCATTGGCCTGCATCTATTTTATAAAAGGAAGTATTTCGTTGATTGCGCTTGGAACAGGTTCAATCGTATTAGGGATAGCTGTCAATTATTCGCTTCATATTTTCAATCACTACAGGCATTCCGGTAGCATTGCCGAAACCATTAAAGACCTGTCTTTCCCATTAACAATCGGGAGTTTCACAACTGTTGCCGGCTTTTTCGCACTTCAGTTTGCAGCGTCGGACATGTTGAAAGATCTCGGATTATTTGCAGGTTTCAGTTTAATTGGTGCAGCTCTGTGTTCACTTATTTTTCTACCACATTTTATAGGCGGCAATATCAAGCCGGTAAAGGAGTCGTGGATTGACAAAATAGCATCTGTAAAATTTGAATCAAATAAACGGGTTGTTGTGTTGATTCTGATACTATCGGTTGTGTTTTTTTATTTCGCACGGCAAGTTCTATTTGAACCAGATATGACGCAGTTGAACTACATGTCTGCCGAAACACTGAAGGCTGAACAAAAAATGAATCAGGTAAGCAAAGCCTCTTTGCGTTCATTATACGTTGTGAGCGAAGGATCCACATTAGATGAAGCCTTAAGAAAAAGCGAAACCTTACAAAAACCAATTAATGATTTAATAACACAATATCTGGTAATCAGCACTGCGGGCGTGTCATCGTTATTTTTATCGGATTCATTGCAGCAACGGCGCATTCAACAATGGAATGATTATTGGATTTCGGATAAAAAGAAAAATCTGATTGCGCTTATGTCGCAGGAGGCCAAGGTCGCAGGTTTTTCCGAAAGCGCTGTTTCCAACTTCACCAATTTGCTGAACCGCCAATACACAGTAGTTGATAAACGAAGACTGCAAGATATTCGCACAAACTACCTGGATGACTTTATTGTAGAAAGCAATGGCCGAGCCTCAGTTGTTACTCTACTAAAAGTTGTACAGGAAAATAAACAGCGGGTTATTGATTCCCTTGAGAAAAACAAAAATGCCGTTGTACTTGACAGGCAGTTTCTTACCCAACGCCTCACACAAATGGTGAATGACGATTTCAATCGCATAGCCTGGATAATTTCAATACTTGTTGCGGTGGTGCTATTCTTTACTTTTGGCAGGCTTGAGCTAATGCTTATAGCTTTTATACCCATGCTATTAAGTTGGGTTTGGATATTGGGCATAATGGCAATCGCTGGTATCAAATTCAACATCGTAAATATTATTGTATCTACTCTAATATTCGGCCTGGGAGATGATTACAGCCTTTTTGTAATGGACGGATTAGTAAATGACTATAAAACGGGAAAGAAAAATCTCGCTTCATTTAAGTCATCAATTCTTATATCTGCAATAACAACCATTGTAAGCCTCGGTGTTTTGATTTTTGCTAAGCACCCGGCATTAAAATCTATTGCATTTATTTCAGTTACGGGCATTTTATGTGTGGTGCTGATGTCGCAGGTATTGATTCCGTTTTTCTTTAATCTTGTTATTAGAAATCGTGTACGAAAAAACTTTCATCCATGGACATTAATTACCTGGCCCCATTCGGTAATTTCGTTTTTGTATTTTGGTTTTGTGAGTGTGCTACTTACAATAATTGGCTTTTTTTTGATAAAACTCAATCTGTTTGGCAGGAAAACAGGGGAGGCTATTTATCATAAATCCCTTTCAAAACTATGCGGCTCAGTATTGTACTTCATGGGGCCATTCAAAAAAAATGTATGGAACCCATATAAAGAAAAATTTGATCAACCTTCCGTTGTAATAGCTAACCACCAGTCATTCTTAGATATTTTGATGATGGCGATGCTCAATCCAAAACTCATCCTCCTCACAAACAAATGGGTTTGGAATTCGCCGGTGTTCGGCTGGGCAATCAAGATGGCTGAATTCTACCCCGTAGCAAACGGTATTGAAAACAGCATGGATTTATTAAAAAGGCAAACAGACAAAGGCTATTCCATTGTTGTATTCCCCGAAGGAACACGCACGTCAAATCCACCCATGAAGCGCTTTCACAAAGGAGCATTTTATCTTGCAGAAAAATTAAATATTGATATCGTACCGGTTTTGTTGCATGGGCTTGGCTACACCATGAGCAAGGGAGACTATCTTCTCAAAAACAATGATGTCTCGGCAAAGTATTTACCCCGAATAAAAGCAGCAGATATATCATGGGGACAAGACTATCAGATACGAACAAAAAATATTTCAAAGTATTTCAAAGAACAACATGCACAACTAAGGGTTGAACTGGAACAACCCGGATACTTCAGGGAGCATCTGTTTTTCAATTACATTTACAAAGGCCCGGTGCTGGAGTGGTATATGAAAATTAAAATACGTCTTGAGAACTATTACCAGGTATTTCACGAATTGTTGCCCCGAGAAGGAAAAATATTGGACGTGGGCTGTGGGTATGGCTTTATGGCCTATTTGTTGTATTGGGCAAGCCAGAACAACAGGCAAATCACAGGCGTTGACTACGACGAAGAAAAAATCGCTACGGCTAATCACTGTTTTAGCAAAACAACTGATTTAAATTTCATTCATACCGACATTACCCTGTTTGACTTTGAAAAGTATGACGCAATTACAATGATGGACGTGTTGCATTATTTAAAGCCCGAGCAACAACCTCAACTGATTGAAAAGGCAATTGATGCACTATTGCCAGGTGGTGTTTTGGTTATACGTGATGGCGATGCAGAATTAGTAAAGAAGCATCAAGGTACAAAACTCACAGAGATGTTCTCAACAAAAATTTTATCTTTCAATAAAACACAGAATGAATTGACCTTTCTTTCAGGAAGCGCAATTCAAAATATTGCAATAAAGCACGGGCTTACATTTGAGCGAATTGATAACACAAATTTTACCTCAAATGTAATTTGGGTAATGAGAAAACGCAACTAATAAAAAATTTGTACGATGTTACCATCATAGGGAGCGGCATTGGCGGATTACTCTGCGCAACATTTCTCGCAAAAGAAGGGATGAAGGTTTGTGTGATTGAAAAGAACAAACAGCTCGGAGGCAACCTTCAAACTTTTAGCCGAGACAAACAACTGTTTGATACTGGGGTGCATTATTTGGGCGGCCTGAACAAAGGTCAGAATCTTCACCAAATTTTCAAGTATGCCGGTCTGATTCCCAGGCTAAACCTGAAAAAGATGGATGATGGATTTGACAAAATATTGTTACAGAACGATGAAACAGTTTACACTCAAGCCCAGGGCTACGAAGCGTTTCAGCAAAATCTCATTAAAGACTTCCCGGAAGAAACAGTCGCTATCGAAAAATACTGTGAGCTAATACATCAAGCCTGTTCAGCTTTCCCCCTATATCATTTAACGCTGGAAGGCAACGGCGAAGAAAAACTAAAGTACACCGCGAAAAGTGCAAGGAAAGTTATTGAGTCACTCACGTCTAACAAAAAGTTACAGGCGGTATTGTCCGGAAATAATCTGTTGTATGCAGGAGTTGCCGGCAAAACGCCTTTTCACATTCATGCACTTATAATAAATAGCTATATTGAAAGTAGTTGGAAATGTGTTGATGGCGGTTCACAGATTGTGAAAATACTAGTTGCCAAAATAAGGCAACTTGGCGGTGAAATGATTCGCAACAAAACTGTGGCAAGAATTGTTGAGAAGGGCGGATTTGTTACTCACGTTGATCTTGATGACGGAAGCAGTATTCAGTCGAAGTTTTTCATTTCTAACGTAAACCCGGCAGCCACGCTACAAATGGTTGATTCGCCATTTATTAAAAAGAATTATCGTAACCGCATACAGAGTCTCCAAAATACAGTTTCCTCTTTTTCGCTTTACATTGTATTAAAAGAGAAAACAATACCTTATCAGAACTGCAACTACTATTATCATAAAGAAGGAAATGTATGGAGTGCAGATGATTACAATGCAGATGAATGGCCTTTGGCTTATGGGTTGTACTTTACCGAGGACAAAAAGCATTCCGGCTTTGCATCTGCCATCTCAGTTTTGACATTGATGAAATTTGTAGATGTATCAAAATGGTCTGAAACTATTCATACCACACGCTTTGAACATTCACGAGGCGAAAAATATGAAACGTTCAAACTTGAACGTTCCGAAAAATTGTTAACATTAGTTTATGAGCGCTTCCCCGAACTACAAGGAAACATCAGATCACATTATGCTGCGACACCGTTAACAAACAGAGACTACATTGGCATGAGCGACGGTTCCATTTACGGAATTCAAAAAGATTTTAATGATCCCCTGAAATCCACGATTAGCCCGCGCACAAAAATTTCTAATTTGTTTTTAACCGGCCAAAATATCAATTTACACGGAATTTTAGGAACTTCGCTCAGTGCGATTCTAACCTGCACCATGTTGTTGGATAGTAATAATCTGGTAGATAAAATAAGGAATGCTTAAACGCAGCAAATTTTTAAGACGGCTATGCAGAACTCTTGCAGTAATTATTTTACTGTTCGGCTTATTGTTTCTATACCTGGTTTGGGTATCAAACATTAAGCCGCCACAAGTAACTGACACTACCGCCAAGCAATTGCAAAAAAGCGAACCAGACACGGGCTTGTACACGATTAACAACAGTTGGTTTAGAAAAAGCAATTCCGGCTTGTACGAGATGTACAGCGAAGGTCGTCCTTTCGAACGCGGAGTAATTGAAGGAAAACTTTCAGAAGAACTGGTAAAAAAGCAGGAAGACTATTTCGCTGCGCAGATATTTAAAATGATCCCGTCGAACTTTTACAGGCATTTCTTAAAGTATTTTATTGGGTGGTTCAATCGTGATTTGACCGATTATGTTTTGCCCGAATACCAACAAGAGATTTACGGTATTTCGCAATCGGCGTCTGAAAGCTACAAATATATCGGCACCAAATATCAGCGTATTTTAAATTATCATTCGGCGCATGATATTGGCCATGCCTTGCAAAGCATGATGCTTGTTGGCTGTACATCCTTTGGTACATGGGGTAGCGCGTCGCAGGATAGCACATTGATTATTGGCCGCAATTTTGATTTTTATGTGGGCGATGATTTTGCCAAGAACAAAATTGTTTCTTTCAATAATCCATCCACAGGGTATAAATTTATGAGCGTGACCTGGGGTGGTTTTATTGGTGTAGTAAGTGGCATGAACGAAAAAGGCCTGACGGTGACTATTAACGCAGCTAAGAGTGATGTTCCAACGGGTGCAGCCACACCTGTTTCTTTGGTAGCAAGGGAGATCATTCAATATGCAAAAAACATTAATGAAGCCGTTAAAATAGCAAAAAAGAGAAAGATGTTTGTAGCTGAGTCTTTTCTTATTGGCTCCGCTATTGATAACAAAGCTGTGCTGATAGAAAAGACACCCGACTCAATTGCGATTTACGATCCAAACAACAATGAAATCCTTTGTACCAACCACTTTCAGAGCAAAGAGTTCTATAGTTCTGAAAAGAACAAAGAACAGATGGCCGAAAATGCCACTATTTATCGCTACAAAAGATTGAATCAATTAGTTGCGCAAAACGGAAAGAATTCCGTACAAAAAACTATTAATATTCTACGCGATTTTCGTGGAATAGATAATGCCGACATCGGCCTCGGCAATGAAAAAGCTGTGAACCAGTTTATCGCGCATCATTCAATCGTGTTTGAGCCACAAAAATTATTGGTTTGGGTGAGTACTGCCCCGTGGCAGATGGGGCAATTCGTTTGCTACGATCTGAAAAACATTTTTGCACTATCGGGACTGAAGACCAATCGAGAAATTTACGAACCGCAATTTGCCGTGGCTGCTGACAATTTTATTTACACCCCCCGATTTTTAAATTTTGAAAATTTTAGAAACAATATACAAATTGCACGCAATGGTGGAGCCATCATTTCAGATAGCGTAGTAGCACAAAATCCAACTCTATATATTAGTTACGTGGTAGCAGGCGATTACTCCTATAAAAAGAAAGACTATAAGAAAGCGCTTCAATATTATAAGAAAGCGCTCTCTCTCGAAATTGCCAGTACCGGAGAAAGAAGACATGTGGAAGACATGATAAAGAAAGCTATGCAAAAAGAGTGAACAAACTCTACTCAAACAACTTTCTTCACTAGCAACCTGCTACTATTCATAGCAAGCACTACATCGCTGAAAGCCATTACAAGCGCACCGACCATCGGGGTTAAAAATCCCAACGCTGCTACCGGAATAGCAACGATATTGTAAGAGAACGCCCAGAATAAATTTTCTTTGATTGTTTTATACGTGTGAGTCCCAAGTCCTAGTGCCATCGGCAGGTTTTTAATACCATGATTCATTAAAACTACGTGTGCCGATTGCATGGCTATCTGCGACGCATCGCTCATGCTGATGCCGATTGTAGCTTTTGCCAATGCAGGAGCATCATTAATCCCATCGCCAACCATTGCCGTGGGAGTTTCAGCATTTTTTTGCGCAATAATCTGAAGTTTTTCTTCAGGTGTTTTTTCCGCAATCACTTCATCAATACCAATCTCATGAGCTATTTGTGCAACCTTCTCCTTCCTGTCGCCACTCAACAAAACTGTTTTAATACCTTTACTGTGAAAATAATTGATTACGGCTTTGGTTTCGGAGCGCAGTTCATCTTTTAAATCAATCGTGCCGATGAGATGTCCATTTTTTAAAACGTAAACATTGTGACTTTCATCTTTTGTAAGTCGCGATGCTACTTCGTAAGAGCCTGCCCAAAATTCATTTCCTTCTTCGTCTATTGCTTTCATTCCTTTACCTTTCAGTTCCTCAATTTTCTGCCACCTTATTTCATTCGGCAGCTTCCAATTTACCGCCAACGGTTTTGCCATCGGGTGATTAGAGTATTTCTCTAATGAAAAAACCAGCCTTTTAAATTCTTCTTCTGAAACTGCATTATCAGTAATAGTAAAATTTGCAATTGAAAAGTCCCCGGTGGTTAATGTTCCCGTTTTATCAAAAACAACCTGAGTGATGTTTTTAAAATTTTCAAGGCTTGTGGCATTTCTAAACAAGATACCGTTGCGTGCAGCACGTCCCAAACCAACAGCAATAGCCGCAGGTGTTGCAAGCCCCATCGCACAAGGGCACGCTATTACAAGCACAGCGATAGAGCGCATCAAAGCGGGCGTAAAGTCTTTCAGTACAAACCAATTGATGATAAGCGTGAGAATCGCAATTCCAATCACAATTGGGATAAATACTGCGCTGATCTTGTCGGCCATTTTTTGCACCGGAGGTTTTTCGCCCTGCGCTTCTTTCACCATGTTAATGATGCCGGATAACACCGTGTTATCACCAACTGCAGTAACCTGTGCTTTCACTGTTCCATCACCGATCAAACTTCCTCCAATCAGTTTATCCTTCGAATGTTTAGTTACAGGAATGCTTTCTCCGGTAATGATCGCCTCGTTCACACTCACGTCACCCCAAAGAATTTTACAGTCTGCAGGCACTTGTTCGCCACTCTTTATTAAAATCAAATCACCCGTGCGCAGGTCTTTATTTTCAACCGGGAAAATGTGCTCTTCATGATTTTCATCGTAAGTGATCATATTCGCCATCACCACCTGAGACTTTGCCAAGTCCCTCAATTGTTTTTGTGTGGAATTGACGGCCATTTCCTCCACATAATTTCCCAGAAACACAAGCGTGATAACAGTTGCAGCAGTTTCATAAAAAATATACTGATGTTGATGTGTTAATGTTCCGTACAGGCTATACGCAAACGCCGCGGTAGAACCGAGTGTAATCAACACATCCATATTGGGCATACCGTTTTTTAAACTACGAACAGCACTCACTCCAAAATACGACATCCCCACAACGTAAACCGGAAAGCACAAAACAAATTGAATCCATGGCTGCATTAACCAGGTGTTGTGCATGGCAGGTATCATGTGCAGCATCAGTATAACAGTGAACGGGAGACAAAACCAAAACTTACTCATTGTTGATTTTAGAAACCCCTTTGTTGAAGCATGGCTATGGCCAAAATCATCGTGGCCATGGCCGTCATGCACATTATTTGCAACGGTATAACCTAAATCAGATATTCCGTTCTGAACTTTTTCTGCTATTAAAGTATCTGCTGCAACAAAACTCACATCGCCTGTCGCAAAATTCACTTTAACATTATGCCCGCCCTGCTTTTCAATATATTTATTTACGGTAAGTGCGCAATTTGCGCAGGTCATCCCGTCAACTTTAAATTTTATTTTTTCGTTTGTATCCATATTCACATTTATAGCAAGCAAAAATATTTACTTGCCAAAGTGTAAAAAAGAAAACCAGCGATTATTATTAAAACACTGTTGCAATTAAAGAAATTATTATTTCAACTCGGTTGCAGAAAAAAGGAATCTTTTAAAATAGTTTACAGAAGTGTTATGATATTCC
>ERZ761602.7181-NODE-7181-length-11995-cov-7.299497_pt1 | contig 11995 bp, 11 predicted proteins | sample MGYA00512165_ERZ761602 | MGnify/ENA primary metagenome ERZ761602 (study PRJEB28899, sample SAMN02445085) | bioreactor sludge metagenome | biome: EBPR sludge; isolation source: Thorneside wastewater treatment plant | place: Australia: Brisbane, Thorneside... | reverse complement strand
CGAGGCGCTCGAAGTCCCCGAGAACGCGCGCTGCGCTGGGCGCGAACCGCCGCTTTTCTCTCTTAGCGGCGGTTGGCGCGCGCCTTCGTGGACCACGCCTACCATGCCGGCCCCCGGCGTCGGCATGCCGGCATCGGCCTCCGCACGCCTACAACCTGCCGAAGGGGGGGAGGGGTCCGTTTTTCGTGGCGCCGCGCGCCCGCCCCAGGGTGCCTGGGGCCGTTTCCGAGTGGGTCAGTTTTGGGAAACCGAGCAGCCCCGCGATTCGAAACCGAGCGCCGAACAAGAAACCGAGCACGCGCGCGCGTTCGGTTCTGCTCGGCAAGTGGGTCACGGGTGCGGCGCGGGCTCAGCAGACGAGCCCCTGGACCGCTCGAAGCAGCTCGTCGTCGGTCGGGTGCGTGTAGATGCTGGTCGTCACCACCGACTTGTGGCGCGCGAACTTCTGCGTGAGCCGGAGGTCCTTCGACGCGCGGTAGACGGCGCTGCAAGCGTGGTGGCGCAGCGTGTGAAAGCCCAGGTGGCGCTCGAAGCCGGCGCGCTCCTGCCAGACCGCGAAGAGGTGCCGGAGCTGGCGCGCCGAGAGGCGCCGTCCGAGGCGGCTCACGAAGACCGGCGTGGTGGGCGTGATGGTCTCGCCCGCGCGCTTGCGCGTCGTGAGGAGCCGCTCGAGCTTGGCGCGCACGGCGTCGGGCAGCAGCACCTCCTGCGGGACGGGCTCCTTCGCGGAACGCTTGAACACGCGCAGGGCGACGCGACGCTTGGCGCGTCCAGCGTCGTCGAACACGTCGCCGACGTCGAGCGCGAGCAGCTCGTGCTCGCGCAGGCCCGTGCCCATCGCGAGGCTGAAGATGACGTGGTCCCGGAAGCCGTCGACGTGCTGGCCGGTGACCTTGAGCAGCGCGCGCTGCTCGGCCTCGGTCAGCGTCTTCACGGGGCGCGAGATGGTGTCGGCGTAGGCGGTCATGGGCGCTCTCCTTGGGGCACATACAGGCTTCCGTTCGCGAGGAAGGCAAGGTCGCTCGCGACGACGCGGAGGGCGGCATGACGCTCGGGATCGTCAAGCGCACCGAGGAGGAGTTCCAGCAGTGGCTGATGACGGAGCCGGGCTTCGTCGCGGCGCTGATGGCCTACGACGACGAGCCCGTCGTCCTCGAGGCGTACCAGCGCGAGTTCCTCGCCAACCGCTCGCGGTTCCGGTGGGTCAACAAGAGCCGCCAGGTCGGCTTCTCGTTCCTCTTCGCGCTCGAGGCGCTCGCCCGCTGCCACCTGCGCTCGAAGCACACGGCGGTCTTCGTCAGCTACAACATGGACGACGCGAAGGAGAAGGTGCTCACCGCCCGCCAGCTCCACGAGGAGCTGCCGCTCGCGTACCAGAAGCGGCTCGTCGTGGACTCGAAGACGGAGCTGGCGTTCGAGTCGAACGGCGCGACCAAGCGGCTCTCGCGAATCCTCTCGCACCCGTCGAAGGCGCCGCGCGGCAAGAAGGGCGACGTCTACCTCGACGAGCTCGCGCACTACGTGAACGACCGCGAGGTGTACCGGGGCTCGACGGCGCTCATCCTCCGCAGCAACGGGCAGCTCACAGGGTGCAGCACGCCGCTCGGTCGGCGCGGCATCTTCTGGGAGATCGCCAACGAGGAGCTTCGCAAGTACCCGCACCACACGCGGCAACACGTGCCCTGGTGGCTGTGCCGCTTCTTCACCACCGACGTGAAGGCCGCCTCCGCGGTCGCCCTCGACATGCCGACGGAGGAGCGCGTCGAACGCTTCGGGCGCCCGACGCTCATCGAGCAGTTCGACTCGCTGCCCATCGAGGACTTCCAGCAGGAGTTCGAGGGCAAGTTCGTCGACGAGACGTACAGCTTCTTTCCCTACGAACTGATCCTCCCGTGTACGAACGATGAGCTGGTGCTCTACGACGAGCCCACCAGCGTGCGCGCGCCCGAGGGGCGCATCGTCGCGGGCTTCGACGTCGGCCGCACGCGGGACCGCTCGGAGCTGGCGGTGTTCGAGGAGATCGAGGGTCGCTTCACCGCGCGAATGCTGCGGAGCTTCGAGGGGACCCCGTTCGCCGAGCAGGAGGCCGAGCTCCGGCGCCTGCTGGGAACGCTGCCCGTCGCGCGGCTCTCCATCGACCGGAGCGGCATCGGCATGAACCTCGCCGAGAACCTGTCCCGCGACTTCCCGCAGGTCGTCGGCGAGAACTTCACCAACGAGGCGAAGGAGCGCTGGGCGACCGACTTCAAGATCCTGCTCCAGCGCCGCGACGTGACGCTCCCGCGCGATCGGGAGCTCGTCGGCCAGGTCCACGCCATCAAGCGGCGCGTGCTGCCCTCCGGGAAGGTCAGCTTCGACGCCGAGCGCAACGCGCGCGGCCACGCCGACAAGTTCTGGGCGGTGGCGCTGGCATGCCAGAAGGAGCGGTCCGCCCAAGGCCCGCGCACCGGCGAGATCGGCGTACGGGTCCTGGGGTGAGGTCGACGCCTGCAGAAGGCGACAGAAAACGTCTTTTTTCGCAGGTAGTGGCCCTCGTCAATGGCCATCGCTTGCGAAACGCGACGACAAGCGTTACTTTTTGATGGTAACGCCCATGAGCGCCGCCGCCAGCTACATCGTGGACCTCGCCGCACGCGGCAGGCACCACTTCACCACCGAGGAAGCCGCCGCGGCGCTCGGCAGCTCGGTCCCGACGGCGCGCGCGGCTCTGCGTCGGCTCAAGGCCAAGGGCGAGATCGCCGACCCCTACCGGGGCTTCTACGTCATCGTCCCTCCCGAGTACCGGCGGCTCGGCAGCCTCCCTGCTGACCAGTTCGTGCCCCAGCTCATGGAGCACCTGGGCGAGCCCTACTACGTGGCGCTGCTCAGCGCGGCCGAGCTTCATGGCGCCGCCCATCAGCGCCCGCAGGCGCTTCAGGTGATGGTGAAGACCAACCGCCGCGCGATCGAGTGCGGCGAGGTGCGAGTCCAGTTCATCGCCCGGAAGGACATGGAAGGCACCGCAGTCGTCGAGAGGAAGACCCCGCGAGGGCTCCTCCGCGTCGCCTCGCCAGAGGCGACCGCGCTCGAGCTGGTGGGCTACGCCGACCAGAGCGGAGGACTCGACAACGTCGCCTCCGTGCTCGCCGAGCTCGTCGAGGCCATCGACGCCGATCGGCTGGTGTCGGAGTGCGGGAGGAGCCCCATCGCCTGGGTACAGCGCCTCGGCTACCTCCTCGACCTGACGGAGCACCGCGACCTCGCGGACAAGCTCACGCCGGCTGTGGTTGCACGCGCTAAGGATGTCGCCCCGCTGGTGCGCGCAAAGAGCCGGAGTGGCGCGCCGCGGGATGAGCGCTGGAAACTCGCCCTGAACGCGACCGTGGAGCCGGACCTGTGATCCCCAAGGACTTCATCACCGAGTGGCGCGACCGCGCCCCATGGGTGCTCGATAGGCAGGTCGAGCAAGACCTCGTCATCTCCCGCGCGCTCGTCGAGCTGTTCTCGCGAGCGCCGATCGCTGAGGGCCTCGCCTTCCGAGGCGGCACCGCCCTCTACAAGCTCCACATCACGCCCGCCGCTCGTTACTCCGAGGACATCGACCTCGTCCAGACGAACCCCGGCGGCATCGGCGACGTGCTCGACGCCATCCATGATGCGCTCGATCCGTGGCTCGGTAAGCCCAAGTGGAAGCAGACCGAGGGCCGCGTGACGCTGAACTACCGCTTCGAGTCCGAGGACGTTCCGCCGGTCGGGTTGAAGCTGAAGGTCGAGATCAACTCGCGCGAACACTTCACCGCCTACGGGCTCAAGCAGCATCGCTTCGAGGTCAGCTCGCGCTGGTTCACTGGCACCGCCAACCTGCTCACGTACGAGCTCGACGAGCTGCTCGGCACGAAGCTCCGCGCGCTCTACCAACGCAAGAAGGGACGTGACCTGTTCGATCTGGGCCTCGCGCTCCAGCGCGGCGACGTCTCCCCCGACCGCGTCGTCGAGGTGTTCGCGAAGTACATGGAGGCGGAAGGCGCGAAGGTCACGCGCGCGATGTTCGAGCAGAACCTCGCCGCCAAGAAGAAGGACCCGATCTTCACGGCGGACATGACGCCGCTGCTCGCGCACGGCCAGTCTTGGGACTTCGACGATGCGTTCGAGCGGGTGTGGACGGGGCTCGTTGTGCGCCTCTCCGGCGACCCCTGGAAGGGCGGCTGACGCTCGGGGGACAGAACGCCTTCACTCACGATGCATGTGAGGGGGTTGGTCTCCTGTCCCCGGTGCCCGCCCCCGGAGGCTTTGCCCATCCCGGAGCGCGCGGTTCCGCAACTAACTTCGGGGCGCGCGCCGGCGGGAGCGCACGGCAAGCGGGCTCTCGCGGTGAGGTGGGTCGCGGGTCCTCAGGTGAGCCTGAACCACAAGATATGGGTTGACAAGAGGCCCTACACCACAATACGTTGCTAGCCGTGCTGGTGCCTCTGGGTGTCTGCTCAGCGGCTTAAAAGGGAACCCGGTGTGAATCCGGGGCTGCCCCGCAGCGGTAAGTGAGAACGAAACCCATCTCATGCACTGGTCCCTCGGGACTGGGAAGCGGTGGGCGGTAGGAACCCGGGAAACCGGCAAGCTCGCGAGCCCGAAGACCTGCCTGCATCTGGAGCCGGAGAGACAACCGGACCAGGTCGACCTGGAAGCCTCGTGGGAAGGCGGTAGGTCCGAGCAGGCGTGCCCACGTCTGTCCCGGCTCCGACCCGTCCCCCGCGTTGTCAACCAGTCGCCCGCGGGGGCGAAGGTCGGTCCGAAGGTCTCACTTGAGGCCTGACGCGTTCGCGTCTTCGTCGGCTGATCTCTCCTCCCGCGGGCTCTGAGCCCGAGCGGTCTGGTACCGCTCAACCGAGAACGGAGGAGCCTGATGCAGACCGAGACGATCCCGACCAAGACCAACGGCGCGACGCCGTTGCGAACCACGCTTCAGACCGCGACGTCGCGCGACGAGTCGTACCCGCAGAGCACGATGCGGGTGACCAAGCGCAACGGGTCGCGCGAACCGGTCGACGTGAACAAGATCGTCCGCGCGGTGAATCGGTGCTGCGTCGACCTCTCCGACGTCGACGCCCTCCGCGTCGCGACCAAGACCATCAGCGGCCTCTACGACGGCGCCACGACGCGGGAGCTCGACCAGCTCTCTATCCAGACGGCGGCGGGGCTCATCGTCGAGGAGCCGCAGTACGCGAAGCTCGCGGCTCGCTTGCTCGCGACGTACATCGACAAGGAAGTTCGCAACCAGGAGATCCACGCGTTCTCGCTGTCGGTCGCCGCCGCCCACAAGCTGGGGCTCGTGAACGATCGGCTCCGGGCCTTTGTGAACAAGAACGCCCGCAAACTGAACGACGCCATCGCCGCCGAGCGCGATCGCGAGTTCGAGTACTTCGGTCTCCGCACGGTCTATGACCGCTACCTTCTCAAGCACCCGAAGACCCGGCTCGTCATCGAGACGCCGCAGCAGTTCTTCCTCCGAGTCGCGTGCGCGCTGTCGGAGAACGTCGCCGACGCGCTCGAGCTGTACGGCCTGTTCTCGCGGCTCGAGTACCTCCCCAGCTCGCCGACGCTGTTCAACTCGGGGACGCGGCACGAGCAGCTCTCGAGCTGCTTCCTCCTCGATTCGCCGCAGGACCACCTCGAAGACATCTACAATCGCTACTCCGACGTCGCGAAGCTCTCAAAGTTCTCGGGCGGTATCGGCCTCGCGTACCACCGCGTGCGCTCGCGCGGTTCACTCATCGAGAGCACCAACGGCCACTCGAACGGCATCGTCCCCTGGCTGAAGACGCTCGACGCCAGCGTCGCGGCGGTGAACCAGGGCGGCAAGCGCAAGGGCGCGTGTTGCGTCTACCTCGAGAGCTGGCACGCCGACATCGAGGAGTTCCTGGAGTTGCGTGACAACACCGGCGACGAGCAGGCGCGCACGCACAACCTGAACCTCGCCAACTGGGTGAGCGACATCTTCATGCAACGGGTCGAGACGAACGGCGACTGGAGCCTGTTCGATCCAAAGATCGTCCCGCATCTTCCCGACCTCTTCGGCGAGGCCTTCGAGAAGGCGTACGTCGAGGCCGAAGCGGCCGGGCTCGCCGCGAAGACGGTGAAGGCGCGCGACCTCTACGCGCGAATGATGCGCACGCTCGCCCAGACCGGCAACGGCTGGATGACGTTCAAGGACAAGTCGAACCTCGCGTGCAATCAGACGGCGCTCGCGGGGCGGACGGTCCACTTGTCGAACCTCTGCACCGAGATCCTCGAGGTTACGAGCGAAGACGAGGCTGCGGTCTGCAACCTGGGCTCCATCAATCTCGGTCGCCACGTGAAGCGCGAGAGCGGCCGCGTGGAGTTCGACTTCGACAAGCTTGCCGCAACGGTCCGCACGGCCGTGCGCCAACTCGATCGCGTGATCGACCTCAACTACTACGCCATCCCGCAAGCGAAGGCGTCGAATATGCGCTGGCGCCCGGTGGGCCTCGGGCTCATGGGACTGCAGGACGTGTTCTTCCAGATGCGCGTGCCGTTCGACTCCGAGGCGGCGCGCGAGGTGTCTCGTCGCATCTCCGAAGAGGTCTACTTCCACGCGCTCGTCACTTCGAACGCGCTTGCCGTCGAGAAGGGCGCGCACACCGCCTTCCCCGAGACGCGCGCGGCGCGCGGGGAGCTTCAGTTCGATGCCTGGGGCGTGGTCCCGAAGGACGCGGAACGTTGGGCGCTGCTCCGGGCGCAGATCCAGAAGACCGGCCTTCGCAACTCCCTCCTTGTCGCCATCGCGCCGACGGCCACCATCGCGTCGATCGCGGGCTGCTACGAGTGCATCGAGCCGCAGGTGTCCAACCTGTTCAAGCGCGAGACGCTCTCGGGCGACTTCCTCCAGGTGAACCGCTACCTCGTCGGCGAGCTGAAGGCGCTCGGCCTGTGGAACGAGCAGACGCGCAACCGGCTCAAGCTGGCGGAGGGCTCGGTGCAGTCGCTCAGCGAGCTGCCCGACGAGCTGCGCGCCATCTACCGCACGGCGTGGGAGCTGCCGATGCGCTCGCTCATCGACATGGCTGCTGACCGCGGCGCGTTCATCGACCAGAGCCAGTCGCTCAACCTGTTCGTCGAGAGCCCGAACATCGGGCAGCTCTCGTCGATGTACTTCTACGCATGGAAGAAGGGACTCAAGACCACGTACTACCTGCGCTCGCGTCCCGCGACGCGCATCGCGAAGGCGACCGTCGAGACGCCGATGCGCCCGACGCCCGGTGACGAGGTGAAGACGCAGCAGCGCGGCTGGACGCCGGCTCCTCCTGCTACTGCCGAGTCGGCGAAGGAGGACGTACGAGCAAAGGATGAAGCCGCGATCGCGTGCTCGCTCGAGAACCCCGAGAGCTGCGAGTCCTGCCAATGAGTCTCGAGACGTTCCCCGGCGACCCGTTCGGCGGGTCCTTCGAAGCACCGGCTGCGCCCGCTATCGCCGCGCACGAGCCGCAGTCTCCTGCCGTCGCTCCGCAGATGACCATTCCTCCAGCGCCGATCGTTCCGACGCAGCCGAAGCCGGTGACCCGCGGCGCGGCATCTCCGGTCATGAGACCGAAGGCGGTGGCCGCGCCCGCTTCCCAAGGCGCGAGCCTGGTGTCTCGGCCGGCCCGCATCCTCGATCCGGGCCTGTGCCTGACGCTGCGCCCGATGGCGTACCCGACCTTCTTCGAGATGTATCGAGCCGCCATCAAGAACACGTGGACCGTGGAGGAGGTCGACTTCTCGACGGACGTCGGCGATCTCGCGAAGAAGATGACCGACGCCGAGCGCTACCTCGTGCAGCGGCTCGTGGCGTTCTTCGCGACCGGTGACTCCATCGTCGCGAACAACCTGGTGCTGAACCTCTACAAGCACATCAACGCGCCCGAAGCGCGCATGTACTTGTCGCGCCAGCTCTACGAAGAGGCGCTGCACGTCCAGTTCTACCTGACTCTGCTCGACACCTACGTGCCCGATCCAAACGATCGCGCAGCCGCCTTCGCCGCCGTCGAGAACATCCCGTCGATCCAGAAGAAGGCCGCGTTCTGCATGCGCTGGCTCGACCAGACGAGCTCGATCGATCGCGTCGAGACGCGCGGGCAGAGGCGGCAGTTTCTTCTGAACCTCATCTGCTTCGCCGCGTGCATCGAGGGACTCTTCTTCTTCGGAGCCTTCGCGTACGTGTACTTCCTTCGTAGCAAGGGGCTCCTCCATGGCCTCGCTGCGGGCACCAACTGGGTCTTCCGCGACGAGAGCGCGCACATGGCGTTCGCGTTCGAAGTCGTGAACGTCGTGCGCCGCGAGGAGCCCGAGCTGTTCGATGCCGAGATGGAGGCCGACGTCGCCGCGATGCTCGACGAGGCCATCGCGTGCGAGACCCAGTTCGCCGAGGACTTGCTCGGCGGCGGCGTCGCCGGGCTCTCCGTCGAGGACGTGCGGCAGTACCTCGAGTTTTGCGCCGACCAGCGCCTCGCGACCCTCGGGCTCGCGCGCCGCTACCACGCGAAGAACCCGTTCTCGTTCATGGATCTGCAAGACGTCCAGGAGGTCACCAACTTCTTTGAGCGCCGCGTGTCGGCCTACCAGGTCGGCGTCGTGGGGGAGGTGCTGCTCGATGCGGACTTCTGAGCCCGAGTCGACATCTGCGGTCGAGCTCGGTCGCCACGAGCGCCTCGACGCAGGTCGTCTCACCGAGTGCCGGCTGATCGAGATGGTGTTCCCCGAGCAGACCAACCACTACGGCACGCTCTTCGGTGGACAGGCGCTCGCGCTCATGGACAAGGCGGCGTTCGTTGCGGCCTCTCGCTATGCCCGCCGCACCGTGGTCACGGCCAGCAGCGAGAAGTGCGACTTCCACGTGCCCGTTCGTCAGGGGCAGCTCGTCGATTTGGTCGCGCGCGTCGTGGCGACTGGCAAGACGTCGTTGACGGTCGAGGTCGACCTCTACTCGGAGGACCTGCTCACCGGTGACCGTCAGCTCGGGACACGCGGTCGCTTCGTGATGGTCGCGCTGGACGCTCACGGCAAACCCGCGGCCATTCCACCGTTGAGGGAGACCAAATGAGCGGCCTCACGCGTGAGCTCTTGCCGGAAGGTGGGAGCGCGAAGCCGGCTACGAGCGCCTCGCTGCTCGAGGAGATGCGCCGCTATGTCGTCGCGGAGCCCCGACCGTTCGTCATCGACCTCGCGCGCTCGTCCGGCATGTACCTCGCGACCGTCGATGGAGAGCGGCTGTTCGATTGGACGGGATACTTCGGCGCCAAGCTCATCGCGCACAACCACCCCGCGCTCTACGAGCCGGACTACGCGCAGCGGCTCCTCGTCTCCGCGAACAACAAGACCGCGAATCCAGATTTCCTCACGCCGGAGTGCGTCGCCTACTACCGCGAGCTGCACGCCCTCGCGCCGCGCGCCATGAAGAGCCCGGACCTCGAGGTCTACGTCGTGAACTCCGGCGCTGAGGCTGTCGAGAACATGATGAAGTACCTCCTCAACATCCACCACCAGCGGTTGATGGATGCTGGCAAGGTGCCGAGCGCCCGGCGCTTCGTCTACTTCGAGCAGGCGTTCCACGGGCGTACGGTCTTCGCGTTGAACGTCACGCGCGTCAGCCATGACCCGGTGATGACGAAAGACTTCCAGGGGCTTGTCCCGGGGAACATCCAGGTGCCGTTCCCCGCGCTTGACAGCTCGGCACCTGACGCGGCGAATCGCCAGCGCGTCGAGCAGTGCCTCACGCTCCTCGACAACGTCTTTCGCCAGCACGCGGGCGAGATTGTGGGGGTGATCGTCGAGCCGATCCAGGGCGCGGGTGGGCATCGCGTGGCGCCTGTCGAGTTCTTCAGGAAGCTCTCGGTCCTCTGCCACGAGCACGACGTCAGGCTCGCGTTCGACGAAGTGCAGACCGCTGGTGGCCAGACCGGCTCGTTCTTCGCCATCGACGCGTTCGACCTACCGCACCCGCCGCAAGCCGTCGCGGCGGGCAAGAAGCTCGGCAACGGCGTCGTCTACATGCTCCACCCGATGAAGGATCAAGGCATCCTCGATTCGACGTGGGGCGGCACGCTCGCCGACATGGTTCGCTTCGTCCAGGAGATGAAGATTGTCCGCGACGAGCAGCTCCTCGAGCGGGTTCAGCACAAGGCGGGGCTGCTCGTGGAGACGCTGCGGATGCTCGAAGCGACCTTCCCTCGGCTCCTGCGCAACGTTCGTGGCTACGGCCTCTACCAGGGGTTTTCGATGGCCGACGCGGATGCGAAGCAGCGCCTCATCGATTTGGCGCTTCGCGACGAGAAGCTTCTCTTGCTCGGCGCCGGTCCGACGAGCATCCGCCTCCGGCCGCACCTGCACGTCTCGGAGGACGACATCGCCGAGCTCGGCAGGATTCTCGAGCGTCTCTTGACACGCATCCACGGTGAGCGCGAAGCAGAAGTCGCGTAGAGTGAGGTCCCGATGATTCCGACGGTTTTCTTATTGCTCTGTGTCGTTCTCCGCGTCGTCCCGCACCCGCCGAACTTCGCTCCGGTGGGCGCGACCGCCGTCTTCGCCGGGCGCACGATGAAGCCGGGAATGGCGTTCGCGCTCATCACGATCGCGATGTTCATCGGCGACGTCATCCTCGCGAAGCTGCACGGCTACCCGGTCGTGAGCCTTGTGACGCCGTTCATCTACGGCGGGTTCTTCGTCCAAGCAGCGCTCGGACGCGCGTTGCGCTCGAAGAAGGGCGGCGCCATTGGTGCGGCAGTCGGCGGCTCCGTCGCGTTCTTCGTGCTATCGAACTTCGGTGTCTGGGCCGCCGGGAATCTGTACCCGCAAACGGCGGCTGGGCTGAGCGCGTGCTACGTGGCAGCGCTCCCGTTCTTCGGAGCGACTCTGGCGGGCGACGTCATCTGGACGCTGGTTCTCTCGCTCGCGTACCGACCGCTCGCGGCGCGGCTGGAGTCCCGCGAGGGATGGGTTCCTGTGCCGACGCGTGAGTTCGCAACGGTGTAGACGCAGGCCGACATGTTCGCCGACGCCCCACGTTACCCGCGGCGCATCGTCTGCCTCACCGAGGAGACCACGGAGACGCTGTACCTGCTCGGGCACGGCGAGCTTGTCGTGGGTGTCAGCGGCTACACGGTACGCCCAAAGGAGGCTCGCCAGAAGCCACGCGTGTCGAGCTTCCTCGATGCCGACTTCGAGAAGATCTTGGCACTGAAGCCCGATCTGGTCCTTGGCTTCTCAGACCTGCAGGCCGCGCTGGGAGCGGAACTCTGCAAGCGTGGTGTGCCGGTCTACCTCTTCAACCAGCGGTCGCTGAGCGAGATCCTGCAGACGGTGCGCGTGATCGGTAGCCTGGTGGGGGCCGCGAGCGCGGCAGAGGCGCTTGCGAATCAGCTCCAAGCCCACGTCGAGCGACTGGCGCGGGAGAACGCGGCGCTCCCCAAGCGCCCACGGCTATTCTTTGAGGAGTGGCACGAGCCGCTCATCTCCGGCATCCGCTGGGTGAGCGAGCTGTTCGAGGTGCTCGGTGCCGACGACGTTTGCCGCGAGTCCCGGGAACGGCAAGACGCGAGGGGGCGGATCTACACGCCCGAGGACGTCGCGCTGCGTGATCCCGAGTTGGTTGTGGCGAGTTGGTGCGGGAAGAAGGCCAAGAAGGACAGGATCGTCGCCCGGCCCGGCTGGGACCAGGTGACGGCGGTGCGGGAGGACCAACTCTACGAGGTGAAGAGCGCCGTCATTCTGCAGCCTGGTCCGGCGCTCTTCACGGATGGCGCCGAACAGGTGGCGCGCATCGTCCGCGCTGCCGCCAACGGCGAGAAGCTACGCGAACAGCGACCCGGAGATCTACGCACCGGAGCTTGACGCCCGAGGTCTGTCCCCGCCGCCCGCCCCCGGAGGCTTTGCCCATCCCGGAGGCGAGGCGCGCGGTCCAGATGCTCGGTACCCAGGTGGACTGCCTCCTCGCAGGCTGGCCAAGCGCCTCGCCTCCTTTGTCCTG
>ERZ761602.7180-NODE-7180-length-11995-cov-109.554774_pt1 | contig 11995 bp, 15 predicted proteins | sample MGYA00512165_ERZ761602 | MGnify/ENA primary metagenome ERZ761602 (study PRJEB28899, sample SAMN02445085) | bioreactor sludge metagenome | biome: EBPR sludge; isolation source: Thorneside wastewater treatment plant | place: Australia: Brisbane, Thorneside... | reverse complement strand
GCGGGCAAGTGGTGCTGAACTTCTTGCTGGCGGTCTCCAGATCCAGCGTCAGTTGTAACGCGGCGCGATATTTGGACGCTTCAAGCGCGATAATTGCGACCCGCGAAAATTGCGAGTGGTGAAACTTCCTTCACATTTTGCGCGGCAGCAGCGGCCGTTTCAGGCCACGTCAACCATGCCGCACACAGCCGGACGGGGGTGTCAAATCCCGATCGCAAACCACGCCGCGTCCAGGTTCAGCGCACTGGTGTGGTTGCTCGAGAAATAGTGCTGAACTTGCGAGTTCGAGATCAGGCTCGATCCGCAATGGAGAAAGTTCAGGTAAGACGAGCTGATCACCTGGAATCCGCTTGATGGGAACGCGATTGGCAGGCTCTCAATGCGGGAGAGAAAACCACCTGCAACCAGTGGGGTTCCCCCTTCAGTGAAACGTCCCCATTGCAATAACAGCCCACAGGGGAGCTTGACGTAGCCACTCGCTCCGAGACTCGAACCCGGGTTTACAAATTCCGTGGTTGCTGCCCTGGTGCTGCTGTCGCTCGCTGATTGAGTCACGAACACGCCGGGACTCCGCAGCGATTCCAGGAGTTGCCCAGGGTCGTCCACGTCGAGCGTAATGCCAGCGGCGGAAATCACACCGCAAAGCTCTTCCTGCACCGAATTGAACCACTCGAATCCGGGAACCGTCGCGGCAATGCCGCCGGCCGGATTCGGATTCGCGAAATAACCTGGCGTACCGCCGACCGGGGCGGTCGGGAGGCTGGCTACCGCCGAACTTCTCTTGACGCGTTGCATACCTGCTCCTTGTGAAAAGACACACCAAACACTACCAGCCGCCGGAGATTCCGCCGGGGCCAACCACTGCCGTCCACGGCGCGGGCCATGGGCTCACTGCGCCCAAATCCATGCCGCTTGTCGCTAGGTCAGTCGTCAAAATCGTTCCCTCCGGACAGTTCCAATCGGCACCGGTCGCCAGATGTCCTTCCGGTTCAAACGGATAAAACGGATCGCCAGTGACCTCCCAGGCTTCGGCCGTCACGAATGCCGGGCCAAAGGGATCGGTACCCAGATATTCCATGACGCCCGATACCCGATAAGCCTTCCCATCGCCGCGAAACCACAGAAAATCCGCAGCCAGCAACGCACCCGCACCCATGTCGAAAGAAATCGTCCCGCGCGCGACGCCGCCGATAACGGCTGCCGAATCCGAATACGAGAAAATCACCCCGGTATGCGCCGGCTTCAAGTGATTGATGGCGCACTCGAGCAACTCGTTACCCCATTCAGCCAATGGCATCTCGCTATCGTCCTCGGTGGTTTCCTCGCGCATCGTCACCAACTCGCTATTGACCTGCCAATAAAACGCCCAGCGCTCGTCGGTCACAATCGATTCGGTATCCATCTCCGTCGTAAACGGGTGCCATTCCGTAATCGTGATCGAGTATCCCAGTGCTGCGGCCAAGGCGATGAAGAACGCGCGCGATTGACCGCCAACCGCCGCGACCCGACCGAGCAGGGCCGACCGCCGCGCCGCAATGGATTGCTCGGCGAAAGTGAAGCACGCGCCCGGCAGCCCATAAACGCGCTCCCAATCGGCAAGCATCGGCACCGTCGACCGCGGGTCCGCCTCCACCAGCACTTCACCAGCCGACCACATCGCGGCATCCAGAGCCGCGCCATCCGCCGCCAGTTCGACGCCCAGGGCCGTCCCTCTCGGATCGACCGCAGCAGGCGGCAGCAGTCCCGGCAGGACCTCGACGTGCTTCATGTCAGCGTCAGCGTGCCGAGCGTGCAGATCTCGGTGTGCGTCGGATCGAACAGGGCCACGACGTTGCTCGCCGGCGCGCTCAGCGTGAAATCCAGAACACCTGGCGTATCCGAAATCAGCGCCCGCAGCCGATTCGAATAAACCGTCTCGCCGGGTTCGAGTCCCGCAAAATACGCCGTGATCGCCGCCTCGATCGCCGCTTCCACCGTCGCGAAAACCGCCCCGTCGGCCAGCGTCAAAGCCGCTGTGATCGCGACGGGCACCGCCGTGGGGGCCAGCACCATGAAGTCGGCCTGCACCGGACGAAGCGGGTCGATAGCCGCCTGCGTCGCGGCGACCAGACCCGGATCCGGGATGCCACCGGCGGTCATGATCACCACATCCACCGTCCCCAAACCGCGTCGCAGCGGATAGACGTACGCCCGCGTCACCCCTGCCACGGCCGTCGCCCACGCCACGTAATCATGCGCCGCGCCGCCCATGGGCGGATTGCGCAGCAGATGGAGCAAGCGGGCCAGCAGATCGGCGTCGCTCTCGCGCTCCGTACCGCCCGTCATCGATACCACCTGCGCCGTCGACGCAATTCCAGACGCCCCACTGGTCACCGTCAGCGGCGTGCTACCGGACTGGTTGCCGGCGACTCCGGGCGCGATCGCCTGTGCCGGGACGTCCGCCAGGCCGCTGCCGGCGATTGTCGCCGAATCCGTCGTGAGGAAGACCACACCGGCCGCCGTGCGTGTTTCCAGACCGATCGGCACCGTGCTCCCGGCAACGCCCTCGAATCGGAGCACCCCACTCGCCACCGTCCCGGACTTGCGCGCCAGACCGCGCAGACTGCAATGCCGCTCGAGATAGTCGGTATCCGCCGTATCCGGAAAGATCTGCCGCACCACCCACAGCTGATGCTGGTAGAGCCCTTCGATGGCCGCAGCATGTGCCGCGGCCCGAATACCGTAGTCCGAGTCGACGCCGACAACGGCTTGGGGCAACTGATTGCCGATGTCGCGCAGGATCGCCGCGCGAATCGCCTCAAATTCCGGGGTCGTGAAAGGCATTTCAGATCACCATCACAGGATGTTCGAAAGTCAAGCGCTCGCCGCTGGCTGCGGCCACTTCGATCCGCAGCGCCAGGCGTCCCGGCTGCCGCTCGGTCGAGACCGCGATCGCCGTCGCCCGCCCGTCCGCCAGAATCGGCGCCAGAGCCTGCTCGGCGTACTGCCGGGCCAGCACCGCCACGCGGGCCAAATCCTTCATGCGGACCAGTTCATGCAGGCGGCTGCCCATCGTGGGCGCCGCCCAATAGCCGCCAAGCGGCGTCATCAGCCGCAGATAGACCGCGTTGGCGAGGCCGCCAGCCGGATCCCGCAGCGGTCCATCCGGGCCGACAGCGTAATCCCCCGAGCGGGGATCGATCCAGGCGTCACTCATCGTCACACCTGCTGAGTCGGCACATTCGTTTCACCGTGGGCATCGTTCTCGTGGTGCGTGTGACCGTTGTACACCGCCCGCATCTGCGCCATTGACTGGCCGCTCGCCGGGATCCGGTCCGTGATGTCGCCATCGGCCTTCACCTCACCCGTCGTCGTCAGCAGCGGCGTGATCATCTCCACCTTCGTGCTCGCCGCGATCCGCAGCGTCTCGGTCGTCACCTCGATCAGATGGCCGCGACGCAAGATGATCGAGTCGCCCTCGTCGGTATAGATCGCCATCTCACCCGTTGCCAGGCCGCGCAGCCGGTAGCCCGCGTGCTCCGTCGCCACCGCAATGCCGTGTGCCGTCTTGCCGCCAACCGGCAGGCAGACAAACATGAACCCGGGCGGCGGGCGCGACGTAAACCCGTAGTGCTGCATCAGCTCGTTCTCCTGCAGCTGCTCGCCGGCGAGCGCCTCGCCATGGAAGAGCTGCACCGGGCCGGCGGAAGACACCAGCGAGCCCACCCCGCGGAAGGCCTGCCGGACACCGGCCAAGGCCTTCCGGAGCTGCCGGTCAATGGCCTCGATCATCGCCGCGCGCGCCCCTCACTGGTCCACGATCCCGTCCACCACCCGGCTGCGATAGCGCAGCTTGTGCGGATGCGCATCCAGGGTCCACATCCCGTCTTCCTTCAGCGTCAGTTCCGTCCTCGCCCCCGCTGCCCGTCCCCCGGAAAACTTCCGCCCCATGACGAAAAAGATCGCCTCCAGGCCATGCGGATCCGAGCACACCCGCACCCGCTGCCCCGGCATCCACAGTCGCCCATGAGACGCCTCACCGGGCGCCACGATGCGATGACCCCGCACCGTCGCCGACAGCGTCAGACCCCGCAAGCGCGCATCCGAAATCAGCTTGCGCGCCCGCTTGCGGGCCAACTCGGAGTCGTCCGCCTCGTGGTCGACCACGATCTTCGGTCGATAGGCCAGCGCCTTCATCTCCTCATCGACCGCGCTGGCCCGCAACGCATGCTTTCCCGACTCAAGCGCCGTCCCGTGCGTCTGCCCGAGCACCGTCACCTCCGAGAAACGCTCGGCGACCGAGCGCCGAAGATCCATCGCCAGCACGTTGTTCCCCTGGCCGGAATGCCGCAGGATCAGATCCGCCACTGGCGGGTGCAGATAGTCCGGCCCGCCGACGACCAGCGTGCCGTCCGGATCGAACCATGGCCACAACCCGTTCGCCTCGGCCGCATGCACCAGCACCTCCCACGCCGTATCGCCCGGCTCCACATTCACCTTCTCGCGCCGTCTGGTCGCCGCAGCATCCACCCGCATGCGGGTAATCCCCAGCGGCGCCACCACCTTCGCCATCACCTCATCGAGGCTCACCAGGCGCGCCACGAACACCGCTGCCGAACAATCCACCAGCACCGCCGCGCCATCCCGGCCGGAGAGCGACAGCGTGTGCCCCCGCCGGTCCACCCGATGCGACACCTCATCGATGCGCCCCGTCAGCACCGTCTCGGCGCCCACCTTCACCGACACCGGCGCCCCCGCGCACACCTCCGGCGGCAGACCATTGACCAGCTTCGCGCCAACCTCCTCGCCACTCGCAAACCCCAGAGTCAAATGCCACGCATCCGCTGGCGTCAGCAGGTCCGAATCGATCTCGTACGATTCCCAGTCGGCGTGCACCTGCCCGCCCAGAACGCCACCGTCGACCACCCGGCCACCGAGCAGCAACTGCACCTGGTCAGCGGGCAAAGGCATGCAGCATCTCCCCCTGGGCAATGAAGTTCGGCCAGCGCAAAGAGGGATTCAGGCGGAAGATTTCCGGCCCGCGCGAATGGTCCCCATACCACGCGTGCGCCTGTAGACGCAGGTTTCCGGACACGGTCGCGGCCCGCAACAGCAACGGAGGGCGCGCCTCGATGATCGACCGCGCCGCATCCTGCACCGCCTTCGCCAGATCCTTCAGAGCCTCCACCTGCGGCCGAGACCCCTCGAGCGGAAAGCGCCCGCGCAACGCCACGATGGCTGCCTCCACGTCCGCGCGTGCGCGGTTTGCCACCGTCTCGATCTGTGGTGGGGACAGCGATCGCGTCTCAGCCTCGGCCGCCAGCAGCAGACTGGCCGCGATCGCCACGCCCATCGCCTGTTGCGCACGCACCACCGCCGCCACCGCTGCCACCGCCTGATTCTCGCTCGCCACGCCCGACACCCACACCGGTGGGGAAGTCGCGGTCGGGCTCGCGGCCAGGGTATCCCACAGCCCCAGAGTCCGCCGCACCGCGGCAAAATCCGCCAGCAGCGAACCGCCGGCGAACTCCCGCAGATTCAGCACCCCGTCGACCAACAGCGACAGATCGTTGCAGAACGCCCGTGGTTCGGCCAGCACATCCAGGCCCGACAGCAGTACCCCTTGCACCTCGCCGACCATCGCCAGCAACGGCAGCGTCATCGCCTCGCGCAGCGACGAGAACAGCGCCAGAGGATTCCGCGCGCGCAGCGTCCCCACCACCTCTGCCAGGCCCGCGGCCAGCCGGCCGCGGGCCAGATCGCCCGCCGCCAGCACCGTCTCCGCATCCTGGACCGGCAGCGAACGATCGAAGAAGGGGTTGCCCGGTGTCGCCTCGACGAACTCCACCGACACCGCGCACTGATCGACGCCGTCAGCCTCGTGGCGCACCGTCACCCGCGTTGGCACCACCGTCAGATCAGCAAACACCGGATGCCGCAGGATGCCCGGGCCCGGCGTATCCAGCGCCGCCAGGAACGCCTGCAGCCGCGCCTCATAATCCGCGCCGAAGAACAGCGCCTCGATCGCAATCCGATGCGGGCCGCGCCCCAGGTCCTCGACATCCGCCCCGTCGCGATACGGGTACGCATGTTCCGCGACTGCCCGATCCGCCGAATCATCGGTGCGCAGCGCGTCGAAGCCGACGTTCCGAAACGACGCTTCCAGCAGAGAGTTTTCCCAGGCCATCGGCAGCAGAGCTTACGCGCGCGCGGGCAGGGCCAAGGCCGTGAAACGCTTCACGGTTCGCCGGCGCTCATCAATACCGCAGGCCGCGGCGGACATTCGCCTCATTCACCGCCGCCACCACGTTGCCGTTGTTCACCGACACCTCCACCTTGATCGGCTCGTGCAACTTTTCGTACAACCAGCCGCCCAGCGTCTCGTCGCGTCTCGTCAAGGCCGACGTCACCGCGTTCACCAACTGGTTCGCCACCGGACCGATCAACTCGTAACCCACACTCCAGCCGGTCAACCCCGCGGCCGCCAGCGCCACCCCGCCGCCCAAGGCCCCCAGAGCAGACTTCCCGGGCGGCCCGCCGGCGCCGCCCGCGCGCCCCCCGGAAACCACCGCCGACGGCATGCCGGCGCCACCCGTGCCACCCGGCCAGTTCGTCACGAACACCTGCTGCACCCCGCCCAGGCCATCGGCGCCGGCAGCGCCGGGCAGCCCGTTCGCGCCGAGACGTGCCTTCCGGTTGCGATTCAAGCGCCAGGCCAGCCCCAGCCCGACCAGGCCAGCAGCCCCCGCCAGATACTTGCCCGGGTCCGCCGACAGATCCCCCACCAGATCCGCCGCCGCGCCCGTCCCGCGGGTAGCCGACTCGCCCAGCTTCGCTTTCTCGACCTCGATCTCCCCGGCCTTGATCTTGCCGAAATCCGCCTGCCGAATCTCCGCGAAAGCCACCCCGACCAGATCCTTTCTGGCCGCGCTGCTGCCCGTCGCCATCTCCTGGCGCAGCACGTCCACATCGCGCAAGGAACGGATCGCCGCCTTGCTTGTGTACATCTCCCGGAACCCCGCCTCCGAGATCTTGAACGGATCCTCCAGCCCCTTCGCCTTCATCGCATCGAGGAGCGCCAGAAACGCAGACACCGCCTTCTCGCCGCCGACCCCCTCGCCGCGCGCATCCAGCCCGCCGAACTTTCCCCCCGGCATGAACTGCCGGATATCAATCCCCGCCTTCTTCAGCCCCTCGACGTAATGCTTCTGTGTCAGGTGGCCGAGGAAATGCTCCATGAACGTCGCCACCTCCGCCGGTTGCGTCGTCGGCGCCATCGTCATCAGGCGCTGCGTCAGCGCGCCCATCAGATTCACCCCGGGCATACCCGTCAAGCCGACGTTGGCCAGAGTGTTCAGCGTCCGCGGTGCATCCATCGACATCGCGCGGGCCTCATAGCGCCCCGAGCGCGCGTGGTAGAGCAGCATGTTGTGCGCATCCTTCAACTCCTCGGCGCGCAGGCCCATCTTCTGCCGCAGATCCACGTCCAGATTCGCGATGTCCACCGGTCGGGAAAAGAACGCCGTCGCCGTGCGCGCCGTCTCGCCCACAGCCGCCAGCGCAAACTCGTACTTCTCGCCGGCCGACGTAAACGCCCGCAGCCCATCCAGCAGATCCTGCGGCGTCTGCAGCATGCTGGCCGACAACTCCAGGACCGTCGCCTTCGCCGCGCTCATCTGCTGCAGGCTCATTTCCCCGGTCTGCTTCATCTCCAGCAGATTCCTGTGAAACTCCAGGTTCGCGCTCATCACCTGGCGCATCACCCCGAGACCGCCGGCCGCGGCCAGCAGGCGCGTCGCCGCCGAAAAGCCGTTCAGGTCCTGCCAGGCGGTGCGCACCGAAGCCGCCACGCGACCGAAACCCCGGGTCGTCTCGGCCGTAAACTTGCGCATCTGGGCCGCCGCCGCATCGCTGCCGTGCAGCCGCAGCCACAACGCGACTTGCAGATTGCTGTTCATCGACTATCCTGCACTCATGGAAGACACCTCAACGATCGAGCGGATTGCCGACACCGCCACCGACCTGCTCGGGTTTGGCCTCATCGTCTGGCTGCTCGGCGGCCTCATCGCCTTCATCGGCGCAGGCCTCCTGGCCGTCGCTGCCGGCCTGTTGTGGCTCGCCATCCTCGTCGCCCGCCTCCTCGCCGCCGCCCTCATGGCGCTCGTCCGGAGCATCGCGCGTCACCGGCGCAACCGCCTGGTGGCGACATGCCGCGTCACGCCCGACTCGCCCGGCGCCGGCGGCGCTGCCGCCTCGCGTTCCGCCGCCGCCATCGCCAGCAGCCACAGCCACTGCCCGTACGTCAGCTGGCTGGCGGGCAGGCCAAAGAAGCTATGAGCCTTCTCAGCGTGGCGGTACTTGAATCGTTCAAACGCGGCGTCAGAGGCTTTTTTTTGACCTCCTCAAGCAGCGCCGCGAACGCCCCCTCATCGAGCGTCCGCTCCGACGGCGAGAACCGCCGTTCGTGGTCGAGATACGCCTCGATGATCCACGCATGCTCCTCGCGGGACAGCGCCGCACGCAGCGCCTGAGCCGAATCACACAGCGCCTTCCCGGACAGCGGATCGCACAGCGCCCGGCACAACAACTGGCTCGCCTTCTCCGATTCGAACGCCTCCGCCGTCGACACACTCAGCGTCATCCCGGCCGCCTGCATCGCCCGCTCGGTCGCCATCTGCGCCTGCAGGTAGTCCTCCTCGCTCAACACCCGCAGGCCCAGCTCCACCCCATGCACCGTCACGATGCCAATCGCCGAGCGGCCCAGCTGCAAGCGCTCGAGCAAACCCAGTGGCGCCCCCATCACTCCACCACCTCGCGCAGCGCCACCATGCTCAGATCCTGCTTCGCCTCGTTGTCGACCGTGTACTTGCGCCCCACATCCGTCGTGAAGCAGTCGAGATAGCTCGTACGCGAGCCGCCGTCGGTCAGCGGATAGATCGTGATCTTCGCGCCCTCGATCGCCGCCCAGTTCACATCGCCGGAGACCGGAATCACCGCCGTCACCTTCAGATCGAACTCGCCGATGCCCTTGGCAAAGCCTTTCGCGCGGCCCGTCCGGTTCATCGTCTTCACCAGCTTGCGGCCGGTCTTGAACGTCACATCGAGGCTTTCCACCTCCACCTCACGGCCATCGATCTCCATCACGATCGAACCGAGATACTCCTGTAGCGCCATTTCGGGTTCCTTAAAGTCAGGCCAGCGTCAGAACGAAGCGGATCAGAGCAACAGATCGATGCGCGCGGCAAAGATGTGCAGGCCGTTGACCACGTCGCAGGGAATCTTCGCATCCAGCCGGTTCGGGTCCTGCAGATCGCGCTCCACCAGCACCCCGGCCGCGTTCTCCGTCACCAGCTCGACGATCTCCAGCTCCTCCAGCTTGAAGAGCACGTCGAGAATCTCCGAGCGCACCTTTTTCGCCGTCCGTTCCGAGAGCTTCTCGCGCGGAAAGCGCAGGCTGATGCGCTCGCGGATCGCCCGCCGGACATAGTCCAGCGTCCGGATCGTCGTCAGATCCAGCAGCGAGATATCCGGCACGCCCTGCGGGTCCAGCGTATAGGTCGTGATCGAGCGGACCAGTTGCACCTTGTCTCCCGGCCCGATCTCCGTCGGCGTCACCCCGTTGTTCAGCGCATTCTCCTGCTCCGTGCGCGACAGCCGGTTCGCCAGCGGATTCGCCAACAGCCCGGTCAGCGGCAACGTGTTCAACGGCCGCGCCGGATCCTCCTCGCTCGCGACCACCGCCCCATAGGCCGCCGCCACCTCATAGACCGGCTCATACGCCGTCGGCAGCAACGCGCACGAAATCCGCCCGCTGTTGATCTGCCCGGCCAGTGTCGTCGCCGTCGCCAGCGAGCCCACGTGTGCATACACCCCGATCGCCCCGCGCTGTTCCAGCGGCCCGGAAACCGCGTCCAGATGCGTGCGCAGCGCCGTCAGGTTCGTCTGATCGTTCCACGGCACCACCACGATGTGATGTCCGGCGGCAAAGACCAGCGCCAGCGCCGTCGCCAGCGTCGGATCCGTCGCACCTGAGCCCGGCGCCGTGTTCGCCACCGTCGTCCCGGTCGCCGTCGAGCTCGACGAAACCCGCAGCCCATTGCCCAGCGTCCCCTTGTTGCGGGCCGTCATCGTCACCACGTTCGTCGCCACCGTCGCCGTCACCGGCAGATCCGGCTGCTTGTCGAACTGCGCCTTCAGCGCCGCCGCGACCGCCGTGTTCGTATCGCCCGCCGCCACCGCGATGCTCACACTCTGCGCGCCCACATTCACCGTCAGCACGCCGGAAGACGTCGCCGTACCGGTGACCGTCACCGTATTCGTCGCCGCCACCCCGGCCGCATCGTCCACCGCCAGAACCTGCAGCGACAGATACGGGTTCGCCCGCAGCGCCGCCCGCACCATCAGATGCGCGATACTGCCGCGGCCGAAGAACGTCGCCGCCTCCGCATCCGAAAACACGTCCACCAGCGTATTCGCCGGCACCGTCCCGGCCGCCAGCCGCTGGCCGATGATCAGTGTCCGCTGCAGATTCCCCGGCAGAGTGCGCACCGCCAGCGACGTGTTGAACTCGATGTACTTGCCCGGCTTGCGCAGGCTCGCCGGAATATTGGCAAATGCAATGTTCGGACTGCTCATGTCAGAAACTCCTTGGATTCTTCAGTAGGCGTTGCCGGCAGCGGTTCAGCAACCGGGTCCGGAAACGCCGCCCTCTCTGGCTCGGGAACCGGTAGCAGATCCCCGTCCGCGATCCGCCGCAGGTAATACGCCGTCTCCGGCACCTCCACGAACGTCCCCTCGTCGATATGGTCGCGAGGAGCGAACTCCTTCGGGACCCTGATGCCTGCAGCGGCTGTCACGAACATCGCATTCTCCCTGGTGGAACCTCGTTGCCCTGCGGTTCACGGTTGCAGCGTCAGCAGATCCTCGGCATCCGCCAGCCCATCGTCCGGCGTCAGGTGATACCGGATCCCCAGACGCAGCCAGTCCGGCTGCCGCGGACCGTCCGACAGAACCAGCACCACCTTCGTATGCCACTCCTGCGCAAACACCGCCACCGCCTCCTGATTCAGCCGCGTATTGAACAGCGTGCGCACCGCGCCGGGCAGCAGGCGATCGATCGCCAGGCCCAGATCCTGATTCGCCAGCGCCGCCTCCACATCGTCCAGCATCTGGTACGCCCCCGGCTCCTCGAGCGGCACCGGACCGCCCAGGCGCGTCTGCCGCTCGCCGCGGATACTGCGCGTGCCGACCATCGTCACGAACACCAGCGGCTTGATCCACCGCCCCTTGCTCGTCCCGTACGGGACTGGCCGGCCGCTGCCGGCGAAAGCCACCCAGATCGCCGGGAAGCGGCGCACCTCGGCCAGCAGCCCCTCGTCGAACTCGCCGCCATAGCTCGCCACCTCGCGCACCGTGTACCCCAGAGCACCCGACGCACACGCCGTCTGCAGATGGGCGATCAGCGCGTTCTCGATCTCGGCGATCATCGCCTCAGTAGTCGCCCAGGCTATCGGCCGTGAACACCCGCCGGCCCGGCTGGATCAACACCGTCCCGGCCGCTTCCACCGCCGTCTGCGCCGCGTCCAGACCCAGCGACAGCTTGCCGTCGCGCACCGCCTCGAGCAGCTTCAGCGCATCCTTGTAGCGCTGGCGCGCCGCCTCGGTCTCGGTCACCTCCGCCCCGCACAGCCGATAGCGCGCCACATCACAGCACACGCCGACCAGCAGGCGCGGCACGCTCGTCAGCGGCAAGCCGTAGCGGCTTCCCAGGTACGCATCGATCTCATCGCCCGCCTGCTCGATCGCGCTCGCGATCACCGCCGAATCGATCACCCCGAACCCCGCCCGATCCGACAGGGCGATCACCTCCGCCTCGCCGAAGCGCGCCACCAGATCCGCTTGCGTCGCGTACGCCATCCCGCCCGCTCCCCGCCCTGGGCTAGACCGGCGCCGGCAGAGCCGCGCCGGCCGCCAGCAGCACGCCCGCGTCCACCTCGAGCGCCTCGAACTCGGCCCC
>ERZ761602.7179-NODE-7179-length-11997-cov-5.627366_pt1 | contig 11997 bp, 7 predicted proteins | sample MGYA00512165_ERZ761602 | MGnify/ENA primary metagenome ERZ761602 (study PRJEB28899, sample SAMN02445085) | bioreactor sludge metagenome | biome: EBPR sludge; isolation source: Thorneside wastewater treatment plant | place: Australia: Brisbane, Thorneside... | reverse complement strand
TTCAACTTCCCGTGCATGGTGCCGTGCTGGATGTTCCCGGTGGCGCTGGCCTGCGGCAATGCCTTCATCCTGAAACCCAGCGAGCGCGACCCCAGCGCCAGCCTGTTGATGGCCGAGCTGCTGCAGGAAGCCGGCCTGCCCGACGGCGTCTTCAACGTCGTGCAGGGCGACAAGGTCGCGGTCGACGCGCTGCTGGCGCACCCCGACGTGGCGGCGCTCAGCTTCGTCGGCAGCACGCCGATCGCGCGCTACCTCTACGAGACCGGCGCGCACCACGGCAAGCGCGTGCAGGCGCTGGGCGGCGCGAAGAACCACATGGTCGTGATGCCCGACGCCGACCTCGACCAGACGGTGGACGCGTTGATCGGCAGCGCCTACGGCAGCGCCGGCGAGCGCTGCATGGCGATCAGCGTCGCGGTGCTGGTGGGCGACGTCGGCGACCGCATCGTGCCGCGGCTGGCGGAGCGTGCGCGCGCGCTGAAGATCGGCAACGGGATGCAGGCCGACGTCGAGATGGGCCCCATCGTCACGCGCGAGGCGCGCGACCGCATCGAGGGCTACATCGCACTCGGCGTCGAGGAGGGCGCGCAGCTGGTCGTCGACGGCCGCGGGTTGAAGGTGCCTGGACACGAGGGCGGCTTCTTCACCGGCGGCACGCTGTTCGACCACGTGACGCCTTCGATGCGCATCTACCGCGAGGAGATCTTCGGCCCGGTGCTGGTCTGCGTGCGGGCGCGCGACTTCGCCGAGGCGCTGGCGCTGGTCAACGCGCACGACTACGGCAACGGCGTGGCCTGCTTCACCGGCGACGGCGGCGTGGCGCGCGAATTCGCGCGCCGCGTGCAGGTGGGCATGGTCGGCATCAACGTGCCGATCCCGGTGCCCATGGCCTGGCACGGCTTCGGCGGCTGGAAGAAGAGCCTGTTCGGCGACATGCACGCCTATGGCGAGGAAGGCGTGCGCTTCTACACCAGGCAGAAGAGCGTGATGCAGCGCTGGCCCGACGGCACGGCCAAGGGCGCCGAATTCGCGATGCCCACCGCACGATGAGTGCTGCCGCCACGCCCCCGCCGCTGTCCCCGTTCGCGACCGTGCGCGCGCAGGTCGGCGACCTGGTTTCGCTGGGCGACGCGCCGGCCGGCGAACGGCGCTGCGTGGCCTTGCTCGGCGGCACGGTGGAAGGTCCCGGTCTGCAGGGCGTGGTCCTGCCCGGCGGCAGCGACTGGCAGTGGCGGCGCGCCGACGGCGTGCTGGAGATCGACGCGCATTACATCGTGCGCACGCCGGACGGTGCGCTGGTCGAGGTGCGCAGCCAGGGTCTGCGCCATGGCCCGCCCGAGGTCATGGCGGCGCTGGCGCGCGGCGAGCCGGTGCCGCCGGACGCCTACTTCTTCCGCACCCTGATGCGCTTCACCACCGGGGCGCCGGCCTGGCAGCCGCTGAACCGCGTGCTCGCCGTGGCCAGCGGCCGCCGCGAGGCGCGCGAGGTGCTGCTGCAGGCCTGGGCGATCGGCTGAGAGGCTGAGAAGCCATCCCACGCGCACGCGCCGCTCCCCCTGGCGCCAGCGTGGGCATTACTTCCTCAACCGGGCCGGCCGGCGGCCGATGAAGACCGGGTGATGCCCCGTCTCCCGCGCCCGTGAACGCCTTCCACGACGTCCGCCAGACCCAGGCGCGGCTGCAGTCGTGCCTGGCGGCCGCCGACCCGGCGACCGGCGGGCTGCCCGCGCCAGCGGCCGAAAGGGCGCGCGAGGCGATCCTGCTCGCCGGCGCGCTGGACCGGCCCGACGACCAGGGCCGCGCCGGCGCCTGGCTGTGCACGCACCTGTTCCGCCTGGGCCGCTTCGGCGGCGTGCTGCGCGAGGCGCCGGCGGCGCTGCCGCTGCTGGCCGGCGCTGCGCTGCAGGCCGAGCGCCGGGAACTGCTGCGAGTGCTCACTCTTTCAGCCTGCGAGGCCGCACGTTTCGACACCGCGATCGAGGCCGCGCAGGAGCTGGTCCGGCTGACCTCGGCCGGCAGCGACGGCGGCGCCTCGCTGAATGCCGCCTTCGCGCTCGCGGTCTGCCTGGAGCGCATGGGCGACTCGTGGCAGGCCGTGCGCGTGCTCGGCCAGGCGCTGGACAGCCATGGCGACGCGGCTGCCGAACACCCGCGGCTGGTGGCGCTGAATGCGCTGTGCGCGATCTCGCTGGGCGAGTTCCAGCGCCTGCGCGACGCCGCGCCGGCGGCCGAACTGCACGAGGCGCTGGCGCGTGCACGCGACGCCGGCGAACGCGCGCGCGCGCAGCTGGCGCGGCTGCACGACCCGGCCTACGAGGTCGCGATCCTGGGCAACCTCGGCGAGGTGCTGCTGTTCCAGGGTGAGCTCGACGAAGCCGAGCGGCTGCTCGACGCCGCGCATGCGATCGCGCGCCAGCGCGGCCTGCAGGCCTATGCCTGGCGCGTGCGTGTCTCGGTCGGCGAGTGGCAGCTCGCGGCCGGCCGCCCGGCCGAGGCGCTGGGCAGCGCCGAGGCCCTGATCGCCGAGATGGGTGGCGCCGGCGAGTCGGCACCCCAGCAGACGCTGATGCGGGCCCACCATGTCGCCTACCTGGCCTGCCGGGCGCTGGGCCGCTTCGAGCCGGCCCTGGCCCACTTCGAGGTCGTCGAGCGCATGGAGCGCCGGCGCGCCACCGTGCAGCTGCGCGCGCAGTCGCAGCTGTTCGTCACGCGCAGCGAGGCGCAGCGTGCGCAGTGGCAGGCCGAGCAGGCGCGGCAGGACGCCGAGCGGCAGCGCGAGCGCGCCGCCGCCTTCGCGGCCAGCGCCGAGAGCGACCCGCTCACGGGCCTGGGCAACCGCCGCCACCTGGACCGCCGCTGCGCCGAGCTGCTGCCGCGCCTGGGCGCCGAGGGGCGGTCGCTGGCGCTGGCGCTGATCGACATCGACCGCTTCAAGCAGATCAACGACCGTCACGGCCACGCCGCCGGCGACCGCGTGCTGGTCGCGATGGCGCAACTGCTGCGCGAGAACATGCGCGAGACCGACGTGCTGGCGCGCCACGGCGGCGAGGAATTCGTCATCGTGCTGCCCGGCATGGGCTCGCTGCTCGCCGCCGAGGTCTGCGAGCGGCTGCGCGAGCGCATCGCGCGCCACGCCTGGGCCGAGATCGTCGCGCCCGGCTTCACGCTGACCGCCAGCATCGGCCTGGCCAGCGCGCCGCCCTACGAGCTGCCGGCGCTGATGCAGCTGGCCGACCAGGCGCTGTACCGCGCCAAGCGCGCCGGGCGCAACCGGCTGTGCGTGGCGGCGCGGGACTAGCACGCCCGGGTCGCCCGGGCCGCCTGTCCCCGGCCCGACTCCCCCGACGGCAGGTTGTACGCGCTGACGCCTTGCGTTAGCTTTCCTGCCGCACCGGGCGCCGCCCGCATTCGGGGCCGGCCCCGGCGACATGGAGTCCCGGGCCTTGTCCAGCGCATCGACCCTGCCGCGCCTGCGTCTGCTGGGCGCCGTCGGCTTGGAGTGCGGCGACCGCGTCGACGAACTGCCGGTCGAACGTGCGCTGCAGCTGCTCGTCGTGCTGGCCTGCGCCGGCGACTGGGTCGAGCGCGATCGCCTGGCCCACTTGTTCTGGCCCGACCACGAGCCCGATGCTGCGCGCCGCAACGTGCGCAAGCAACTGCACCGGCTGCGCCAGTGGCGCTGGGGCAGCGGGCTGCAGGCCAGCGCGACGCGCGTGCGCTGGGCGGGCGACAGCGACCTGGCCGCCTTCGACGCCGCGGTCGCGGCCCAGGACGCGGCGCTCGCCCTCCGCCTGTACCGGGGCGAGCTGGCGCCGCGCTTCGAGGTCGGCGCCGCGCCAGGCTTCGCGCAGTGGCTGCTGGCCGAACGCGAGCGCCGCGCGCTGGTGCTGCGGCAGATCGCCGCCACGCCGGCGGCCGACCAGCGGCTGGCGCTGGCGCAGCCGCTGAACGAACGCGACCCGCTGGACGAGGAGCTCGCGCTGGCCTGCGCGCAGGCCTGGCTGGATCTCGGCCGCCATGCTGCCGCCGCCGCGGTGCTGCATGCCCATGCACGCTGCCTGGGCAGCGAGCTCGCCATCGCGCCGTCGGCGCGCGTGCTGGCGCTGCTGCGCGCCGCCGCACAACCCGCCGGGGCGGCCGGTGGCCAGGCCACGGCCGCGGCCGCCGTGGTGCCGCCCGAGTCCGGCCATCTCGTCGGCCGGCGTGCCGAACTGCGCGCGCTGCTCGATGCGCTGGCGCACGAGCGCGTGGTCACGCTGCACGGGCCGGGCGGCATCGGCAAGAGCCGCCTGGCGCGCGCCGCCGTCGAACGCCTGGCCGCGGACCCGGCCTGGCGCTGGCCGCCGCTGACCCTGGCGCTGGCGGAGCTTTACGACGCCACGGCCGTCGCACAGCGGCTGGCGGCGGCGCTCGGGGTCGCGCTCGGGGACGCGCCCGATCCCTGGACCGCGCTGCAGGCGCACCTGCACAGCCGTCCGCTGCTGCTGGTGCTGGACAACGCCGAGCAGGTCGCGGGCCTGCAGGCAGCGCTGGCCCGGTTGCTCGGGACCTGCAGCGAACTGCGTCTGCTCGTCACCTCGCGCCAGCCGGTGGCCCTGCCCGGCGAGTGCGTGACGAGCCTGGCCGGGCTGCCCTGGCCCGACGACGAGGACGCCACCGAGCCGGACATCGCCGCCCGCTTCGACGCGGTGGCGCTGTTCCGCGCCCGCGCACTGGCCGTCGATCCCGGCTTCGACCTGGCCCGCCAGCTCGAAGGCGTGGTGAGCGTGGCCCGGCTGGTGCAGGGGCTGCCGCTGGCCCTGGAGCTGGCCGCCGGCTGGTCGCGGCTGCTGCCGGCGGCCGAGATCGCGGCCGAGCTGGAGGCCTCGATCGACGTCCTCGAGCGTGCCGCGACCGCGCCGCCTGCGGCGCGTCCCGAGCACGCCAGCCTGCGCGCGACACTGCAGCGTTCCTGGGACCTGCTGGTGCCCAGCGAGCGGGCGGCGCTGACGGCGCTGGGCACCATGCGGGGCGGCTTCGGCCACGACGCTGCGCGCGCCGTCGCCGGCGCGGCGATGCCGGTGCTGGCCGCCCTGGTCGACAAGAGTCTGGTGCAGAGCGACCCGGCGCGGGCGCGCCTGGACCTGCACCCGCTGGTCGCGGCCTTTGCGCGCGAGCAGGCGGCGCGGCAGCCGGCCGAGGCTGCCGCCATCGCGGCGCGCCATGCAGCGTGGTTTGCCGACTGGCTGCGGCGCACGGCGCCGCAGGCCACCATGGCCGCCGCGGCATTCAACGCCGCGGTGGCCGCCGAGCTCGGCAACCTCGAGCTGGCCTGGGACCATGCGGTGCGCAGCAGCGACGCGGCGATGCTGGCCCAGATGGCCAACCCGCTGAGCAACTACTTCGAGAACAGCGGCCGCTTCCGCGAGGGCATGGCATGGCTGGAGCGCGCGGTGCCGGTCGCCGCCGCGCAGCGCCCGCTGGCGCTGCAGCTGCACCGCGGCCTGGGCACGCTGGCGTACCGGCTGGGTGCGCACGAGCGCGTCGAGCGGCATGCCCGCGAGGCAGTGCGCCTGGCGCGCCAGCTCGGCGAGGGGACGGCGCTGAAGGCGGCGCTGAACCTTTGCGGGCTGACGCTGTGGCAGCGCAACCGCTTCGCCGAGGCCACGCGCTACTTCGAGGCGGCGCTGCGCAAGGCGGAGCAGGACGGCGACCACCGCGGCATCGCCGTGTTCACCTCCAACCTGGGCCTGGTCGCGCGCGAGCTCGGCGACTTCGACCGCTCGCTGAGCCTGCTGCAGCGTGCGCATGCGGCGGCGCTCGAACGCGGCCACCACCGCAGCGCGGCCATCGGCTGCAACAACATCGGCAACCACCACCGCCTGTTCGCCGCCTGGGACGACGCGCTGCGCTGGCTGCACGAGGGCCTGGCGATCGTCGAGCAGCATGGCCTGCAGGGCCTGCGCGCGAGCTTCGCGGTCAACCTGGGGCTGGCCGAGCTGGGACGCGGGGCGCTCGACGCCGCGCAGGCCTGGCTGGAGCGGGCGCTGGCGTTGGACGGCCGCGGCGCCGAGCCCTATCTCGTCGTCGCGGCGCGGCTGGGCCAGGCCCAGCTGCTGATACGGCGAGCGCAGTTTACGCAGGCCCGCAGCGCATTGGCCGCCGCCGTGCAGCAGTCGCGCGCCGTGCGCGCCGGCTTCCACGCGCTGGAGGCGGTGGTCGTGCTCGCCGAGTGGCATGCCGCCCGGGGCGCACGCGACCGCGCCGCGATGCTGCTGCAGCGCCTGCTCGCCGAACCCGGACTCGACGCGACGCTGCGCGTCGAGGCCACGCGTGCGCTGGCCGGGCTGGGCCCGGTCGAGGTGGCCGCCGCGACCACCGAGCGGCCGGTCTCGCTGCAGGCGGTGCTCGACGACCTGGTGGCACAAGCCGCCTTCGCCGACGGCGGAACGCCCGTGGAACACCCCGCGGCCTAAGGTGCCTGCGTGGCGCCTTCCGGCGCCATGCAGGAGCGGCCGATGGCGGGCGAGGTGAGGACATTCGTGGTGCAGGTCTGGCAACGGCTGGGCCGCTACCGCGCGGCGGTGCGGCCCGCCGACGGCGGCCCGACCAGCCTGTTCGACGGGCCCGCCGAACTGGCGCGCTACCTGGGTGCCGACGCCCCCGGTACGTGCGCCGGCGAAGGCCCGGCACGCCACGCAGCCGACGCGGCGCCCGGGTCCCGCTCCGCACCACCCACGCGCTCAGGAGGATCGTCATGCTGACCCGCACCCGAAGTGTTCTCGTCGCCGCCTCGCTCGCGGCAACCCTCGGCCTGGCGGCCTGCGGCGGAGGCGGCAGCGCCGATGGCATCGGCGCCGCGGGCGGCACCGTGACCGCCTCCAGCGGCGCCAGCGTCGCGGTGCCGGCCGGGGCGCTGGCGCAGGCCACGCCGATCGCGATTGCGGCCGATGCCGCCGGCGCGCCGGCGCTGCCGGCCGGCACGACCACGGTCGGCGAGGTCCATGCGCTGACGCCGCACGGCACCAGCTTTTCGACGCCGGTCACCTTGACGCTGCCCTACGACGCCGGGCGCGTGCCGGCAGGCGCCAGCGTGCAGCTGCTGAAGACCAATGCCGCGCGCGACGGCTGGGAGCCGGTGGCCGGTGCGACGGTCGGCACGGCGACGGTCTCCGCGCCGCTGTCCGGCTTCTCCTGGGTGGTGGCGGTCGCCGCGGCGACTGCCAGCGGGGGACTCACCGGCACCTGGAATTCGCTCTACATCTGCGAGCCCGACACCGGTGGCAGCTTCAGCGGCGACGACACCCTCGTAGTGACGCAGAGCGGGAACAACATCAGCTTCACCGTCTCGGACGGCGCGAACGGCGTCGGCACGCTGGCCGGCGACACCGTGACCTGGACCAGCGCCGGCCCGGGCTACACCGAACGCGGCACCTGGACCGTGATCGGCCCCGACAGCATGGTCAAGCGCTCGACCTACACGAACAACCCGTCCGTCGGGGGTGGTGGGACGTGCAGCGGGTCGCTGCATCGGGTGCCCTGACCATGCCAGTCCAGATCAACGGAGGAGCCACGATGACGGCGTTCGCGGGTCGATTCCGAATCCGGAAGTGTGAGGGGGCGGCACCTCGTATCAGCACCCGGCCCATTCCCTGGTGGCAGTACGGAAGGCTTCTGATGCTAGGCAGTTTGCCTGCAGTGGCGGGATGCCCGTTCGGCTTCGGCTCCGACCAAGATCCCAATACATCGAGGACACACTGCGCCTACTCAGAAGCTCCGCAGATCACTACAGAGGCGGTGGGCGTGACGGTGTTCGAAGGGCAGACAGCCGTCTTCCGCGTCGGCGCGCGAAACGCCGAGGGCTACCGATGGTTCGAGCGAGGCCCGCTCGGGTTGGGAGAGCGGACGATGCTTCAGGACGGCATCTTCAACTCGCTCGCGATCGGACCGGTGACGATGGCTGACGACGGCAGGATCTTCACGGTCACCGCCTACAACTGCTTCACCATGAGAGACAACATCGGCGCGCTCCTACTGACCGTTCTCCCGCTTATCCCGTCGATCACGCAGGGCCCTCGGAGCCTCTCGGTGCCCGAGGGCCGCAGCGCCACCTTCGAGGTGGTCGCCACCGGCACCGCCCCGCTGAGCTACCAGTGGCGCCGCGACGGCGCCGACATCGCCGGCGCCATCGGTGCCTCCTACACCATCGGCAGCGTGACACTGGGCGACAGCGGCGCGCGCTTCGACGTCATCGTCAGCAACGCCGCGGGGCCGGTGCAGAGTGGCGTGGCGACGCTCACCGTCGAGGAGTCCGCGAGCCCGGCGTCGCTGGACCGCAGCTTCGGCGCGGCCGGCGTCGCGGTCACCACGCTGGCCGGGCACGACCTGTTCCCGCACACGCTGGTCAACCTGCCCGACGGCCGCCACGCCATCGTCGGCCGCGCCCAGGTCTTCGGTGCGACGATGGCCACCAAGCTCGTGGTGGCGGTCTACCGCCCCGACGGCACGCCCGACGGCAGCGTGGGCGCCGGCGGCCTGATCGTGCAGGACATGGCGGCCTGGCTGGCCGACCGCGCGCCGGCCGAGACCTTCCAGGGCATCACGCTGGCCGAGGCGCCAGCGCGCAGCGCCGCCTACCACGAGCGCAACGGCGTGGCCGGCCTCGTCGTCGGGCTGCAGGCCACGACGACGGCGGACAGCCTGCCTGCGCCCTATACGGTGCTGGCGCGGTTCTGGCTCGCCGGGCCCGCCGCCGGTGGCCTGGACCCCGGCTTCGGCAACGCCGGGGTCGTGCGGCAACCGTCGCCGACCTCCCCGGGCGCGCGCATCACGCGTGGGCTCGCGGTCGACAGCCAGCAGCGGCTCTACGAACTCGTGACCACGACGTTCACGACCAGCGCGCTGCAGGGCAGTGGCTCCAGCCTGCGGCGCTGGCGCGCGGACGGCACCGCGGACGCGGACTGGGGCCCTGGCGGCGAGGTCGTGCTGAACGACCCGCTCAATGCGCCCGGCCAGCGTGTCGAGGTGCTGCCGGACGGCCGCGTGCTGGTCGCCGCCATCGAGCGCGACGACCCCCGGCGTCACCTCGTCCTGGCGCGCTTCGACGCCGATGGCAGCCTGGACGGCAGCTACGGCAACGGCGGCCATGCGCGCCTGGGACGCGGCGTCGACTTCAACACGCTCAACGCCACCGGCGCCGCGTTGTGGCAGCTGGCGATGGCGGGCAGCGGCCGCGTGCTGGTCGGCGTCAGCGGCGCCGACTACCCCTTCGTGGCGCGCCTGTCGGCCGACGGGGCCGTCGATGTCACCTGGACTGCCATGGTGCAGCCGGAACATCCGGGCTACTGGCGCGAGACGGCCGCGTGCGGCCTGCACACGCTGGCGGACGGGCGGGTCATGACCCTGCAGCGCGAAGCCAGCGGCTTCGCCGTCCGCCGCTGGCTGGGCGACCTGTCGTCACTGGATCCCAGGTTCCATCGCGACGACAGCGGGCTCGCGTCGACCGCCACCGTCTACCCGTTCGAGAACCTGTCGTATGCCAGCTTCTCGTGCTTCGCCACCCACCTGCAGGCCGACGGCCGCATCGTCGTCGCCGGCCGGGCTTTTGGCGCCGTGTCCGGCCTGCCCAACGGCTTCGGGCTGGTGCGGCTGCGCGGCGGCGACCAATGACCAGGCCGCGGCGGCGGCCCGGTCAGGTCCCGATCACCCCGCCGTCCTCGCGCCGGATCACCAGCGTCGCGCTGCGCGGGCGGCCGCCTTCGCGGTGGTCCGGCCACGACGAGTGGCGCTGCGGGTCCTGCGGGTCGCTGCGCTCGCCGGGCGACTCGCCCGGGTGCTGAACGTCGACGAACATCGTGCGGCCGTCGGGCGTCCAGCTGACGCCGGTGATCTCGCAGCCCACCGGGCCGGTCAGGAAGCGGCGCATCTCACCGGTCGCCAGGTCGCAGGCCAGCATCGCGTTGTTGCCCAGGCGGGCGAACTCGCCCTGGTTCAGCGCGCGGTTGCCGATGTCGGTCTGCACCCACAGCAGGCCCTGGGGGTCGAAGGCCAGGCCGTCCGGGCAGGCGAAGGCGTCTCCGACGACGTTGCCTTTCGCTTCGGCGCGCTCGTTGGCCGGGTCGCCGGCGAGCACCAGGTGGTTCCACTCGAAGGTCTCGCCGTCGAAGTCGCCGTCCTCGCGCCAGCGGATGATGTGACCCATGGTGTTGCGCGCGCGCGGGTTGGCGGCGTCCACGCCGGGGCGGCCCTCGCCGCCGCGCGCGGCGTTGTTGGTCAGCGTGCAGTAGACCCAGCGCGAGGCCTGGTCGATGGCCAGCCACTCGGGGCGGTCCATCTTCGTGCCGCCCAGCAGGTCGGCCGCCTGGCGCGCCTTGATCACCACCTCGCCCTGGTCGGCGAAGCCGCGGTCGCCGGTCAGCGGCCCGGTGCCATGCTGCAGCGGCAGCCAGCGGCCGCGGCCGTCGGCGTCGAAGCGTGCGACGTACAGCGTGCCGTGGTCCAGCAGCGTGGCATTGGCCTTCGCGCCGCCGGGGCGCATGCGGTCGCGGCTGACGAACTTGTAGATGTACTCGAAGGCCGCGTCCTCGCCGCTGTAGACGACGGCGCGGCCGTCCTTCGTCAGCGCGACCCAGGCGCCCTCGTGCGTGGCGCGGCCGAGCGCCGTGCGCTTGACCGGCGTGCTGGTCGGGTCCAGCGGGTCGACCTCGACGATCCAGCCAAAGCGGTTGGGCTCGTTCGGGTGGCGCACGGTGTCGAAGCGCAGGTCGTGTTCGTGCCAGCGGTACCAGTGGTTCTTGCGGATGCCCCAGCGGCGCTCGTGCGCGGTCGGCTGGTCGGCGGGGAAGAAATAGCCGTTCCAGTTCTCCTCGCCGGAGAGCACCGTGCCCCAGGGCGTGAGTCCGGCGGCGCAGTTGTTCAGCGTGCCCAGCACGCGGCGGCCAGCGGGGTCGGCCGCGGTCTTCATCAGCGCATGGCCGGCGGCCGGTCCAGCGACGGCGAACGGCGTCGTCGCGGTGAAGCGCCGCGCGTAGCGCGACGGCCGCACGAGCTGCCAGCGCGAGCCGTCGAAGGTCACCTCGATGACCGAGAGGCCATGCGCGGCCTGGCTCTTGGCCACCTTCTCGGCCGTCCACGGCTGCATGCCGCCGGGGTGCAGCAGGCCGTCGTCGGTGTATTCGTGGTTGATCACCAGCAGGCCGCGCCGGCTGCCTTCCAGCGCCACGTAGTGGATCGCGTCGTGGTGCATGCCCAGCTGCAGCGCCTGCTCGGCCGCGCTGTTGCCGGCGTCGGGCCGCCACGCGGGCATCGCGCCGGGCACGCCGACCGGCTCGCCCCAGGGCGCGATGACGTCGACGCGGTAGCCCGGCGGCACGACGACGCGGTCGGCGCGGCTGGGCGGGACGCTGGCGAAGCCCAGCGTCGGCCGCGCCGCCGGTGCGGGAGCGGGCGCGACCGCGCAGCCGGCCAGCGGCCCGAATGCGGCGGCCAGTGCCGCGCCCCCGCCGCCGAGCAGCACGATGCGGCGCGCGGGGTCGGAGATCTCGTGGATGGTCGGGTTGGAGGACCGGTTGCTGTCCTCCATCGTCGAGAAGTCCTTGGCCATGGCGCGAGGCTACACCGCGCGCTACAGCTTCTCGGTCTCGCCGGCCTTGGGCTGCCACTTCATCAGGCGCTTCTCGACCTTGCCGACCAGGGCGTCGAGCACCAGCGCGAAGGCCGTCAGCACCAGGATGCCGGCCATCACGGTATTGATGTCGAAGGTGCCCTCGGCCTGCAGGATGAGGTAGCCCACGCCCTGGCTGGAACCCAGGTATTCGCCGACCACCGCGCCGACGAAGGCCAGGCCCACGCTGGTGTGCAGGCTGCTGAAGACCCAGCTCGTCGCGCTGGGCAAGTAGACGTGCCGCAGCAGCTGCTTGCTGCTGGCGCCCAGCATGCGCGCATTGGCCAGCACGACCGGGCTGACTTCCTTGACGCCCTGGTAGACGTTGAAGAAGACGATGAAGAAGACGAGCGTGA
>ERZ761602.7178-NODE-7178-length-11999-cov-8.447589_pt1 | contig 11999 bp, 11 predicted proteins | sample MGYA00512165_ERZ761602 | MGnify/ENA primary metagenome ERZ761602 (study PRJEB28899, sample SAMN02445085) | bioreactor sludge metagenome | biome: EBPR sludge; isolation source: Thorneside wastewater treatment plant | place: Australia: Brisbane, Thorneside... | reverse complement strand
GGTCCGGGGTGCATCGGCAGCGGCCGCGCGAATCGCCGTGGTAACCGCAGGGGCATGGCCGCGTTGCCTTTTTGCCATTGGTCAAAGTCAGCCTCAAGGCATTGAAACCAAAGGATTTTGCCAATGAACCGCAGACGCTCGGCGAACACGTCGCCCGGAAGAGGCACGAGCTCGGCCTCACGCAGGAAGAAGCGGCGGAACGACTCGGGGTAAGTTCTTGGACGGTGCTCAACTGGGAAAAAGCCAAGACGGAACCACCTGTGGTCAGCATACCCGCCATTCTCCGGTTCCTTGGGTATGACCCGTTTCCGGCACCGAAGACACTCGCTGAGGAACTCGCCCTGAAGCGTAGCAGGCTTGGTTGGCCACAGTCACGCATCGCGGAAATGCTCGGCATTGACGAAGCGACATGGGCGAGATGGGAAGCCGGGCGGCAGGTGCCCAGGGGAAGGCACACGGAACTCATTCGGCGCTTTCTTGATCGCCTGCTGGTGTGAGAAGTTCTCTGGAGGCGCGAGCAACTTAGATATTACAGGAGTGAAGGGTTCGCTCCACCTGACCTCACGATGTTCTTCTTCTGACCAGACCGCCACCAACGAATGACTTCCTCGAAGTCGGTAGTCCAGTCATCATTGGATGTCTTGCTTACCGGCTGAAACTTCAGGATGCGGTTTGAGGTGCCATCCGGGAGGAGCCAGTCTGTGACTGTGTAAAGAAAGTCTTCCCAGCAGTTGGTAGAGGGATGCATGGAAACTGCCAGGATGTCGAACTCTCCGTAGCGGTAGGGCCGGGTGTCTTCACCACTCGTCGGGTCTTTGCCGCCGCGCGTACGCTGCGTCTCGACAACGTACATATCCGATGACAAGGAACGATAGCCTTCGCTTGCCAGCATCGGCCGGTGGTCCTTCTGGCGTTGCATCTTCACCTGGACCGTGACCGCTCCAACGGTATCTCGGAGCTTGTAGTCGTAGGAGTGATTACCGGGAGGTGTCACGTCCGTCCAGCCGCACTCGATCATGACCGGAACCACGTACTGCCCGAAGGCCGCGTCAGCGATGACCCCTCGGATGCCTCGGACGGTGAGGTCGGGTGAGCGGGCGATGGCTTCGAGGATGATTTCCGCCGGAGCATTGAAGCGCTGCTCTATCGTGTGGATCGGGAACTCTTGACGGAGCGTTCGGAAGACGTTTCGTCGCTCTTCTTCCGAACAGTCTTTGAGGAGGGAAAAGATCTTGGTGAGCGATTGTTCGGTCATTCTTCCGCTTTCGGCCGACCGGGCTGAAGGGGTTCAAAGGCAAGGGCATCTTGTCGACGAACAAAGCGTCGCCCACCGACATCAAGCGTCCCCAGGCGTTGACGCTTGATGAGATTCGCGATCGCTTGACGTGAAACGCCCCGGAGACGCGCCGCTTCCGCTTGCGAGATCCATTCGGAGAGGTCAATGGCCTCCGGGAAAAAATCTGTTGACAACGTAAACTCATTCCGTACTATGGGAACCTGACGGATAATACCGATTTCGGGATGGTGACGCACCATGAACAACTTGGTCGAAGGACTGCAGGCTTCGCTTTTCGCCACTTCGGCTGAGCATCCATCGTCCCTGCTGGCAACGGAGGCACCTGCTTACACCACTCCTTACGGTGCGGCCTATCTGGGGGATTCGCGCGAGTTCCTCGCCAAGCTCCCTGAAGGAAGCGTCAATCTCATCTTCACGTCACCGCCGTACGCCCTCCATTTCAAGAAGGCTTACGGGAATGTCGACAAAGCCGATTACGTCGAGTGGTTCCTCACCTTCGCACGGGAAATGTTCCGGGTCTTGGCTGATGATGGGAGCTTCGTCCTCAACGTCGGAGGGAGCTACAACCCGAAGGTACCGACCCGCTCTCTCTATCACTTCAAGCTCCTGATCCGCCTGGTCGAGGACATCGGCTTTCACTTGGCGCAGGAATGCTTCTGGTACAACCCCGCCAAGATGCCGGTACCGGCCGAATGGGTGACCGTCCGCCGCCAGCGTATTCGGGATTCAGTCGAATATGTTTGGTGGCTCTCCAAGTCTCCCTTCCCCAAAGCAGACAACCGGCAAGTTCTCCGCCCGTATGGCAAAGACATGCTTCGGCTCGCCCAGCGTGGTGTTCGGAGCACGGTCCGGCCCTCAGGGCATGCCATCCGCTCCTCGTTTGACAAGATCGACAACGGGGGGTCAATCCCTCCGAATGTGATCGAGGACGAGTTTCCGACCGACATGCTTACACTCGGGAATAACTCCGCCAACGATATTTACACCAAGCGTTGCAAGGAGTCGGGTATCAAGATTCATCCGGCGCGTTTCCCGGCAGCACTCCCTGAGTTCTTTGTGAAGCTCCTCACCAACGAAGGGGATGTCGTGCTCGATCCTTTTGCGGGTTCCAATACGACGGGCTCCGTAGCAGAACAACTGGAGCGCCGGTGGCTGGCTGTTGATCTGGTGGAGGAGTACCTCTTGGCGAGCCGTTTCCGGTTTGGGGGGTAGAGTGTGGGGAAGCAGATTGAGGCAACGCACCTGATAGACAGGTATCTACTCGCAACGAGTTGTCGAGTATGCGCTTTGTGCTCACGCTTCGCTGCCACGGTGATGGTGAAGTAAGGCTTGGCCATAAATACTCGGTTGAACCGCTTCCGATTTCTCTCGCGTGTTTTATTGGAACAGTTTCCGCTGACGAGACGGAATGATCTGATCATTGTCGTGAATTTGCGCAGCGGAGCGGCGAATCACACCGTTTGGATTTACGACATGCACATCTTTTTCCAGGATGAGTGCACCTACGGCCTCACGATAGATCTGGGCGGAAGCGGGAGAGTTGTTGCAAGTGTGGGCAAAAAACTTTCCGAAGGAGATGCCGTCGAGGTGCGGATAGATCAGATGCGGAATCTGATTTTTCAAAGTATCCACGCTCTTCTTGCGCGCAGGATCGTCGAAGCAGAAATCGAGTTCGGACTGGCCGGTGTAGGCAGTGTCGTACTGCGGTACGTAGCCGAGCATATGAAACATATCGAGCCCTGCGGCACCGTAGTGGATGAAGTGATTGTTCTTGTCCCAATGAACGCGAGTCATCACGTCGCGAGCACGAGGATGCTGAGAGAGGTGGATCAGCCAGTAGTCGCCGTGCCCATTGGAAGAACGGATGAAAAAAGGCGTGTAGTACGCCGCACCGCACTTGTCGACGAGGTCTTGGTATAGGCAACTCTGGATGTAGAGTCGCCACAATGGATCAGATTGCTTGATCTCATCGATGGAGCGCCCACGTAACACATCCGGTAGCCCTATCTGCCGGAGCACCTTTTTTGTGGCTGGCAGGTCGCTTGCGAAATTGAGGAAGGAGTCGACAGCGAATGTGAGAATAATCTCCGCTCCGGGTAGGCTCAGGAGAATGTTGCGAATCAAGTCTGTCGGGACCTCAGAGTAACCGTATTGATCGAGAAGGAAGATCGCCCGCGCTGCCCGCTGGCTATGCTTCCGGATGTACGCGATGATTTCGGAAGCGTAATCTTGAAAGCGTCCATTCCTCACGAAGATCGATTGGTCGAATAGTGGACTGTAGTCTCGTCGGGCCAATTCTTGGCGTAGAACCCCGGCTGTCGCATTGTCGGCTTCGACGAAAAAGTAACTCAGATCGAAGCGAACCTGCTTTTTCCGTTCACGATTGATCAAGAACTCGGCTTCTTTGGCGGCTTCCAGCATCACGAACGGCGATCCGAGCACTTCCTCCCTGCTCGTCTCGTGGCAATAGATGCCGCCACCAGCAAAACCGTCGACCAAGGTGAGGCGAAAACGGTCTTGAAATGGCGAAGAGATGAGCGTCTGAAGGTAAGCCGTCAGGTAGGCGCGCAGCACCTCATGCTTTGCGATGCTGTGCTGGTGGATTTTGGGTGGCGTTCCGCCAAGGGACCACCCGTAGTGGCGTTCAGTCACTCTCTCTCCCTACTATCCGGTCATGTCTGTGCTTGCGGGACCTCATCCCAAGTCTTTCCATCGAGTAGGCGGCCGTTCTCCTTCTTCGATCGTTTCTTGCCGTCGGCGCCCCATCCGCCCCACTGCTTGAAAAAGAAGGCCACACCGGCCGTATCGCATTGGTGACGAATATTTTCAACCCATTCCGGCTGCATAGGCCTAGCCTTCGGCCCGGATTCTCCGCCGACGATTACCCAGTGGATGTCGGTTAGGTCGATTTCGCCCAAATCTTCCAGGAGGGGTTCCACGGAGAGGAAGCGGATATGTGCCTTCACCTCTCGTAGACGGTCGATGCGTGGCAGACCGGAAATCCGATCCTCAACGGATACCCCAAGCCACGTGTTTCCCGGACATTCCCGGTCAGCGAAGTACCTCGGCAGTCGCTCGGCACGCTTGGTCAGGATCTGGTATGTATGCTGTGGGGTGGCACTGACGACACTAAAGATCGTGTCCAGGAATTCATCGGGAATACCCTCATGAAAGAGGTCGCTCATGGAGTTTACGAAATATACGGTAGGCTTCTTGCGCGCGAGCGGCTGAGCGAGGCGTGCCGGGTGCATGGTCAATTCGAAGCCATGTTGGTAGCCCCTGGCACCCATAGCCTGTAGGCGGTGGGCCATTCCTTCCGCATAGCAATGCTTGCAGCCAGCAGAAACTTTCGTGCACCCAGTAGTCGGGTTCCACGTCTGCTCTGTCCATTCGATACGTGACTTGTTCGTCATATGGCCTCCACTCTAACGCGATCCGAGGCGCTCAGTCTGCCGATTCATGTGAGGTGTGGCAAGGTCATGAGCATAGCGGCATGTCGATTGAGGCGCTGCACGTCGCGACTTCTCGAAGCACATCCGTCCGTCCGGTCACCTGTCATCTCGACCGCTTCCCGATAGATCGCGCGATGACTTCCGCCATCGCCGCCCGGCGGCTGGTGACATCCTCCGGGGACACGGTCTGCCGTGTCACCTTCACTTTGTAGCCGCGGACGGTCGTTTCGGTAGTCGCCGGCGTGTTGAGATCGTCGAGGAGCGTCGGCAGGTCTTCGGCGCCGATCACGTGAAGCGGTACGCGTATGAGATCTTTCACCTCTCGCTTGAATTTCTCTCGGCGTCGTTTGTCAGGCACGATAGCGATGATCTGTGAGAACCCGGCCGTGTCGCACTTCTTCAAGTTCTCCTTCTCGTGCTCGATGTCGGTCGTGATCGAGATTTCGCAGGCAATGGAGAGGGTGTCTTTGCGGAGCACCACATCCGCCCGGCCACTGCCGGCCGCCTCTTCGATCGTGGCCCGGAAACCACGCTCTTCCGCCAGGCGCTTAGCCAGGTGCTGAAGGTACTTGTGTTCTTGGCCCCCGCGACCTGAGAGTGCCAGCTCGGCGGGCTGTATACGTGCGGTTGGTGGTTTCTTAGGTATGGGAGGTGCTGGTGCGAGAGCAACCACTCTTGCTTCGGGTTCCGGGGTCATCATCACCGGGCGTTCAGTTTCCGCCTTGGAAGTCACCGTTGCTTCCTCTCTGGTGTTGCTTCGGCTTTCGGGTTCGGAAGAAGCAGTGCGGAGGAGCGTTCGTATCTCCTCGACGGGAGTGCCATACTGCTCGCGTGAGTTCTGTCTCAGGTGTTCGTGCCGTTTTCTCGCCTCCGCTTCCGAAATGTGAGATGGCGGAAAAGTCATCAGATTGAAATCCTGGGGAGATGCTCCCAGGCGTACGATGGCTTGGCCGCGTGTAAGACTTGGAAGGTCCTCCGCTTTGAAAGATGCAAAGCCTTCAGCAAAGCGTCGAGCATCACTTTCACCTACCCGGAAGACAGCACGGGTGTAGGCATTGCCGAACAAGGCGCTCGTGATCTTCGGCACGGCTTCAAGCTGGGCGAGCGTCTGATGCGCCAGGACCAGGCCGAGCCGGTACTTGCGCGCTCCAGTCAGGAGCGACTCCATGGAGGGCGTCGCAAAGGACTGGAATTCATCGGCATAGAGATAGAATGGGGTGCGGTCGGCTTTTGCCTGCCGTTGTCGCGCCAGAGACAATTGATGGAATTTGCTCACGAGGAGACTGCCGAGAAGATACGCATTCTCCTCGCCGACGAGGCCTTGAGAGAGCTTGGCGAGGAAGATCTTCCGACCTTCCATGACCGCCCCGAGATCGAGCTTCGCCTGCTTCTGACCGACGACGTGGCGGATGAGCTTGGAACGAAGAAAGGCATCGAGGCGCGTCAATATCGGACCGATGGCACGGGAACCGATCAGAGGGTATTCCCGTCGCCAGAAGAAGATGATCTCCTCGTCTTCCACGCTTTCGAGATAGTCCGTGCGGAAGCGATCATCGACCAGGAAGCGGCGCAGATCGACGAGGGTTCCTCCTCGCCGGCTTTCGAGTAGAGCGAGTACGGCATTCCCGAGGACGGTGCTCATGGTGTCACCCCAGCTCGTCGACAGGCGCCGGAAGATGCTCACCAAATCGGAAGCGAGGAGCGTCCGCTCGATGTCGCTTCCGGCCGAGAGGATATTGAAGCCGACCGGCGTCTCGGCATCGCTCGGATCGAAGAGGATGACATCGCCAGATTTCCGCTCTGACAATCTCCCGAGCACATCGTCGATCAGATCTCCATGGGGATCGAGGACGGCGAAGCCATTTCCTGCCGCCGCATCTTGAAGAATGAGGTTCAGTAGGAGGGTCGACTTGCCGGAGCCCGAGGCGCCGATCACCCAGAGATGTTGGAGACGCTCTTCTTCGGAGAGCGATACGAGTGTTTCTTCACCCCAATGGATGTTCTTTCCGAGGACGTAGCCATGACCGACCGCCGCCGGGGGGCACGCCTTCGTCGGGCGATCGTCGCGCACGAGAAACGGATGCCGTACAGACGCATCGGGCAGGTGGACGAAGCCGGCGAGTTCTTCGACCGAGAGCAGCATACCGGTACGGAAGGTCTCGCGGTCCCGAACCCCTCTCGTGTACAGGAAACTGTCATACCCATCGTTTTCGAGAGGAATGAGTTCGTTTCCTCCCGGACGAGAGAACTGCAGGAGGAAGGCCTGAGCGCCGCGCACCAGTTCCCAAGCCCGTTTCTCTTCGGGTGCTTCAGCGTAGAGGCGAATGCCGACGGCGAACAGGGGGCTTCGGAATTTTTCTCTCGCGAGTGAAGAAAATTCCGGCGCATCCGCAAAGACACAGCCACCGCGCCCATCATCCAGGGCCTCGAAAGTGGCTTTCGCCCAAGGGTTCCAGGTCCGTTCGAAGAGTATCTGGACGACGATTTGTTCGTCGTGGCGGGCGGAAGCGAGTACCGGAATGAGCGCGACATATGGATCGATATGGAACGATCCGGCGAGGTGGAGGGGCAGGAAGAATTCCCGAGACAGTCCGATGTCGACGACTATCGATTTCCGGGCACCGCTCTGAATGGCGAGCTGATCTTCCGTCTCGACGAGACCGGCTTCCGGCACGAATGCCTGGAATTGCGCCGTCACGCGTTCCCGATCGCTTCGTCGGCAAACGACCTGGAACAGGATGTTCTGCTCCTGCCCTATGATCTCAAACGAGAGCGTCCCCGAACCGGCTGAGAGAGCCCCGAGCAGGCGGAGCGTCGTCTCCAGTTTGGCGGAAGAAGAGCGCGGGACCGTCAGGCGGAAAGCGACGAGCGATTCGAACGGGGGAGCCTCCGCCGGTTCCGGTTCCTCGAAGTCGGGTACCGAAGGTTTCCTCGTGCCGCCCGAAGAAAAGGTCTTCTTGAAAACATCGACGAGCATGCTGAAGAAGGTGTGATGCTTGCCGTCGTCAATCACCTCGTCATCGCGAGCAGATCCCGGAAGGAGGAAGCAAGGACGGAACGGAGGCTCAAGCGCAACCGGGTAATCGGCGCCCTGCCAGCCACGTCCCCGGACTTCCCAGGCGTAGAAGCTCGCGGTCACGATTTCCGCGGCGGAGAGAGCGCCCATGGCGGCAGGCGCCTTTTTCGGCTATGCCTTGCCTCCCAGGCGCGAGAAGAAGTCTCGCATGATCGGCTTGCGCTCCGACTCCGTGAGTGCCCGGATACCCTTCGTATCGGTCAGATCGTCGAGAACCCGCAGGACGGCCGTATGAGTGACCGACTGGAACATGAGGGCGGTGTCGATCTTGTAGTAGGTCAGCGGCTTGAGGAAGTTCTGGAGGAGCATCCCGATCACCGGAATCCCCGAGAGCCAGGCCCAGAATCCAGATTCTGTGATGCCAAGCCAGGAGGACAGGAAGAAGCCCTTCCCGAAAGGAGCGGCGCAGACATGGAAGACGTGCTCACCGCGGCGTATCTGGAGGTACTCCCGTTTGGAAGAAAACATCCCTCCTTCTGAGATGTTTACCCGCTCGATCTTGACCCCATCGACGTTCTCGTTCTTGATGAGGTGCTCGACTTCGGCGTAGAAGTCATTCGACGACTGCTGCATGCCCTCAACCCGGTGATTCCAGTGAGAGAGGATGACGGTTGGAACGACATGACTCATGGAACCCCCCCTTCCGTGGTGTTGATTCTCCTTCTCCGTATTATCCTCAATTTTTCAACCACTTCAAGAGTAAAGACAAGGATCTTCCGGCTGGAGCGTTGTCGCGCTGAAGGGTTCGCTCGGAGACTGATCGATCATGAGGCGGAGGTAGATATCGTGATTGGCGAGGCGCATGAGGTCTGAGGCGTCAAGGCGGGGAGCGAACAGCTTCTCGAAGAAGACAGCGTCCTCGGGACCCAGTCGGAAGGTGATCACGGTGCCGACATTTCCGAGCACCGCATGCAGCACAGCCGGTTCGAGCTGATGAAGATGCTGATTGGCAAGGACCAGCCCGATCCCATACTTGCGCAGTTCCGAAATGGTGCCGGCAAACGAGAGCGTCGTGAAACTCTGGAACTCGTCGACGTAGATGAAGAAGGGGCGGCGAGCAGAGAGCGGCAGTTCCGCCCGCGAGAAGGCAGCCAGCGAGAGTGTGGTCACGAGTAGGCTGCCGAGGAGGTTGGCACTGTCTTCCCCGAGTTCGCCCTTCCCGAGATTGACGAGAAGAATTCTCCCCTCATCCATCACCCGCCTGAAACGGACATCGACTTTCGGCTCGACCAACATGCGGTACAGCCGGGGGTCAGCCAGGAAGGCGCCGACCTTGTTCTGAATGGGTGCGATGGTCTCCTGGCGATAGCGCTGGTTGTACTTCGGAAATTCCGAAAGCCAGAAGGCCCGCACCTGCTCATTCGTCACCCTGGCGATCACCTCCTGGCGATACCCAATATCCGAAAGCAGGTGAAGAATGTCCGGGAGCGTCGCTTCGCCATATTCCAGGAGCGCATAGAGGGTATATCGCAGGATATGCTCCATGCGGACGCCCCAGGCTTCCACCCAGAGTTTCTTCCAGGCTTCCATGAGGCCAGAGGCCGCAAGCGGTATCTTGTCTTTCGGTATCCGGCGCAGGGGGTTGTAGCCGAAGGGTTGTGTCGGATCGGGGGCATTCAGGTAGACAAGATGAGATTTCCGTTCTTCGGGAATGCTCTTGACGAGTCGCGCCACGAGATCGCCATGCGGGTCAAGGACAGCACAGCCCCGGCCCGCCCGGATGTCCTGAAGCACGAGCGTTTCAAGAAGCGTCGACTTGCCGGTCCCGGTCTTTCCGATGGCATACAGGTGGAAGAGCCGGTCGGCTTGCCTGATGCCGAAGCGCTGAGAGGGGAGTCGGGCATTGGTCTTGGCGAAGAACGAGATGTCATGGGATGAGGGCATGCCTCTACGGTAGCGGAACTGGCAGGAGAAACGAGGCATCTCCTCGTGCCAGAGACGCACGCTCTCACGTCTCGGCCGGAAATGCGATCCGCATGATGATGAAGTCGGACAGTTCTTTTTGAAAGGAGAATCCGACATGAACGACCTCAACACACTTTCGAACATGGAGCTTTTGGCGGTGGTGGTCGGACCGCGCGAAGCCCTGCGCCTCTATCGGGGTGCCCTCTCACCACTTTTTGCCTACGGAACGGAGAAGGGGCACAGTACACAGCGGCTGCATGCCGTGCGCGAACTCATCCGCCGTTGGCTCATCGAAGAGATGCGGGAACGGGATACGATGGAAAGTCCAGCGAAGGTGCGTGACTTCCTCACGCTCCACTTCGCCGGGCAACCGCATGAATCGTTCGTCGTGATCTTCCTCGATGCCCAGAACCGACTCATCAACGCGGAAGAACTCTTTCGCGGGACGCTCACGCAGACCTCGGTGTATCCGAGGGAAGTCGTGAAGCGATCGCTTCAGATGAATGCTTGCTCGATCATCTTGGCCCACAATCACCCGTCAGGTGTGGCGGAGCCGAGCCGGGCTGATGAACTCCTGACATCAAACCTGCGGCAAGCCCTCGGGCTTATCGATGTGAGGGTGCTCGATCACATCATCGTTGCCGGGGCAGCGTCGGTGAGTCTGGCGGAGCGGGGGGTAGTGTAGGGGATACTATACCAACTTCGGCGGGACCTACAGCGTTTTGTCTGGGGTTCCGCCGACTGTCAACATAAAATATGCCTATGCTCAATCTCGCGAAAATCTATTCATCAGTAACGACTTATAAATTAGCATAATGGCATGTGGCGACACGTTTTTGAATTTCAGAAAGTAACAAATTATATCAATGAACTCGATCTCGGGCCAGAAACTGGGTCCGGTGAACATCAGTCTAAGTTTCTCATACTTCATACACTGCCGATAACCATAGTCGAAAGCGACAAGCTCGTTTGCATAGGCAAAAATTCTCCTTCTCTGAGCGATAAGCTCCTCTGCAGTAGCAGTCCTAAGTTCTTGAGTCTGGTCTAATCGGCTAATTAGCAGATGCTCCTCTTTAAGTTCTTTTAGCATCTCTTTTGCATCTGCGCTATTCACGACATCTAGCTCCATGTCAATCATGCCGTCGATGCTGTACATGCCTCCTTCCCTGCTTATCCCTTGACATTGCGGATTCTTATTAGGATTCTCCCTAGATTCGCCAAAAGACGTTTCGAGGTTAACAATTGGTGAGAGCCTCCTAATCCAGTAGGTCAAATGTGCTGCTGACTTAAAATGATCTGGATCGGTATCTCTTTTTTTGAAGTTGAACTCCTTGTTACGCTCAAGGTCATTCTTCCACGCTTGAAATGCTTCGGCTGTTCGGTGAGTTGACACTGTCGCGCGAATGCCTATAGGCTCCACAATGCGATTCACGTGGGTTACAAAGTTCTGGAAAAACATGGCCTCATCAACTAAGCCAAAAGGCGGGTCGTTATTCACAACTATCCTTACCTCAAAAGATTTGTTGAGTGTGGCCAGGCCAGACTATGTAACGCTTGCGTACCGCCGGCCAACTCCAAGTGTCAAGTTCTTGATCAACAAGCCAACAAGCATTTTCCGAACTGTTTAAAATAAAAGTGGGAAATATAAACGACGACGCCCATCAAGCACCCAGATCAACTGTATAAAAAAGCAAGGCACTAATGGTTACGTGCCTTGCGATCAACAACGGCGGATGCAGAGTCATCTTTTTTGTTCTCTCTGCTTCTGCTGTATCGCACCCCAGAAAACGTCTTCGGTGATTTCCTCTGGGATTCCCTCTGGAAATCCATTTGGGGGGTATGCGTAAACATCCTGCAGCGGCACGGTATTTTCTATCCCGACCGACTGTATCCCTTGTAGTACAAGGTTGCCTTCGCGTGTACGGTAAATTCGTTCTTGCATTAGATACCTCCTCAGTGGACAAAAAACTACTATTATGATACATGACGGACAGATCCTGTCAAGATTGCTTGTGGCAGAACTGCAACAGAGCGTTACGTGCTGAGCGCGCACAAAGCATTGGCGCGGGAGATGGCACACCTTCTGGCTATGTCGAACAATCCCGATCTGACGTAACGCCTATTCGGTGCCCAATGATCAGGGATAGCAGACCCCGACGGCCCGAGTTGGACAAGAATGCGGCTAAGTGATTGTTTGTGAGCAATTTACGGTTCACGAATTGGCACTACAGGCGTCTGGCGGAGGGCTCGGGCAGGGCGACGGTTTCGA
>ERZ761602.7177-NODE-7177-length-12000-cov-3.510925_pt1 | contig 12000 bp, 10 predicted proteins | sample MGYA00512165_ERZ761602 | MGnify/ENA primary metagenome ERZ761602 (study PRJEB28899, sample SAMN02445085) | bioreactor sludge metagenome | biome: EBPR sludge; isolation source: Thorneside wastewater treatment plant | place: Australia: Brisbane, Thorneside... | reverse complement strand
ACCCCAGTATGTTCGCCGTCGCGTGTTGGACTCTTATCCAGCCGATACGGCACCGAAGTCGGCATCACCGATTGGATCAAGCCGGTTTTGGAACAGGAACTGGGATTAGAGCCGAACTCCTCGTCATGGGTGCGCGAACTCCGCGACGCGGGGTACGCCACCGGGCTCGTTGGGAAATGGCATCTCGGGCTGCCCGATCGATTTCATCCCTCCGCCTTCGGGTACCAATCCTTTGCGGGCTTTCGCTCCGGTGGCAGCACCGTTGAGAATCCGGAATTGGAAATCGAAGGCGAGACTAAGACCGTTCCGGGCCTTACAGTCGATGTGCTGACCGATCTCGGCATTGAATTCATTCGCGCCCACGCGAACAAACAGCCGTTTATGCTTTCGATTCATCACCGTTCGCCGCATCGGCCCTGGCCGCCGCATGCGGCGGAAGATGAAGCTGCGTACGAAGGCAAGAAGCTCACCGTGCCCAACCCGGACTATCCCGATCTTGATGTCGAGCGCGTAGAAGGGTACATGCGCGATTATCTTGAGAGCGTGTCGGGAGTTGATCGCAATGTGGGCCGTGTATTGGCGGTTCTCGACGAACTAAAGCTTTCCGATAACACGATAGTCATCTTCACCAGCGATCATGGCTATAACGTTGGGCATCATGGGCTCATGCACAAAGGCAACGCGACGTGGATAACGAAAGCAATACGCGGCGTATCGGAAGATCAGCCGAGCGTGAAGCGGCCGAACATGTTCGATACTTCGCTTCAGGTACCGTTGATTGTGCGTTGGCCTGGCCATATCGCGCCGGGAGCCAAAATCGAGCAAGCGATCACAAATCTCGATTGGTATCCGACGCTGCTTGCATTGGCGGGTGTAGCACGTTCGGCCACGGACATTCGTGGCCGAGATTTTTCGCCGCTGCTGCTCGGTAAGTCCATTGCGTGGGACAATACATTTTACGGCGAATACAGCATGCATCATACGGCTGAAGCTGACCTGCGCATGATACGCACACCAGAGTGGAAACTTGTGCTGGATCTTAAGAATCCGGGAAAGGACGAGTTGTACAACCTTGCCAAGGACCCGGGTGAAACCCGCAATCTTATAGACGTGCCCGAAAGTGCGGCGATGCGGGATTCCCTTCGCGAAAAGATTGCGGGGCAAATGCGCGCAATCAAAGATCCGCTGGTCGAGCGCATGGCGCTACGCGCGCCCTAAGAAACGACTATAGTGCAGCGTAGAAATCATGCTGCCGAATTGCACGCAGCGTTGTGAAAGTCAAAGCTGTAGCGCCGTCCGAAGCGGACTCTGCGGCAGCACCATATAAACGCCTGGTTTTCGGAGGGCGACTTGTATGGATTGCGGTGGCAGCGCCACCGCTTTGGCTTACGAAGTCATCGATATCCTCCCTGTGACTTGACCAACACCGCATTTTCCCCAAGCCAGAATTTTAAAAGGTTTGGTGTATTGACATAAATTACTATCCTAGAATAGTATATATAAGGTAGCCGGAAGCTTGGGGCGCCGCGATTCGCGGTAATGGGAGGATTTTTGAAGATGAGCGACACACAATGTGCTTCGTGCAGCGGAACTGGCGCTGCTATCGAGACAACGTCGCGTCGATTCTACGTGGGGATAGGTACGTTCAAGTCCCCATCGACGAGTTGTTATGCATTTCTTGGCGGTTCGCCGGTCACGGGCACGGAAGTTTTCGAGGTTATCCCGAATAGCGTTATCAGCCAGGCGCAATTAGAAGAGTTCGTCAGTAACGCTTCCGTTGTGCTTATCGCCGGCTCCGTTGACGACGGATGCATCACGCTCTGTAACGCGGGCGGCCCCTGTCTCAACGTGATCATGTTCAAGGTTCTTGACGCGCCTGTTGGTAAAGCAGATGTCGCAGCCGACTGGAAGCTGGGAGAGAAGGCCGCGGCATCAGGACGCGGCGCCAAGGTGTCTGGCGAGGGCGCGAAGCAGTCACTCGAACAATTGAAAGCCTTGGCTGCGCAGGCCGCAGAACTCTTGCCCGACGCAAAGCGGGCAGCCAGCCCGTATCTGGCCGCGCGAAACTACTGCGTCGATGCCGGCAGCGTTGCGTACAACGACTATAGCGTTAGGCAGGAATGGGCGCGGCTCTCGCAGGAGTATCGTTACCTCAACTACAACTGCAGCCCGCTTTGGGGTCATCCGCAGTGGGGGTATAACGCGGTCGTCTACCTCTATTTCCGCTGTGCCGATGGCCGCATCTGCTTGACCGTCCCGCGCGTCGAGATTTGGGTGAGTCTCTCCTACTGGCGCGTTATTACGTGGCGTACAGTTTGGGTTCCCGCGTAATCACGCTGAAAGAAAAACGGCCGGAGGGCGGTTGCCCTCCGGCCGTTCGCTTCTTATCGGCCTAAGCCGAGGCTGTTATCGGACGAGATTGACGGTTTCCTGAAGCAGGGTGTCCGCCGTGGTAATGGTGCGCGCGTTTGCCTGGAAGCCGCGCTGGGTTACGATCAGGTTCGAGAACTCGGTGCCCAGATCCACGTTCGAGCCTTCCAGCACGCCGCCCGATACCGTGCCACGGCCGCCCGAACTGGGAAGGCCCACCTGCGCAGGGCCGGAGCTTGGCGTGTCGCGGAACAGGTTGTCACCGTAGCGTAGCAGACCGCCGTTGTTCGCGAAGTTGGCGAGTGCCACCTGGCCGACGACCTGCGTGAGACCATTCGAGAACACGCCGTTGATCACACCGTTGTTACCGATGTTGAACGATTCGAGCGTGCCGCGCGGGTATCCGTCCTGATTCTGAAGGTTTACGTCGCTCGTGTCCGAGAGTTGCGTGAGCTGTTCAAAGTTCAGGTCGAAGAGGAAGGGGTCCGTCGGCGTTGCGGGAAGGCCTGCGTCGAAGGTTATCGAGACGGCCCCGATACCACCAGCGGTGACGTTGCCTGCCGCGTCAAACAATATGGTACCGGGCGTACCCAGGTTGGGAGACAGTGTATTGATGTCGGTATCGGTTGAAGACAACGACCATTCCCATTCGTTGGTTGTTGCTGTTTTCTCAAACGTGACGACGATGTCGCGCGGCGTGCCGAGCGAATCGAACACCTGAATCGTGCGGGTCACGGTATCGCCGGCGGCGGCGTCCGCGTCGAGATTGCCGACCATGGTGCCCAGTGTCGTCGAACGCACGATGGAGGTGCTGCCGACCGGAATGGTCAGGTTCGTCAGTGGGCTGTTCGGATCAATGACGCCCGCGCCGTTGGCTTGGAAGCCTTGGACAAAGAGGCCCGTTGCCGAGTCAATCAGTTGTCCGTTCGCGTTGATGTCGAAGGAGCCATCACGCGTGTAGAAGTTGCCGTTGCCCCCGCTGAGGATGAAGAACCCGTTGCCCTGAATGGCCAAATCGGATGCTACCCCCGTCGTTTGCAGCGTGCCCTGCGTGAAGCTTGTGTCGACCGACCCGATGCGTACGCCGAGACCGACCTGCATCGGATTCCCGCCGCCGAACTGCCCCACTGGCGCGCTCGGTCCTGAAAGGGTTTGTGAGAAGAGGTCCTGGAACAACATGCGCGAGCTGCGATAGCCCGTCGTGTTCACGTTTGCGATGTTGCTTGCGATAACGTCCAACCGGCGTTGGTGAACTTGTAAGCCGGTTACGCCCGCATAGATTGCTGAACCCATAAAATTGATCTCCAACGTTGTGATACCGCGTCAATCGTTCGGCGGTATCGCGAGCATCCTCGAAGCGCCGAGGTCCTGCCCTGAATTTCGTTTCTTAAACTGTAATCAACGCAAACGGATCGCTACAGGCCCGTTCGCGCCGGCAACGCCGCGGCCGGATCTTTTCCGACTACCACTGCGCTGTCGATATTGGTGAATACGGTGTCGCCCATTTCATGCTGCGACATTGCGGTGATGACGGTCCGGTTCGGCACGCTCACGACCAACGCCATTTTGTCCATCAACAGCAGGGTCTCGCGCGATCCCTTTGCGGCGGCTTTGTCCACCGCGCGGGCGATCTGCGCCTGGTCTTGCTGCGTCAGGTTTATATGGCGATCATTCAAGCGTTGCGATGCGTGCGCCGAGAACTTCACGTTCGAAGCGTTGCGTACCTGCCCCGCCAATACTTCGGCAAAGGGCGTCGCCGGCCGGGTCACGGACGGTGAACCGGTTGACGTGCCTGCGGACCGCGTATGTAGATCGACTCGATTAATCATGGCGTCACTCGATCGAGCGGACCCCGGCCATGGACAACTGCCGGTCGCCAATCGTGAGGTATACGATGCTGCCCTGCATGGTCACACCCTTGACCTCGCCGTTGATTATCGAGCCGTCCGAACCGACCCCGCTAACCGTCCGCCCTATCATCGAAGAAGCGGACAAAAAGTTAAGCTGGTCGATGTTGCCGGACATCGTCTCGAAGTTTGCGTTCAGATTGTTCATCTGTTCGAGCGCGGAGAACTGGGCCAACTGCGCGATCATCTGCGCGTTGTCCGTTGGCGCGAGCGGATCCTGATACTGCATCTGCTGAACCAGCAACTGCAGGAAGGTATCCTTGCCCAGTTCATCTTTCTTGGGTTCACTCGTCGGTGACTGCGTGTCCGACCCGCTTTTGATTGCGCTCAAGAGCGCTTTCTGAACGGAGGTGCCCGCCGCCGCTTCGCTCAAGGGCGATAGGGTATCGCTTCCTCGTGCAATCGGCTTGAGCAGATCGCGCAGGTCCGATCCGATTTCGGATATCAATCCCATGTCGATCTCCTTTCGTTATGCAAATACGTTGAGCCGCCCGTTATGGGTGGGCTCCCGCCGTGCCCCGGCGGAGGGTGGTGTTTGCTTGGGCGGGGCATATGCCGCGCCGAAGTGTTCTCGCGGCGCGCCGCCATGCTGCGAGCCTTGGCGTTGCGCGTTGCTGGACTGCCACGAGCTGGACGACATGTCCTGCGAGACCGTGACACGCACTGTTTGCGCGCCATCCTGTGACAGGGCGTCGCGAAGGCCGGGCGCGTGGGTCTGCAGAATCTCGCGAACCGCCGCGCTTGCGCTTGCAAGCTTGACGGTCACGTCGCCCCGCGATGTGGTCACTTCCAATCGCACTTCGCCAAGCGATTCCGGCAACAATCGAACGCGCATCGTTTGCTCACCGTTGCCAATGAGATAACGAATGCCGCGCAACGCCTGATCCGGCAGTGCCTGCAACGTCGTGCGTTCTACGACAGTCACCTCGCGCTGCACGGTGCCGGTGTTTCCTTCCGTACGGAGTTCCGTCACCATCGTGGTGCGGATTGCGCCGTCCGGCGAAGCCGACTCCGTCACTTGTCGCGAAGTTTGAACCGGCTGGGCGAGGCTTTCGTCCGCTTCGACCGCGGTTTCGAGTGGCTCGACCGTGACTCCCAAAGGAGTTGATTCGGCCGCCGGTTCACCGTTTGTCTCGTCGACTTGTGTTACTGCGACTTTTGCCTCGTCGGCGACGTTGGAATCGACTTCGGATACGACTCCGCTCGTTTGTAGTGGAGCGGGAGCGGTTTCCGCGGACGCTTGCCTGGCGTTTACCGACTCGGTCGCTTTGCCTGCATTCTCACCTGATACCGCCTTGCTATTCGTAGCCAACGGCACTTCTGTGAACTCAGGCTTCGCCGGTTCAACGACCACCTCGTCGACTACTACCCCGTCGGGGATTGTCGATGCTTTGGCTTCGACCACCGGTTCCGCCGATGCTTTCGCGACTGGCTCCGCCACGACGACCGTCGCGATGCCAGCAGCGCTACTTGCTGACTGATCCGCGATCACCGGCGTGCCCGCAACATTGCCCAGCACTTCCGCCACGAGTGGCGTCGCTACAGCCTTTGCGGCAGGCGATACCGTCGGTATCTCGAAGTTGTCGGCATTAGGAACCGGGTTCAGGACCGATACCGGCGGACTTGCGGCCGGTGCTTTGGCCGTTACCGCAACTTCGCCCGCAGGCGACGGATTCACGACGTACTTCGCCGTGCTTTTCGCCGTTTGCCGCGGTTGGCTGATAGCCGCGCTGCTGACCTGCTCGGGCTCGCCTTCCGCTTTCGCTGCGGCGTCGCCTTCGTTCGTGACAACAGGTTTTGCATCCGGCTTCGCCTCCGCAATCGGACCACCCGTTTCACTTTTCCGATTCTGTTGCGTCTTCACGCCGGCAGTTTCATTTGGAGCGTTTTCGTCGTCCGATTTTGCTTCGGCAGCCTTTGCACGGGGCGTATCCTGCTTGGCTTGCGCGAAGAGCGATGCGAAAACCGATTCCGCATTGCCGTCATCGCGCCCCTTGTTCTTCTTTGAGGGACCGTTGCGTTCTACACCTTCCGTGCGTACTTCAATCGTGCTGATTTGCACATGATTCACCTCCTTTCAATTAAACGTTGGTTAGGCCAAATCGCAACGCAACCACAGGTCACGTTGCGTAGTTGGGGAGAGCATAAAAGTGAACCGCGCCAATGTGACGGGTTCGACAGTGGGGGAGCAATTAGAAAAGAAAAGTGCGGAGCGTAGCGATACTACGGCGCGGGAACGGGCAGGGGGACTTCTACATTTTCCATTGCGCGAAGGATTGCCGCGGCTTGGTCCGGCGTAAGGCTGTCGAGGATTTTACCGCGCGCGCGCTTCTCAATCATTTGAAGCACGACAGCGGCATCTTCCGGCGCCCAGGAACTGATGGCCTCCGCGGCTTGCGGGCCTTTCATCGCCGCGAGCGACATTGCGACATTCTGCAAGCGCGCCTGCTTCCCCGCATCCGCCTGATCCAGCGAGCTGCTCGCATCCGCGACAAGGTCGCGCAACACCGCGCGCAGTTCTTCCAGTTGCGCGCGGGACTCTTCGAGCCGGGCGGTCTCGGTCTTCAACGCCGCTTCGCGCGCGTCAAGATCGGCTTCCCGCTCGTTCAATGCTTTGACCACTTCCGGAATCTGCACTTCCGATGCGGGCGCGTCGGTGGTTTCCACTGGCGCAGGCTCTACGTCAAGCAGTTTCCGGAGACCTTCCTGCGTGAGCGCGCCCGAGAGGTAGATCGCGAGACCAAGCGCCGCGAACCCCGCGAAAATCGACATTGTAATGATGACGTAGAATCTCATGGCCTTGCCGGTCTCCGTTCAAGCGCGGAGCGCACCGAGGCGATCTCGTCAAACTGTTTTTGTTCTTCCTTGCGCACATGTTCCAGAAATGCGAGGCGAACACGTTCGGAAAGTTGCTCAACGACCTTGCGTTGTTTCATCGCGTCTTCCAGCGTGCCGCGACGCCGGTCTTCCTCTTTGCGCAGTGCGTGAATCTCAGCATCCTTGTCGACAGCTAGCCGTGCAAGGTGTCGCTCGTAGTGAATAAACGATTGGGCCTTGTAGGCGTCGATTGACAGCCGCGTAGCCTGGCCTGCCTCATCCAATATGCGACGCTGTTCACCCGTCAAGGCGTCGCGTTGCTGTTCGGCGAATTGAATCTGGCGGCGCACTTCCGCCAACGCCTGTGCTTTCAGGCGTTCCTGGCGTTGTCGCATGCGCACGAGCGCCGCGTATTTGTGCCAAGGCCGGGTCATTCGTCGTTATCCCTTGAGGGCTTTATGTAACAAGCCTTGAACATCCGAAAACTTCGTCGCGTCCGAGATGCCCTGCTGCAAAAACCGTTTCACGCCGGGAATCAATCGTATCGACCGGTCAATCTCCTGATTGCTGCCATCGACATAGGCGCCGATGTTGATAAGGTCTTCGGCTTCGCGATACGTCGCCAGTACGCGCCGTAGTTCGCCCGCGAGCATGCGGTGCGTTTCAGGCGCGACATCCATCATACACCGGCTGACGCTTTCCAGAATGTCGATCGCCGGATAATGATTTCGACTTGCCAGCGCGCGCGAAAGCGAGATATGTCCGTCGAGTATGCTGCGGACCGAATCGCCCACGGGATCGTTCAGGTCATCTGCTTCCACCAACACGGTATAGATACCAGTGATGCTGCCTTTGTCCGAGGTGCCCGCGCGTTCCAACAGTTTCGGCAAGAGCGCAAACACCGACGGCGGGTAGCCGCGCGTGGTGGGCGGTTCGCCGACCGCGAGCCCCACTTCGCGTTGCGCCATCGCAAACCGTGTCACGCTGTCCATCATGAGCAGCACGTCCGCGCCCTGTTCACGAAACCATTCCGCGATGGCGGTCGCCACGAGCGCGCCCTTGATGCGCATCAACGCCGGTTCGTTTGAAGTAGCGACGACCACGACGGATCGGGCAAGGCCCTGTGGCCCGAGATCGGCCTCGATAAACTCGCGGACTTCCCGGCCCCGTTCCCCGACCAGCGCAATCACATTTACGTCCGCGCTCGTGTTTCGCGCGATCATCCCTATCAGCTTGCTCTTGCCAACGCCGCTGCCCGCGAGAATGCCGACGCGTTGGCCTTTGCCGATCGTGTTGCAACCGTCAATCGCGCGAATCCCCGTTCCAATCGGCTCGGTGATGCGCCTGCGCTGCAATGGCGATGGGGGAGAAGCAGACAGCGCAACTTTCTGGGTGCACGCCGGCACCGGCCGGCCATCGAGCGGAAGCCCCATGCTTCCTATCACTCTTCCCAGTAATTCGAGCCCGACGCGGACTGATTGCGGGCTGAAGGTCGGTTCGACGAGGCTGTTCGGCGCGATGCCCGCCATATCGCCCAAGGGCATCAGCAGAATGCGATGGCCACGGAATCCGACGACTTCCGCCGGGACAATTTCGCCACCGCGCGGTGGGCGAATGTAGCAAAGGTCGCCGATGTGCATCGGCGGGCCGGTTGCTTCAATCGTGAGGCCCACTACATCAACAATTTTTCCGTACGTGGCAATCGAGCGCGCGTTCCGCGCGCGCTCAACCCGCTTCTCAAGCGCAATTGCCACCCGCTATTCCTCCAGCGCGTCGAAGATGCGCGCCAACTGCGTATCAAGCCGCGCGTCGACGTCTACCGTCTTGGTCTCGACCGTGCATCCGCCGCGTGGCACCGCGTCATCCGGCACAATCTCGACGCGCTCGAACGATTGGAACTCAGCTTCTATCGAGACGCCCCGCTGCGTAAGCCCTGCGATGTCGTCCGGATTGAGATGAACAATCGCGAGTTGGCGTTCCGTCAAATTTTCCATCGCGGCGCGCGCGGTCCGACGTACAAGTTCGTCGTCGGTGGTGGCTTCGCGGCGCAAAATTTTTGACGCCATCACTTTGGCGAGTTCGACCAGTTGCGGTTCGAGCGAATCGAGAAACGCCGCATGTGCCTGTTGCAGGGCGAGTGCCGCGCTTTCGAGCGCGCTATGCGCTTCGCCGACTTGTTGTTGAAACTGTGCCAGCGCCGCCGATTCGCCTTGCTGGAATCCCGCGGCATACGCCTCGCTAAAAACACGCTCGGCCCGTGCGACAGCAGATTCCCCTTCAAGAAGTTCCCCATCGAGCACCGGCGTTTGGTTCAAGTCTGGGCGTTCGTACTCCGACACGCTGCGCCCTGGGCGCGGGGGCTTCGCCGCTAGCGGGGCTGAACTCTTGAATACTTTCGACACACGCGTGCTGCCGTGCCTAGACCACGATCTCGTCGCCACCGCCGGCGCCGCCGCGGTTGATCGCGATCTCGCCCGCATCTTCCAGACGTCGGATGATGCTGACAATCTTCATCTGGGCCTCTTCCACGTTCTTCAACTTCACCGGGCCCATGTATTCCATTTCTTCCTTGATCATCGTGCGCGCGCGTTCGGACATGTTGCGCAGGATCTTGTCGGCCAGTTCTGTTTGCGCGGTCTTGAGCGCCAACGCCAGGTCGCGTTGATCGATTTCGCGCAGCGCCTTTTGGATTCCGCTGTCTTCGACCTTGATTACGTCGTCGAACGTGAACATCAGCCGCGCGATCTCTTCCGCCAACTCGGGATCGCGTTCTTCCAGCGCGGACATGATGGTTTTTTCCGAACCCCGGTCGATGTTGTTCAGAATCTCCGCGACTTCCTTCACACCACCAGCGAAGGTAAAGCCCTGGCTGAAGACGTTGGCCATCTTGCGCTCGAGCACGCGCTCCACCTCGCGCACAATCTCCGGTGGCGTGCGATCCATGCCCGCGATGCGAATGATGATTTCCGCGCGCAGTTCCTGCGGCAATGCGGAAAGAATAATGCTCGAAACCTTCGGCGAAAGGTGCGCGAGGATCAGCGAAATTGTCTGCGGATGTTCATCCTGAATGAAGGTGCAAATCTGCGCGGGGTCGGCGCGCTTCAAGAACTCGAACGGAACTTCCGTCAAACTGCTCTGCAGTTTCGTCAGCATTTCCATCGCGCGCTCGGGGCCAAGGGCAGACTCAAGCAGATTGCGCGCATAATCCACGCCGCCCGCGGTCACATAGCGGTTGGCGAGATACATCTGGTGAAACTCTTCGACGATGCGTTCGCGCACTTCCGGCTCGACCGCGCCAAGACTGGATAGATCTAGGGTGAGCTGCTCGATTTCGTCTTCACCAAGTTTCGCTAGCACGCGGCTGGCAATCTTGGGTCCAAGACATGCCAGGAACACCGCAGCCTTTGTGCGGCCATCCAGCTCTTTTACCGGCTTGGGAGACAAACCCCTATTCCTCCGGCTCGTTCAACCACGTGCGGAGCAGCGATGCCACGGTCTCGGGTTGCTCTTGCGATACACGTTCCACTTCGGTTGCCATCTCGCGCTTGCGCATTTCTTCCGGGCTGGCTGTTGGCAAATCAATTGCCACATCGTCATCCATCCGCTCTTTGCGCACCGTTGCGCGCAGCGCCAGGAAGCGGACCACAAAGAACAGCAATATGATCGCCACTGCCTTAATTATACCGTCCAATTGCGCAGTGCCGAAGGGAAGGCCGCTTGCTGGCGCCGCAACCTCGCCCGTGGAGGGCATTGCCGTAGCAAGTTGCGCCAGCTCAAAGGGATGGTCGCTTATCGTGATATTCTCGTTCGAGACCCCAACGGCCATCGCAACGAGGTCTTTGTATTTCTCCAGCTCTTCTTTTGTGCGCTCGACGTAATTCTTTTTGCCGGTCGGCGCGCCCTGCTCGTCCAACTCGTCTTCATACTTGCCTTCGACGATCGCCGTCGCGCCCAATACTTTTACGGTGCCCGGCGTGGTGACCGTCTCGGTCGTTGTTCGTGATGGCTCCATGTTCTGGATTTCCATCGTCTGCGTCTGCTCGATGCCCTGGCTGCCGCCGCTCTGCGCGTCTTCGGGAAGATTCGCGCGCGCCCCCGCGGGGCCTTGCGGCGCAACGTCAATATTCTTGGTGGAATTCTCCGTAAGGTAGGTGCTCAGCGGCACGCCTTCCTTCACGGATTCGGTAGTCTCCTTGCGCGTACTGTGATCCACGTCCAATGAAAGCGTCACCACGCTGCGAACGCCCAGGCTAGCCAGCGAGCGTTCCGCTTCGCGCTTTAGCTCATTGCGATAGGTGCGGGCAAGGTCAAACTTGGAAGTCGCAATCGAATCAAACCCGCTTTCCGCGGGCGCATGCAGTATCTTGCCGTCCGTCGTTGCGAGGTTAATGTGTTCGCGCGAAAGGCCCGCAATCGCGGATGAAACGGTATTCAGCACCGCCTTGACCTGCTCTTCATTCAGCGAGCCGATCACGTCCAGCGTTACGGTCGCTTCGGTGGGTTTCTCGTCCTGCGTGAAGAGTTCGTCCTTCGCTTCGCCGATACTCACGTACGAACCGCGAATGAAACTGAACCGCCCCAGCAGTTGTTGAAGCTCGCCCGTCTTCGCGCGAAGCAGATTCACGTCCTGCGTGAATTGCGTTTGCATGAGATTGGCGGAATCAAAAATTTCGAATCCGGGGATGCCACCTTGTGAAGTGACAAGGCCCGCGCCGTTGATCTTCACCAGCATGTCGCTGCGGTTCTGCAAGGGAACGGAGATTACCTTGCCCGTGCTGTCGATTTTCCAGGGCACGCCTTCCTGATCGAGTCGGCCCTGCACCGCGACCATGTCCTGCGAAGACAGGCCGGAGAAGAGTTCAACGTATTGAGGGCGACTGCCGAGGGTAACTATCCCGGCGATGAT
>ERZ761602.7175-NODE-7175-length-12000-cov-4.684303_pt1 | contig 12000 bp, 11 predicted proteins | sample MGYA00512165_ERZ761602 | MGnify/ENA primary metagenome ERZ761602 (study PRJEB28899, sample SAMN02445085) | bioreactor sludge metagenome | biome: EBPR sludge; isolation source: Thorneside wastewater treatment plant | place: Australia: Brisbane, Thorneside... | reverse complement strand
TCCTTCGGGATCGCCGTAGGCGAATCGGTGCATATACTCCTCCGACTCCCAGATGCTGAGGGTGCAGTTGCCGGTCACCGGGAACACCATGACAAACCTGGCGGTTTATCGAGGCACAAATGGACTTTGGATAGGGTCGGTAGCCTGGTGGGGCATAGTTCAGCGGTGCCGGGATGCAGCCTTGAACGTTGACGATGTAGTCATGACAAAGTTGGTCAAGATGGCCGGTGGTGACTCCCGATTTCACATAAGGCGTGATGTAATCGAGCACCTCGGCTGTCAGCCGACCGGCGACGCGCATTTTTTCGATTTCCTGAGGGGTCTTGATAGTAATGCTCATGCGTTGATGTCGGCGGCAAGGGGATGGGGAGCGAAGGATAAAGGAAGCCACTATCTTGGGCAATTGGCTCGGTCGCCGGTTGACTCGCGCCCTGACAGGCGTGAATCAGACTGGCACCATAGTACCCGAATTGAAATTCTGTTGCTCTTGATGGTACTATCGCCGGGTTTTGCTGGCGTGCGTCAGCGAAACTTGAAAGCGCGTCAATTTTGCTGCGCTGGGTGTGCCGACCAGGTACGTCCTATTACGCACATTCGCCTGTTCAAGGGTGCCTGCCGGGTTAAACAAGGCGGGCTGTAGGTGGGCGGATGGTGGTCCAACCCTGATATTGAGAGTAGAAAATGCCCACAACAATGCGACAGATGCTCGAGGCCGGTGTTCATTTCGGCCACCAGACGCGATTCTGGAACCCCAAGATGGCGCCTTACATCTTTGGCGCCCGCAACAAGATTCACATCGTCAACCTCGAGCAGACGCTTGCCAAGTACAACGAGGCGATGAGCTTCGTCCGCAAGCTTTCGGCCAACAAGGGCACCATCCTGTTTGTCGGCACCAAGCGCCAGGCGCGCGAGATCATGGCCGAGGAGGCAAACCGCTGCGCCTCGCCGTTCGTCGATCAGCGCTGGCTCGGCGGCATGCTGACCAACTTCAAGACGATCAAGCAGTCGCTCAAGCGCCTCAAGGAGATGGAAGCCATGTGTGAAGATGGCTCGCTCGATCGACTGGGCAAGAAAGAGGCGTTGATGCTGACGCGCGAACTCGACAAGATGCACAAGTCGATCGGTGGTATCAAGGAAATGGGTTCGCTGCCCGATGCGCTGTTTGTGATTGACGTCGGCTACCACAAGATTGCCATCACCGAAGCGGCCAAGCTGGGCATTCCGGTGGTCGCGGTGGTCGATACCAACCATTCGCCCGATGGCGTCGATTACGTCATTCCGGGTAATGACGACTCGTCGCGGGCGATCCGCCTCTACGCGCGAGGTGTCGCTGACGCTGTGCTCGAGGGACGCAGCCAGTTCGTCGAGGAGATCCTCGATGCGGTTTCCGGCGACGAGTTCATCGAAGAAGCCGCCGACGACTGACCTCCCGGCAGTCCTGGTGACGGATGCTGTGCCAGGTATCGCATTTGTCTTGAACGTATTGCATGCAGGGCAGGCGCCGGTCGGCGTCGTGTCTGCGAGTGGAGAATGAAATGGTGGAAATCACCGCAAGTATGGTCAAAGAACTGCGCGAAAGAACCGACGCGCCGATGATGGAGTGCAAGAGGGCCTTGACCGAGGCCGCCGGTGACCTGGGCAAGGCCGAGGAGATCCTGCGCGTCAAGCTTGGTTCCAAGGCCAGCAAGGCGGCCAGCCGGATCACGGCCGAAGGTGTCGTGGCGATTCATCGCGCGAACGATGACAAGCTCGGCGCGATCATCGAGATCAACTGCGAGACGGACTTTGTCGGCAAGAACGAGGAGTTTCTGAAGCTGGCCGCCGATTGTGCCGCTCTGGTTGCGCAGCAGGGGCCGGCCGACGTCGCTGCCTTGTCGGCCCTGCCCCTGGGCGAGAGCACGGTAGACGCGACGCGCACCGCGCTGGTCGGCAAGATCGGCGAGAACATGTCGATCCGCCGCTTCGTGCGCATCGCAGCCAAAGGCAGGCTTGCTTCCTATATTCACGGGGGTGCCAAGATCGGCGTCGTGGTTGATTACCAGGGAGGCGACGAGCAACTGGGCAAGGATCTGGCCATGCACATTGCCGCTGCCAAGCCAAGGGCGCTCGACGCATCCGGCATCGACAGCGAACTGATCGACTGCGAGCGCCGGATTGCCAGCGAAAAGGCGCGGGAAGCCGGCAAGCCCGAAGCGATGATCGAGAAAATCGTCGATGGCTCGGTGCAGAAATTCCTCAACGAGGTGACGCTGCTCGGCCAGGTCTTTGTCAAGGCGGAAGACGGCAAGCAGACCATCGCCCAGCTGCTCAAGAGCAAGGGCGCTGCGGTTATCGGGTTCACCCTGTTCGTGGTTGGCGAGGGTCTTGCCAAACGATCGAACGACTTCGCTGCCGAGGTTGCGGCACAGGCGGCAGCTGCCGCCCAGAAATAGGTAGCGACGCTTGCCCGAGTTGACCTGACCGAAGGAGCCAGACGCCGATGTCCGCCCAGACGCCGAGATACCGCCGCATCCTGCTCAAGCTCTCCGGGGAGGCGCTCATGGGTGCCGATGCCTACGGCATCAACCGGCAAACGATCACCGGCATCGTTGCTGAGATCAAGGCAATTGTCGACATGGGTGTGCAGGTTGGGGTGGTGATCGGCGGGGGCAACATCTTTCGCGGTGTGGCTCCTGCCGCGCGCGGCATGGATCGTGCGCAGGCCGATTACATGGGAATGCTGGCGACGGTGATGAATGGTCTGGCCTTGCACGACGCCATGCGCTCGGCCGGGATGGTTTCGCGGGTTCAGTCGGCGCTCAATATTGAACAGGTGGTGGAACCGTACATTCGGGCCAAGGCGATCCGCTATCTGGAGCAGGGACGGACGGTGATCTTTTCGGGGGGTACGGGCAACCCGTTCTTCACCACCGACACCGCCGCCGCCTTGCGCGGTGCGGAGATCGGCGCCGAAATCGTGCTCAAGGCAACCAAGGTCGACGGCATCTACTCGGCTGACCCGAAAAAGGATCCGCATGCCAGCCGTTACGATCAGATCAGCTTCGATGATGCGATTGCCCGTAACCTGGCGGTGATGGATGCGACCGCGTTCGCACTGTGCCGTGACCAGAAGCTGCCGATCAATGTCTTCTCGATCTTCAAACCCGCTGCCCTGCAGCGGGTGACGCTGGGCGAGAACGAAGGCACCCTGGTCTATTGTTGACGGGAGATCAAAATGTCCATAGCCGAAGTGAAGAAAACGGCCGAGCACAAGATGCTGAGGTCCGTGGAGGCACTCAAGACCGACCTGGCCAAGGTGCGTACCGGGCGTGCCCACACCGGCCTGCTCGACCATGTGCATGTCGAGTACTACGGTTCATCGGTGCCGATCAATACGGTGGCCAATGTCACGCTGATCGATGCGCGCACCCTCGGTGTCCAGCCCTGGGAGAAAGGAATGGCGGCGAAGGTCGAGAAAGCCATCAGGGACTGTGACCTGGGACTCAATCCCTCGGCGCAGGGTGATCTGATCCGCGTGCCGATGCCGCCACTGACCGAGGAGCGACGCCGCGACCTGATCAAGGTGGTGAAGGGGGAGGGAGAAGCCGCCAAGGTTGCGGTGCGCAATTTGCGCCGCGACGCCATCGCCACGCTCAAGGACATGCTGAAGAACAAGGAGTGCTCCGAGGACGATGAGCACCGCGCTCAGGACGAGGTCCAGAAACTCACGGACCGCTACGTGGCGGAGATCGACAAGCAACTGGGTCACAAGGAAACCGAGTTGATGGCAATCTGACGATTGCCGACGAGCCCACCAAGATGCAGCGCTTTGCCAGCTCAACCCGGGATGTCCCGCCCGCGCCGTCGATTCCGCGGCATGTGGCGATCATCATGGACGGCAATGGCCGTTGGGCGAAGAAGCGCCTGTTGCCCCGCGTGGCGGGCCATCATCGTGGCCTGGAGACGGTGCGGGTGATGGTCCGCGCCTGCCTCGAACGCGGCATCGAGTACCTCACGCTCTTCGCCTTCAGCTCGGAGAACTGGCGGCGTCCGCAGGACGAAGTGTCCCTCCTGATGCAACTCTTCGTGCGCGCGCTCAAGGAGGAGGTCAAGAAGCTCGATCGCAACGGCGTACGTCTGAGAGTGATCGGTGACCTGTCCCGTTTCGAGCCCGACCTGCAGGCACTGATCGAAGCCTCGGAGCAAAGGACGGCGGCCAACAACCGACTCGTCCTGACGATTGCTGCCAATTACGGTGGCCGCTGGGACATTCTACAGGCGCTCCGCCGCATGCTGCTCAACAATCCGGGGTACAGCGGCGACTGGAGCGAAACCGACCTGGCTCCCCATCTGGCGATGAACTACGCGCCCGAGCCGGATCTCTTCATCCGCACGGGCGGCGAGCAGCGGATCAGCAATTTCCTCCTCTGGCAGCTTGCCTATTCGGAGCTGTACTTCACCGAGGTACTCTGGCCCGAGTTTGACTCGGCAGCCCTGGATATGGCGCTCACCTCCTATCGGCAGCGCGAACGCCGTTTCGGACGTACCAGCGAACAACTGGCCGCCGGCGCCCTCCCGCCGGGCCCACCGACCGGTTCGCGAATAGATGCTTAGGACGCGGGTGATCACCGCGGTCGTCCTGTTTGCCGCTTTCTTCCTCGCGCTCTTCTACCTGCCACCGCTTGGCTGGCTACTCTTCGTCAGCGCCGTGGCTGTGGTCGCGGCCTGGGAGTGGGGGGCTCTGATGCGTCTCGCGGAGAGGGCGCGGCTTGGCCTGGGCGTCGTGTTGGCCATCGTCTGTGCTCTGGTGGCGATCGTCGCGCCGGCGGCGGTGGGTCTGGCAGATGGCTTTGGCCAGGCGGCATGGCGCTTGGGGGCGTTTTTCTATCTGCCTGCTGCGGCTTTCTGGCTGTTCCTGGTGCCGATCTGGTTACGGCGCCGCTGGTCTCTGTCCAGCCGCGCTCTTGCCTTGTTGACGGGCGCGGTGGTCGTCCTGCCGGTCTGGCTGGCGCTGCTCCAGCTTCGGCAGGCGGGGCCGCTGAGCGTGCTGGCGATCATGACCGTCGTCTGGCTGGCGGACATCGGTGCCTATTTTGCCGGGCGCCGCTTTGGCCAGCACAAACTGGCGCCCGGGATCAGCCCCGGCAAGACCTGGGAAGGTGCGATCGGTGGTGCACTGGCCGTTCTCGCCTATGGTTTCCTGCTCTCAGCCAAGCTGCCGGCGGCGCTCGCCGGGAACTTTCCGTTGCTGATCGGCGTGCTGATCGTGTTGACCGCGATCAGCGTGCTGGGTGATCTGTTCGAGTCGCTGCTCAAGCGCCAAGCCGGCCTCAAGGACAGCAGCAACGTCTTGCCGGGTCATGGCGGGGTGCTCGACCGGATCGACAGCCTGACCTCGACCCTGCCGCTGGTCGCCCTGGTCTGGCTGCTGACACAGCCCTGATGGTGTCCGACGTGGCGATCCAGCAACTCACCATCCTTGGCTCGACCGGTTCCATCGGGGTCAACACGCTCGATGTCGTGCGTCGTCACCCGAACCTTTACCGCGTTGTTGCGCTCTGCGCGCATCGGCAGGCCGACCGCCTTTTCGAGCAATGCCTCGAGTTCCGGCCAGGGCATGCAGTGGTCGGCGACCCGGCGTTGGCCGCCGAGCTGGCTGCGCGCCTCGCCGCTGCCGGGTGCACTACCGAGGTCTGGCATGGGCCGGCGGCGCTGGTGCGCATGGCGCAACTACCGGAGGTCGATGCGGTGATGGCGGCGATCGTCGGTGCAGCCGGTCTGCCGCCGACCTTGGCAGCCGCCGTCGCCGGCAAGAAGATCCTGCTCGCCAACAAGGAAGCACTGGTCATGGCCGGCCCGGTGTTCATGCGTGCCGTACGGGAAAACGGAGCCATCCTGTTACCGATCGACAGCGAACATAATGCGATTTTTCAATCTCTGCCGAGCGATTACTCGGGCAATCTGACAGAAAGCGGTGTGCTCGGGCTTTTCCTGACGGCTTCGGGCGGCCCATTTCGCGGTCGGGAGCTTGCCGATCTCGAGTCCGTCGGGCCGGAAGAGGCCTGCTCGCACCCGAACTGGGTCATGGGCCGAAAGATATCGGTCGATTCTGCGACAATGATGAACAAGGGCTTGGAAGTGATCGAGGCTCACTGGCTGTTCAACGTTCCTGCCGACAGGATTCGGGTGGTCATTCATCCGCAAAGCGTGGTGCATTCGCTCGTCCAGTACAGCGATGGTTCGGTGATCGCGGAACTTGGGAACCCCGACATGCGTACCCCGATAGCGCACGCCCTGGCCTATCCGCAGCGCATTGCGGCCGGCGTCGCGCCGCTCGACCTGTGCGAGGTGGCCGCGCTGCACTTCGAGAGGCCCGACATCGAGCGTTTCCCTTGCCTGGCACTGGCTTACCGGGCGCTCAGCGCCGGCGGCTGTGCGTCAACCACGCTCAATGCGGCCAACGAAGTGGCGGTCGAGGCCTTTCTGGAGCGCCGGATCGGCTTCAATGCGATCGCCCGCCTGATCGGGGAGGTGATGGACCAGGTGCCGGCCGGACGGGAACCCGGCTCCCTCGCCGAGGTGCTGGCGGCCGACCGTGCGGCACGCGAGGTGGCGCAGCGCTGTCTTGTCACCCGGGTCTGCGCATGAACGGTTTTCTCTACTATCTGGTGGCGTTTGCGGTGGTTATTGGCATTCTCGTCATCGTCCATGAGTTTGGTCATTACCTGGCCGCGCGTTGGGCGGGCGTCAAGGTGTTGCGCTTTTCGGTCGGCTTTGGCCGGCCGCTATGGGCGCGGCGCTGGGGCCGGGACCGTACCGAATGGACCATTGCCACCTTCCCGCTCGGCGGCTATGTCAAGATGCTGGACGAGCGCGAAGGCGAGGTGGCAGCCGAAGACCTGCCACGCAGCTTCAACCGGCAGTCGGTCTATCGACGGATGGTGATCGTCGCGGCGGGACCGGCGGCCAACTTCCTGCTGGCCATCGTGCTCTATTGGGGGCTGTTCTGGTATGGCAGTGCCGAGTTCAAGCCGATCCTCGGCGCACCGGTGGTTGCCAGTCCGGCCGCCATGGCCGGCATCGAGGACGGTGAACTGGTGCTCCAGGTCGGAGGCGAGAAGGTGCTGACCTGGCAGGAGATGCGTTGGGTCTTGCTGCAACGCGCGGTCGATCAGGAGCAGATCGACCTCGAAGTGATCAACCCGCGCCAGGAAATTTCGATTCGCCGCCTGGATGTTTCGGTGGTTCGCCAGTCGGGATGGGAGGGCGATGCCCTGGACAAACTCGGATTTCGCATGTATCGCCCGCGCTTGCCGGCGGTGATCGGCCGGATCGCCGCGGACAGTGCTGCCGATGCGGCAGGGCTGCGGGCGGGGGACGAGATCCTGGAGATTGATGGGCAGGATGTCGCTAGCTGGGCCGACGTGGTCAACGCCGTGCGCGAGTCGCCGGGCAGGACGCTGCAACTGGAGGTTCTCCGTCAAGGGGCGCGCCTCTTCCTCGCAGTGACGCCGGTCGAGGTCGTGGAACAGGGGCGCTCCATCGGTCGTATCGGTGCAGCGGTCAGCGATGACGGTCACGCGCGGGCAGAGCTGATGATCACCGTTCGCTATGGCCCCTGGTCAGCGCTTGGCAAGGCGTTCACCGAGACTTGGGACAAATCCAGCTTCACGCTGCTGATGATCGGCAAGATGATCAGCGGTGAGGTTTCGTGGCGCAACCTCAGCGGGCCGGTGACGATTGCGGACTACGCCGGGCAGTCGGCGAAACTGGGCATCGACTACTACCTCAAGTTTCTGGCCCTGGTGAGCATCAGTCTCGGGGTGCTCAATCTGCTGCCCATCCCGATTCTGGATGGGGGACATTTGCTGTATTATCTGGTGGAAATCATCAAGCGTGGGCCCGTTTCCGAGCGAACAATGGAAATCGGTCAGCAGATCGGTCTGACCTTGCTGCTCATGCTCATGGCGTTCGCTTTCTACAACGACATCAATCGATTGTTCTCCGGCTGAGCTTATGAAGAAAAACCTGCTTGCAGGTCTGATGGCCGTTCTTTTTGCCTCCGGCGCCGCGGCGATGGAACCGTTTACGGTTCAGGATATCCGTGTCGAGGGGATTCAGCGCGTCGAAGCCGGCACCGTCTTCAGCTATCTGTCGATCAAGGTCGGCGACACGATGACCGATGAGATGGCTGCGCAAGCCATCAAGACGCTGTTTGCGACCGGTTTTTTCAAGGACGTGCGGATCGAGGTCGAGCGCGGCGTGGTGATCATCGTTCTCGAAGAGCGCCCGGCCATCGCGCAGATCGATTTTGTCGGTCTCAAGGAGTTCGACAAGGAGCAGTTGACCAAGGGTCTGAAGGAAGTCGGCGTCGCCGTGGCGCGCACCTTCGACCGTGCGACGCTCGACAAGGCGGAACAGGAGTTGAAGCGCCAGTACCTGTCGCGCGGCAGGTACGCGGTAACCATCACGACCACCATCACGCCGCTCGAGCGCAACCGGGTGGCGATCAACTTCAACATCGACGAGGGTGAGGCAGCCAGCATCCGGCAGATCAACATCGTCGGTGCAAACGCCTTCCGCGAGAAGGATCTGCTCGGCGTGATGCAGCAGAAGACGCCGAGCTGGATCAGTTGGTACACCAAATCGGACCAGTACTCGAAGCAGAAGCTTTCCGCGGACCTCGAAACACTGCGTTCGTATTATCTCGATCGAGGCTATCTGGAGTTCAGCATCGAGTCGACCCAGGTGTCGATCACCCCCGACAAGAAGGAGATCTTCATCACCATCAGCATCAACGAAGGAGAGCGCTACCTCGTCTCGTCGGTGAAGCTGGCCGGTGACCTGACGCTTTCCGAGGAAGAGTTCCGCAAGGTGGTCAAGATCAGGCCGGGCGAAGTGTTCTCTCGCGAGAAGCTGAACGAGAGCACCAAGGCGATCTCCGACAAACTCGGCGCCCAGGGCTATGCGTTTGCCAATGTCAACGCTGCACCCGAACTTGACAAGGAGAAACGCCAGGTCGCGTTCACCATCTTTGTCGATCCTGGGAAGCGCACCTACGTCCGCCGGGTCAACGTTACCGGCAATACCAAGACGCGTGACGAGGTGATTCGTCAGGAGATGCGTCAGATGGAGGGCGCCTGGTACGACGCCGATCGCGTTGCGGCGTCGCGCGAGCGAATTGATCGCACCAACTACTTCTCCGAAGTGACCGTCGAAACGCCACCCGTACCCGGAACGATCGACCAGGTTGACGTCAATGTCAATGTCGGCGAGAAGTCCACCGGCAACATTTCGATCGGTGCCGGTTATTCGAGCGCGGAAAGCGTCATCCTCTCCGGTTCGATCTCGCAGTCCAACATCTTCGGCAGCGGCAAGTTCGTGGCGCTGCAGGTGAACACGGGCAAGTTGAACCGCACCCTCGGGGTCAACTACACCAACCCCTATTTCACGGTCGATGGCATCAGTCAGGGTTTCGACATCTACTACAAGACGCTCAACCCGACATCGCTCGGCTATGCCTTCCAGTCACAGTCATGGGGCGGCGGCATCCGCTTCGGTTTCCCGCTCGACGAGAAGGACATGCTCAACGTCGGCCTGGCGATCGATCAGACGACGATCGACATCACGCCGATCACCATTGCGACGCCGATCCAGTACATCCAGTTTCAAAGGGAGCATGGCGATTCGAACATCACGCTGCCAGCGACCATATCGTGGACCCGTGATACCCGGAACAGCGCGATCTACACGACGAGCGGGGGCATCCAGAAGGCGGGGCTGGAGGTGGCGATTCCCGGCGTGGACCTGTCCTTTTATCGCCTGACCTACCAGAATCAGCAATACTTCTCTCTGACCAAGGACTTGGTGTTGATGCTCAGCGGCGAACTGGGCTATGCAGACGGTCTGCAGGGGCAGACCGTTCCGTTCTACAAGAACTTCTACGCTGGCGGTATTGGTTCGGTGCGTGGCTACGAGACCGCCAGCCTCGGCCCGGTGGACCCCCTTTATCCCGATACCCGGCTGGGCGGCACGCGCAAGGTGGTGTTCAACGCCGAGCTGCTGATGCCATTCCCCGGTTTCGACAAGTCCTTGCGTCTTGGACCGTTCTTCGACGCCGGCAATGTTTTCAACGACAGCAACTACACCTTCTCCGAGGATGGATTGCGGATGTCGGTCGGCATGACTGCCGCCTGGATTTCGCCGTTGGGACCGTTGAAATTCAGTATTGGTCAGCCGATCAACGAGAAAAGCAATGATAAAATCCAACGGTTCCAGTTTCAGATGGGCACGACTTTCTAATCCAGGAGAATTAGCTTGAAAAGAACGATTGCCACGTTGCTGGTGGCGTTGCTGGCTTCGCTACCGATGTCATACGTCGCGGCAGCCGATACACTGAAGGTTGGTTACGTCAATACGCAACGACTTTTCCGGGATGCCCCGGCAGCGGTGAAGGCTGCCAAGAAAATCGAACAGGAGTTCTCCAAGCGCGACCAGGATTTGCAGCGTCTGGCCAAGCAGGTGCAGGGGTTGCAGGAGTCGCTGGAGAAAGGCGGCCTGACCATGGCTGAGTCCGAGCGTCGTGCCAAGGAGAAGGATCTGGCCGAGTTGTCGCGCGAATTCCAGCGCAAGCAACGCGAGTTCCGCGAGGATCTCAATCTGCGCCAGAATGAAGAGAACGCGGCGATCATCGAGAAGGCAAACAAGGCGATCAAGCAACTGGCCGACAGCGAGAAGTATGACCTGATCGTGCAGGATGTGGTCTGGGTCAGTCCGCGGCTGGACATTACCGACAAGGTCATCAAGGCGCTCTCCGATTCCCGGGAAGCGGCGAAGTAAGCCTCGCCAACGAGACGGAGTCCAGGTGTCAGGAGGTTTGCGACTCGACGAGATCGTCGCGCGTCTCGGTGGAGTGATGCAAGGCGACGGATCGGTGGTGGTGGCGCAGGTGGGAAGCTTGCTGTCGGCGCAAGCGGGGCAGATCGCCTTTCTCGTCAATCCGAAATTGCGGACACAACTGCAGACGACACGGGCATCGGCGGTGATCGTCCCGCCGCAGTTTGCCGGCGATACCGATCTGCCGCGGATCGTCCATCCGGACGCCTACACTTATTATGCCCGCGTCGTGGCTCTGCTCAATCCACCGGCCGGTCGTCAGCCAGGCCTTCATCAGGGTGCGGTCGTGCGTTCGGCCATGCCGCCGTCGGCGAGCATTGGCGAGAATGTGGTGGTCGGCGAAGGCGTCAGCTTCGGCGAGAACGTCACTCTGCTGCCGGGATGCGTGATCGGCGATCGCGTGACGATCGGTGACGATTCGCTGCTTTACCCGAACGTGGTTGTCTACCACGACTGTGTGATTGGCCAGCGGGCGATCATTCATTCCGGCGCCGTGATCGGCGCCGATGGCTTCGGTTTCGCCAGGGATGGCGAGTGCTGGATCAAGATCCCGCAGATCGGTCGCGTGGTTATCGGCAACGATGTCGAGATCGGGGCCAATACTTCGATCGATCGTGGTGCGCTGGACGATACGCTGATCGGTGACGGCGTCAAGCTCGACAACCAGATCCAGATCGGCCACAACTGCAGCATTGGCGAGCACACCGCCATGGCGGGTTGCGTCGGTATGGCGGGCAGTACGCGAGTCGGTCGTCGCTGTACGATCGGAGGCGCTGGAATGATCAGCGGTCACCTGGAACTGGCGGACGATGTTCACATCTCCGGCGGTACCCTGGTCGCCAAGAGCCTGCTCAAGCCGGGCCAGTACACCGGAGTCTTCCCGCTCTCCGGTCACCCCGAATGGTTGCACAATGCGGCGCAGATCAGGCGCTTGGCCAAGCTGGCGGAGCGTGTTGCCGAACTTGAGAAAAAAATCGAACGATTGGAGAAAACGTCTTGACTGCAATGGATATCAAGGAAATTCTGGAGCATCTGCCGCATCGCTATCCCTTTTTGCTGGTCGATCGCGTGCTCGAATGCGAGCCCGGAAAATCGATCCATGCCTACAAGAACGTGACGATCAAC
>ERZ761602.7173-NODE-7173-length-12011-cov-6.019990_pt1 | contig 12011 bp, 8 predicted proteins | sample MGYA00512165_ERZ761602 | MGnify/ENA primary metagenome ERZ761602 (study PRJEB28899, sample SAMN02445085) | bioreactor sludge metagenome | biome: EBPR sludge; isolation source: Thorneside wastewater treatment plant | place: Australia: Brisbane, Thorneside... | reverse complement strand
ATTTGTATATTATAAAAATCAATGTCACATTTTATCAAATAAGGTCAGTTCTGAGCTTATATCCAATTATTTGTTGTCTGGTTTCGGTCTTGTCCGGGCAACCTTTTCTTTCAAGTTACACTTAGTTTTGAAAGAATTAGCGTTAAGCTCCGTCGCTGCCGATATTGGTATTTTTCTTGCTTATATAGATTTACTTACGGCTTTGTTCAAGCTATGTCATTAATTTTTCAAAAATTTCAAAATACCTGAAGGTAAAAGGCCTATGAAAACCACCAAAGCGTCCGGACGCGGCGGACTCAGCAAATACCGGACGATCATTATTTCAATCGCGCTGTTCATCCTTTTCGACTTGGGCGTGCTGGTGATGAATTTTTACATTTCATCCCAGATCACCAAGGATGCGGTGGGAGTCAATCTCGCCGGCCGACAGCGGATGCTCTCGCAGCGTACAGCGAAGACGTTGCTGCAACTTCAGAATGCGACGCAGAACAACACCGATGCCGAAAAGCCGCTGGCGGAGCTGCGCAAGACCTACGATCTTTTTGATGGCACGCTGCGCTCGTTCAGCGAGGGCGGTGAAGCGGTCGGCGGCAACGGCAAACCCGTGGTCCTCGAACGGGTGGAAGATGTTGCCGGTCGCGCCGCGATCGCCGAAGCCTATACGCTTTGGGGGCCTTACCGCGAAAAATTGGAGCCGGTGCTGAAGGGTGACGCCGAGGCGCGCACGGCGGCATTGCCGGAAGCGGTGGCTTACGCTCTGGCGAACAACGTGAAAATTCTCGATCAGATGAACAATTTGACCACCGCGCTGGAGCAGTTGGCCGCCGCCAAGGCCGACCGGTTGCGGCTTATTCAGGTCAGTGGCATCACCTTGGCGCTGATTAACTTCTTTATCATCTTGTTCCACTTCATTCGCCAGTTGCGCGAGAGCGACGCCGTGGCGGAAGGGGCCCGTCGCGAAACCCAGGATATTTTGGAGTCGGTTTCGGAAGGGTTGATGCTGCTCGACCGCGATCTCAAGATCGGCGCCCAGCACTCCAAGTCGCTGGAAACGATCTTTGACTGTCGAGATCTGGGCGGGCGTTCCTTCTTGGATGTGCTGCGCGAGCTGGTGGCGGAAAAAACCTACAAAGAGGCCAACAGCTATATCGAGGTGCTGTTCAAGGAGCACGTCAACCCGAAGCTGGTGGAGAGCATCAACCCGCTCGACAAAGTGCAGACGTTTTTCGAGCACGGACAAAAGAGCAAATTTCTGGCGTTCCAGTTTGCCCGAGTGCGCAATAAAGATCGCAAGCTGATGCACCTGCTGGTGACGGTCAAGGATGTTACCGCTCAGGTGATGCTGGAGCGCGAGCTGGAAGAATCGCAGAAGCAAGCGAAGGAGCAGATGAATCTGTTGCTGGGTATCCTGCACGTCGAGCCGTCGGTGCTGAGCGAGTTCCTCAACCGCGCCGACCACTCGTTGCGCGAAATCAATGATACGCTCAAGCGCTACGGCACCAAACGTCACGCGCGAGAAGATCAGTACAGCCGAGTTTTGCAGGACATCTTCCCGGTCGTGCACGCGCTCAAAGGCGAGGCGGCGATGCTGGATCTGAAGCTGTTCGAGGAAAAAGCGCACAAGTTTGAAGACACCATCAGCGAGTTGCGCGGACGGCCGACGCTTTCCGGCAACCATTTGCTCGGCCTCGCGGTCACGCTCGACAAGCTGATGGAGAGCGTGCAAAACGTGCGCGAGATGGTCGAGCGCATCGCCGGGTTGAGAGAGACGTTCGTTGCCAAGCCCAAGGCGGTGATCGAAGCCGTCCCAGTCAGCCAGCGGGAGACGACCCCGGCCGCAGCGCCGTCGCTCGCGGTGGACGAGTTCCAGCGGCTGGCCCAGAAGGTGGCGACCGAACAAGGCAAACAGGTCCATCTCGCCATGCACGGCTTTGAAACCCTGATGTTGGCTGGCGAGCCGGCGGCGAACTTGCGGGATGCGTTGGTGCAATTGGTGCGCAACGCGGTCGTCCACGGCATCGAGAAGCCGGACCAGCGGGCCCGCTCGGGCAAAACGGCGACCGGCGCCATCCGGCTCCAAGCCAAAGCCCTTCCGAGCGGGCATGAGATCATCTGCCACGACGACGGTCGCGGCCTCGATGCCAGCAGACTGCGTGAAGCCGCGCTGAAAAGCGGTCGCTGGTCGGCGCAGGAAATCGCGGGTTGGGACGAGCACCGGCTCCACAACTTAGTGTTTGAGTCCGGGCTCTCGACCGCCGAAACGGTGACCACGGCCGCCGGGCGCGGTGTGGGCATGGACGTGGTGAAGCGCAAGATCGAAGCGCTCGGCGGGCATTTGGCTCTGGCGACCCAGACCGGCCAATACTGCGCTTGGCGCATCAGTCTGCCCGACTTGTTCGGGTTCGATCGGCTCGGTTTCAAGGCCGCCGCTTGACCGTTTGGCCATCGACCCGGAGAACGAGAGAATGATCAAGCTACTTGTCGTCGATGATTCCAGCATTATTTGCCGGAAGATCGAGCGCAGCGTCAAGGTTTCGGGATTGAATATCGTCGGCATCGCCCACAACGGTCTCGAAGCGGTGAAGCTGTTCAAAAAGCACGACCCCGATCTGGTGACGCTGGATCTCACCATGCCCGAAATGGATGGGCTGGAAACGGTGTCAGCGCTGCTGGCGATCAAACCCGAAACGCTCGTTTTGGTGGTTTCAGCTCTGGCCGACAAGGCCACCGCGATCGAAGCCATCCGCCGAGGAGCCCACGGGTTTCTCTGCAAGCCCTTCACAGATCAAGAGTTAAACGAGGCTTTGACAGAACTTCTGGAGTCTGGCGCCCGATGAACGAGCAACATCTGAAAATTTTTGTCGAAAGCGCGACCCATTATTTCAACCACCTGTCCGGCGAACCGGCCACGGTGCAGGTGCCCTACCTGATCGAGCACAACGAGTCGCTGATCTACGATTACACCGGCGTCATCGGTATCGCCGGCTTGTATCAGGGCAACATTTACTTCACCGCGCCCGAAGGGATGATGCGCTATCTGCTGGCGACTCAGGGCGAGACCAAACTCACTCCGGAGAATTGTTTGGATGTCGTCGGTGAGATCGCCAATATCTTGGCCGGTAACGCTCGGCGCGAACTCGGCAACGAGCTTTTGATCTCGGTGCCATTTAAAATGGCCGGCAAACCGAGCATGATGCTGCTCGCCAAGAATAGCCGCTCTTACGCCATTCCGATTCAATGGCGCATTTATATGGCGGCGCTCGTGGTGAGCGTCAAGGGATAGCGCTCGGCGAAAGGTGGAAGCATCTGGATTCAATTCGGGATACATACCCCGCAGCTTGCTGCGTAGCATCGTCTGTCAATGCCCCGCGGCTTGCTGCGGGGTCGTTTATTAGTGCGCGAAATAGGTCGTGGATATCCGATCGTGCAGCTCGCCCAGGCCGACCTGGAATCGGTCGATGAAGTCGTGCAGGCCCGCGTTGGCCAGCGCGTGGACGTCCGCCGCGTTCAGCCGCCGTTTGAGCCCGTCGATGGCGGCCAGCGGGGCCGCGTTCTCGGGCAACTCCCGCAGGCAGATTTCCAGTTGCTTCAGGCAAAACGACACGGCGCGTGGGAAGGATTCGTCTTGCAGCAAGAATTTCAGCACATCCGGGCCACCCACCCGCAACCGCACTTGCTGGCGGTACATCTGATAGGCGCTGAGCGATTTCAGCACGCTCATCCACTGGATGCTCTCGAACGGGTTTTGCTCTGCCCGCTCGACCGTGGCGGCTTGCGCTTGGCCGCTCTGCTCTTGAGCTTGCTTGAGGGCCGCCGCTTGGCCGGCGCGGGCCAGCAGGTTGGCCGAGCGCACGTCCAGAATCCGGGTGGTCATGTCGGCGCGCTCCAGAAAGCGGCCCAGCCAGACGAAGTCGTAGGCGGCGGTCCGGCTCATGGAGCCCGCCAACAGGCCGTTGATTTGCTGGGCGCCGTGGATGACCCGGCGCAGAAACTCGAAGCGGCCGCGCCGGGTCGGCGCGTGGTCGCGGGCGAAAATGTACAGGCCGTTGATCTGCTCCCAGGCTTCTTGCGGCACCGTGTCGCGCGTGGTGCGCAAGTTCTCGCGGGCGCTGGCCAAGCTGGAGATGATCGAGCCGGGGTGGTCGCTGTCGCTGATCAGGAACTTGACGACGGTGCTTTCGTCGGCGAAACGGCTCGGGTCCTTTTCGAAAAACAGCTTTTCGGCGCCGACGATGAAAATCAGCGGCAGCCAGCCGAACGTCATGCTGCGCGGCAAGTCCAGCAGCAGGTTGGTGTTGACGTTGATGATGCGCGCGGTGTCTTCGGCCCGCTCGACGTGGCGGGCCATCCAATAGATGTTCTGGGCGACGCGTGACAGCATGGTTAGAAGCCCTCGGTATCGACGATCCAGGTATCCTTGCTGCCACCCCCTTGCGAGGAGTTCACGACCAGCGAGCCTTTGCGCAACGCCACCCGGGTCAGGCCGCCGGTGGTGACGTAAGTGGTGGGGCCGGACAGGATGAACGGCCGCAGATCGACGTGGCGCGGTTCCATGCACTCGTCGCACAAGGTCGGGGAAGTGGACAGCGCCAGGGTCGGCTGCGCCATGTAGTTACGCGGGTCGCTCTGGATCAGTTTGGCGAAGCGCTTGCGGTCGGCGGACGTGGCGTGCGGCCCGACCAGCATCCCGTAGCCGCCGGATTCGTTGGCCGGTTTCACCACCAGCTTGTCGAGATTGGCCAACACGTATTTCCGGTCCTGCTCCCGCATGCACAGATAAGAGGGCACGTTGGGAATCAGCGGATCCTGGTCGAGATAGTACTTGATGATGTCCGGCACGAAGGCGTAGACCACTTTGTCGTCGGCCACGCCGGCGCCCGGCGCGTTGGCCAGCGCCACCTTGCCCTTGCGCCAGGCGCGCATCAGGCCAGGAACCCCCAGCGCCGAGTCGGGATGGAACACCTCGGGGTCCATGAACAGGTCGTCGATGCGCCGGTAGATCACGTCTACCCGCTCCAGTCCCTCGATGGTGCGCATGTAGACGGAATCGTCGTCGCCGACTTCCAGATCGTTGCCTTCGACCAGCTCCACGCCCATTTGCTGGGCGAGATAGGAATGCTCGAAATAGGCGGAGTTGTAGATGCCGGGCGTGAGCACCACCACGGTGGGATGATCGCCGGGCCGGGGCGACAGCGAGGCCAGCATGTCGTACAGCCGCAAGGTGTAGTCGTCCACCGGCTGGATGCGCTGGTGCTCGAACAGTTCGGGAAACACCCGCTTGGTGACCACCCGGTTTTCCAGCATGTAGGACACGCCGGACGGGACGCGCAAGTTGTCTTCCAGCACGTAAAGCGTGCCATCATTATCCCGCACCAGATCGCTGCCGCAGATGTGCGCCCAGACGCCGTGGCGGGGGTTGGCCCCGATGCACTGCGGCCGGAAATTGACCGATTGCGCCAGCACCTCGGCCGGGACCACGCCGTCCCCGATGATTTTCTGCTCGTGGTACAGGTCGTCGATGAACAGGTTGAGCGCCTGGACCCGCTGCTTCAAGCCGGCTTCAGCCCGGTCCCATTCGCGTTTGGGGATGATGCGCGGCACGATGTCGAACGGCCAGGCCCGGTCGATGCTGCCGCCTTCGGTGTAGACGGTGAAGGTGATGCCCATCACCAGAATGGCCAGTTCGGCGGCGGTCTTGCGCTCGCGCAACTCCTCGTCGCTCAAGGACGCGAGGTATTCGCAAAGCGCCCGCGCCGCCGGACGCGGCCCGGTCGCGCCGCCGATCAGTTCATCGTAAAAACCCGGCGCGGCGTAATGTTGCCACTCGATAGTCATCGTCGTTGTCCTTGGGATGGGCGTGACTCATTTTAAAACGTCTCGTTGAAACGTCTTGATCGACGTTCAGCAAAATCCAAGCCAATGAATTGCCCCACCGTGATCGGATTCCGTGGAGCGGGGCGGCAAAGCCGATGAAACGATCGGTTCGGGATCCGGAGTGCGCGCCGCTCGCTCTAATCTGGTGCGATCAGCGGCCGATCCGCACGGAAGGAGTGCGACCAAGGGCGCGAATTGTCGGGAAAAACCGGTGCCATGACCGGAATGGCGCTTGCATTTGCCAGGCTTGTCCGAGCGCGCATAATGCGCGTCCCGTTTTCGCCGACCAAAAGGATTGACCATGGCCATTCGCGTTGCGCTCCACCACCAGACCTCCTATCGCTTCGACCGTCCGGTCGGCGCCTCTCCGCACGTGATCCGGCTGCGCCCGGCCCCGCACGCCCGCACCCCCATTCCGGCGTATTCGCTCAAGATCGAGCCGGCCCAGCACTTCATCAACTGGTTGCAGGACCCCTTCGGCAATTTTCAGGCTCGCCTGGTGTTTCCCGAAAAGATTCGGGAGCTGACCGTCACCGTCGATCTGGTGGCCGAGATGACGGTCATCAACCCGTTCGATTTCTTCGTCGAGAGCTACGCCGAACGCTATCCGTTCGACTACGAGCCGACCTTGCGGCAGGAGCTGGCGCCGTATCTGGAAATCCAGGAGAGCGGCCCGCTGCTGCTCGACTGGTTGGCCGGCGCGAATCGCCAGCCCGAGCGGATCGTGGATTTTCTGGTCGAGATCAACCGCCGCTTGAGCCGGGACATCGGCTACATCATCCGGATGGAGCCGGGAGTGCAAGGCTGCGAGGAAACGCTGGCCAGACGCAGCGGATCCTGCCGCGACTCGACCTGGTTGCTGGTGCAAATCCTCCGGCGTCTTGGGCTGGCGGCCCGCTTCGTGTCTGGCTATCTGATCCAGCTCGCCGCCGACGTCAAGGCGCTGGACGGCCCGTCCGGCCCCGAGACCGATTTCACCGATCTGCACGCCTGGGCCGAGGTGTTCGTTCCGGGCGCCGGTTGGCTGGGGCTCGATCCGACCTCGGGCCTGTTCGCCGGCGAGGGCCACATTCCGCTGGCCTGCACGCCGACCCCGCCCAGCGCTGCGCCGGTGACCGGCTCCACCGAGGCCTGCGAGACCGTGTTCGATTTCGGCATGAGCGTGACCCGTATCCACGAGGATCCGCGCGTCACCAAGCCTTACAGCGAGGCGCAGTGGGCGCGCATCGAGATGCTCGGCCGGGACGTGGACGCGCGCTTGCGATCCGGCGACGTGCGGCTGACCATGGGCGGGGAGCCGACCTTCGTGTCGATCGACGACATGGACGGCGCTGAATGGACGGTCGCCGCCATCGGGCCGACCAAGCGCGAGCTGGCCGGCCGGCTGCTGAAAAAATTGCGGGCGCGATTCGCGCCTTCCGGGTTTCTGCATTACAGTCAGGGCAAATGGTATCCGGGCGAATCCCTGCCGCGCTGGGCGCTGGCCTGTTACTGGCGCAGCGACGGCGCGCCGCTGTGGCGCGATCCGCGCTGGATCGCCGACGACGAAGCGCCGCGAGGCTACGGCCCCGAGCAGGCGCGGGCCTTCGCGGTGGAGTTGACCCGGCGGCTAGGCGTCGAGGCGGATCATCTGGTGCCGGGCTACGAGGATGCTTACTACCACCTGTGGAAGGAGCGGACCCTGCCGGTCAACGTGGACCCGCTGCGGTGCGATCTCAAGGACGACGAGGAGCGACGGCGGCTGGCGCGGCTGCTGGAGCGCGGCCTGAACGAGGTCGCCGGCTACGCGCTGCCCTTGCGCTGGGATCACGCCGGGGACGGGTGGGCGAGCGGCCCGTGGGTGCTGCGCCGCGGGCATTTGTACCTGATTCCGGGCGATTCGCCGATGGGCTATCGCCTGCCGCTGACCGCGCTACCCCAGGTCGGGGAAACCGACCGCGACATCCCGCACCCCCAGTCGCTGTTCGAGTGGCGCGCCGCGCTGGGCGACGCCCACGGCGAGGTGATGCGCCGCTACAGCGAGTTTCTGCGGGGTGGCGGGGAGACGGGTGACGCGCGCCAGGAACAGCGGGCGGGCGACGCGGGACCGGTCATCCACACCGCGTTGTGCGTGGAGCCGCGCGACGGTCATCTGTGCGTGTTCATGCCGCCGCTGGCCCGGCTGGAGCAGTATCTCGATTTGCTGGCGTGCGTCGAACAGACGGCGGCCCACCTCGAAATGCCGGTTCTGGTGGAAGGCTACGACCCGCCCGGCGACTGGCGGTTGCGCAAGCTGGCGGTGACGCCCGATCCCGGCGTCATCGAGGTCAACATCCATCCCGCCGGCGACTGGGAGGAGCTGAAGCGCAACGTCGAGGGCCTGTACGAGGACGCCCGCCAAGCGCGGCTGGGCACCGAAAAATTCATGTTGGACGGGCGGCACACCGGCACCGGCGGCGGCAACCACGTCACCTTGGGCGGCTCGACCCCGGCCGACAGCCCGTTTCTGCGTCGGCCCGATCTGCTGCGTAGCTTGGCGAATTACTGGCAGCATCATCCCAGCCTGTCCTATCTGTTCTCCGGTCTGTTCATCGGGCCGACCAGCCAGGCGCCGCGGGTGGACGAGGCGCGCAACGACAGCCTGTACGAGCTGGAGATCGCTTTTCGGGAGATGCCGGCCGGCGAGGTGCCGCAGCCGTGGCTGGTGGACCGGCTGTTGCGCAACCTGCTGGTGGATCTGAGCGGCAACACCCACCGCGCCGAGTTTTGCATCGACAAGCTGTATTCGCCGGACAGCGCCACCGGCCGGCTGGGCCTGGTGGAAATGCGCGCGTTCGAAATGCCGCCCCACGCCCGCATGAGCTTGATGCAAATGCTGTTGCTGCGCGGGCTGGTGGCGCGATTCTGGGAGGAACCCTACCCGAATCGGGAGCTGGTGCGCTGGGGGACGCGCATCCACGACCGGTTCATGCTGCCGCACTACGTCTGGCGGGATTTCGAGGACGTGACGGACGAGTTGAACCGGGTCGGCTATCCGTTCGAGAGCGACTGGTTCCTGCCGTTTTTCGAGTTTCGGTTCCCGCGCTACGGCACCGTCGTCCAACGGGACATCGAGCTGGAATTGCGCCAAGCCCTGGAGCCGTGGCATGTCCTGGGCGAGGAGCAGGCTTTGGGCGGCACCGCCCGCTACGTGGATTCTTCGGTGGAACGACTGCAAGTCAAGGTGCGGGGCATGACCGGCGAGCGTCACGCGGTGACTTGCAACGGCCGGCGGATGCCGCTGCGCCCGACCGGAATCGCCGGCGAGTACGTCGCCGGGGTGCGCTACCGGGCCTGGCAGCCGCCGTCGGCCTTGCATCCGACCATCCCGGTCCATTCCCCGCTGGTGTTCGATCTGGTGGACAGTTGGAACCAACGCTCTATCGGTGGCTGCACATACCATGTCGCGCATCCCGGCGGGCGCAGTTACGACACTTTCCCGGTCAACGCCAACGAAGCCGAAGCCCGGCGGTTCGCCCGGTTCTGGCCCTACGGCCATACGCCCGGCCCGATGGTCTCGCCGACCGAGGAAACCAATCCCGATTTCCCGTGCACGCTGGATTTGCGGAGACGGGAGGGCTAGGCGCCGCGCGATCGAACGGGAAGCGGCTCGAGCACGCTCGCGCCGGATTTTCGCTATCCCCGCAAAAATTCCCTCAAGCTCTCGCCCTCGGGCTTGGCGGCCGGACGGGACATTCCGTCCCTGTCGTCGCCTGTCGCCTGGGGGCGCCGAGCGCTGGGCCGGCGTTTGATCCGCCGCTCGGGTCAGGATCGAGCCGGTAGCCCGATACCGCTTACGCCCCACGGCGCCCGCCAAGAACCGTATAAGCCCGCACGCATTCACGTGCTTAACGCCACAACAAAACTGGGGCAGCAGGTTGATATGATTGTTCTTATCGGGTTACAATCAGAGCACAATGATGTAATTATTACACTACGATTCTAAAACAACCAGAATTTGACTCAGTGCTTTTATCGGGAGACGATACAAATCAGAATAGTCGATTATCTTATCGCATACTTAGTCAAACATATTTTACCCTCTAATAAATAACCATAAGAGAGGCAAGACGATGGACTTTGGGAGCTATGTGCGACAGCTTCGCGAACAGCGCCGGGAGGTCAACCGTCGTTACTCTGTTCGGCAGACGGCTCAACGGATCGGAGTAGAACCTGCTTACCTCAGCAAAATCGAACGAAACGATGTGTCTCCCCCGTCCGAGGAAACCATCAGGCGGCTGGCGGCCGACTTGGGCGAGGATGCGGATCTGCTGCTGGCTTTAGCCGGGAAAGTGGCCAGCGATATCCGCGATATTGTCATGAAACGGCCGATTCTGTTCGCCGAGCTGATTCGCGGCTTGAGCGACGTGCCCGACGATGAGTTGGCGGTGTTGGTGCGCAGGGTTCGCAACGGCGAGTGGTGATCGGGGATGTCGAGCCGTCAGCTCGGGCCGGGGCTCGCTGCTGTTATCCGGTCGAACGCTCGGGGTGGAGTCGATGAGAGTCGTTCAAAGCTGGGATGACGGCGTGGTCGATGACATCCGGCTGACGGCCTTGTTGCGCCTTCATGGCGCCACCGCGACATTCAACCTCAACCCCGGCCTCCATCAGCCGGATCGCGCTTTCGGCTGGAATTATGGCGACAAAGAAGTGTGGCGGCTCGGCCGCGACGAGCTGGCTTCGGTTTACGCCGGTTTCGAGATCGCCAATCATTCGTTGACCCATCCCAATTTGGCCGATTTGTCGCCCGGCGATCTGGCGCGGGAAATCGGGGACAGCCGTCGCCTCCTGCAAGATTGGTTTCGGCAGCCGGTGCGCGGATTTTGCTATCCTTTCGGCGGCTACAATCCGGCGGTGAAAGAGGCGGTGCGCGCCGCCGGCCACGTTTACGCGCGCACCGTCGCGGAGTGCGCGCCCGCGTTTCCGCCGGTCGATCCGTTCGAGTTCGGCGTCGGTTGCCGGTTCGCCGATCCCGCGTTTTGGAGCCGCTACGAACAGGCCAAGGCGGCTGAAGGCGTATTCCTGTTCTGGGGCCACAGCTACGAATTGACCGACGATGCCATGTGGGCCGATCTGGAACACAAGATCGCCGGCATCGGCGCCGATCCCTCGGCGCGCTGGGTCAACCTCGAATCCCTTTTCGATTGAGCCTCACTCCTCCGGCTCGTAACCCAAATTCGGTGCCAGCCACTTTTCCGCCTCCGCCAGGGTCCAGCCCTTGCGCCGGGCGTAGTCCGCCACCTGTTCCCGATCCAGTCGCCCCACCCCGAAATAGCGCGCATCGGGGTGGCTGAAATACCAGCCGCTCACCGCCGCTGTCGGCGTCATCGCGAAGCTTTCGGTCAGATGGATCCCGGCGGTGCGATCCGCGTCCAGCAAGCGCCAGAGAAGGCCTTTCTCGGTGTGATCGGGGCAGGCCGGGTAACCCGGCGCGGGGCGGATACCGCGATAATTCTCGGCAATCAAGTCCTCGTTGCTCGGCGCCTCATCCGCCGCGTAGCCCCAGAACTCTTGGCGTACCCGCTCGTGCAAGCGTTCGGCAAAAGCTTCCGCCAGGCGGTCGGCCAAGGCTTTCAGCAGGATGGCGCGATAGTCGTCGTGGGCGCGCTCGAATTCCGCCACCCGCTCGTCGATGCCGACGCCGGCGGTGACGGCGAACGCGCCCAGGTAATCGGCCGCGCCGGATTCACGCGGCGCGATCCAGTCGGCCAGGCTGTGATGGTGTTTGCCTTGCGGCTTGGGGCCTTGCTGGCGCAGGTGGTGCAGCGTCATCAGGATTCGGTCGCGGCTGTCGTCGGCATACAGGGCGATATCGTCCTCGCCGACCCGATGGGCCGGGAAGAAGCCGATCACGCCCCGCGCCGTCACCCAGCGCTCGGTGATGATCTTGTCCAGCATGGCCCGGGCGTCGGCGAACAGATGCCGGGCCTGCTCGCCCTGTGCGGCATCGTCGAGAATCGCCGGATAGCGCCCGCGCAGCTCCCAGGCGTGAAAGAACGGTGTCCAGTCGATCCGCTCCACCAGTTCCGCCAACGGGTAATCGTCGAAGGCGCGAACGCCGAGGAAAGCGGGCTTGGGCGGAACGTAGCGCGTCCAGTCGAGCGGAGAGCGGTTGGCGC